>Ga0187778_10001094_pt1 | contig 19251 bp, 18 predicted proteins | sample 1015_Q2_SP5_20_M_FD_132418 | JGI IMG/M metagenome (GOLD analysis project Ga0187778, IMG submission 132418) | Tropical peat soil microbial communities from peatlands in Department of Meta, Colombia - 1015_Q2_SP5_20_MG | ecosystem: Environmental > Terrestrial > Soil > Wetlands > Peat | place...
CTTCAGCATGGCGTTCAGGTCGACCTTTGCCACCGCTGCTCCTTTCGGGATCGTCGCCGAACGATGGAGAGGATCATGCCGAAGGCGAGACGTTCGGCTCCTCGACCTCCCGTGCGCCGAACGTGTCCTTCAGAAGCGCGATCACCTCGTCCTCGTCGAGGCGCTCGTCATCACCGCCGTCGGTCTCGTCTGACGCCTCGGCGAGCGTGGTCTCGATCGTGAGCCTCCGGCCTGTGATCTCGAACAGGGCCTCGCGCACGAGCTCGAGGTTCTCGGGCTCGTCGACGAGTCTGCTGCGGTGGAAGTCGGCCGTCTGCGCGAACTCGAGGGTCAAGGCGTCGCCCTCGAGCGCAACGGGGTGCGCCTCGCCCAGCAGCGAGCCGAGCCAGATCGCACGCTCCTGAACCGCCGGGAGCACGCTCCGCTGCCACGCCTCCTGGAGCTGCTCGAGCTCGAGCGACGGAGGGTCGGGAGTGGCCTCGGCCGGGGCGATCGCGGGCTGGGAGGTGGCGAGCGGCTCGCCGCGCGGTGCCCTGGGCGGGGCCGGCGGCGCCGACTGCGGGCCGGGACCAGCATGGAGGAGCCTCTGCTCGAGCACCTCGACGCGGTGCGCGAGCGACTCGCGCTGGAGGTCTGCCTGCGGACGCGTCACCTTCACGAGCGCGAGCTCGAGAGGCAGGCGCGGATCCGCACCCTGGCGCGTGTCCTCGACCGCGACCGCGAGCAGGTCGATCAGCCGGAGGACCGCCGGCTCGGGCAGCTGGTTCGCCTGCTCGCGGAGCCTGTCGCGCGTCTCGTCGGTCACCGGGAGCGATGCGGGAACGTGGCCGATGTGCTGCACGAGCAGGAGGTGACGGAGATGCTCGAGGAGGTCCGTGACGAGCCGACCGAGGTCCTGACCCTGCTCGGCGAGCTCCTCGATCTGCACGAGGGCGCCGGCTGCGTCCCGGTCGACGATCGCGTCGCAGAGGCGGAAGAGCGAGTCTTCCTCGACCGCGCCGATGAGCTGCAGCACAGCCGGGACGCTCACATCACCGGCCGTCGCCGCGGCGAGCTGGTCGAGCGTCGAGACCGCGTCGCGGAACGAGCCGCGGGAGGCGCGGGCGATGAGCGCGAGCGCCGCGTCGGGAGCTTCGATCTTCTCCCCGTCGCACACCCGGCGCAGGAGCGCGACGAGCTCGGGCAGGCGCGGACGGTGGAAGACGAACGTCTGGCAGCGAGAGCGAACGGTCGGCAGCACCTTCGCGAGGTCGGTCGTGCAGAAGACGAAGACGAGGTGCGGCGGCGGCTCCTCGATCAGCTTCAGGAGCGCGTTCCACGCGGCGTCCGTGAGCTGGTGCGCCTCGTCGAGGATGTAGACCTTGTACCGGCCCTCGGCCGGCTGCAGCACCACGCGCTCGCGGATCTCGCGGATGTCGTCGATCCCGCGCTGCGACGCCGCGTCCATCTCGATCACGTCGAGCGACGAGCCGTTCGTGATCGCCGTGCAGGTAGTGCAGGTGTTGTCGGGCGCCGACGTCGGCCCCCGGGCACAGTTGAGCGCCTTCGCGAGGATGCGCGCCATCGAGGTCTTGCCCGTGCCCCGCGGGCCTGCGAAGAGGTAGGCCTGCCGGATCTGGTCGGCTTCGATCGCGTTCCTGAGCGTTCGCACGACGGCTTCCTGTCCGACGACCTGCTCGAAGTCGAGCGGTCGGTACTTGCGGTAGAGCGCCGTCACCGGGTCGATTCTAGTTCAGGCGGGAGCGGGGGCGGAGAACGGCCGAGCCGTGAAGCCGACGGTCACCCGGCCACGGCGGCACGGAGGATGGAGAAGGAGACCCGGCGACCCGAGCCGTCGTATTGCTCGACTCGGAAGGTTGCGGTTGCGCTCGGCAGGTCGACCGAGGTCGTGGTGACGCGGACGGGGAGGTTCACGGCGGCGGGGTAGATCTGCGGCGGGTCGTTCCCGTCGACCACGATCCAGCGCGCCCCGGGGACGGGTTCGATCCAGGCCGAAGCCCAGGGGCGACCTCGGGCATCGCGGCAGCTGACGTCGAGGCGTGGATCGGTGAGTCGGCCGCCGCGAAGCGGTCCGTACGCATGGCCGCACCACGCGATGTCGCGCGTCTTGCGTCGACCGCTCGACATGCACCCATAGACGAAACGGCCGCGGACCGGACGGAACGTCACGGTGATGCTCCGGACGTCGACCCGCTCGACGAGCGGCCAGCCGGTTCCGAGCAGGGAGCCGTCGCCACGAACGCACCGTCGCTCCGCTGGCGAGAGGTCGCTCGAAGCGACCGTTCGAACCTCGGTGAGCACGGCCGAGGAACCGAGGGCTCTGAGCTGCGGCGGCGGTGGTTGGGCACGGCGTCCGTCCACGAGCGATGCGGGCGCCCGGCGAGGCGCGCTGCACCCAAGCGGAAGCGTGAGCACGATGACGAGCAGCGTCATCGAGCCGAAGCGAGGGCGCAGCCGAAGCCCCGCCCTCGCCGGAATCGGCCTCAGGAGCTCCACCCGAGTCGGCGCACACCGCCGTAGCTGGAGTCACCTCGGTACGTCCGCGTCCAGATGTTGGTGCCGTACGCTTCGCCCTTCGCCTCGATGATCTGATCCGTCCCGTCGGCGTTCGGCGCGTACACGATCCCGATGTGGCTGCTGCTCGCGAGCGCATCCATCCGGATCAGGCCGGATTTCGCGTACGTGACGTTCGGCGCGCCGTCGCCGTTGCGAAAGGCGAGGGCGTTGTACGGGCCGTGGACGTTGCGGAGCATGTTCCACTGGTAGCCACCCGCGTCGCTCGAGTTCGTCGACTCGCGCCAGACCTTGAACGTGAACCCGGAGCAGTCCGGCCCCTCGCCGCCGGTGTTCGGATCCTCGGTCGGATCGTTGGGCGAGTCGTCCTTGTTGTTGTCGTTCCAGCAGCCTCCGGCCCACTGGTAGCCCTCGTAGCGGGCGTTGAGGGCCACCGTGGTGGAGCCGTCGCGCGTGAACGCGGATGTCGGCTGCGGGTTGTTCGTGTTGCAGTTCAGCGCGATGAAACGCGTGTGATAGGCGCGCGCGACATGCGCGGTCGTGAGGAACACGGTTGTCGCGACGGCCGCGACGAACGCGACGCCGGCGGCGGTTCGGCAGGAACGAGCGGCGAGCGTGGCGAGCATCACTGCACCTCCAGGTCGTAGCGGTCGACGAACATCCCCGCTGGCGTCGAGCCGAGGTGGTAGAGCGACGAGCCCACCATCCGGAAGCGGGAGAGCGGTGCGGTCTCCGCCCACTCGTCCGGAGCGATCGAGCGCTGCTGCTCGAGGCCGCGGCTACCGAGCACGAGTGCGACGAACTCGTCCTGCGCGTCCGTGTAGGTGCGGAGCACGACGAGCACGCGGTTGCCGAACGGCTCCGCGAGCTGGATCTCCGCCAGCGGCGTGGTGCTCCGGATGCGCCAGCCGACCTGAACGCCGCCGTGCGCGTCGACCAGTGCGATTCGGGCCTCGGCTCCCTCCCGCTCGGCGACGATCTGCCCCCCGGCGTTCTGCGCACGGCCCGTGAGCGCTCGCCGGATCTGGTTCGTGAGGGAGGCCCTCGCACCCGCGGCGGCTCCGATCGGCATCCACTGGGCGGACGGATACTCGAGCGCCTCCGGACCTGCGGGCCCGACGCGAAGCGCGCTCGCGACGTTCTGCGCGGCGTGCCAGGTACCCGTGGTGCGTCCGTTCACGTCGAAGCTGTGCATCACCGGCGTCTGGCCGGGATCCGCGGCGGACTCGAGCACGTCGGCGCCGCCGTCTGCCCGCGAGCGGAGGTCGGCGATCGTCCCTCGAACGTCGACCGGGAGCGACGTAGGCGCAGTGGGCTTGCCGGCTGCGAATCGAAGCAGTCGGCGATGGGCCTCGTCGAGAACGGTGACGTTGCCCGCCGCGTCGACGTCGAACGACGACCCGCCGATCGGCTCGAGCTGCGGCCCGTCTTCGAGGCCGGCCTGGGTCGGGCCGTCGCCCCACGGTGCGGACGCCACTCTCGCCGAGGCGCGACTCGTGACGCCGAACGCGTGCGCTCCGAGCGACACCGTGACGGGACGGGGCATGAGGATGCTTCGCTGCGGCGCGGCCGCGCCGCCCGCCGGGAGCGTCACCGACTGGCCCGTGCGGTTGTCGTGGACGACGGCGTAGTACGAGAAGGAGGAGCCGGCGAGGGTGCCGGGGAGCGACGCCGCGTACCGTCCCACGGCCGCGTTCGGGTCGAGCACGAGCGGGATCGCGCGAAACGGCCCGGACTGCCCGGCGCGGACGAAGACCGTTCCTGCGACGTCGCAGCCCGCGTCCGGGTTCGTGTCGGGTGCAGCGCACGTGACGTCGTACCGCAGCGTCGTCGGCGGATCGTCCGGCGTCGTGAGGAGCGGCGGGAGGTTCGTGACCTGGAGGGAGCCTTCCGAGAGGGCCGCTGGAGCGCCCCCGGCGCCGAGGGCTCCTTGCCGCGGCCCCGCGATCAGCATCGCCGCGACGACCGACGCGACGACGGCGAGTGTTGTCAGCGCGACTCCTGCGCGCCGCCGGTGTCCGTGTGGCGCTTCTCCAGGGTCGGTCCACGCTCTCGGGGGCATGCCAGCTCCTTTCGCCCCCGCCTAGTTGTCCAATCAGAAGACAGAGATACCACCGCGGGAGGTCGCCGGCAAGATGGCCAACCGGGACAGGCCGTGCGGTCGGAGCGCCCGGTCGCGCGCTCCGTCTTCGAGACGAGCTCACCGGAGGTGTCCTCGTCGCCGGCTCGGGCCGGGCGGAACCGCGGCACCTGAGAGGGAGTCCTTAGCGCTGCTTCCTTCCGGACCTGACGCGGTTCGAACGCTCCCAGTGCGCGGGACCCGACCTGTCAACGCCGCGTGCGCAGACCCAATCCCGCCGAGCCGTCCCTCGGACGGCGTTCGGTCCCGCTGGAGCGGATTTCGGGTTCAGGGAACCGCTGACTCCCCACCTAGCGCGACCGGGCGACGCAAACCTAGCAGCCTGCGACGTGCCGGTCAGCACTGGGCGATCGAGGCGGCGGCCGTCTCGTCGACGAGGAACCGCGTGACGTCGACGAGGCTGCCCGTCTCGGCGAACACGGCGCGCTGCTCGTCCGCTCCATTCCCCCGCTCGAGGATCGCCTCGATCTCGTCGAGCTCGTCGCCGCACCCGAGGGCGGCGGCTGCGGGCTGGCAGCGATCGAGCAGCTCGACGATCGCCGCCCGTGCCGACCGCTCCGTGTCCTTCTCGACGTCGATCAGGAGCGCGTCGAGACCGTCTCTCGCCGCGCGCCACCGGTTCTCCTCGAGCAGGAAGTCGGGGACGGCGGCTGGGCTTGCGTCGCACTCGTACGCGCTGCCGAGCGTCGCCACGAGCGACTGGACGAGCGCGGCCAGAGCGCCGGCGCTCTCCAGTCGGGTCTGCGCGTCGCAGATTCGGATCTCGACCGTGCCGAACCGCGGGTGCGGACGGATGTCCCACCAGAGGTGCGTGTACTCCGGGAAGCAGCCGGTCCGGCGGCTTCGCTCCACGAGCTCCACGAAGTCGTCGAACGCGTCGAGGTGGGGTGGCGGGCCGGAGCGGGGGAGCCTCGTCAGGATCGTCGCCCGTGTCGAGGCGAAGCCGGTCGCCTCGCCGTGCCAGAACGGGGAGTTGCCGGAGAGCGCGAGCAGCTCGGGCAGGTGTGCGCGCAGCCCGTTGCAGCAGGCGATCGCCTTCTCGGCCGAGTTGACGCCGACGTGGACGTGCAGTCCGAACGCCAGATGGCGGCTCGCCAGCCAGCCGAGATCGTCCGCGATCCTCGCGTAGCGCGGCCGCGCGGTGACGACCTGGGCAGACGGGTGCGAGAACGGGTGCGAGCCCGCGGAGACGATCGCCGTCTCGTTGTCGCCTGCGACTCGTCGCAGACGGCTTCGGAGCTCTGCCATGTCCTCGAGGGCCTCGGCGACGCCGACTGCGACCTTGGTCGAGACCTCGACGAACGACTGGAGGAGCTCGGGCTTGACGCGCGACGACTCGGGCTCGTTCGCGATCGAGGCGAGCATCGGCTCGATCCGCGAGACGAGGCCCAATCCGGTCTCGTCGACGAGCTGGTACTCCTCCTCGATCCCGATGCTGTAGGGCGTGCTCTGTCCGAAGGCGGTGTGCACGGCTCTTCTCCTCCTGTCAGCGCGGGGAGGCCGCCAGGGCCTGTCCGCGGGGCTTCGTGAGATCGTCGAACACGTTGCGCATGAATCGCTGGAACCGGGGGTCGGATGGATGTGCGGGGTCGACGACCCCGGGCGCGACTGCGGAGCCGTCCGCGCTGCCGCCGAGCGCGTCGGTGAAGTCGATCGAGCCGGCGGCGAAGACGACCGCGCCGGAGGCGGCTCCGTAGCGGACCGCGTCGGCGCTCGTGGAGTGGAAGGTCGACTTGTAGACGCCGGCGGGCTCGGGCGTCGCCCTCCCCTCGTAGTGGAAGAGAACCGTCTCGGGCGGCGTCTTGCCGTTGCATTCCGGAGCGGCGGCGTCCCATTCGTAGCCCACCGCTCCGCGCACGGCGTCGCCCTGCTTGAAGCCGGTGCCGGCGAACCACGGGTCGCCGAGGCTCGCCGTGACGACCCGGTAGTCGTGGGTGCCCGGATCGGAGCTCTCGTCACCGCCTTGCCACTGGACGCCGACGAGGGTGCACTCCGGCCGGAGGACGGGAGCGTCGCGCCAGCGGACGGTCTTTTGACGCGGATCCGGGAACGGGTCGGTGCTCGCCGACCGGTACTCCACGAGATCGCGCCGTGTCGCGTCTCCGTAGCGGATCTGCCAGTAGCCGGTATTGCCGCCGAGGAAGGCGAGATTCACTCCCGCTGCGCGCGCTGCCTCGAGCTCGTCGCGCATCGCCTCCGTCCAGTACTCGCTGTGCGACGGGAAGACGACGAGCCGGAAGTCCTTCAGCTGAGCGGGGTCGGCGTCGACGTCGGCGTCGGTCGTGTACGAGACGTCGTAGCCGAACCGGTCGAGGAAGCGGACGAGCGCATAGTCGAGCGTCAGCTTGGGATCTGCCGGCGAGTACGGGCGGTCGAACGAGACGCGCACTGCGGCATGCGGGTCTGTGTAGAGGCTCAGCCCGCCCCAGTCGTTGTAGGCCTGCCACGTGTTGACGGACTCGACGAGCAGGATGTCGGCCGCGGTGCCGGCGGCCGCGCGCACGACGATCGGAACCGCCGTAGCATGGCCGGCGTCCAGCCCCGAGGTGAGGACGAGCTTTGCGAGGTAGTAGCCGCTCTTCCAGTCGGGCGGGATCTGCAGCGTGTCCGTCGTCGGCCAGCTCTCCGCGAGCTCGCCCGTGGTCGGGTCGGGCGTCCCCATCGGTTGGGGCGTACCCGCCTCGTCGGTCGCGCAACCTTGCGGTAGGCAGCCGAGAAACGTCCGACCCTGCCCGCCGTACCACCCGACCCGGTAGAGCTCGACCCGATAGCGGGCCGCAGGCGTCGTGCTCACGTGGAGCGCGAGCGTGTCCCCGGGCGCGACGCTGACCTGTGACGAGTAGCCCTCGATCGCGCGCGGCGTCGTCGACGGGTCGATCTGCCAGCTGACAGTCGGCGCGGGTGGCGGTAGCGTGCCGCTCTCGTCCGTGACGGTCCGCGCACCGAGAAGCACGAGGAGCGCCAGCGCTGCAACCGGCACCGCGCGCCACCATTTCGGTGAGCGCAGCATGGGCTGGACACCACCCTGCCACGTCTGCGCACGAGAGTGCCGCGTACGCACACAACCTTCACGGAACCCTTACGGTGGAACGCCGACCAGGCGCTCCCCCGCATGAGGTACTTGCGGCTACGAGCCGCTGCGAGTCGTTTGTTGCGAGCTCGGCGCGTCCGGCCGGACGGGCTTCGTGTTCGCGTTGTGGATCGCCTGCGCCACGATCATCGCGGCGATCACGGCGAGCAGCACCGCGATGACGAGATCCGAACCGACCAGAGGCCGCCGCACGCTCTCATCGTCGGCTCCTGCCCGTTCCGCGCGTCCCCCGGCGGAGCTACGCCACGGTGGGTGTGCTGCGAGGGGTGCGCTCGTCCAGGCAGGATCCGAGGCCGCCCCGGACGGTGGGCGGCGAGCTACCCGCGCAAGACGGTGGCTTCGAGCGGCTGGAGGGTGCGGCCGGATGGCGGGTAGCCGGCGAGGACGACGAAGCCGGTCGGCGTCTGGATCGCGCGCATCGCGTACGCGTTCCAGCTCTCGTTCGGGTGAGGATTCGCCTGCGCCACGTCGGTGAGAACGACGCCGTGGAAGCCGGCGCCGGTCGGGCCTCCCTCGCCGAGGCTCAGGTGCCAGCCGTAGTCGGACGAGCCCTTCGCGGTCACGAGGGCAAGCTTGTGTCCGACATAGCCGGCTGCGAGGAACACGAATCCGCTCCGGATCCCGCCGACGAGCTTCGTCGGCGGCCCGTCTCCGCCCCAGCTCTGGATCCCCGCGAGGGTGCCGAAGAGAAGGCGGCAGCTGTCGCCGCACGCCATCGTGAAGTCGTCCTCGACCTGCGAGCCGCCTCCTGCGCCGTTCGCCACCGGCCCATAGCTCTTCGAGCTGCGCGCCGTCAACGTCGCGGGGTCGAGCTCTGCGAGGTGAACGGTCACGAACGGCCCCTGCAGCAGCTCGGACCAGGCGAGCCAGACCCGTCCCTTCGAGTCGAGACCGAGCCTGACGCTCGTCTGGTTCAGCTTGAGCCGGCTCGACGTGATCGAGCTCAGGTCGACCGGCTGGCCGGCGGCGGTGCAGCAGGCCGCAAGCATGCCCGTGCCGGCGACGGCCCAGATCGTCCGGCCGCCGACCGTGACGCTACCGCTGGCCTGCAGCCCGGGCCCGTTCGGGAAGAGCTGGTCGTGCGTGGTCTGAGCAGGTGTGCCGGCGATCGGCGCCCAGGCTCCGACCTTGCCGCTCGCCAGCAGAGGTGCGGCGTCGTCGAGCTCCACGAGGCTCGAGCCGACGAACGAGGACTGTCCGAGCTGGTCGTCCGTCACACGGGAGGAGACGAACGACGTCAGGGCCCCGTTTACGATCTTCGCGCTCCAGACGATTCCCACCTGGATCGCGCAGGTCGTGCAGGTGCCCGTGGGCTGGGGGACAGATCCCTCGACACCGAACCAGATGCGGCCCGACGCCCAGCCGAACTCCCGGAAGAACCCGGCGATCCCGTTCACCTTCACCGGGATGGGCTTCCAGCGAGGCTTCGCCGTGCTCGAGGCCGACGCCGCGCCGTGAGCTGCGGCGAGGAGGGTCGCGGCGGCGGCGAGTGCGAGCAGACCCGACCGGTGCTTGCTGCCCGAAAGCACGGTGCCGCGACCCTACAACCGAGATCCCCCCGCCAGTCAAGTCGCGGCCGTCCGCGACGGACCGGACGCAGACCGGTCCACGCGGCGCGAGGATCGGCTCGGAGTAGTCGGCGCCGGCGCGCTCGACTCGGGCCCGGTCTCCGCGTTCCGCCTGCCGATACCCGGCATCTGGACGAGCGGCCCGGCCAGCAGGACGCGGAAGGCGCACAGACCCCTGCCTCCGACGGAGGTCGAGAAGCCCTGACGGTACGGGGTGCCGCGTCGGCAGGCGCCGTCACGTGAGCCGGCCTCGTGGTTCCGCCGCGCGTGGGCAGCTGCACCGGAGTGCCGGGACCTCTCGGGCGTGGATGGGCGGAACTATGCGGTGCGCAAACCAACCCGTCCTCGCGGACGAGCCGATCGGGGTCGGCTGAGCTTGCGCTATCCGAGGTCGGGAGGTACCGGATGGAGTGACGCGTACGCCTTCACGACCTTCTCGTCGAAGCTCTCGAGGCGAACGTCATCGTGTCCGCGTTTCTCTGCGTGAATTGCAGTGGCCAGCGCGTAGGCGTCGGGCAGCTTGAGGCGTGTACGAACCCGCACCGCAGCGGCCCGTCGTGCGAGATCCATGTCGACCTCGATCGTCTCGATGCTCAAGCGGACGAGCATCGCGTCGACCGTCTCAGCGCCCGCCCGGCCCGAGTGGCGTAACGGGCCGATCAACACCTCTGTGTAGTTGATCGCCGAGATCATGCGTCGCGTGCCTGGAACGAGCGCGCTGCGCATCCGCTCCACGGCGGCGAGATGATTGGCGTCCTCGCGGCCGAGGTAGGCGATCAGGACGTCGGCGTCGAAGACTGCTACGGCCACTCGCGCCGCAGCTCGTCCAAGTAGCCGTTCGGATAGACGGTGGCGTCGAAGACGCCGGCAAACTCCTCTACGAGGTCGTCGGCTCGGACCAACTCGAGACGGCCGGGGCCGCGGGCTTCGACTCGAACGTCATCGCCTGGCTCCAGTCCAGCAGCACGCAAGGCTTCAACCGGCAGCGTGACCTGGTTCTTGCGAGAGATGATGCTCATTGCTTTACTCTAGCACCACGACGGTAAAGGCACCCCGACCGTCGGCGCAATCCCCGCAGCCGAGGCGGTTCGTCTTGATCCAAGTTGAGTGGGCGCACCTGGGATCGAACCAGGGACCTCTCGCGTGTGAAGCGAGCGCTCTCCCGCTGAGCTATGCGCCCGGGAGCAGGCTCCTAGGCTAGCGCAGCCGCGATCGCACGGGCCGCCGCCGCGGCGCTCACGAGAGCTGCCACTCGTCGCCGCGGAGGAGCGGGACGGCGGCTCCGCCGCGCTCGATGCCGTCGACCTCGACGTCGGGCCCGCCGATCATGAAGTCCGTGTGGACGACCGAGTCGTTGTAGCCGAGTGCCTCGAGCTCGGCATCGGCCAGCGTCTCGCCGTGGGGAATCGCCTCGAGCGTCCCCTGGCCGAGCGCGACATGGCAGGCCGCGTTCTCGTCGAAGAGCGTGTTGACGAACACGATTCCCGTGCGCGCGACGGGGGAGCTCCCGTCGACGAGCGCCACCTCGCCCAGCCGGGCGGCTCCCGCGTCGGTGGCGATCAGCTCGCGGACGAGCTCGGCGCCGCCGTCGTCGGCGCGAATCGCCGTCACCCGGCCCCCGGCGAAGCTCACCTCGAGCCCGCGGACGATCTGACCGTGCAGCGCGAGCGGCGCGGTCGAGCGCACGACCCCTTCGGTGCGCCGGCGGTCGGGCGTCGTGAACACCTCCTCCGTGGGCATGTTCGAGACGTGCGTGCGGCCCGAGACGGTCTCGATCTCTCCGGTGAGCCAGCGCGCGGAATCCATGAGGCCGACGAGGAGGTCGGTACCGGGGCCGCGGAAGCGGAGGGCGTCGAACGCGCGCTCGTCGAGGATGCCCGCACGCTGGCGCAACGCGTCGATGTGGTCACGCCAGGCGGCGACCGGGTCGGGCTCGTCGAGCCTCGCTGCGAGCGCGACGGCGTCCCAGAGCCGATCGACGTCGGGCTCGCCGAAGACGGTCTCCGCCCACCCCTCGGTCGGGCAGGCGATGATCGTCCACGCGATCTTGCGGTCGTTCTGGGCCTCGAGGAATCGAGCTCGCGCGGCTCGCGGGCGCGCCCTCGCGAGTCGTGCGGGGTCGAGCCCGTTCATCAGCTGTGGCTCGGGGTCGCCCCCGACCGCGATGGAGGCCCCGCCGCTCTCGATCAGGTAGTCGAGCAGGGCGAGCGTCCACGGCGGTGTCCAGTCGAGCGTGTCCTCTGGCGCGAAGCGAACACGCTCCCGCCGCGCCCTCGGCTCGTCGAGCGTGACCTCGACATACGCAGCGCCGCGCTCGTACGCGATGCGGGCGATCTCCCAGACGAGCGGGCGGTGCTCGGGATAGGCGAGGATGTTGACGACCTGGCCCGGCTGGAGGTTCACGCCGACCTCGACTGCGAGCCGGGCGAGTCGTTCGAGGCGTTCTTGCGTGCGCGCCGACGCGCTGAGTGGGCCGCTCACCGCCGGTGAGCGTACTGGAGCAGGCGGATCGTCGCTGGTAGCGTCCTGCACGTGCCGCCGGCGACCCGGACACCGTCGAAGGAGCGGCTCGACCGCGGGCTCGGCAGTGGGCTCGGCGAGCCGTGGAACGTCGTCGTGCTCAACGACGACCACAACACGTTCGCCGGGGTCGCCTTCGCGCTCTCGGCGGTGCTTCCGGGGGTGAGCTACGACGCCGGGATGCGGTTCGCGAACACGATCCACTTCGCCGGCAGCGCGATCGTCTGGACGGGCCACCAGGAGCTCGCAGAGCTGTTCTGGTCGCGGCTCGGCGGCTTCGGGCTCACGATGGCCCCGCTCGGCGGCTGAGCCGCCAGCCCGCATGAGCGTTGCGACCCGGTCACGCGGGAGGCCGTGGTAGCGTCCGCGCGATGCTCCTGGCGATCACGACAACCGGGAAGGTCGTCCTCATCCTCGTCGCCGCGACGTTCATCTCCTTCTCCCTGCTCGTCTCGATGGTCGTGCCCCGCAGGTGGCCCGAGTTCCCCGGGAGCAAGCTGCCGACATTCGTTGCCGTGTGCCTGCTTCTGTTCGGTGCGCAGATCGCGGCCGTCGCGTGGGTGACCGGGACGCAGGAGGTCGAGGCGAGAGCGGCGGAGACGCCGACGACGACCACTCCGACTGCGAGCACGACGACGGCCGCGTCCGAGCCGGGCGACGCCGCGGCCGGAAAGGCGATCTTCACCGGCTCTGCCGGCTGTAAGAACTGCCACACGCTGAAGGACGCGGGCGCGACCGGAACCGTCGGGCCCAATCTCGACGACAAGAAGCCTCCGTACGCGCTCGTGATCGACCGCGTCACGCACGGCAAGGGGGTCATGCCCTCGTTCTCCGGCAAGCTCAGCAAGACCGACATCGAGAACGTCGCGAAGTACGTCTCGTCGGTCGCGGGCACCTAGGCGCCGGACGAGACCGACCGGGGGCGGCCGGCGTGGGGACCGGCTCTTCGCCGTCTGTCCCCGCGCCGAGCCAGAGGCGGGCTTGGTGGGACGACGTTCGAACCGGCCACAGGGTCGATGCCCGTCAGGCTCCTCTAGGGAGGCGCTGGGTCGAGGTGCTCTTGGGCCCCTGGCGGCCCTCTTCAGGGGTCTTCCGCGGTTCAGGAATCCGCACTCGCGGATTCCTGAACCTGCGCGACAACGGAGAGGGCGGGATTTGAACCCGCGACGCACCTTTCAGCACGTACGCGATTTCCAGTCGCGCTCCTTCGGCCGCTCGGACACCTCTCCGCGCGGCCCTAGGGTAGCGTCGCCGGAGAGTCGGCAGGGGAGGGGGCCGTGACGGGGGCGCGAAGACGTAGGCGATGTCGTACGCTCTCGAACCGCTGTCGCCCGAGCTGGCTCTCGTCTCGCCGGAGCTCGCGCGCCGCGCGCGGGAGCAGCTGCCCGACCGACCCTGGGAGGCCTTCCTCCCGGCTCCGGCTCCGGTTCCGGTGCCGGTCTCCGCTCCGGCTCTTCGAGTCGCCCCGGCTCCGGCCCTGCGCGTCGCCCCGGCTGCTCCCGCCCTCCATCTCGCCGCACGTCTCGCTGCGGCGGGTGTCGCGGCGCCGGCCGTCGCGCCCGCTGTATCTGCGCCTCCCGTCGCGCCTCCCGTTCACGCCCCTGCGCCTGCCGCTCCCACCGTACCCGAGGTGTCTCGGCGACGATTTCGACCTCCAATCGCGCTCCTGCTCCTGCTCGCGTTCGCGAGCATCGTCCTCGTCGGCACGTTTCTGCCGAGCCGAGACGCACCCACGCTCGGGCCGCCTCAGCCCACGACGCCGGCGGTGCAGCCTGCTCCGACGTCCACCGTCACGAACCCGGCAACCCGCGAGCGACGCGTCGAGCCGCCACCGTCGCTGCGGCGGCAGGGGCTCGGCGCCACGTCGGCGGCGCGGAGCGCTCTCTAGCCGGAGGTCGCGCCCGACAGACAGCGCGGGCAGTACGGGTGGAGCTCGCCCGCCGAGTCGAGCAGGTATCGCCAGCCTTCGCGCTCCGCCTGCTCCTCGTCGCGCGACGCTCGCCCGCACTCGGAGCAGGTCGCCCACCAGGGGACGAGCCGCAGTGCGGATGCACAGTCGAGACAGTAGACGCCGGCGAAGTTCGCAGGTGCGACGCGTACCGCCCAGCCGGTGTCGCGCATGCCGCTGGTCGAGGCCGTGCGGCCGCAGCCGTCACACCTCTCCGGCACCCCCACATCCGAGAACGACGGGTCCACAACGATTCGGCCGGACAGTAAGCGGATCCAGCCGTCTTGGCTAGGCCCTGCGCCCTCGAGACCGAGGCGGCGGTCAGCGAGTGGCCGATGCGGGCGTTGCCCGAGCGGGCCTCCGCCGAGAACGACCGCGCCACCGTGTCAGCGACAGGGCGTAGACGGCGGTCGCGACGCTCACGATCATCGTGCTCGGGGGCAGCGTCGGGATCAGGTAGCTGAGCATGAGGCCGATCCAGACCGAGCCGACCGAGAACCCCAGCGAGAACGTGAGACCTCGATAGGGGCTCGTCGTGAACCGGTGCGCGGCGCCGGCAGGGGCTGCAATCAGACCGAGCAGGAGAAGCGCCCCTACCGCCTGAATCGCTTGCGCTGCGACCAGGCCGAGGAGGGCGAGGAAGGCGAGCCCGAGAAGTCGGACGGGAACGCCCCGTGCTGCTGCGACGAGCGGGTCGACGGAGGCGAAGAGGAGGGGGCGCGCGAGGACGAGCAGGACGATGCTCGCAAGGAGAGCGAGGGCCGCGGTCGTCTCGACGTCGTGGCGGCTCAGCCCGAGGATGGAGCCGAAGAGCACGCGCACGCCGGCCGTTCCGTTGCCGGCGCTGCTCCGCGTCGTGAAGATCGAGAGGAACAGCACGCCGAGGCCCAGCGTCCATGCGAACAAGGAGCCGATCACGACGTCGTCGGCACGAGCGCGGTCGCCGAGGCCGCCGAGAGCGAGGGCGGCTGCGATCGTCGCGAGGAAGAGGCCGACGCGGATGTCGAAGCCGGCGGCCGCGGCGGCGAGCGCCCCGGTGAAGGCGACGTGGCCGAGAGCGTCGGCGGCGAACACCTGGGCGCGCAGGACCACGAAGTAGCCGACGAGACCACACGCGACGCCGACGAAGGTGCCGGCGATCAGCGCGTTGCGCATGAACTCGTGTCCGAGCATCAGTGCGCGGTCTCGAACGACGGCCTCGCCACGCGACGACGGACTGTCGCGCGGCCAACGCGGACGAGGACGTATCCGCCGAAGGAGAGCGAGGTGATGTAGAACCCGACGGGGTAGATCGAGTAGTACGCGAGGATGAGGCCGAGCCAGGTCACGGCCAGCGCGAGTGCGACCGACAAGGCGATGCCGAGCCATGGGCGTGACGTCAACTCGTGCGCCGTGGCGGCTGGCGTCACGAGCAGGGCGAACACGAGCAGAGCCCCCGTGATCTGGCTCGTCTCGGCGACCGCGAGCCCGAGGAGGAGCAGAAAGCCGAAACCGAGAGCGGTGACGGGAACGCCTCCTCCGCGGGCGACCTCGGGATCGACGGACGCGAAGAGCAGCGGCCGAGCGGCGAGGCCCGTGAGCGCGACGGTGACGGCGGCGACGGCCACGAGTGCGACGACCTGGCCGCGGGTGATCCCGAGGAACGTGCCGAAGAGGAGCGAGTCGAGTCCACTCAGGATTCCGTGGTAGAGGCTAACGAAGAGGAAGCCGAGCGCGAGCGCGAACGCCTGCAGGGTGCCGGTTGCGGCGGACTCGCTCGCGTGGCCCTGCGTGGATCCGGCGATGCGACCGAGCGCGAGCGCGCCGATGCCGCAGAAGCCGAAGTAGCCGACCGCGGCGGGAAGCCCGGCGAGCGCGGCGGCCGCGGCGCCCGGAAACGCAATCAGCGAGAGGGTGTGTCCTGCGAACGTCTGCCGTCGCAGCGTCATGAACCACCCCGCGACGCCTGCCATGATCGCGACGGTCGTGCCGGCCTCGAGTGCGTTGACCATGAACGGATACGCGAGCATCTCCCGGAGGTCCTCGACCGGGTTCCACGAGAGACCTTGAAACAGGGCGGCTTCAACCACGGTGTCGATGGCCGTGCACGAAGGGCGCCTCGGGTTGTCCGACGACGACGAGGCGTCCGTCGGAGGCCTGGAGCACCTCGATCGGCGCCTGGTACAGGCGGGACAGCGTCTCGCTCGAGACGACCTCGTCGGGCGTCCCCTCGACGGCCGTGCCGGCGGCGATGTAGATGACGCGATCGAGGAAGGGGATGATCGGGTTCACGTCGTGGGTGACCAACATCACGGCCACTCCTTCCTCTTCGCAGATCCGCCGCACGAGCTCGGCGACGGCTGCTTGATTGGGAAGGTCGAGGCTGTCGAGCGGCTCGTCGAGGAGCAGGAGCCGGGGCCCGCGCACGAGCGCCTGCGCGATGAGGAGCCGCTGCTGCTCGCCGCCCGAGAGCTCGCCGATCGACTTCCTGGCAAACGCGGACGCGCCGCAACGATCGACGACCTCGGCAACGCGGCGGGTCGCGATCCTGCTGCTGTGCAGCCACGGCAGCGGGATCCCGAAGCGGGCGCCGTCCAGCCCGAGGCGCACGAGGTCGACACCGCGGACACGGGCGTTCTGGTCGAAGCCGTGCCGCTGGGGCAGATAGCCGATCTGCGCCCGCGCCGCCCCCGGTGGACGGCCGAGCACCGAGGCCGAGCCGGCCGAGAGCGGCAAGAGGCCGAGGAGGGCCTTCACGAGGGTCGACTTGCCGGAGCCGTTCGGACCGAGGACGGCGACGAGCTCGCCCGGTTGGACGGTGAGCGAAACCTGACGCCACACGGTGTGTCCGCCGACCTGGACTGCGGCGTCGCTGAGGACGACGGCGGCGGTCGTCGTGTCGCGCTCGTCGATTGCCCGCCGAGCCGGCTCGGAACCCATGTGCGAGCCGCTCATCGACCGGTGGCCGCGTGCAGCGCCGCCGCGAGCGCTCTCAGCTGCGCGACCTGCCAGGACTGGAACGTGGCGCTGGCAGGAGAAAGTGTCTCGGTGATCGTCGTCACCGGTATGCCCTCCTTGCGGGCGGCCGCCGTGAAACGTGCGACGTCGGGTGTGCTGTTCTGGCTGTTGTAGACCCAGACCTCGATCTGCCTGCGGGCGATCTGCCGCCCGATCGTCGTCGTGTCGGCGACGGTCGGTTCCGTCCCTTCGCTGATCGCCTTGAGAAACGAGGATGGGGTGACGAGTTGGAGCCCGAGCGCCTGTGCGAGCGGCGCGAAGATGCTCTCGGAGGCGCCGACGGGAACGCCGTGGTAGCGCCGCTCGATCGTCGCGATGAGCTGCTTGTAGCGAGCGAGCCCCACCGTCTCGAAGTGCGCTCGCATCTGCCTGAAGTACCCGGCGTCCCGCGGGTCGAGCTTCGTGTAATCGGCCACGATCGCCCCGATGACGCGTTGTACGTCCGTCGGTGAGTACCACCGGTGTGGGTTCCCACCGGCCTTGATCCCGAGCAGGTCGCCGACGTCGAGGACGACCCGACCGCTGACCGGGTTGGCCGCGACGAGCTTCGACGCCCAGGAGTCGTACCCGATGCCGTTCTCGATCACCATCTGCGCACCAGCGAGCGTGCGTGCGTCGACGGCCGTCGGCTCGTAGTCGTGGGGATCCGTCGCGGGGTTCGTGATCACGCTCGTCACCTGCACGCGATTGCCGCCGAGTTGCGCCGCGATGCTGCCCCACATGTTCTCCGCCGCGACGACGCGCAAGGCGCCGGTCGTCCGGGTGCTCTCCGCAGAAGCTGCAGAGACGACGACGGAACACGTGAGCGCTGCCATGAGAGCGGCGCCATCTCTTGCGCGCATCGGGACCTCCTCGTCCGAGACAGCCGGGAGGTTTGACTCTAGCGAGAATCATTCTCGCTATCTACAGCCAGGACGAGGCGGTATCGTTTCGAGCGATGGTCGACACAGCGCGAACGGGTTGGACCGAGTCGACTCTCGTTTCGCTCCGGACGAGAGGGCACCGGGACGGCGGCGCTCGACGGGCGGTCGTCGAGCTCCTCGGCCGCCAGGTCTGCTGCCTCAGCGCGCAGGAGATCTTCGACCGGCTACGGGGCAGTGGCCGGCGCGTCGGGATCGCGAGCGTGTACCGCGCGCTCGAGCAGCTGACGCGCGAGGGGTACGTCCAGCGGATCGAGGTCGGCGACGGCAGCTCGCGCTTCGAGCCGCTGCACGCGGACGGTGAGCATCACCACCACCTCGTCTGCGCCGACTGCGGGAAGGTCGAGGCGTTCGCGGACGACGAGCTCGAACGGGCGCTCCGCCGAGTCGAGACTCGGACGGGCTACTCGGTCGCAGCGCACGACGTCGTCCTGCGAGGTGCATGCGAGGAGTGCGCGCCGACGGCCGCTCGCTAGCCGCTACGTCGAAGCGCCGCCCTCGAAGAGCGTGGAGAGACCCCACGCCGCGAGCGCCGCCGCGACCGCAGCCGCTGCGAGCGCGAGCCTTCCCGACCGGAAGCGCGGAAACACGGCGAACACGACGAGCTGCGAGACGAAGAGCGCGCCGAGCGACGGCTTGAGGAGGTCGTCGTAGAAGCGGTCGGGGTCGACGAGCGAGATCGCGTCGGCGGCGACGAACGGCACGGCGATCACGCGCACGAGCTTCCGCACCGAGAACCCGTGCAGCCAGTGCAGCATCCGGGCGAGCGCGAGGTACTCGGCGACGATCAGCGCGAGCATGCTCGCCGCGGTCAGGATCCCGATCGCGACCGCGAGCCCGCGGCCCGAGTAGGCCTGGGCGATCGCGGCGCCCGGGACGGCTGCAGCGCGGAGCTCCTCGGGGACGTGTGCGAGCGGGATGCCCGCGAACAGGAGCGCTGCGCCCACGACGACGACGGCGAGCAGGAGACCGCGCCGTACGGTTCTGCTCCCGCCTCTGACCTCGGCCCCGAGGTAGAGCGGGAGGCTGGCGCAGACGAAGAGCAGCGCAGTCCCTCCCGTCGCCCGTCCCACGTCGTTCAGCTCCGGGTGCGCCGCGAGGGATGCGCTCGTGTGCGAGTACTCGACGGCTCCGAGAGCGACCACCGCCGCGAGCTGTGCGGCCGCGAGCAGGCCGAGAGTCGCCAGCACGAGCCGAATCGGGCAGAGCGTGAGCGCGACCAGCGCGACGGGGATGACGAGCTCGAGCGAGCTGCGGTACGGCGTGATCCCCGGGAACACCGGCGGCAGGACATAGTAGACGACGTCCGTGACGGTGTAGGGCAGGTAGAGGAAGTAGGCGAAGGCCCAGATCCAGCCGTGTGCGACCGCTGCCCGACGTCCGGCGGCCTCGCCCACGAACGCCGTCAGGCCGCCGGCCGAGACGACCCGCCGCGAGTAGGCGAGCCAGATGCCGAGCGGGACCGCGAAGACCGCGAGCGCGAGGAGGATCACCAACCCGGCCGAGTCGAGTCCGTCTCCGGCGGTGCCCGGCAGGAGGGTGACGAGCGCGAC
>Ga0187778_10001095_pt1 | contig 19250 bp, 34 predicted proteins | sample 1015_Q2_SP5_20_M_FD_132418 | JGI IMG/M metagenome (GOLD analysis project Ga0187778, IMG submission 132418) | Tropical peat soil microbial communities from peatlands in Department of Meta, Colombia - 1015_Q2_SP5_20_MG | ecosystem: Environmental > Terrestrial > Soil > Wetlands > Peat | place...
AAAAGCTGGGCTATTTCTATTACGAGGAAGAACCTGGCCAGGATCAGCGGCCATGATGCTCAGCAAGGACGGCCGCATAAGCCCCAAGGCGCACAAGTGATCCAAAAATTAGCCCCAACCGTGAGGTTGGGGCCAATACCGTGGTTCCACAGACTGACGCTGCAGTTGCCGACTTTCCCGCAGCCTCCGCTGACTATTCAATCATTTTAGATAACTCCGCAACGGTCGGGAGCCTGCCGTTCGGAGTCAACGTGTTAACGATCACGGGGATTCCCTGCGACAGCTGTTTGTTGAGTTCATCCTCGGAGAGGCCGGTCAGCTGAGACAGTGTCTTGACGATATTGGGACCAAGCGCCTGACCAATTTGACCAGGTGAAACCGGCTGATTTTGCCCGGAACCGACCCAGGAGTTGGTCTGGTTGCCGAGCCCTCCCTGCTGCAGTTTGTTCAACAGCCCGCCCAATCCGTTAAGCAGTCCACCGGCATCATTCGTGTCTGTTGCCGGTGTTGCCGGTTGCGAGCCCGCGCTGGCAGTCTGTCCTGCGCCGGTTTGTCCTGCGCTGCCTCGGGTTAGAACGCCTGAAGCCAGCAAGGCACCGAGAGCGATCATCAGCGGTTTGCCAACACCACTCGGAAAGGCCGAGCGGATCGTATCATTGAGTCCAGCCATTGCTTTTTCTCCCATTGGGGTTGCGGTTCCCAGCCCTCATCGAAAAAGGCCATCAGGTGAGGAGTGCTGATGGCCTAGTTAGGATTCGTTAGATGTGATGCCCATTCCTCTCGGAACATGCCTAGTAATTTAAACAAGCAACAGCTTGCCTGACTTTGATTCAGATCAAAAAGGAAAGGCCACCGAGGCCTCTGGGAGAGTTCCTGGTGGCCCGGGTCGAGGGAATAATTAAGAGATGCGGGCCTTGACTAAGTACGAGTTAGGTCGTGGTTCCCTGCCCGAACGTCGCTTTCCGCCAGCCTGGACCGCAAAAGATTTAGGCTCATGAACGACAGCAATCGGCAAAAGCTTGGATATTTCTATTGCGAGGAAGAACCCGGCCGACGTTCGGCGGCCAAGATGCTCAGCAAAGATGAGGCGCCGCGGATTGCGGCCAACTTCGCCAAGTTGTCGGAGCTGCTGGGTCAGTGAGCCGTTCAGTCATTTATCTGAATGGGCGTGGGCGTTTTCCTCTTCGACGCGACGGATGGCGGTACGAATTCCGACCATTCCCTGTTCGACGCGACGGGCTTGGGCACGGGTTCGGCCGCGGGCCGCGGCCGCGGCAATGGTGGCGAATGACGGTCAGCTTGATGGTTGTTAGCGCGGGTACCGGTAACGTGGTTCAGCCAAGTGCTAAGATCATGCACAAGCGTCGACAGACGTGACGGTGGTTCAGTCGGCGGGCCGCTGGTGGCCGCCTGCGCTGGTGCAAAGACAGACAACAAGAAAAATAGAGCGAAACTAGCGGTCCTTGCTACTCTTGCCTTCATCGTATTCCCCCGCAGCGCGCGTCGAATGGCGCGCTACAAAGCTACTCGGAACTAGGGCGATGCTTAGGCATCAGCAAGGAGGAGGCGCGGCGGATCGCGGCCAATGTGGCGAAGCTACCGGAGACCGCTTAAGAGAATAGATGCAATATGAAGTTGGTGCTTGCTTCGAAAAATACGCGTGCGACGCTTGTAGTGGCTTGGAAAAATGCGCGTAGGTCATCGTAATTTTTCCACGAGTAAAACGCCGACCAAAAAATGGCTAACAGTGAAATGAGCAAAACACTTCGTCGATTAGCTCTTGCTATGGCCGCCGTCGCTCCCGCGTTATCTTTGATAACTCTGAAAAAATAATCAGTTCGCGCTAGCAGGGATGTATTTTCCTGAATGTGTGCGAGCCGATCATCTATGCTCCAAAGTTGATCTTTCATGCCTGACAGCGTCGTCGCCTGAGGGCTGGTATCCGAGCTCCGCGTCAGATCGTCAAACGACGGTTGCAGGTCGGCGTCGGACAAGCTACGCTCTTTGACAACACCGGCAATTTCTCGTTCCAGTTTATTTACAATCGCAAGCTTTTCGTTCCGATCCATTGCGCCCCTCTCCGCACTCGCCACTTTAGACACAGCATGCACTCCGATGTTCCGATTGATTTGTGGCCGAAGTGCGTTTTCCCGTTCCAAAGGAAAGGTCAGATAATGGCTTGTCTTGGAGAAAATTGATTGTGGGGCCGCACAGGCGACGCCCAACTACTTCTTCTCGTCGCTCGGCGACGGCGTTACTCCGCCTTCCGAAACTGGACAATTTCCGTGATCTCGTGCTCACAGCGCGGACATTCATATGTGCGCTGGTCATAACCGGGCTCGTCGGGAAAGATGCGCACCAATGACATGCGCGTGCCGCACCTAGAACAATTCGGGCGCATAATAACAACCGTTGGCGGACTAGCGATAATCGTCGCCATCATTGCCTCCCGACGCAAAACAAGCGGAAGTAGGTCATCTCTGTAAGCTGATAGGACCCCAACGTGCAGCTATATGAACGTATAGGTCGGACGGACTTGACAGGGCTAGGTCAATACCTGGGTGTTTTTTCAGGTCACTGTTATTGCGTCTGTGGCCCGAAATTGACTGCCAGACGCTGCGCTGCCGAGCGAGAAAAATTCTACAAAAAACATTTCCAGATTTGCGTCGTTCTCATTTTCCTCTCCGGGCTCGCAAGCCGAGAGGCGTTAGAAAGCCGCCGCCAGGGCACCGCGGGCCTATTTTTCGCAGAAGGCCGCCGCGTTCATTTCGAGGTCGCCTAGACCGGAGTCGATGGCCCAATAGAGAAGCTGAAACTTCTTCGCCGGGCCAAATTTAGTCCAGGGGAACGCCATCATTGCCGCGTGCAGCTTGCGGGCCAGTTCTGGGTCGCTATGGGCCGCCAGATCGTGAAGCAGCCCCTCCAGTTCTTGCGTCGCGTCGTCCAGTTCCTTCGTCGTATGAGTCGCCATGTTCGCCTTCCTCGCTCGGGAAAGGCCCTAGGCCGCTGAATGATAGTCCCCGCACCAAACGCGAATCCTGGGCTTCTAGGACTCAAAAAAGGGGTTGGCCCCAACCGGATGTAGCTGGGGCCAGAGGCAGGAGTTACGCTTGCGGAATGCACCGCAGAAACCACGGTGACAGAACCGCATGAATACATTGCGACCCGCCAGCGGTCATTTCTGGGACATTGCGCGGCTCTCTATTGGACAACTCAATAGCGAAAGCCTTGGAAGGGTCAAAAAGCTGCCATCGGTTCTTAGCGTTCAATTAAGTTGCGGGTGATGAGCTTGGCGATCGCCGCGGCACCGCTGCACTACGCGGCCTTGGCGGCTCGGTCATCCTCACGCCATCCTCGCTTTAGTGATCGAGCCGCTGCCTTAGCCAACGTGACCGGGGGCTGCACGATGACTGCGACGGAAATCCTCCTCGTTTGGGTGCTCGTCAACGTAATCGCGGCCATACTCATTTTGCGTTTGCACCGGCAATGATTTGCGAAGCGGCCGGCAAACCACGGTTTTAAGCCTTCGACGGAACGTTTAGGACATTGGCCAGTTCAAATTATTTCAACAAGACGAGACTAGCGCCAACCATTAATCCGTAAAATATTGCGACCACCGCCGCAACGCTTAGCGTCTTCTTGACTTCAATCACTTCAATCTCGGCCTCAAGCCTTTCGACCTCATGTTTGGCTTCCTCAAATATTTGTTTCCAGTAATCGGCATCCTGCATTGGTTGGAAAACCTCCTCCTGGAGTCCAAAAGGAGTTGGCCCTAACAACCCTGCGCAAGGCCATTGGGGCCAGTCGGGGGAAGTTACGTGTCAGTCGCGACGCTAACGATGGCTGATCGCCGTGAAGAAGTCGGGGCAGCATTTCGATGGTTTTCGAGTCATTTGAGGGCGCTATGGAACACATAAGCGCCTTATCGGGTCCTTAAGCGGAGCAACTCCGGCAGCCCCGCAAAGTTAGCAGCACTGCGCCGCCCCTCGCCTTCGCTGAGGAGCGTAGCCGCTGGCGATCTGCGCCTGCTGCCAGTTCGAAGTATACGAATTACTGCGAATAACGAATGCGTGGATCCCTGATGAAGCGAAAGATCAGGGTGAACACGATCGAAAGGATGATCGATGTCACGATAGGGAAATAGATGCGGACATTTCCGTTTGGACTCTCGTATTTGATGTCACCTGGAAGAAAGGACTCGCCCGGCGGGACAGTTCCGTCCTGACTCTCATTTGCTATCGCCGAGCTGACTATTTTGAAGTCACCTGAAAGAAGCGCCCATCCGGGCGTGGCGTTGGGTATATTGGTATGTGCGCGTCGGTCAGCGAACCAATCCATAGCAGCAAGAGCAAGCACCACGATAATGAGAATTTTAAGAAACGAATACATGACACAGTTGGGGCGGCTCTAGAGCTTACTCCAATCAAAGCAAACGATGGTCTGCTGGACCTTGACTTAGATCAAACGACGCGCCAGCGGGTTCCCAGCGCGCCCTCAAGTAGACTAAAGCGCTTTGTTATTGCAGACCAATACCGGATCGGACGCGTTCAGCGTCAGCTACTGAGGGCCACGATTGCGGCGGACGGGAAGCCGTTGGGGATTAGCGATTTGTCGGAGTGGTGTTATCCGACCACCCAGCAGCATCCGCGCTGACATCGCACGAAAGTTCACCGGGCCCTGAGGCGCTTTGGGCGACTGCTTGGCCGCCATCCGCATAGGCATGGCAGGCCGGGGATCTGGGCTATCAGCTAGTTAGACTGATGGTAATAGCGCGTTTTAAGGCTAATCTCCTGAGTGTTTTGCAGGTCGAGGATTTTCTCACAAAATTTGCGAAGGACATTTGTGCTGTCGAGCCTAAGCAACTTTTTGTTTTGAGAAATGCGCATCTTTTCCACAACGTCGGCGGCTAAGGTGCTTGCAATTCCATTAAAGTGGTCGGAACAATATGCACTGTAAGCGCGTTCAGGATCGGTTGATGGAAACTGTCCACCGATGGCTGACTATTATTCCGTCATAACCCGCGCGGTTAGCAATTTACCTAGCCAAACTGTTGAAGCTCGTTGGGCCGTTTACGACGATGCATGCACGGCGCTCCAACAAAGATTACTCACACTTGACCCACCGATATCAGAGCACGAGTTGGCGAACCAGCAGTTAGCGCTCGAAGCAGCGATCCGCAAAGTCGAAGAGGATTTGTTACTTGGCACCATGCGCCGGTTTGTAAGAGAGGAGGATGCGCCGCGTGCTGGCCTCTCAGGAGGGGACAAACTAAATGACGTTATGACGGTTGTACGCGATCGCTTGACAGCGAGTAGGGCAACTGAGTTAGTTCCCACCAAAGCAGAAATCACTGCACGCCTGGCGGAAAGCGTGGCCTTTGTCCGAAGAATGCAATCGCAAACGAAGGCCGTTGCACGACGCATCTACTTGAGCATTCTCGGTGAGAAACGTTGCTAGCGTTGTTTAGTAACGATTTGGCTATCTATCGAGGAGTTGCGAAAAAATTTGCGAACCACTACAGCGGCGCGACGCCTCATTGATTATCCGAAGCGAAATAAAAAGGACCGCCCCAAGCTCGGTCCTTGTTATTTACTTTCGCCCGCGTGTTTTAGATCGCCGTCTGCATCCGCTTCCTGCGCCAACCGAGTAGTCGCCAAAAGGCGACCGTTAATTTGGTCCCAAATTCCTTGGGCTATCGGCGGATTAGAAATCAATTATGCAGAGTTACGTTTGTCTTTCGGTCGGACGAGCTAACAAGCAATCCGATCGCAAGGCCAAGCGCGGCGTGAGCCTGGTCCGCAGCGGCACTGGCTTCCTCGAAATGGCGATGTGTGCGCCACATGCGGAAAAAACTACGCTCGGTGTTCAGTTCGGCAAGGGCCACAAAAAATACGGCGTCCCGGGCCTTCGCGTTGGCAAGTACTGCAGCCACGATGGGATCATCAGCGAGCTTGTGGCTACTCGCAATGCTGTAATTCAATTCCCTCTGGGCCTGTATCGCGGCCAGATCGCCTTCGTCGGAGCTAGTCATCATTTTCCTCGCTGATCCAACCATGCAGACCGACGGTTAAGGAACGTTGCTCCCCATGTGGAGCTTTTGCGCACCTATGCTTAGCCTTCCTTAAAACTTCTAGGCAGGCTTGCGCACTGCCGGAGCGGAGAAATTTGACACCAAGCTTGGCTCGGAGAAATTTTTGCAAAATTTGCCAACCACTAAGGCAGCGAGCGGCGAGCAATTGTTGGCCTCCCGCCTCCAGTATGCCCGGGCCAAAGCGTGCTTTCGCGGTGTGATCAAACAACAAATAAAGGTTGCGACGGCAATTGACTTTGCGCGCGAATATCAGATCATTTTAGTATTTGGATGGCGGACCAATGATCAACGATGCATTCGCAATCAATGTGCTCGCACGGCGTGAGGCGATTCTCGCGATCAAAGAACAGCTTCGCGCCCGAGCGATACGCTTGCATAGCGTACCGTTCCGAGAGCTTCAGCGATGACGCGGGCGCACCAAACGCCAATCCTGGGGCTTCTAGGAGTCAAAAGGGGTTGGCCCCAACCGGGAGTGGGCTGGGGCCAGAGCTAGAGGTACGTCTGCGGAATGCACCGCAGAAACCACGGTGACAGAACCCCGTGGATACATTTCGACTCGCGGGCGATCATTTCTGGGACATTGTGAGGCCATGCCTAGCAATCGCCGCTTTCTCTCCGTCGCAGTCGAAAAGCATGACGTTTGCGCTCGGGAATAATCGCGTCTGCAAGAGTGTTGTTATGCCACTGAAAACAGCAAAGCCGTCGGCCGATGCGTAGCCAACGGCTTTGCCTCGTCCCCCATACGTGCCGTTTTCTTGGACGTCAGCGTAAGGGTTGTCGAAACTGGTAGCGAAGTACTGCGGCCATCTTCACCTTGGTCCCAACGCGGGCAGTCCTTCGCCCGCGCGTCCAGAGGGACGTCCCAGCCCCGACCACGGCAGAAAGCGCTAAAAGTTTGGGCAGCTTTTTGACCATCGCGCGTTCGTTTCTGGACGAACCACCTTTGTACCCAGGTTATGCTGCTCACGCGCGACGAGACACGGTGTCTTGCAAGACAGGCGTGCCGCTTTATCGCAGGATTGTGCGAACATCGCCAAGCTGCCGAAGCTCTAGCGGCGGCACAATTCCCTAACGAGCGACCACGTGCGACATGGGGGCATTGGCAACCATCGTGTCGCTTGCCTGGTAAGCAATTATCGCAGCGGCGGCCGTGATGGCGACAGCAAAGGCCAAAAATAGCCAACCCACAGTGTCGATTTGTGGCTCGCTTTGCGGGTTATTTGTTTCGTGTCGGTCTACCATCGAGACGTTCCACGCCGCCACCACCCCAAGGCGGCCTAATTACAAACTAGCATGATTCTCCATGAAGAAGTCGCGGCAGCAATTCGATGGTTTTCGAGTCATTTGACGGCGTTATGGAACGCATGAGTTACCGCCGCTTTCCGCCGCCCTGGTCCGTCGAGAAAAGGTCCGCTTACTTCATTATTCGCGAAAATGGCTGGCAAAAGCTTGCCGGCCTACGTCTAGGTGCGGCCGATAGCAGATTAGTTGGAAGCTAGTTGAAACGCCCGAACAGCGAACCGAGTCCCGTATAGTCTAGCTGCACGAACACGCCAAAGCGGTCGGTCTTCGCGGGCTGCGTCTGACACGGACACGGAGCACCATTAGGATCAACAATTGCATTATTCGTTGTCCACATCGCCCAGTAACGGCCACCGACTCCCACAGAGAGCTGGTCAGTGACGAAATAGGAAAGAATGCTTTCGAGTTGCACTCCCATTCCGGTGCCGGACTCTTGTATTGTCAGGTTTCTAAGTAGGTGATCATCGGTTCCCTTGAACGCGACATACGGCAGATACGCGACATCGGCCTCCACCTTGAGCCGATCCGTGACCATGACGGCGCCGTTAAGACCGACGCGAAGCGAATTCCAGGTGTCGTTTTCCGTTATACCCAAAACGGAGTATTCGATTGCGGGAACGCAATCGGAAAAGCCGTTGGCAATCTGCGTACAGCCATAGGCGCTTTTGTTTTCAGCATAGTAATTGTATCCCACAAACGCGCCCAGTCTGTAGCCAATCCCACGGAAAAAATCATATCCAACGTCTCCTGTCGCGTAGCCAATGTCGCCCGAAACTGAAGAGGTCGTGTTTGAGTACGGCACCACCGTAATGCCGAATGGTAGTCCCCAATCCTCATCATTCAGTTGGCCGCTCGAAATCCAACCAGCCCCAATGTTACCTTTCAGAAATATATTTTGCGGAGCCTCTATCCTGCCGAACAGTTCGGCACTGTTGGCTGTCGTATCGTAGGTTAGTCTCGAATTCAGGGTGGTTGACGTTCCAGGATCGGTCGTGCTTCCTGCATCCTTTTGGAATCTGCCACTGCTAACCCAATCGCGCGCACCGAGTTCAAATTCCCAGCCGGCCGCGATGACCGGAACGGGAGCACCAGGCAGCACGGCCATCGATGCTGATCCCCACTGGGTCGATGGTGCCACGCCAAACTTATAGTTCAAGCCCAAGCTTACTTCCTGGAAGTTTTGCGTGACGTGTGCAGTACTTGGAGAAGTTAGAAAATAAAGAAGTGCCGGCGGAGCTGGTTGAACAATGCCCGGTGGCGTAGCGACAGCCTCACCACCGAAACCCGCGTAGTTGTACTCCAGTTTTACCGACCACGTGGGGGTTATCGCATGTTCCACACCCGCACCAACTGTCCAACCGACTTCTGTGAAGACTGAGCTTGTAGTGAGCGGAGCAAGACCAAAGAGCGGAGTATTGTTTGTCGCAATATCAATCTGATTGTGGATGACCGCAGCTCCGCCCTTAACATAAATGAGACTGTGGTTGTAAAGGCCGTACGCCCATCCCACTCGCGCTGTCAGATCACCCATAAAGTTGGGTTGCGCATGACAATTACCGGAAACGAAAAAGCCGGAAAATGCCAGGCAAGTATTGGTCCCGTCGGAGATTAACCAGCTCGCGTCCCCTTCAATCCCTAAAACCAAATTTGAGTTTGGGGTCTGCCAGTTGTAGCCGATCTGGCCGCCAGCCAGGAAACCAGGTGTGAATACGTTGTCTCCGAAAATCGATGAACCGAATGGATCGGCAAAATTCGCTGTGCCCGCGCCAGCAGAGAGATGGACGCCACCATAGAAGCCTGTCCACGACCACGCCGGCGGGACCGCTACGGCGGCTTTGACCATATTAATATCCGCGGCCACCGCCTCGCGCTGGAGTCCGGTCGCAATAATACAGATAATGTATAGGAGCAGCCGACGTGGCACGGTTCTGCCTGAAATTGGCGGCGACAACGTTTTTGATCATTGGTTATTAACCTTAACGTTCGGTTTACACCGTGGGCCGCAGCAAGGCGGATGCAAGGCAGTCCGCTGATAACTCAACGCTCAAGAGGCGCCGCGGATTTGCGGCGGCTGAACACCGCCGGCTTCGCCGCTTTGCGTCACCCTGATCAATAAAACAAATTGGCCCCAACCAGAGAAGCTAGGGCCAAGTTGGAGGGGGGAACTAAAGGCACCAATAGGTGGTCGCTACGCGATACTAAGGCGACGGCAACGACGCTGACAGGACTTCATGAAGATAGCGCGACATTATTTCAACGCGGCGGCGACTATTGTTCCAGCTGAAAATAACTTCGGCCGGAACCTGGGGATCGCGCGGCGGGGCACGAAGGGTTCCAAGCCGTCATATAAGTCCGACAGTGTTCGCCGGGCGCGATTTTTCGCTGATGACATCGTGCCGCGCCCCTGCTGGATTTTGTTGGGAGCAAGTCCACCGGAGGCAGATACTCAATACAAGAGTAGCATAATCAAATTCGGCATCAGCATAATGGCGATCAGCCCTGCTACGGCCAGTATTAGGGCTTTCGTCGCTTCGTCGTGACCTTCAAGCCTCTCGGTCTTCACGGCCTAATCTCTTGCGCGCATCGAATTTGCGCCGCGCGGTTGCTTGATAGCTATGGTCCGGGGCCACACTTTCGCGTGCATTAGGCCACGCTAGACGGCTTCTCCCCCAACTGGCCGCCCTGCGCGCAAACCCTCAGTGAGGCAACACCTCCCCAGCCCCGGTATGGGTTGCGTACTGGCGTCCGGGTTTGTTTTTGTGGCGGCGGCTGCCTTAAACTTTATGGCAGCGAGATATTTATAGGGCGTGGCTTCTGGGTCACAGTCTCGACGCGCGGCGGCGGTGAAACCTGCCGCATTGTGGTGCTTAAAGCGGAGTTTTCGAGTTTCCGTTCGTGTCTGCCGCGCAACGTTCGCGAAATTTGTGCCTTTGCTGCCGGCATGGGTTGACCCTGTTCGGCTTTGCGCGGACGATGCTCGGGCTTCGACGTGCTACTGACGGAGGCAACCATCGCGTCGAAGCAACCTCCTCTGGGACTGGAGGGCTCGCCGCGAGGCAAAAGCTTCCCGGCGATCTATTTTGGATCTCTGCCGAGCTCGGCAAAACCGTTGCTGCGAAAGTCAATTTATCGATCGCTCGCATCTTTGTTGAGCAGTTCGGCGAAGAGTTCTGCAAACCTCGCATTTGAATTCTAACCAAGACGGTCCACCATCGGCGCGCAAAGCACCATAGGGCGGCCTCGGGCACGGCGAATCGCTGCGAACATTGCTAAGCTGCCGGAACTGTTGCGGCGCCAAGCACGCCTGCCGGAGATTGAGCCATGGGCCCTGACGATGTGGCCTTGCCCGACCCTAATGAAATCGCACCCCACGCCATCGCATTCGCACGAATGATGTTTGCTCATGCGGCATTAGAGCGTGAGGTTCGCTTATTGGTAGACACCATCAATCCTAAGAAGCCAGGTTTTGGCCAGCGACCCGAGAATCAGTGGACGGCATCAGAGACTGGTACGGGGAAGATAACGATGTTGATTAAACAGCATCGTGGCAGCGGGCTGCCGCAGACTGAGCAAATTAAAAATCTTCTGAACGAAGCTATTCATCCGTGTAGAGAGCGCAATTTCCTCGCCCACGGTACATGGTCGTGTTTCAATCGTCGGACCTTAACCGTTGAGGTTCGCGGCGGAGTGCGATGGGGGCAGCCAGAGTTACCACCCGAGAACCGCGCCTATACAGTGTCTGATATTCTAAAGGTCGCTCGTAGGTTCAAGGATATTGAGGCTGAGCTACACAAGGTTCGTCGGTCGCTTGAGCCGAAAATGAGCGAGGCTGAGATGCGCGCAGCATCTAGCTTTTTGCGTGCGCCCTTGCATACAACCGACAGCAATAAACTTTGTTGATCGCACCAGCGGCCCGCTCGCGTGGGCCTCACCCAACGGGACAGGGCGGAAGCTGGTCGGCAGCCAAGACGCTCGGCAAAGACAGGCGCGGCGGATCGCCCTGAATTTTGTAAAGCTACCGAAACTGCAAGACTAACAAGTCCTGACTCAAGGATAGCGACGGCGAAGCTCGGCGGCGTAGCCCCGATATTCGCGTTGAAGTTGGTTCATCATCTTCAAATGGGAGCGCATGAGATCTGTTCGCTTATCGGGCTGATTGACGCCGATAGCCGCGTCCAATCCAAGAAGTCTCAACAGCTCATCTGTGTTTTGAGCAATCGCGTGCCACAATTCATCATCGGTCAGATTTACCCACTGCACAGGAACTCTCCAACAACTACACTACCCGCTCACATAAGCGATTTTGGCTCGTTGTGGCTAATAATGGCTTAAGACGAAGGAACGCGGCGGATTGCGATGTACGTTGCGCAGCTGCCGCAGCCAATCCGCAAGCTCCTGTGATTAATCCGATAAGGCGCCGGATCGCGACGAGCAGGCCACGAGCGAATCAGCTAAGAAGGTGGCGGCTTTGCTTAGACTGATCAGTTCAACGCGACGTGCAGCCCTGCTGCCGGTCGATCTCCCATCAGTTCGCCTCGCACCCTCAACGGCTGCGGGAGTTGCGGCAGATCGCTGAGCGCCAGAGCTGGGAGGTTGTCGAGCAATACAGCGACGGAAGCATTCCGGGCAGCAAGGCCGCGATGAACACAACAAACGCAGCTTCGACATTGTCATGGCCTCGGCGATTGACCCGCTGCCGCTCGCTTGACCTCCACCCGGCCAGCGTAGGTTCGCAAAAGCTCCAAAACGTGATGGCTGTCACGGAGCCCCCTCGCCGCTTCTGGCAATAATGCTTCCAACAGAGGGGGCACGATCATGAAAAAGATAGCCGTAATTTTCGCCCTGGCCTTTGCATACACGAGTGGCATGGCGACCATGACGGTCATCGCACACACCGATCAGGTGACTGCGGACTGTACCGGCGGCAACTGCTGACCCGACGAGAAAATCGTGACTAAGCTAAAAGACCTTAAAAAGAAATATGCGGCAGCGGCTGAGCTTCGCATGCAGAAAGTTGACGAGATCAGGGAACTGCTGGCAATTCCACCCGATCCTCGCGACGAACAAGCCGTCGAATTTATTGCGCACTGGCTAGAAACCGGCCAGGTTTCTGTTCCGCTCGAACTAAAGACCGAGGCGCAGCGCCTGCTGCGTGAGTGGCAGAGCATTCACATGGCGTGCGTAGAAATCCAACACGAGCTCGAGCAGTTAGGTGAGGCCGAGCCGCCGCTGTCAATAGTGGGAAGACGACGCTAGGCAAGCGCCCCCGCTGGGGATTTCCTCGCCCCCCGTGTGGGTAATCGTTAATTGGTCATCGGCTCTTCGCAATTTGGCCGCGAACTCTAAGTTTTGATGGCCTTGGGACAGGGGGATGGGTGACCGTCGTCGGCCTTGCCGGGGTCGTTGACGACGGACGCTCTCGGCAGATCTATGACCAGCTATGAGCGACGTCCCGATTACGTCGGATCAAGGCCGACGTGGAGAGGGAATGGCTTTCGTCAAGTTAACCGCAAAGCTTTTGCTCGCCTTTGGGTCCCGCCTGTGAACACAAACAAACACGACGGGACGAGGAATGAAGTACAAGTCATTCCTCATTGAGGTATTCGAGCCGGAACCCGGGAAATGGCGCGCCCGGATCACTCGGGCGCACGGCGTCCCCTTGAGATCCACCGGCCGAAGACGAGAATTTGTAACCCGCGCTGAACATTCATCGGCGGCGGAAGCCGTGATGTTGGCCATGGAGGCGATAGACGCCGGGTTCTTCTCTCGCAACACCGAACGGAGTACAGAAAAATATTGGCGACGATTGAGTAAGGCCGACCGCAAGCTCGGAGTGGTGAAGAAAATTGACAGCATCAATGAGCGGTGAGCGCTAATACGCTAGCGTTTAAGGCAACATACGAAGCCGAAGCATCCTTGCTCACAGCCGAGACTTTTGCGAAAGCGCTCGATGTTGAGACAAGCAACGATTCTGCAACGTGGCATCTGAGGCGATATTGGTCATCAGGGAGCCTGCTCTACATTCCGGGTCGTCCGGACAACCCTCGTAATGGCTAGTCCGACCACTGCGATTCAGGAACCAGGTGAAGGCCCCGGCGAAGCAGCTGCCTGGTTGCGCGCCCCGTAACGTTAATTCAGCGATTTACTGGAATTGGCTCGCGATGCTCGCTCGAATCCAGGGCGGGGGCAGCGCATTATTTGTGTTGCGTAACGCTGCCTCAAGAGCCCCGGGCGGGTGCCTTCTCAAACGCTCAGGGCTCGCCATTTGTGGCACGCGGCAAGCGATGCCAGGCCCCGCGTTGACGAACGACGCGTCTCTAATATCCACCTGTCTTTAGGGGAGCTTTTTTGTGCATGTGCGCGCTACTGCTGTGCGGTGGCACGTACATGTACATGCTTCTGTGCTGTGTCGGCGCAACATTTCCCGGTGGCCATCGTGGGTCTGACCCGGTCTGAACCCGACACATTGGCGCGTCGGGGTTACAACCAACCCACCAGCCCTGAGCGATGGCCGTCGTTGCGATTGCCATGCCAACTCCCCGCGTCAGCAGTGCTGCCGCCAACCTGATCATTGTTAATATCCTCCTTAAGTGGCAAATAGCGTTGCAAAGCCCATCTGGCTGAGCATTGATCTACCTCAATGACCTCCCGTCGCCACTTCCCTCCTCCTTGGTCCGTCGAAGACATCGGCGGCTGTTCTGTCGTAAAGCCCATGATCGCGTTTCAGCTTCTTTTGCGACTCGAACGGGTGCCGCGCTTGGCGCAGGAGCTCCAGACCAACTACCAACTGTCCGGCGTACATCTGACTGGCGACGAGGGGCCGCCACATTGCACGTAAGCGCCGCCAGGTGCGTTGGCAGAAGCACCGGTAGTTGCGATAGTTGTTGCCATTGCAAGCAACACCAAACCCATGATGATTTTCTTGGCCAACATCGTTTTGATCTCCACGTAACGAACTCTACTGTTCCAATTACCATATAGATTTATCTGCCAGTGTAGCGATGTGACCCGCGTCACGAATTCAACGCTCCGCTGTAACGCCTTGGTGATCTAGCTGGAACTTTGTTCCGTTTTGGACTTTCTCTACCCCCCTCGTCACTAGCGTGACGTCGGAAAAAAGAACCCGCCACACGGGGGTGTGCAGCGGGGAGGCGGAAGTTCCAAGATGAAGATGCAGCCGGATAGATGTTAACTCCGGCCGGATGCGTCTGTTTTCATTTTATGGGCGAGCTGCCGCCGAATGACGGTGATCTGATGCGGAGAAGCTGGCATTCCATCGCGCGTGAGTTCCGGGGTAGATGGCTGCTCTTGGATACCGCCCGGTCTGACGACCGACATTTGCAACGGAGTGATGGGGAAACCCGCAACTTCATACTGTGGTAGCTGTTGTCCGGCAGACGCACCTGGTGCTCCAAGCGCGAGGACCGTTAGCGCCGTGATCAAGGTTCGCCGAAGTATGGACATGGCTATCTCCCTTTGAGCTGGCATGCCCGACCTCTTGGCGAATCCGTACTCCCTATAATTCTTGCCGCCTGACGAATTAACACATTAGGTTGGTGTCGGGTTGCGAAATTTTTCTGGTTATCCTGTTGTGTGCCTTCGATGCAGACTAGCGATTTTGTAACTTTGTAAATTGGCCGAACGCCGGTTTCGTTCCTCCGAGGACGGTTGAAGATTTAGGGCCGCCTGCCTTGTCGCAACAACCGACAGGCGGCAAAAAAAATTTTGTCGACCGAAACTTTCGGCGGTTGCGGCGCGAAGCGATACAGAGATCCGAATACCCATCGATGTCGCGGCCCTGCCGATTTTGGCAATTGAGGCCAGTCAACCAAGCTGCTTAGCCGGGATGAGGCGCGGCGGATGGCGGCGAGCTTTGCGAAGCTGCCGGAGCTGTTAGGTCGAAAATAGATTGCGCAACCGCGCTTTGCGGGACCGAACGCGATTGCGGATCATGATCGGAAGGCGGGATTAGGAAAAAGCCCTAAACGCGTATTTGGGCGCGTGGCGTTTCAATTAACGACGGGACAAAAGACCCTCCTTGAAACTCCAAACCGATTTCCATTGCCGTGCGCCATAAAACGCGACAATGTCGCAGCGTGCGGCCGCCGTCAAATGATAGATCGAATACATCAGGAACAGACGTTGTACTCACCATTCTCAGCCCTGCTCCAGTCGCCGAGATATTATGAACAATACCACAACCAATTCGAGCACCGGCAAAAAGTCGAGCGATCCTGAAGCTGCGCGTGCGCGCATAGCGTCGGCGTTCGTCGTGCCTATAGGTTCGGCGTTCGTCGCGCATAAAGCCAGCTTCTCAGGAACGAATTTAAAACTCAACCCGCTAACGCAGGAAACGTTAATCGTCAGAAGCCAAGCCTAATGTCAGGTCAGGACGTAAACCTTAATTTCAAGTCACGCTGGATTGGAGGTGCACCGCGCGCTCAAAACGTTTCGATGGAGTACAGACAATACACTGTCCGGGCGTTTGAACGCGGACCGGGAAAATGGCGAGCAAGCGTGCGACGCACCGACGGAAAGCTTCTTTGGAAGGGCCGAGCGAAGATCCGCAGCTTCGTTACCGGTATAGATGCAAATACACCAGAAAGCGCAATGCAGATGGCCATTGCAGCTATAGACCGAGGCGCTTTCTCTCGCCAACCACTGGCTTCGTAGGAATGCAGTGCGGACAACGCGGCGAATGGCAACTTCGCGAAGCTGCCAGAGCTATTTCGCCCCAAAGAGTGACGAAGAAAAAAGGCCGCCACCGGACCTATTGCGACAATGCCGCCATCACAGTGACGGCGACAGTGACCAATGCGGCAACGACGGCAAACGCCACAAGCAGCCAGCCAACGGCGTCGATTTGTCCTTCGCGCTCCGAATTAATCGCTTCGTCGTGCAGGCCTACCATAGAGACCTCCCGCCAACCGCCACGCTTTGGGTGGTCTTTAATCAATCAAATTTAGCACGATTCGCCCAAGCCAAGTTGAGCGGCAACTCGGTGCGAAGAAAAAGGCCGCCAGAACTCTGACGGCCTAAGTTGGGAGTAAAACATTCCGCCGCATTCCTTTTGGAATACGGCAAATAAACTTAAAGCAATGGATGGGAGATAGCGCTTTGATTTTTATCAATGCCGCCATACTCATTTTAACATGCCGCGCCCCTTAATAATCAAAAACCTAAGCCGCAAGCGTGACGTTCGGCGGCCAATCGCCGGGTGCTTGGTGGTCACCCGGGCTGCGCTATGCCTGAGCCCCGGTCGAGTGAACCTCCGACCAGGTCCCTTTAACTAGAGTAGCAAGTCCGTCCGTTTCAATGCTGGAGTAGTTGGCTGGCAGTTCCGATAGCTTGTCGCTGAGTCTCAGCTAATTGCTGCTATGATTAAATGATCGCGCCGCAGTTTCGGGCCGGTTTGTGATGCCGCCTGCTGCACACAGTCTTCGGCATGGCGAAGTCATTCGCGAACTTGATTAACCACACTTGCGAGCATTCGCCTATCCGATCGGGATCGTCTCGTACGCACTCCGCTTTCGCAAAAACACCGATAAGCGAGCAAAAGCTCCGGCCGCGGCCCCCATGGCGTCGCGTATTGAATTTGCGATTGACACTAGTGGAGGGCGAGATAATTATTCTCACGGGGTAGTCGCGTCTAACTGCGGGAAGCCCCCATGGACAAGACCGTGGCCCGTCTCAATATCGAGCACTTTCGCCGGAAGCTGAACGACGAATTAGACGAGGCTACGCGACAAATGCTGCTGCGCCTGTTGGCTGAGGAAGAGGCAAAATTGGCCCGGCTGACGAACCGGTCGACGGCGCCAAAAGAAGTAATAGGTCGGCGCTAGAACGACGCGTACGGGCAGCAGTGGAACTTTGGTGCAAGCGGCTTTGCGCCGCACCCAGTATTTCTTCACGGTTCAAATGGCGAAGCGGAGTGCCGTGGACCAACGCATTATTATCGCCGAGCTCAACATCGATCACTACCGCCGGAAACTCGCGACCGAGCAAGTCGAGGAGAGAAGGCAACAGCTTGTCCGCCTGCTTGCCGAGGAAGAAGCTAAATTGGCGGCACTAACTCGCCCGTCTGAGGCAAAGAAGGACAACGAAGAATAGTCTTCAAGTCGATCCCTGCCACTCGCGCCAGTGGGTCGGTTGGATATCGATCCGTTTTTTGGTTTCCGCGTCGATCCAGCTACCCAGAATGCGGCGGCATGGAAACGCCAGAGCGTACACACCATCGTAAGTAATGACGGCCAGTTCAAGGTCGCGGTCGAATGGCGCGGTGGCTATTGGCTTCCACTCCATATTAGCATTATCAGACACACGGATCCTTAATTGTTTGATTTAGATCACTTTATTACCAAATGCCCGAACAACGCCGCTTCCCGCCGCTGTGGACCATTGAGGAGCAGAAAGAGGAGCCGGGACGGCGCTCGGCAGCCAAGCTGCTCAGTAAAGATAGGCGAGACGCACCGCGGCCAGCAAAGCTACCGGAGCTATTGCGGAAAGCCTAAAGGCTGGTGCGGGCAAAGCGCGGGATCGCAGTGACCCTCAGAGGAAGCGGATTGAGCCTACTGGTAGGCTGCCTCTTATGTGGCCGCACCACAACAGCCCCTATGCGGGAATTGGTTGATTTATATCAATGACTAAACCGAATTTAGCGCGCCCCATTTTTTTGAGCAATTCAATCTAGATTTAGGGGACTACCATGGCAAAGGAGAAACAACCCTTTGAAGCCTTCAGCGAAACTGCGGAAAGAACCGTCGAACAGAATATGGAGAAAGCCCGCGGGGTGATGGAAAACTATTTCAGTTTTCTTCAAAACATCTGGGGCAGCAATGATCTAATTGAAAAAATGAAAACCTATACCGCGCGAAACATATCCGCTTCCGCCGATTGTGTACACAAGCTGAGCCAAGCCAAAGATTTTCAAGAGGCTTTTCAAATTCAGAGTGAGTTCATGCAGAAGCAATTCAATTCGTTCTCCGAGCAGGCAAAGTCTCTCGGCGAGGTGTATACCAAAGTAGCGACGGAGGCGAGTAAGCCCTTCAGAATGTCTACTTGAAAGTACTCAATGACTGAGGCCACCAAAGTGGGGGGTCCAAGAACTCTCCCCCTGGTGTTTCTGACTGTAAAATTTGGCTCAGCAACGCTTGAAAGATCGGCGCGGCCCACGGTCGTTCTGCTGCTGCACCATGGTCACATTGCCGGTGAATTCAGCGAAAACCGTGACCGCATTTTTCCCAGCTGCGTTGAGCCAATCGATACTCACACTGTCGCTGCTGTAAGTGTATTTCGTGATCTTGAACGCCTTAGGCGGTCTGCCGTCGTGGAATTTCACGGTCAACGAATTCGCCGCGAAAACGTAGTCGGTACTCTGACCACACCATTGGCCGGCGATATCTTTGTATGTCATTGCGTCGGCGAAGTCGACCAAAAGCAGAAATGCAATGGCTGCAAGCCACGGGTATTTCATGACCCCTCCCGTCCGCAGCAAGAGTAGTCTGAATTATTTGCCGGTGAAAGCCGCTTCTCAACACTATGTGCAAACAATTCGATGCCGCACCGTTTGATCTCCGCTAACGGAACTTTGTTGTCGGGCTTATAGAGTTATCTGCCAGCGCAGAGATGTGATCACGAATTCAACGCGACGCTGTGACCCCTAAGTGATCAGCATCAAGTTGGAACTTTGTTTGGAGCCTGGCGTTTGGGGCAACATCCTCAGCGAACCCCAAGCCTATACTGCTTGGGGTTCTTTTTTGTGACGACCAGGAAACAAACAAGCAGGCGGGACTTCAGCACGCACCTGAAGTGCCTCCTGATTGAAACACGCTTGGGAAGGCCGGTAGTTGACTGGCCG
>Ga0187778_10001096_pt1 | contig 19250 bp, 17 predicted proteins | sample 1015_Q2_SP5_20_M_FD_132418 | JGI IMG/M metagenome (GOLD analysis project Ga0187778, IMG submission 132418) | Tropical peat soil microbial communities from peatlands in Department of Meta, Colombia - 1015_Q2_SP5_20_MG | ecosystem: Environmental > Terrestrial > Soil > Wetlands > Peat | place...
AACCACAAAGGTCATTGCGCTACGCTGTGGTGACGTGAAAAAGCGTAAGCTTATTCCTGAGCTTTGCCTTCGGCAGAATACTCCGATGCATCCGAAATGTTGGGAGATTTTCAACCCCTTCTTGCCAACGAAGCGCCATTCGCTCTTGCGTCAGATGCCCAGCCAGGTCCACCGGACCTACCAGGAAGGCATGTCCTTTCGTTTGCAAGAGTCGGCGTACGATCTTCACGTGTTCGCTCAGTCTCGCCGGTTGATCATATGAATGCAGCGGCACCCAGTCATAAATGAGGTCATAGCGTTGATGGATCGTAGTCTCAGGAAACGATTCGGCGGGAAGAAAGCGAATCCGTTCAAGCCAATCCCACCGCTGAAGGTCCGCCGAGATGGTCCAGAGTTGCTGGGCCTGCCTCTGAGCAAATGCCGGATGGTGGACGTGCACCGTATAGTCGCGGGGGCGATCGAACGGAATACAGGTTGTAATCACGGCGTCTCCATTGTCGATCAAGATATGTTCAGCACGAGAGATCATTGCGCCGATTTCGCGGTCCTGCTCGGCCAGATCTTGAAGATAATCCGCCACGAACGGTTGGGCTGCCAGCTCTCCAATCGGCTGGTCATCGTCCGGATAGAACAGTACTGCACTAAACGCTTCCACAGCGCGGATCGGCGGCATTTCACACGCAAAGACAGAACGCCAATCCGTCCGGCTTACTTCACGACAGTCAGCACTCGCAGTCGCTTCCTCGAGTGGTTGACTTGGCAAAAGCACCATTTCGTTTTCACGATCTCTCAATACGATTCTGTCTCCCGCCACGGTGAGGCTTCGATCGAATGGCACCGTACGCCGACCTTTGGGATTCACATAGGGAAGGCCGGTCGGGTCGTCCGCCATGGTGACCTTTTGGAGTACGCCGCCCTGCACAGTCAGACAAGCTCGTTGCGCGTCGTCGAAGAACCGCAGAGGAGGATGCATTGCCGGTACCCAGATTACTTGATGAGACCGATCCTGGTCCATGAACAAGGTCAAAGGATCATGCCCTGGCGGAGCCTGCGGGGTAAAGAAACTGCTAAACAGACGGAACGCCGCTTCAGACGGATAGGTCGGAATACCTCGATAGCGCAAGGGCCGTGGAACCGGTTGACCTTGATTCTGATCGTCATAGAGACCGCGGATCAGTTCGAATGCTGCCGAACCAGTGCCCGGCAACAGCGATTTGAAAAGTTCGACCACCGGCAGGAAATCGATCCCGTCCCAATGCATGGCACCCATGCAGGACATGAACCGTGTTCGTTCAAATCCTTCGGTCTCCAATACGTAGAAGGCATCTTTCTTATGACGGATGATGGCCTGGCCTCTTGCATCGACCACCAGATCGTCATCCCCGTAGAAGAACCGAACTTCCTCGATGGGGACCCCCATGGCCTGCGCCGCCATATGCCGAAGACTGTCCGCCGTCAGTCGTTGCCATCCCGGCTTATGGGAAAGGTTAAGGCTGGTCTCGTTCACCAAACCAGCCGGCCTTATGCCAACCCATTGTCCCCAATCAAGTCGCATCCGCGTCCGAAGCAACTGGACCTGACCTGATGAATTCTGACTCCACTCACATTCATGTAACGGACTCCCAGCTGGATCAGCCGCGAGAAACCGCCGACCATCGGGACGATAGAAGACAAGATGGCCGGAGGCCTGGCGCACGACTCGTCCGCCCGCTTGTTCAAGATCTTGCGCGAAGGGGGAATTGGCAGGGAACTGGAGATGAGTCAGAGCGAGACGAACGGGGTCGGGCGACATCTACTCGCGGAGTTGGCCGCTCCCCATGACGATGAACTTGAAGCAGGTTAACTCTTCCAATCCCATCGGACCCCGCGCATGAATGCGCGACGTGCTGATCCCGATTTCCGCTCCCAACCCGAATTGGAAGCCATCGTTGAGGCGCGTGGATGCATTCACCAGCACAGCGCTGGCATCGACTTCTCGGAGAAATCGCATCGCTTTGGCGTAGTCGGTCGTGATGATGGATTCCGTGTGGCGGGATCCGTACCGAGTAATGTGTTCCATTGCTTCATCCATGTTTTTCACGACCTTGACGGCCAAGGTCAGGTCCAAAAACTCCTTACCGAAATCTGCTTCACTCGCAGGTTTAGCGGCGGGAGCCAACTGACAGGTCTTCGGACACCCGCGTACTTCGACCTTGGCCGCCATAAGCTTCTCGATGAACGGCGCAAGCCACGTCCGCGCAATCCCTTGATGAACCAACAGCGTCTCCATCGCATTGCACGTGGCAGGCCGCTGGACCTTGGCATTGAAACAGACCCGCTCCGCCATGACCGGGTCGGCATCACTATCCACGTACGTATGGCAGACACCGGCGTCATGCTTGATGACGGGGATCGTGGCGTGTTCCATGACAATTCTCATCAAAGATTCGCCCCCTCGAGGGATAATCAAATCAATATGGCGATCTTGCTTGAGGAGGATCGGAATGAGTTCACGATCCGGCCGTTCAACAAACGTGATGGCACCGGCCGGAATCCCGAACTTCTCCGCCGTTTGCGACAGCACGTTGGCAATCGCCGTGTTGGAGTGGATCGCCTCACTTCCGCCTCGCAAGACGCAGGCATTGCCGGACTTCAAGCAGAGAGCGGCAGAATCGGCGGTCACATTCGGACGTGATTCATAGATGATGCCGATCACGCCGATCGGAACCCGCACCCGTCCCACGTGCATGCCGTTCGGTCTTGTCCACATCCTGGACATGTCGCCCACGGGATCTGGCAGTTTCGCGACTTCCCGGATTCCAGCCGCCATTTCCGTAATCCGCTCCTTCGTCAATCGAAGACGGTCGGCCATCGGTTTCTTGTCCGGCGCGGTCCCGAATGCCTCTAAGTCCTGCTCATTCGCAGCTAACAACGCTTCGGTCTGTTCTTCCAACGCGTCAGCCATCGCCGTTAAGGCCTGGTTTTTCACCGACGTCGAAAGGGTGGCCAATCGGCCTGCGGCGTTTCTCGCACGCGTGACTAATTCGATTACATACTCGGGAATCGGTTTGATCGATGTCTCCGATTCAGCGGGAGATTCCTTTGCATCCCGCATCGTGGCGGTTTGGTTGGCAGGGTTCAGCATGTGAGAACCTTAAGATCCTCTTCCGAAGACAACGGCACAGGATACCGTGGGAGTTTCAGAGTGGTCAAGCCAAGACAGCCCCCCCTTAACCGATCGATCGCGGTGTCCACTGATGGGAAAAGGAAGGCTCGTGCAACGGCACCTTGCGGAAACATTCAACGGTACAAGGAAAACCGTTCGTGGCCGGGCAGATGGGCGATGTTGGTTATTCACCGGTCACCAGATTATCTGATGACGGAGTGTCCGTTCTCGACTAAAAGATCCGACAGATGGCTGCCATGGAATCCCGCCTCACCGGTGATCAGAACCCGCATTCGAGATCTCCTCTCATACTTGGTTCATCTACACGGACACGCTCGTCAGGAACTCCCTCACATCTGTCCCTGAGGCGGTTGGCCCGTGGGCGTGGGAACGCCTGACCCACCGGGCTGAATTGGCGGAGAAGGAACGGATGGAGTTGGCCCAGTAGCTTGAGGAGCCTGCGGGATCAGGCTGGCTGAGGAAGGGTTAGGATACTGAAAGATCCACTCATCATACCTCGTCCGTCCTTCGAAATGACGCACCTCGGGAGGAAACTCATGTTGGCGAATCGGCTTTGCCTTGCTCCGACTTTTCACGCCCATGAGACCTCCTGTCGGAGACCGGAGGTAGTCCCACTCTCCGTGTCCCATGGGATCCAGGTAAACTTTTCGCAGAAATGGCCTCGGAAGTCGAGTGAGGTCCGCCAGCGATTGAGGATATACTTCTCCCTGGATCACACGTCCCGCCTTCATCGTGGTTGAATACAGTGCCAGCGCCTGCTGGATTTCGATCCCCCTGGCCAGGAGATCCGCCTCTAATTCTCGCTGCACCATGATCTTCCACTGCTTGGCTGCCATACTCGTGACAATACCGATGAGAACGATCGCACACATCAGCATTATGTAGGTCACACCACCTTCGCTTCTCAGATTAGATTGCATACTTCGAGGCCAAGAGGGGACCATCAGGGCTGTCCTACAGTCTCCTCCGAAAGGGGAACCATCTGTTCTAGGCGGGACGCACGATCCTGAAGCGTGACGCTGTCGGGAGTAATGGTTTTGACGATCACCTGATCGACAACGGTCTGTCCGGCTCTGACCACATGCACATCATCATCCCTTGTCAGTACGGCCATCGCAGCATTGGGTCGTCGATCTTGTTCCATCCGGATAAATCCGAGATAGCGGAACTGCGAGAGTACGCTGACCACAGTTTGTTGGCGCGCGGCTTCATCCGAGGTCACATCGACAATCTCCTGGCTTGCGCTACTAATCGGCTGACCATCAACGCGTGGCAGGGCAAAGATGTTTCGTGGAGCTGTGAAGGCCATTGCTCGTTGGGTCCGTGCGGCCGCGAGGAGATCAAGGTGGACTTGCAATCCCCCCGCAGGAGCCCGTAACGAGCTTGTGACGGTGGTAAGCCCTGTCACGTTCGTCAACGGAACTCGAGTCGGTTCTGCCGCCGTCAACCACTGTCTGGCAATCACCCCCCCCCAGAGCAGGGCCAACACGATGAGCACCAGAATCTTTTTTCGATCACCCGTCATAACCCAACGCCTATTGAACCGTGACGACCCCCGGTTCATTCCGCAAGAAGGTCGAAATCTTGATGTTGAACGTCAGCGTCTGTTCATGCTGACTGGCCGGACGCACCAGATCGAGATCCTCGATGATGATCCACTCCTCTGCAGTCTCCAGTTCGTAAAGAAACCGACGAAGATCTTCATAGCGACCGGTCATAGTTCCCTGAAGAATTCCCTTGCTGGTCTTAGCCACCGGCGTAGCTTCAGTTTTATAGGATAACGCCGGGAGAGTGACACGATTTCGCTTGGCTTCCTCGGTGATACCCAACGCCAGGGGGGCAAAGTCCCGTTCGAACGGCAAGACAGACCAGACTTCGACGAGATCCTGGCGCGCTTTCTTAGCCTCCTTGAGATGTGTCAGCCGCTGGCGAGCCTGCATCCACTCTGATTCCAACTGAGCTCTATGTTGTTCCGCCCCCTCGAGCCCGATCGTATGGACCAACAATAGTGCGGCAAAGAGGGCGATGATAATGAGGCACCACGGGATCAATGGGGCGTAAGGGCCTCGCAGTTGTTGAGTAATCATATTCATCGTTCGCGCTAGATGCCCTGGGCAGGCCGGTACTTGAGCATCAGATCAAATTCCACTAACCCAGTCGATCCTGCACGGTGCTGTCCAAGAACTGGGTCTCTGAAGATCTGGTGGTCTTGCAACTTCACCGTGAGTGCCGTGATGTCTTCAAGGCTGACGGCAGATCCAGTGAGATGAATAACCGCGCTACCCGGATCGAGACGGACACTCTCAATGGCCACGCGTGGTGGAATCACTTCCTCAAGACCGGAGAGAAATTGTGTCCAAGAGAAATGACGCTTTGCGAGCAATTGGTTGGCTAACGCCACTTCAGCGGGCAACCGTTGGAGGGACGATTCCGAGAGATCAATTTCCTGGCTTTTTGCTTCCACCAACACCTGTTGATCCTGCTCCTGTACATGTGTGATACGCGCTTGAATTGCATATGCTTCTTGATAAGTCATGCTCGTCTGAACAAGGTCCCACATCATCATGACACCCAACACCCCACAGGTCGTCATGAGGACGAGTCGGAGGGGGGCCAGGTACCAGCGATATCGGCTACTGAGTTCGATGTGGAAATAGGATCGCTTCCGAAACCATTTAGGGAAAAGACTCATGCGTCCACCAAGAATGCTTGGCATGTTCCTTGGCGTCATGATTAAATCACTCCTGCCAGAACGGGAAATGCGGCCAGGGATGTGCTTCCGCCATCATACTTCCATCCCAATGCTTCGACCTGCTCCCAATCACACTGCTCTATCGAAACAGCAAGTTCCCGGTTGAATGCCGCGTCTAAAGCAGACAGCGGATGGTCGCTGGCATAGATCACCTGTTTCACGGCAAGCTGAGGATGATGTTCATGACACATATAGAGGGAGGCCGCACATTCCTTCACAATGCTATTCGCGAACTCGGCCCCGGCTTCTTCGTCCAACTGGACGGGCCCTCCTTCCAGGCGTTTGCTTCGCACAAATACGACACGCCCCTCATGCAGAATCAGGCATGTCAGCCCTCCATCCAACACGCTTATCCACAGGAGATCATGATCTAGCCGACGACCCTTTGAAGCTTTCAACCATAGATTGAAGAGCCTCAAACTGCAGACTCCAATCCGTTGGGTGACCAATCCAGCCGATTCACACACCGCCTCATACTGGTTCAGTACCGATTCTTGAATCGCGACAACCAGGACCGCATAAGTCCTCTGGTGACTCGGCCGTTCAGGAGGAAAGACTTGCCAGAACACCTTGACGCCAGCGAGAGGGAAGAGTTGCTCCTGACCAAGACGCCATCGGACCAACGCCTCTTGCTCATCAGGTTGATCAGGAAATTGATCGAGATGCACCACAGTGGCGCGAACGGACAGGTCTGACAAAAGCAGTGTGATCGGGCGAGGTATGTCGGCCACCATCACGTGCCCACCAACACGCAAGTCGCGATTCGGTCCGGCAAACGATCGGAGGCGATTTTCCACTACCGTCACGTCGGTCAAATTCAACTCAACCGGCGTGAGCTTCACCGCTCCGGTCGGCGCGGGCGAGAGCAGACAACGGTAGCGAGGTCTGCCTCGCCAATTCCTCGATGCTTCCACGCATGCCAGTGCCTGAGCCCCGATCTTGACACAGAGACGTGGTCGACTGGCGGCAAATTCCCACATGGGCTAGCTCTCTTCACTGAATGTGACACGATTGATCTCGTGCAGGGTCGTATCCCCAGCCAGCACTTTCTTCAGTGCAGACTGCCGCAATGTAATCATGCCGGCGGTGACAGCACGATACCGGATTTCCGAAAGCGGGCGCTCGGCAAGAATCATCTCCTTGATTTCGTCCGTCAAATCAAGAAACTCGGTGATACATTTTCGTCCTCGGTAGCCCGTCCCATGGCAGTCGTGACAGCCTTTCCCTTGATAAAGCGTCAGGTCCTTGTATTCTTCATAATCGAGCCCTGATTCTTCCGCGAGCGATTTCTCAATTTTGATTGGCAGTCGGCAAGAAGGACAAGAAATCCGGACGAGCCGCTGTGCCAACACGCAGTTCAGCGCGGCCAGGAAGTTGTAGGCATCAATGCCCATTGAAGCGAATCGACCAATCACGTCGAAGACGTTGTTGGCGTGGACGGTGGTCAGCACTAGATGGCCCGTAAGGGCGGACTGAATGGCAATCTGTGCCGTCTCGGCATCACGAATCTCACCGACCATGATTTTATCCGGATCATGGCGCAGGATCGATCGCAGCCCTCGCGCAAAGGTCAGTCCTTTTTTCTCGTTGACCGGAATCTGCACGACGCCGGGCAACTGATACTCCACCGGATCTTCAATGGTAATCAGCTTGTCTTCCTTGATGTTCATCTCAGTGATCGCAGCATAGAGGGTGGTAGTCTTTCCACTTCCGGTCGGACCGGTTACCAATACCATGCCGTATGGCCTCGTGATCGCTCGGCGAAATCGTTTGAGGTCTTCATCATTGAACCCCAGGCGATCCAACCGCAAGGTCGATACCCCTGCTGTAATCGCTTCGCGATCCAAGATACGAATAACGACCGACTCGCCGAATACGCTGGGGAGAATTGACACACGGAAGTCGACGGTTTTTCGCTCGAGCCGCATTCGAAAACTGCCGTCCTGAGGCACACGCCGTTCGGCAATATCGAGATCGGACATGACCTTGAGCCGAGACACCAAGGGGGCATGGAGTCGAATGTCCAACGGCTCCATTGCTGGAACCAGGATGCCATCGACCCTGAACTTCACTTTGGTGGCACGGTCGGCAGCTTCAATGTGGATATCGCTGGCTCGCCGCTGCATCGCGCTCAACAAGATTGAATCGAGGAGCTTGACGGCAGGACTTTGGTCTTCCCCTGCCCGGTCGATGGTCAAGACCTCTTCTCCTCGCTCGTCTTCCTTCACCAGGACGGACCGGTACTCCGCCTCCAGCTCTCTCAAGGCTTGACTGGATCCCTCGCTGTGTTCCAAAGCCACCAGGATGGCGCTGCGAGGGCTCACGACAAGATCAAGCGGCTTCGCCAGGAGCAGTTCCAACTGATCAAGCGACAGGAGATTCTGAGGATCGGGAATCGCAATCGTCAGGCGCCCTTGCTGCTCGGCGATCGGCACAAAGGGATGCCGCTGCATCAACTTCACAGATATAGACTCATAGAAATGCCGGTCGACGTGAAAGTCCGTGAGGGGATCGAACGGAAGATCAAATTGTGAGGCCAACGCGCGCGCCAGTTGCTCTTCGGAAAGGGCACCTTCGCTCACTAACGTTTGACCGAGAGTCGCCACCGCGCCGCCCAGCCGACCCAGGGTCTGCTCAATCGTCTGTTTCGGAACCATACCGTGCTTGATGAGCACCTCAGCCAGCGACGGCCGCGTGAGGGTCGGAACAACGACGGCTCGCGCGCTTCGAGTGCCGTCTTGAGTCGACCGAGCAGAGCGACGATTGGGAATGAGCCTCATACACTTCCTGCCATCTGAAAAACGGGAAGATACATCACAACGACGATTGCCCCGACCAACACGCCCATGATCAATAGTAAAGCCGGTTCGATCCACGTGGTTAATTGTGTGAGCCGAAGATCTAAATCGCTTTCGTAAAACTCTGCGACATCCCGGAGCATATTCTCCAGCGATCCGGTTTCCTCGCCGACAGAGAGCATCTCGATCGCCAGTTTTGGAAATACCTTCGGTCGATCTAAGGCGGCTGCCAGTGTCGCCCCTTCTCGAATTTCTTCGACCGCAGTAGCCATGCCTTTTGAAATAAACCGATTGGACACAGCGCCACGCGCAATCTGTAGAGCCTCGACCAACGGAGTACCGCCCGCGAGAATCGTGGCAAATGTCCGAGTCAATTGGATGGTATGGTGTTTCACAAGGATCGGCCCGAGAACCGGAAGATGTAGCAGGAGGTGATCGATAGCCAAGCGACCGCTAGGTGATCTGTAATAGGCACGAATAATCAGCCCGACCCCAAAGAGCGTGAGCAGACCAGGCACCAAGTATGTTTGGAATTGATGGACTAAATCGATCAAGGTTTGCGTAGCAACAGGTAAGGTTTTACCGACCTCGCCATAAACCGAGACGAATGTCGGTACGACGTAACTCAGCAAAAACCCGATTACTGCGACTCCGACGACAACAAGAAAGGCTGGATAGGCCAGTGCCTTCGTCACTTTCTGACGAAGACCGATCATGAGCTTCAGATAGACAATGAATCGTTGCAGAACCTCTGCCACGTTTCCAGACTGTTCTCCCGCTTTCATGGTCGCGATATATAAGTCGGAAAAGTAAGTTGGGTGTTTGGCCAGAGCGTCCGACGCGGACGTCCCTCCACGAATATCCTGTCGCACTGTTCTGAGGGTGTGCTGGAACGCGATATGACTGGCTCGTTCGATCAAGAGATCCCACACACGCAAAACGGGAAGACCTGCTTTCACCAACGCGAGCAACTCTTGATTAAAGATCAGAAATTCCTGTACCGGCAACTTCCGCAGAGAGCGTAGTCTTACGGAAGAAGTCGCGACCGCTGTGCCACGACGCTGAACTTTGAAGACCAAGAGGCCCTGGCTTTCAAGCTTGGCTCTCACGAGTTGCTCTTCTTCTCCCTCAATCTGTCCATCGAGGGTTGATCCATCAGGGCGTGCTACTCTGTAGGCAAACGTTGCCATCGGTTATCTTAGTGTATGAGGATGGATAGTCGGCGTGAACGTTTATGGCGCCGGAGTGACGCGTTCGTCTTCAATTCGACTTTCCGGCAGCTTCAGGGCCTGTCCAATCTCGATACGATTCCCAGCCAGCTGATTCGTCGCTCGTAGTCGATTCACGTCGACATGATGTTTGTGTGCAATGCTCCAGAGCGTATCCCCGGTTTTCACGGTGACATACCGTGATTCATGGTCACCAGGCCGTCTATTGTAGGATGAGTCTCTTACTGATGGCATGCGCACGAGCGTAGCGGGCGTCGCGGATAGGTTGCGCTCAGGTAGAGAACGTGCCGGTGAGCTGGTCTGTGCCGGGACCACCATCGCCTTCTGGGTTTTCCGTGAAGGGACGTTCGCAGGTGACAGTCCGCTCGGCTGTCCCTCCTCGTCAATCTTTCCTAGTTTGGACAGTTGCTTATGGAGCTGTTTGAGCTGGCCTTGCATCAGAACACTAGTTCGAGAGAGTCGCTCCCGCTCTGTTCGTGCAGAAGCAAGTTCCTCCCGTTGGAGATCAATGACCTGTTTCGATTCTGCCAGTCTCCGTTCGGCCTCCCGCACACGTCCTTCAAGTTGCGCACGCGCGACCTGTGCCTCGGCCAAATTTTTCCGGCCCGCCTCCAGTTCATTGCGTATCTCCGAGGCAGTCCGCTGTGCGTCACGAACCGAAGCCTTGAGAGTGTCTACTGTTAACTGGAGATCGGTCACCTCCGGTTCATCCATGGGCTCTAATGCTCCACAGGCGGTCCAAAACACAGACATTACTCCCAAGAGGCAAATCATGACGACCCGGTCCGACAGTAACTTCATGAGACGAAGACACCGAGAGGGATCGTTACCGTAATGGGACCTAACCAGCTTGTACACCAGTATTACCATCGGTTATACGGAACTCCATTGCTTCCGACCAAATCTGATCCGGAAAATACGTCAGCCACCCCTTCTTCAACTGTTCCCGTTATTTCCTGCCACGTGGTAGCCGAATTGGTGAAGGGATCGCTCGGAATCGCACGAAGATATCCTGCACCGACTAAGGCTTGCAGTGAAGGCGGATACTTTCCCTGATCAGCGCGGTGCTGATCCAACACGTCACGCATCGTAAACAAATCCTGGCGCAGGGCGGCTTCTCTGGCTCTAATCAACGTTCCCTGGTAGGACGGCACAGCGAGCGTGGCCAGAATTCCGACGATAGAGACGACGATCATGAGTTCGATCATCGTGAAGCCGTTTGCCTCCTCTCCTCTGATCATCACCAGTCTCGATACTTTGTTCCATCCAACGCCGTGTCTTGGCTTTGAGTTAGCACATCGTACACGTCGTCGCCACACCAACTTGAAGGCTTGGGCGCGTCCTTATAACAGCGAAGCAGCCAGTCGGCTTTCTCGGTCAAGGGATCAATTGGAATGCTTCGAAGATATCGTCTCGTCGTTGTTCCCTTTACCGTGGCTTCTTGACTGCTGAGCTTAACTCCGAGCAGTACATCAAGTGATTTGGGGTAACCGTAGGGGCTCGTGATATCCTTGCAGGTCAGCTTGTTCTTGATGCATACAGGGCCTAATAACGTATCTCCGTCACGATTCCATTCCAGCTTGAAGGTATCAATCGCGGCTCGCATCGTTCGCAAATGCTGCCGGAACTCAATTTCATGAGCCCTCTTTGCCGACACGCGACTCAAGGGCATAGCCACCGATGCGAGGATGAGCACAATGGCAAGCGTCACCACCAGCTCCAGGAGAGTGACACCCGACTGCCTCACCGAACCCTCACCACTTCTGTCGCAGATTTTGGCGCCGCTGCGACCACCTGACCCTGGCCTTCCGTCATCTCGGCGTGAAGTGTCGCGACACCTGGCGCTTTGGCGATAAACTGCATGGCGATTAATCTGCCATCTACCGCAACTGGTTTGGTCGGGCGCTCCAGTTTTAGTTCAACTTGTCCCGTCGCCGAGTTCGAGACGGCGGACAGCACCCCTCCTGCATCACCCCGTTTAGGCAACTCACCCTCAACCGTGGATTGCAATTCGAGGATTTGCGGATCGTACGAGATGGTAAATGTCCCCTCTTTGAGGCCTTGGATCCGCTCCGTGAATAGGTCTACACGAACTGCTTTCCCCACTTGGACGGAAGATTCTTGCAGTTTCAGGACAAGCCGTGCCGCCTCTCCGGAATCTGCTGCCGTCTGGCCTGCTGCCTTCACCCCCACAGCAATCTTTTTAAGCGAACTGGAATTGGTTCCAAACGCAACCTTGCTAAGTGGGTTACCGCCTGTTCCCTGCGGCGCTCCAGGAAACAACGGTGTCGTCGCATATGCTGACTCTGTCCCGGACCAGAATACTTGCGTGCCCCAATTGGGTTGCGTCATCGTATGAATAATGTGCGGGGTGATGGTCAGGATGACCTCGGTCGTGACGCGCTGAGTCTGAAAGGAACTGATCCAATCTCCAATGACCGGAAGATCTCCGATCCACGGAATTGTTGTTTTGGTCCGCTGATCTTGCTCCTGGATCAACCCGCCCAATACGATCGTTTCTCCATCCTTAATGTTCAACATCGTCTCTGCTGATCGATTCCCAAATTTGAACTGTGTGATGGGCGGATTTGCTTGCAGTACAACTTGATCTCCAAGCGTAACGACCTCGATCTTCATCTTTAACGCGAGATCATTGACCAATCGGATCGTGGGCTCGACAGTCAACTTGACACCCGTATCACGAAACTCGATCGACGTAACTGTTGAGGTTGTCGGAACCGCCCCCGTTGCAGCCTGACCGGGTAACACGTTGGTGGTAGAAAGCAGAATCGGCTGCTTGTCACCGATGTTGATCTCCGCCTTCTTGTTATTAACCACGCGAATTTTAGGCGAGGCTAGCGTTTTTGAATTTACTATCTGCTTGAAGAAATCGAGCTGTACGTTCGTTGGCAGCTTGAAGAGATAACTGGATGGATCGAGACTCGTGAGCTGCTGATACGTCAATTGCTGTCCGACATCGCCGCTAATGACTCCGGTAAATCCTGGTGGGACAAGGGCCGCAGCAATCTGTTTGGGATAGCTCAGCCCATAGGTCTGATTGACAGTGCGATTCACCTCCAGCACTTCCACTTCGAACAACACTTCAGAATCTTGTCGATCGTTGGCGAGGATGATTTTCTCGGCCAACTCGATTTTCTCCGGTTGATCCCGGATAACGATCGTGTTGAGCGATTCGTTCACTTGCATGCGTTTGCTGTCCAGCATGCCCTTGAGCAGAACCGCCATGTCCTTGGCCTTCACATTGGAGAGATAAAAGGTCCGGATCATCAGGTCCTGATACTGTTCCTGTTTCTGTCTTGTATTCGGACTGATGATCATTAACCCGGTCGACAACACACGGGAAAAGAGATTGTTGCTGTTGAGAATGAGGTTGAATGCCTCCTCGAATGGCGTGTCTTGAATCGTAATCGTCACCGGATCATTCCGAACATCCTTGTCGAAGACAAGGTTGACACCTCTAGCTTTCCCAATCCCTTCCAACACCTCCTTGAGCCCAGCGTTTCGAAAGCGCAGCGTGACCGGCTGCTTGCGTTGATCGTCTCGACCAAGTGCCTGTTGAGCCTCGGTCAGCTTGCTGATACTTTCAAGCGGCTCTTGGTATGACGGATCAAGCTCAGCCGCTTTGGCATACTCTTCCATGGCATCTTCAGCCCGACCAATCTGAGCGAGCCGCTCGGCATTTTTGTAGTGGTCGCGCGCTTCTTTAAGACGTAACGATTCGGCCAGCGCCGCTTGATATTGGAGATTGGTCGGTTCGTTCGCCAACGCCTGCTTAAACTGTTGGATCGCAAGATCAAGTTGCCGGTCTTTCAAATATGCACGGCCTTTTTCTTCAACAGCGGCAGCGGCACGTTCTCGGGACATGGCATACTTACTCTGCAACGTCGGGTTGAATGGGTCGTCTTTGAGAGCCTGTTTGTACGCAAGGCTGGCTTCCTCCCAATTACCCGCGGCAAGAAACTCATCTCCCCGCTTCACATCGGAAGAACCAAAGTAGGCACACCCTGCAATGAACACGAATGCTCCCAGCACCAATCTACTAGCGGACGAATATTGGAAAAAACTCTCTAAGCGTTCATCGCGCATACGTCACCAGCATTTGAACTTCACGACCACAAATTGGGAAAAGTACTTGGAATTTCAGTGCCAAGAAAATTCTATATCAGATTCAAGATGGGGGGTTAGCAAAAACAAGAAACCGCAATATGTTGTGAACCGGGGGAAGATGGGTTTGTCTATGCGTACAGTCCAGGTACTTCAGTGGACGAGATCACAACCTCCTGATAAAAACGACCGTCGTAATGTGTTACAGACGCCAGTACTTAAGAGATTTGGGGAAGGACTCCTTGTCGAACATGCTCTTCACATCTATAAGCACACCTTCCTGTGGGTTACGAAGAACCTTTGTCAGTTTTTGGATTCCCATCTCAAGATAGGTACGGTGTGAAACTGCGAATACCACACCATCTACATTCTTGATAGCATCCCACTCGGTGAGATGAATTCCATACTCGGCCATGGCTTCTTCCACTTCGGCCATTGGATCGTGAACGACAACCTGCACGCCATATTCTCGCAGTTCATTGATGATGTCAGGAACTCTACTATTGCGGAGGTCTGGAACGTTTTCTTTGAACGTGAGCCCTAATACTGCAACCTTCAGCTCAGTTGTGGGACGGCCAAGCTGACTCAACAATTTTATCGCTTGCTCAGCCACAAACTTACCCATCCCATTATTGATCCGTCGGCCGGAGAGAATGACCTGAGGATGATATCCGACGGACTCAGCTTTAGCAGTCAGATAATACGGATCGACTCCTATGCAATGCCCCCCAACAAGGCCTGGAGAGAATTTGAGAAAGTTCCACTTCGTTCCCGCCGCATCGAGCACGGACTTAGTATCTATGCCGAGACGATGGAAAATGAGAGCTAACTCATTCATGAGTGCGATATTTAGATCCCGCTGTGTGTTCTCGATTACTTTCGCGGCTTCAGCCACCTTTATACTAGGAGCTCGATGAACTCCCGCCTTTACGACCATTCCATAGGCCTTTGCCACGATATCGAGCGATTCAGGATCTTGAGCCGCTACGACCTTTACGATTTTTTCGAGCGTGTGCTCCTTGTCGCCAGGATTGATCCGCTCCGGCGAATAGCCAACCTTGAAGTCAATGCCAGCTTTCATGCCTGATTGTTTTTCGAGAATCGGGAGACAAACTTCTTCAGTTACTCCGGGATACACTGTAGACTCATAAACAACGATCGTGCCACGTGACAGGTTGGCACCGATCATCTCAGAGCACATTCGTAGCGGCTTCAAATCTGGCTGGAGTGCCTCACTGATGGGAGTGGGAACAGCAACAATGATAAAGTCAGCTGCCTTGAGATCGTCTGGTTGTGATGTATATGTAACTTGCGTCGACTGGAGATCCGCGGAGGAAACTTCACCAGTTCGATCGAGACCTTTCTGAAGTTCCGCTATTTTTTCCTTATTGATGTCGAACCCGATTACGCGCTGGTGCTTCCCGAACGCCACGGCGATCGGAAGTCCCACATAACCAAGCCCGACAACCGCCACTTTTCGCCTTCTGACTTGGTCTATTGGCATTATCAAACCCCTTTTACAATTTTTATCACAATGGCACAACCGGTAGAGTCAGTCAATGAACTCGTAAGACTTTGCCGGGGTCAGCTTGGACTTCCCAGGCTTTTGCGGACACCTTCAAGACTGCGTTCAGGAAGTTTCTAAATAGGCCTCTTGTGTAATATCAGACGAAACTGCCCGCGAAAACCGCTGGTTATTCTTCAATGATGGGCTTCGAAGAGACGCCAGCAGCCTCCCCTACGGGGTTATCGGCATGACAAGCACGCTTGAGCTTCCATCTGAATATTACTCCCAATCTCGGCACTATTTTGCTTCTAAAACGGTTGGATACCAGAAATGGATTAAAGTGTAGGATTAAGTGTACATATTCTAATTACTATACATCGATCGATTCCACCACTTGCCTAGCGCATCTTACGGCAACACATTTCTATTCTGTTGTTTTACCGAGATTTATTGGGCACCTGACGTGCTTCACCTGCTGAGAGATTAGAGGCATTAGTCTTGCTCGATCCCCTACAGTTCGAGGCATATGCTGATATGTGGTGAATCGTAGCGCTGATTGGAGAGATTTTGATGTTTTTCTTAATCGTAATCAGTTGGTGCGCTGGCAGGTTTGCGACACGGAGGACCCAGACCATGCACCATGTGGTGGACCAGTTACGAAGTCAAATGGGACACGCGAGCACGGCCCAAATTGGGGTCTGTGTAATAGCTATTCTTGCGTTCGTGTTTTTTGCGGAGGATAGTGCGGCTCAGTCATCCAGTCTGACAGTGCAGACCACGAACCAGAAATCCCTAATCAAATCAGGGAACTCCTCACAGACATCAACTGAAGGGAAAAATGTACAGACGGCGAAGGCAGTCCCCCATCGACTCATTCGGAAACCACAGAGTCCTCTCGCTGCTACACTTCAGCCGACCCCGTTTGATGCATCCAAACCAATAACTTCGACGGCCGGTTCAACATCTCCACCGAACAATGCGACCGCTCAATCGCAGGACACTTCACTTTCGAGCAAGACCGCCCCGCTAGCTTCCCCCACGACGGTGCCAACAGCACTTATGCCTTCAGCTGCGACCACCACGATAACTACGGCAACTCCGAATACGATCGCTCCTCGCAGTTCATCGACCGGAACAACCACTTTTGCGGGTGCAACGACCGCAGCTGGTTCAACAAATGGTTCAAATGGAGCGACTGTACCTACAGGAGGTCGGTCGATGTCCAATCTTGCAGCGGAAATGCCAGGACTCTCTCAACTAGTGACTCCTTCATCTTCTTCAGCTCCATCTTCGCCACCCGCTCCGGTCCCGCCGGCCATCGGCGCGAGCCCGACCAGATTATCTTTTACAGCCCAGCAAGGCAGCGGGAATCCCGCGGTTCAGACCCTCAGCATCAGCAACACCGGCGGCGGGACGTTAAGTTGGAGTGCGAGTGACAACGCTGCCTGGTTGACCGTGTCACCCGCCTCTGGCACGGGTAATGGCTCCGTTGCCGTCAGTGCAGCACTCGGCACTTTAGCCGCCGGTAGCTATAGCGCCACCGTCACCCTCAGTGCTACCGGCGCCACGCCCGTCACCGTCCCCGTCGCGTTTACCGTGACGGCCGCCCCGACAATCAGTCTCAGCCCCATAAGTCTCTCGTACGCAGCAACCCAGGGGGCGGCAAATCCGTCAAACCAGACCGTCACTGTGACCAACAGCGGAGGAACGCTGACGTGGGCGGCAACCGATAACGCTTCTTGGTTAGCACTCACTCCCAGTTCTGGTTCCGGTAATGGCACATTGACGGCGAGTGTGAATACTGCGGGACTTGCCGCTGGAACCTACAACGGTACGATTACAGTGGCGGCGTCAGGAGCTACCTCACAACAGGTAGGAGTAGTCCTGACTGTCAATTCACCTTCAACCTCATCAGCTACCTTGACCTGGAATGCAAGCACATCTAGCAACGTGTCAGGCTACAAGGTGTATCGTGCAACGGCATCCGGTGCCTATGGAGCGCCTACTGCGACTCTTCAAGGCAGTGTGACGACTTACGTATCGACAGGACTACAGTCAGGAACCACATATTTCTTTGTCGTCACAGCGTTCGACGCTTCTGGTACAGAGAGCAGTTTTTCGAATGAAGTCAGCAAAAGCATTTTCTGACGTGGACATACGTGTGATATAAATAGCATAAATCGCGTAATCACAAAGCGACCTTGATCATCTGGAAGCAAAGACGACCATTCAAACAGGGGAAAGGAGCGATTATGAAGCGCTGGTTGTTCGGAATATTATTGGTGTTGGGGTGTCTGTATGCTGGCTCTACAGACGCTGCAGTGTCGTTCGCCACCCGCTGTGCGGCGGCTGGCGTCTTCATCTGCGAAGGCTTCAACACGCCGGGGGATCGCGGCTTCAACGTGGAAGGGAGCGCCTGTCCGGGGTCGAGCAACTTTTGCAGGACGACACAGGGCTCGCTCAACGACTACGGCAGCTACACGTTCATGTCCAACTGCTGCTCGGGGGCCAACCAGGGCGTCAATCATCCGGTTATCACCAATACGCAGATGACTGAGGGCGCTGGAGCGATGCGGATCGCCTTCCCGAGTAATGCCGCCTGCCCCGGCGATAGCATGTCGGGGTGTGATGGACTCTGGGCATTGCCATTAGGGAAGAACTTTCATCCTCCTGGCAGTGGCGATGGAGCCGAGTGGTACTGGCAGTACAAGATTCGCTACGACAGTTATGTGCTGACGCAGAACTACGGCCTCACCGGGAATCCCGGTCCTGCGGTCAAGCAACACGATTGGTTCGACAGCACCTATAGCTCCTGCGCTCCCGTTGAGATCACGAGCAGCATGGTCTATGGGAGTACGATTTATCAGTACACCGGGTGTGGTCCCTATCTCACTCCCAACCACGATGGGAGCGGCAATAGTGTCTCCCCTGGTGATTATCAGAATGGTGGCGCCTATACCTGTTCTGCGTACCTGACTCCAGCAGGTACCTGTTTCCAGTTTAGCGGGGACACCTGGTACGTCTACGCCGGACACGTCAAGCTCGGGGCGTATGGCACCCAAACAAGTACCGTCGAAATCTGGGTGGCTCCTGAGGGCCAACCGCTCCAGTACCTCCTGCACGTGACCGACTGGCCGTTTCAGGCTAACCCGAGTGGAGGGTCCAACTACAACACGCTCTATCTGGAAAACTACATCACGGGCGCGCCGAACAATGGACTCCCCTCCCAAACAGGCTATGTCTACTATGATGAATTGATCGTCTCGACGCAACCGATCGCGGATCCAGCGGGAGGCGGGGGAACGCCCCCCGCCGCACCAACGAACCTGCGAGTCCAATAACTGCTTTTCACATTTTTCTCTCGCATGTTGTTGAGCCCAATAGCAATAAAAGGCGAAGTTGCTGTTACGCGTTCCCCGGCCAATGACAGCAACGCAAAACTAACAGGATGTTGATAAACTTACCTCTCGCAGCCAAGATCTTGTCATGAACTGGATCCGCGCATGAATGTGCCCACGTTAGCGTGAAACCTCCTCGCTGCAGATGCTCCGTAGGGACCTCCTCCCAGAAAACTCGACCAGCCAAAACTGGAACGATTTGCTACGCTGCAGCCCTCTAACCGAGGAGGGCGGTCTGAAGAAGAGCAAGTTTTCTGAAGAGCAGATCGCGACGG
>Ga0187778_10001097_pt1 | contig 19220 bp, 17 predicted proteins | sample 1015_Q2_SP5_20_M_FD_132418 | JGI IMG/M metagenome (GOLD analysis project Ga0187778, IMG submission 132418) | Tropical peat soil microbial communities from peatlands in Department of Meta, Colombia - 1015_Q2_SP5_20_MG | ecosystem: Environmental > Terrestrial > Soil > Wetlands > Peat | place...
ACTTGGGGAGATTCCGCCCGCTACGACGTCGTGGTCGAAGCTGGCGGACGCCTTTTGCGGGTTCAGGTCAAATCCACCAGGTATCGGAATCCCTCCGGCGGCTACGTTTGCGGTGTGCACCCTAACGCGGGAGGGCGTCCCTACAATCGCCGTCAATTCGATTTTTTGGCCGCTTATGTCATCCCTCAGGACGTCTGGTACATCATTCCGTCCCGGCGGATCCTTAAAGGGAGGATGGGTTTCATTGTCCTCTCTCCAACCAAGCCGAAACACAAGTACAGACGCTACAAGGAAGCCTGGCATCTGTTGACGCGCACCACTGTCAGGCCCAAAAGAGCCATCTTGCTTTAGTGGACCGGACCATCACCGATGCCCCACCCTCGCGGTTTTCGAAGAATGGGCATTGTATGAATAGAAACCAGAGGACGCGGACATGCCGCGCCCTCTGTGCATCAAGCGTTAGTGCCAGTTTTCAATACTGGGGCCGAAGAGGACAGAGCGCCCGCGATTGCTGTGCCAATTGGCGATCCGAAGCCGGTGCAGGCGTCCCAGCCCACCTCCGCCGAGTATGCTCCGTTATTTCCGGAGGTGATGTCGTGGAAGCCGCCACTTGGCCCTACCTTCTGATACAGCAGCGGATTCAGGTATCCGACTGGCGCCCCCAGATGCTCGTTGAGCAGGGCAATCAGTCCGGCCCACAAAGGAGCGACGGCGCTGGTGCCGCCGATCACGTCAGGGTTTCCGTCCACCAGCGTTTGATAGCCGCTGTTGGGATCGGCATCGCCGGAAACATCGGGAAGGCCGCGTCCAATGCGGCCTCCGGGGTTGGCGGAGTGCGGCACGGCCGTATTCTGCTGGTAATCGGGCAGCGGGAAGAAATCGCTGATGCCGCCGCCGGTCGCGCCTTCGCCGCTCTTCAATTCATTCCATACGGTTTCGTTGGCGATGGCAGTACCCGACGCCTTGAGGAAAGTTCCGCCACAGGCAAGCGCATAAGGGCTGGATGCGGGGAAGTCGACGTGGTTGAGGCCGTCGTCGACGCCGTCGGTGGAACCATTGTCACCGCACGCAACACAGACGGAAACGCCCATGGCGGCTGCGGCCTGGAAGGCTCCGTCCATCGAAGTCATGGCTTGTGCGGTCCAAGTGGACTCCGCCGATCCCCAGCTGATCGAGACGACGGAGGGCTTGTTGGTTTTGTCGTGCACCGCGGTGGTGATCGCGTTCAAAAAACCGGCGTCAGTATTTTCGGCGAAATACACCACGATGCGGCTGCCCGGGGCAATCGAGCCGGCGACTTCGATATCGAGCATGACTTCGCCGTCCGGACCGTTGGCGTCACCCGTGGGCTTGTTGTTCCCATTGCCCACAGAAACGGCTGTTACCTTTGGTGACTGAGGAAGGTTGAGTTCTTTGAAATACGTTGTGAGATCGGTTGGCTTGAATCCGCCGCCGAGTTCGATGATCGCAATGCACTCGCCGGAGCCGTCGACCCCGCCCGGGAACTTATAAAGAGACGCGACTTGCGGCGGAGTGAAGGATGTTCCTGCTGCGTGCGGCCGGAGTCCGGTGGGCGCCTGCCGCCTGCGGAAATGCGGCATGGCTTGCGGGCGATTGTCCAGGCCGAAGACGCCTTCGACGACATCAGACAGGTTCTCGGGAATCTGCACGGGACCAGTGCGGCCCCGGTAACGTCCGGCGGTCGGGTGCTGGTACTCATTGAGTTCGACGCCGAAGGCTTGGTTCATCTGGGCAACGGTGCCGGAGAGAATTACGGTGCGGCGCTCGGGACTGCTCTCGACAACCGTCAGTCCATGGTCGCGGGCAAAGGCTTCGACCAGGGCGATGCTGGCGGGATCGGCCCCGTGAAACTGCTCGTATTGCTCGCGCGTGAAAAGTTTGCGCTCCGCAGGTGGTTGGTGAAATGTATCGGAGGTGACGGCGGTCTTTTCGCCGCTGCGCGAGCGCAGGCGAATCGTGACTTCGACTTTTTCGTTGGGGTTGGCCGGGCCTATCTCGCGTGCTCCGCGCATCGGGGCGCGTTCACTGCCGGCAATGTTTTGGTGTTTTGGGGAGGACATGTGAAACTCCTTTCTAAAGCTGAGGACAGATTTTTAGAAACACCCAGGGATAGTTGGGCTGATCATAGCCCGCAGACTGGCGCACCGTAGCATAAGAGTTTGGGGCGATACAAATTTCGTATTTTTGTTCCGAAAATGGAACAAACCCAGTGAGGGTGGTTGTAACCCCGAAGTAAAAAAGCCGCAGGCAACAGCTGCGGCTTGCGGTTGCACACAACGCAAGCACTATTGGCCGTGCTTGTCTTTGTAGATGCTCTTGCTGATTCGGTTCTGCTGCCGGTTGATCCCGCGCTGCTCGGCTTTCGTGAGATGGCCATTGTGCTCGGCCATGTCTTTCTTCTCGCGATTCTCCACGGAAGCTTCGCGCTTCTCCAGGTTCGACGCCTGCTGCGCGTTTAACGTACCGTTCTTCAGGCCATTGCCGATGCGATTCTGCTGGTTCTGCTCACGCTGATTCACTTCGTTGACACGAGGATGACCCGGGTCGACTACTCCAGGACCGGCTCCGGACGTGTTCGATTGAGCGGCGGCGGATGCGGTAGACATCAGGCCAGCCACTGCCAGGATTAAAAGCGAACTGCTGAGTTTGTTGATCATGCCTGCTCAAACCCCCCGGGCCGAGGTTAGTTGTCTGGCACTAAAGTGGTCTAGGTTACGAAAGTGACCGCGGGAGGTAACTGAGTGAGTAGTCAGGAGCCGGGAGTTAGGAGTCAGTAGTAAGCAGCGGCAACTCGTGAGCGACATCTCTGACTTGAAGGCCTGCACCCGGTTGGTCCCGCTGCCTGCTAACTAACTACTAACTATCAGCTACTAGCTACCAGCAACTGATTTTTGACGTAAAATCGCGTCACTGGGAGCTGTGAGGATTCTGGGCGACATCTTCGGACAAATCCTGCAGACACTGTGGGCGCACAAGCTGCGCTCTTTTCTCACTATGTTCGGAATTGCCTGGGGCGTTGGTTCGTTGCTGCTGCTGGTTGGTTTGGGGGAAGGCTTCCGGTCCGGCAACAAGCGAGGAATGTCGGAATACGGAGAAAACATCCAATGGGTGTTTCCGGCGCGGGTGCCGGCCCTGCCGGGAAGCCCAAATCCGGGGCGCCATTACAAGATCACGTTCGAGGATTACCAGGATGTTCGCCGTGAAGCGCAGCATGTGCTGGGGGTAACTCCCGTGCTGGCCCGCAGCGATGTGCGCGCCGTGAGCGAGTTTGCCAGCGCTAACGGCGAGATCGTAGGAGTCGAGCCGCAATACAACGGCATACGTTATTTGCCCTTGAAACAGGGGCGTTGGCTGAACTGGCTGGACGAAAATCAACGGCGGAATGTGGTCGTGCTGGGCGATGAGATGACGCACAATCTTTTTCCCGGACGCCCGGCCGTGGCTTCGAGCATTCTGCTCAACGGTATCAGTTTCGAAGTGGTGGGAACAATTTCGCGCATCGGACATGGTGACGAAAACTCAACCAACATGCGCGCCTACGTGCCCTATCACGTGATGGCCGTGTACTTTCCTCTGAAGGGCGAAGCCGAGCGCAATGCAATTTCTTACCTCAATTTGCAGCCACGCACCGCGGCCGACCACCTGTTGGCGCTGGAAGAAGTCAGGAAAATTATCGGACGCAATCACGGCTTCGACTATCGCGATGAAGATGCCTTCGATGTCATGGACACGGTCAGTCAGGCCCAAGCTATGGCCGCCGTTTTTGACGCCATGGATCTGTTTCTCGGCACTGTGGGGGCCGTCACTCTGGTCCTCGGCGCCATCGGCGTCACAAATGTGATGCTGATTTCGGTGTCGGAGCGGACGAGGGAGATTGGGCTGCGAAAAGCGTTGGGGGCGACGAACCGGAGTATTCTGGCGCAATTTTTCCTGGAAGGCGCGTTGCTGACCTTACTGAGCGGTGGGGTCGGGATCGTGTTTGCGGGAGGGTTGATGCTGGCGTTGGGTTCGGTGCGGGGACCTGGTGGGTTTGATCCGCCAAGACTGGTACCGATGACTGCGACGCTGGCACTGACGTGCCTGAGCATCGCAGGCGTGATTGCGGGACTTTATCCGGCCCGCAAGGCCGCGATGCTGGAGCCGGTGGAAGCGATGCGGCAGGAATAAACGATGAGGGACCTGGTCCGAGAAGCATACGCGGCAATGAAACACAACCGCCGCCGGACTACGCTGACCATGTTGGGCATGGCGTGGGGCATTGCGACGGTGGTGATGTTGCTTTCGTATGGCAACGGTTTTGGCCGCGCATGTGAAGCAATTTTTGCCAATTGGGGCACCCGGCTGATGATCGTGTTGCCGGGACGAACCTCGATGCAGGCAGGAGGACAAAAAGCGGGAGTTCCGGTTCGGTTCACCCTCGACGATGTCGATCTGCTGAAGCAGAACCTGCCGGAAATCACACAGATTGAACCGGAAGTGGGTAAGAACTGTCATATCCAGTATGAGTCTCGCGCGTACGATTTCTGGGTCGGAGGCGGGTATCCGATTGCGTCCGACATTCGTGTGCTGAAAGTTGATCAAGGCAGGTTTTACAACATGGAAGACCAGGTCCAACGCGCGCATGTGGCGGTGATTGCTTCGGAAGCAAAAGAGAAACTCTTCTCAGGACGCAATGCGCTGCACGAACGCATTCACATTGACGGCATCGCTTTCGAGGTGATCGGCGTGCTGGTCCCCAAGATGCAGCCTGCGCAGGACAATAACAATGTGAACCGCGCGATTTACATTCCTTTCACCACCATGTCGGACCTGAAGGACACCCACTATCTCGACTCCATCTGGTTGAACTATGAAAGCAGCGACTACTTGAAGCTGGAACAATCCGTGCGCTACGTGTTGGCGATGCAGCACAAGTTCAATCCAACGGACCGCCGAGGAGTGATGGTGTTCAACCTGATGCAGCAGGTTCACCAGTTCGAGGTGATCACGACGGGCTTGAAGGTCCTGCTGGGGTTCATCGGCACGCTGACGCTGGGAATCGGCGGCGTGGGATTGATGAATATCATGCTGGTGTCGGTGACGCAGCGGACGCGGGAAATCGGAATGGAGAAGTCGCTGGGAGCACGGAGCCGAGACATCTTTCTCCAGTTCCTTGCTGAGTCGCTAACGATCACATTCGTAGGCGGGGCGTTGGGAGTGCTTCTGGCGATGGCGGTTTCGCTCTCGGTAGGCAGGCTGACTTTGTATAGCGCGATGGCGAAGCATGCGGAGGAGGGCGACATTCGACTGGTGATCGATCCCAGCACTCTGCTTGTGGCGACGGCGATTCTCACCGTGGTGGGGTTGGTGAGCGGCATGTTGCCGGCGATTCGGGCATCACGCCTGGACCCGATTGAGGCATTGAGGTGGGAGTAATCCCAGTCTGGCAAAAGCGGAGAGACGTGGGCACCCGTTTGCCCGACCATTCATTGCTTTCGAATGCATAGATCCTTCGTCGCGATGTCCTTCGCAAGCGAAGTCCGTCTGCTCCTCAGGATGACAGTGGCAGGGGATTATGGTTCGGAGAGGAATTCGTATTCATCGATGACGGCGGCTACCGCGATTTTGCCGTCAGGGGCGGTGTCGTCCACGCGAACAACTTTCCCTTTGCAACGCACGCGGATACTTTCGGTCAAGGTAATCTCAGGAGGAAGAGTGAGGGTGAATTCGATGGAAGAACCGGCGGCGATGGCAGAATCGACGTAGAAGCAAATGCCCCTGGCGCTTACATCGCGGGTTTGAGCAGTTTTCTCCTGCTGGCCATTTTGCGCGTAAGTGACCGACACCGGCAGCCGTAGGGCGAAGCGACGGGTGGCGCGCTTGTTTTCCTGCGTGGCTTCGGCCATGCGGGTCCTCCAATGAGACAGTAGTCTGGCCTGTCGCAGGCGGCCTGTCAAGACACTTTCACAGTTCCCGAGATGCAAGTTGCGGCCAGCTTACGCGCAAGCAGTTAGAGGCCAGGCTGGGCTTTTGCGATAATGTGGGAGCGACCCCAGCCATGGTTTTTGTCCTCGACAATTACGATTCTTTTACTTACAACCTGGTGCAATACCTGGGTGAACTAGGTGAGGAGGTCGTGGTTCGGCGCAACGACCAGGTTGCCATTCCAGATGTCCAGGCGATGCGGCCAACGCACATAGTTTTGTCGCCAGGGCCATGCACACCAGCGGAGGCCGGAATCAGCGTGGAACTGGTGCGGCAATTGGCAGGCAAAGTGCCGATCCTGGGCGTGTGTCTCGGCCACCAGGCGATTGGGGCCGCTTTCGGGGGCAAGATCGTGCGGGCTCCCAAACTCATGCATGGAAAGACAAGTCAAGTGATGCACGATAACAGGACAGTTTTTCAAGGGATGCCGATGCCGCTCACCGCAACGCGCTATCACTCGCTGATCGTGGAGGAAACGAGCCTGCCATCTGTATTCGAGATCAGCGCATGGACGTCGGATGGAAATGGGGCACGCACGATTATGGGCCTACGGCACAGGGAGTGGCCGGTGGAGGGGGTCCAGTTCCATCCGGAGAGTGTGTTGACCTCCGAAGGCAGAAAGCTGATCCGCAATTTTCTGGAATTGAAGTGATCGTTGAGAATCGCGAAGTGGAGGGATGCTGGGCAGCCTTCAGCCAAGGCGAGAAACTGACGCTACATCCCCCTGGCCAACTCCACAGCCTTTAGTACGGCTTTCGCTTTGTTCATGGACTCCTCATATTCGCGGGCCGGATCGGAATCGGCCACGATGCCTGCTCCCGCTTGTAAGTAGGCGCGATCGCCTTTCATGAGCATGGTTCGAATAGCAATGCAGGAATCAAGATTTCCGGCAAAATCGGCATACAGTACAGAACCCCCGTAGATGCCGCGCCTTACCGGTTCCAACTCCTCGATGATCTGCATGGCACGAACCTTGGGAGCTCCGGTCAACGTGCCGGCGGGAAAGCAGGCAGCAAAAGCATCGAGGGCATCGAAATCAGCTCGCAGCTTGCCTTCGAGTGCGGAGACGATGTGCATGACATGGGAGTAGCGCTCCACGTACATAAGATCTCGAACTTTAACCGAGCCGTACTCGCTGACGCGTCCCAGGTCGTTTCGTCCGAGATCAACCAGCATGACATGCTCGGCGCGTTCCTTTTCGTCGGCCAGCATCTCCCTTTCGAACCGTTGATCCTGCTCTTCGTCGCGCCCGCGCGGATGGGTGCCAGCAATAGGACGATATTCCAACTTGCGACCAGTTACACGCACCAGCATCTCAGGCGAAGAGCCCAGAATATTTTGATTACCCATACGGAGAAAATACATATACGGGGACGGATTCACGGTGCGGAGGGCGCGGTAAATCTCAAAAGGCCCGACATCAGGCTTGAAATCCAATCTTTGCGACAAGACGACCTGAAAAATGTCCCCTGCCGATATGTATTCCTTGCAGCGATCTACAGCGGCGATAAATTGCTCCCGACTGGTTTCCGCATACAGTTTCAGTTTGCCTTTGCGGCCGCGATGTAATCGGTTCCAATTGGCAGGACGGCTGCCTTTGGCCAATTTCTGTTCCAGGCGGGTAATGTCCGCTACAGCGCGATCGTAAGCCTTCCGTGGGTGCTCTCGGGAAACGTCAGCCGAGGCGATGATATGAATCTGGTGCAAGAGGTGATCGAATACCAATACCCGATCGAAGAACATCAGGACACAGTCGGGCACGCTCAGGTCGTCCCTGGCGTGCTCGCCGATGTTTTCCAGCCGGCGAACCGCGTCGTAAGCGAAATATCCCACTGCTCCCGCGGTAAAGGGAGGTAACCCGGGCAACGATGCCGGTTTATGCTGGCGGAGCAAATCCTTCAAAATCTGCAAAGGATCGCCAGAGCGTCTTTCGCCGCGGCGGCCACGGCGGATGACCACATGATCGCGGCGGGACTCCAATTCCATGTATGGGCGAGGTCCCAGGAACGTATAGCGTCCGATGTGCTCCCCCCGTTCGATGGATTCCAGGAGGAAGGAACGAGGTTCTCGATCGGCGATCGCCAGAAATGCGGATACTGGAGTCAAAAGGTCGGCGAGCACTGATTTGACCACTGGAATGAGGGTTGCCTGCCGGGCAAGGCGGGAGAACTCTTGGTAATCGGGGCGGACCATAGTGGTGCCTGAGCGCACTCCGTGCGCGGCCGTTCAATTATAGGGGAGCCTTTTGGCAGGCGTGTTACCGGCGCAAAGGTTCGACGACCAGGCACATACCCAACTGGACAATGCTGTCCGTAACCAGCGAATGAATTGACTCTGTGCTGAGCAGGCCGCAAGATTGAGTATTGGCTCTGTCCTCTGCGCGGAGGAGTATGAAGATAAAGTTCTGGGGGGTTCGCGGATCGACCCCGGCGCCCCAGCCTGAAAACATGCGCTACGGAGGTAATACCTCCTGCGTCGAAGTCCGCGTGGGCGACGATCTCTACATTTTTGATTGTGGTACGGGATTTCGCATCTTAGGGCGAGCCTTGCACCAGGAGTTCAACGGCCGTCCCCTCTCCGCGCATGTATTCGTCTCCCACTTCCATTGGGACCACATTCAAGGGCTTCCGTTTTTCGAGCCGCTCTATGACAACCGGCAGAATGTTTTCCAATTCCACTGCTCCAACCGTACCCGCAGCCTGAAGCAGGTATTTGAAGAACAGATGGCAGCACCGTACTTTCCAGTGGGGCTGAACGAGATGCGCGCCCGGCAACATTTCTACGACCTCGGCGACCACGGGCTTGATCTGGGCGAGGTCCGCTTGCGCACGATGTGGCTAAACCATCCTCAGGGCTGCATGGGATTTCGACTCGAAACCAAGGATGGGGTCATGGTGTATGCCACGGACAACGAACCGGGCGATACGACATTTGATAAGAACGTGCGGGAGCTAGCCGCGGGCGCTGACGTGCTGATCTATGATGCCCAATACCTTCCGGAAGAGTATGAAGCCCGACGGCGCGGCTGGGGACACAGCCACTGGCGCGAGGCGGTGAATGTGGCGATGGAGAGCGGCGCCAGGGAGCTGGTCCTTTTTCATCATGACCCCGACCACGACGACGCCTGCATCGACCAGGTCGTCAAGGAAGCCAAGAATTATTACGCCCGGGTTCGCGCAGCGGCGGAAGGGATGCAGATTGAATTGCCAGCGGCCGCAGCCCAGGCGAGGTGAACCCCGGAGTTTCCCACTCAAGTTAGCCGTTTCGTAAGAGCAATCATGCGCAGGATGGTGCATTACAATGAAGCTAGCGTTAGGGTGCGGTGTTCTCAGCCTTGAGGAGTATGTGTGATGCAGTTCGCAGTAGTCTGGCCGCACGTGTCGGTGATATCGGTCGTCGACATTCTGCTGGTGGCATTCATCGTTTACGAACTGCTCGCGCTGATAAAAGGCACGCGCGCGGCACTTACGCTGGTGGGCGTGGCTGTGCTCGCGCTCGCTTTCTATCTATCGCGCCTGGGAGAGTTGACGACTGTCAACTGGCTCATTAGCACACTGCTTCCCTATGCAGTGTTTGCCTTGATTGTAGTTTTTGCCCCGGAGATACGGCTTGCGCTGGCAGGCCTGGGCCGAAAGCTCTCGTTCAGCCGCAGCGGAATCTCAGCCGCCGACGCCTACGACGACATCGTGCTTGCGGCCAACCTGTTCTGCCAAAATCAGACCGGGGCGTTGATGGTAATTGAGCGGGAAATCGGGCTTCGCACCTACATTGAAAGCGGCGTGCCGTTGGACGCGCAGCTGTCGTACGATCTGCTGGCGACGATTTTCCGCCCCAGTGCTCCGCTTCATGATGGCGCCGTCATCATCCAGAAGGACCGCATCGCGGCGGCGGCTTGCTTCCTGCCCTTATCGATGAATCCGGTGCTTTCGACCCAGCTGGGTACCAGGCATCGTGCCGGCATCGGGGTTACCGAGGAATCAGATGCGATTGTAGTGATCGTTTCGGAGGAGACTGGCAGTATCAGCCTGGCGGTTGGAGGCAAAATCGAACGCGATCTCACGGTCGATCAGCTGCGTGACAGAATGGGGGGACTGCTGCATCGCTACGTCCCCCCCGCGACGCTGCCGACGCCAATCGCGAATGGCAGCGTGGTGCTGGAAGAGGCGGAGTTGGATAGCTCGCGCTCGCGGGCGGCACGCCCGGCCGAATCCCGCGTGAATCAGGGGACCGATGCCTAGGCCACTGTACAACTTTTTGCATCGCAGTATCCTGCATAATCTGGGGCTGAAGTTGGTGTCTCTCTTGCTCGCAGTTGGATTGTGGCTGGCAGTGGCGGGTGAACCAACTTCGGAAGTCGCTATCGATGTACCCATTGCTCTGGTCAATCTGCCGGATAATCTGGAGATCAGCTCGGAGAACATCCCGAGAGCGCAGGTCCGGTTGCGTGGGCCGGAGCGGATTGTCCGTCACCTGCAGCCGTCGGACATTTTTGCGGATGTGGAACTAAACGCTGTGAAGCCGGGGGAACGCAGCCTCGAACTGACAGTGCACCGCCCTCGAGACCTGACGATTGTGCAGGTCGTTCCCAGCGTCGTGCATCTTACGTTCGATCTGCACGCGACACGGGCCATTCCTGTGAAGCCGCGGGTCACGGTTCCGCAGGGTTATGAGATTGTGGATATGCGCGTCGATCCTTCCACCATCGAGATCTCGGGACCGAAGCAACGGGTCGACACGGTTGGGGCTGCAAGCACGGACTTGATAGACCTAAGCGGAGCGACGGGTCAGACAAGCTTTAGCCGCCATGCTTATGTCTCTGATCCCCTGGTGCAGGTTGCGAACTCTGATCCCGTGAAGATTACCGTTACCATGGACAAGGTTTCCCCTGGGCACTGAGCCGCGAACCTCAATGACAGCAACCAACAGACAACTCTTCGGGACCGATGGCATTCGCGGAGTCGCGGGCGAATTCCCACTGACTAATGAAAGCGTTTACCTGATCGGGCAGGCTCTCGGGCATGACCTGATTCGTTCGAGCCCGCGACCCAAAGTAGTGATTGGTCAAGATACGCGGGAGTCGAGTTCGTGGATCGCCGAGCGCATCATGCAAGGGCTTGCGGCCAGCGGGTGTGAGGTGCACAGCGCGGGCGTGATCACAACACCCGGTGTCGCATTCCTGGCGCGGTCGCGACAGTACGCTGCCGGAGTGGTGATCTCCGCGTCACACAATCCGTGGACCGACAACGGAATCAAAGTTTTCTCGGGAGACGGGTACAAGTTGCCGGATGCGCATGAGCTTGCGATTGAGAAGGAAATTTTTTCGCTTCTTGAGAAACGTCCGGGTTCGACGATTTCGGCGGCCAGGCGAATGGCGAGTTTGCCGGGCGAGGCAAGTCTTCGGAAGGCCTACATCGAGTGGCTTTCGAAGAGCGTGAATACCGACCTGAGCCGTCTGCGCGTGGTTGTCGATTGCGCGAACGGTGCGGCTACCGCCGAGGCGCCGGAGTTATTCCGCGCTTGCGGCATCAAGGCGCGATTTCTCAATGCGTCTCCAGACGGGAAGAACATTAATCAGAATTCCGGAGCTTTGCATCCGGAGGTTGTGGCTAATGCTGTCGCCCAGAATCATGGGGAGTTCGACCTGGGGGTGACTTTTGACGGGGACGCCGACCGCGCTCTCTTCAGCTGTGCAGAGGGACGAGTAGTCAATGGAGATGCGGTGCTTTTGCTTGCTGCTCGCGAGTTTCAGGCGCGAGGTATTTTGAATGGCTCGACGGTAGTTGCTACGACCATGTCGAATATGGGCCTGGAGATTGCCCTGCGGAAATCAGGGATCCACATGTTGCGCGCGAATGTGGGCGACAAATATGTGTTGGAGGAAATGCTCAAGACCGGCGCGATTTTGGGAGGCGAGCAGTCCGGGCACATTATTTTTCGAGACGGCGATGCCACGACGGGCGATGGCTTGCTTACCGCGCTAAGGGTAATGGAAATCATGGCCCGAAGCGGGCAGCCACTTGCGAGGCTGGTGAGTGATCTGAAGGTGTTTCCACAGACGATCCAGAACGTCAAAGTTCGGGAAAAGGTTCCGTTCGCAGAAGTGCCGGAAGTCCAGCGGGCCATCGAAGCGGCAGAGCGTGAGCTAGATGGAAACGGACGTGTGGTGGTTCGCTATTCGGGGACGGAGGCTCTCGCCAGAGTCATGGTGGAGGCTGAATCGCAGCAAAAGATGCAGGCGCTGACACAAAACATCGCTGATACGATCAGAACCACATTGGGCGCTTAGGGAGAGGGCCAGAAGACTGGCAACGAAGCCGGATAACCGGGCAGACATTCATGCCAGAGGCCGCGTGTGACAAAGTTCTTCTACAATCTTGCGGCCCTTTGGAACCTGCTCTTGCTGCTTGCGGCCGCAAGCGCGCTATTCTGGTTCCTGTACTGGTTCTTGTTGCGGAGAGTTATCCGCGCGAGGAGAATCACCAACGCGCGGGAGCGCAGGATGCTTCGAGAGGCTGCAGAGAGAGAGGCTGCCGACCAGAGTCGGACGTGAGGCGCGACGCGCAATGTAAGACCTCGAGTCGCTCGCCTCAGCCGGGATTAAGCAGCGAGCGATCTAGGTGAGATCGCGCCAGTTCGGCCCCACGCCGATCTCCACCAATAATGGCACGGTCAACGGATACACCTGCTCCATCTGCTCACGGACCAGGCTTCTCATCTCATCCAGTTCACGCTCAGGCACCTCAAACACCAATTCGTCGTGCACCTGGAGAGTCATTTTTGATTGCCGGCGACGGTCGCGCAAATGTTGATCGATGCGAATCATCGCCAGCTTAATCAGGTCGGCTGCCGTTCCCTGCAAAGGCGTGTTGACAGCCGTGCGTTCCGCGAATCCGCGTAAGTTGGCATTCTTGCTATTGATGTCGGGAATCGGACGCACACGTCCAAACAGCGTTCTCACTTTCTGCTCGCGACGTGCTTCATCTAAAGTGGCATCGATGAACTTGCGCACGCCACGGTATTTGTCGAAATAAGCGTCAATGAACTTCTTTGCTTCCCCGGTCTCGATGCCAAGATTCTGCGAGAGACCGAATGGCGAAAGCCCGTAGACGATGCCGAAATTCACGACTTTGGCCTGGCGGCGGTGATCGGCTGTGACCATCAGCGGCGGCACACCGAAAACCTGCGATGCGGTAAGAGTGTGAATGTCATCACCGCGGCGATAAGCTTCGACCAGCAGCGGATCCTTCGAAAAATGCGCCAGCAGCCGCAACTCGATTTGAGAGTAATCGGCTGCCAGCAACACATGACCGGGCTCGACGGTGAAGGCCGCGCGAATTTCGCGTCCCAATTCGGTTCGAATCGGAATGTTCTGCAAGTTGGGATTCGCGGATGACAAGCGGCCCGTGGCTGTTCCGGTCTGAGAGAAAGTCGTGTGAAGGCGTCCGGTCTCGGGACTGAGCAGCGCGGGAAGAGCGTCAACGTAGGTTGATTTGAGCTTGGTCAACTGACGATACTCAAGGACCAGGCGCGGGGCCTCGTGAGTTGCCGCCAAGCCTTCCAGGACGTCAACAGCAGTCGAAATGGTCCTGCCCTTGCCGTATTTGACGGGCCTGGGAAGATTAAGCTTGTTGAAAAGCACGTCGCCTAATTGCTTTGGCGAGCTGATATTGAATTCCTGGCCACAGCATTCGTAGATCTCGCTGGCCTTTGCATCGATCTCACGTTCCAGGCGGGATGACATTTCCGAGAGGGCTGTGCGATCAATCTTGACCCCGGCGTCTTCCATGCGGGCCAGCACGGCCACCAACGGCAGGTCAATTTCGTCGTAGAGTTTCAGCAACCCGGCAGCCTCGACTTCATGACGAAGCGCACTGGTGAGCCTGCCAGTAATGTCAGCGGCTTCCGGCAAATTTCCGCTGAGTTTGAGATTGAATCGGCGAAGCGCCACATCGGGCAAACGATGGGAGGAGTAGGTTGGATCGAGCAGGTAGGAATAGAGCATGGGGTCATGCGCCACTCCTTGCAACGCGATCCCCTGGCGATCGAAGAGGTGACCTGCCGACTTCCAATCATGGACGGCTTTTGGCAACGCGGCGTCGGCCAAAGCGGTTTTCAATCGTGTGATCGCCGCGCCGGCGTCGGCGGAGGCGGTGACGGCCATTCCCGGGGTTGCGGAAATCGCAATGTTGTTTGATGGGCTGGAGGGTGCGGTTGCTGTCACGAGGGGGAGTACGCCTGCCTCAGGCTCGCTGTCTTTGTCCTCCTGCTCGTCTGCCGCTGCGGTCTCGCTTTCGACGGCGACGGCAAGAAATCCACGTTCCGGGACAGCCTTTAACACTGCTTCGATATCTGCGGCTGATCTGGCTTGAGAATAATGGGCTTCACTTACTTCCACGACCGGCAAAAGATCTTTCAGGAGAGACGTGAATTCCAGTTCAGTGAAAAGCGCGCGCAAAGTTTCTACCTCCGGCTCGCCCGCTTTCATCGAATCCACATCGAGCTCGATCGGAACAGCGCGGTCAATGGTAACGAGCTTTTTGCTCACCAGGACGACGTCACGATTATTTTGCAGCGACTCTCGATAGGTTTTCTTTTCGACTTCGGCAGCCCGGTCCAGAGCCTGTTCCACGCTTCCGAAGCGCTTGATCAGCTCAACGGATCCTTTGTCGCCGATTCCGGGTGCGCCAGGGACATTGTCGATACTATCGCCGCGTAGTGCCATCACGTCCACAACCCGCTCGGGAGGCACGCCGAGAATTTCTTCCACTTTTTGCGCATCGCAGATCAGATTGTCTTTCGGGGGATTGAGCACCTGAATGTGCTCGTTCACCAGCTGCAGCATGTCTTTATCGCTGGAAACGACGTATACCGAGTACGACTGCTGGACTGCTTTCTCAGCCAGAGTGCCGATAACGTCATCGGCTTCATAGCCAGCGAGTTCAATGATCGGAATTCGATAGGCCTGCAGGGCCCGGCGAATGTAAGGCAACTGCTGCGCTAGATCGCCGGGCATTTCCGCCCGGTTGGCCTTGTACCCGTGATATTCGACCTCCTGAAAGGTCTGTGTCTTCAAGTCGAATTTGCGCACAGTAGTGATGGCTCCTGCCTGCTGGTCGCGAAAGGTGGGAGCCGCGACATCAAAAACCGCGGCCAGATACTGAGGGGAGAAGTCGTCGCGAAGTTTACGCAACATGTTTACGAAAACGTAGGTTGCGGCAGTCGGGAGACCGGTTTTCGTCGACATGCCCCGCTGGCGGGCCATCGCGTGATAGGCGCGGAAGATGAATGACATCGCATCGATGAGAAAAATGCGGTCTTTGGGCTCCGGGCGCAAGGGAACTACCGCGCTCACGGGGCCTGAAGAAGGACTCTCAGCCAGGGATTTTCTTTTTGCGGGCAACCAACAAGTTTAACAGCGCGAAGGCAGGCCGGGCGCTATTCGGCCTCGACGACGAAATCGGCCCTGACGAACAGGTTCGGCCGGGCGGCGGGGTCGGTGAAAACGAGGTGGTACTCCTGCGGCTGATCGTGGACTCCGGGAAGAGCGAAATCCACGTCTTGCTGAGACGATTGCAGCTCGAAACTGGCCTCGGACGCGCGTTTGTGTATGAAATCATCGAACTGCTGCGCATTCATAAGAGCAAGATTGATGTTTGCCGGGCGAACAGCGGTGGAAACGCCACGCTTCACAAATGATTGGAAACTTCCGTGCAATTTGGGGCCGAGGATATGAGGCGGGATGACAAATCTGAATTGCGCGGACTTCTTGAGTTGAAATTGGGCACGTAAGTATTTCTCCGGCATCGGCGGCGCCAGAACAACGTGGTCCATGGGCTGGGGCTCCGGCTCCGCTATGCTCTCTTGATCTTGTTTAGGGTCGGCCTCGCGCAGCCACACGGCGAGCGGGCCTACAACGCTGACTTCGCCTGGGTCTTCTGGAGTCGCAGCACTGATTGCCTTTGAGACTGCCTGGGCTGCCTTTACTTTGGTGGCTGCTTGAACTGCGAACTGGCGTGAATGCTTCGCCGGCAAGTAAAGCTTTGCGGCGTAGCCGCCGAGCAGCAAAGTCAAAACGAACGTAGCCCAGAAGATGACTGCCTTACCCACTGCACACCCCCGTTTTTCTGACTTAATTTTGCTTTTGTGACTGGCAAGTGTACAGATGACCGAGGTACTGCCGGGCTAAAGTGGGCAGGTCAATTTGGAAGGAGACCTCACTTGTTCACTTCGGGTTTGAGAGCGTTGTCGGGACCAGCTTGTGAGGATTCGGGGGCAATCTCCTCACGCTGAATCTGGCGCATGATATCCATGATCCGCTCGTAGATGTTCATGAGGTCCTGGTTGGATAGCGGGCCCGGGTTCAGGTGGCGGACATTGTCGAACACGATGCGCTCGCGGTCCGGTTCATAGATCGGCATCCCAACGTCTCGTTTCAGCTTGCCCACCTCGTGAGCGGCCTGGGCACGCTGATTTAGCAGCTTCACCAGTTCGCGGTCCAGTTCGTCGATTTTTTTGCGCCAATCGGAGATATCCATAGAAATCAGTGGAAAGTCATACTCCAGGTGTCTTACCCCACCAGCTTCTTCACGAATTCTGCCACACACTGCGCTTCCTTGCCGGGATTGCGTTCGGCGGTTTCGACGATAGCGCTGCCGACCACCGCGGCATCGGCAAACTTTCCCAGCGAGCGAAATTGCTCGGCCGTCGATATCCCGAAGCCGACCGCGATCGGGAGGCCGGTATATTTGCGAAGACGTTGAACGAGCAGTTGCGCGTCCTCCTGCAGTTGTTGGCGCGCTCCGGTCACTCCGGTGCGTGATACGGCATAGACGAAGCCAGAGCTGACGTGAGCGATTTGCTTTAGCCGTGCGTCCGTGCTGGTGGGAGCGGCCAGAAACACGGTCGCCAAGTTGCGACGCTGCATCTCCTCAAGGTATGGGCCTGCCTCCTCGACCGGCAGGTCGGTGATGAGCACGCCGTCTACGCCGGCATCCTGCGCGGCCGCACCGAACTTTGGCAAGGTCATCCGCATGATCGGATTGAAATAAGAAAAGATGATAATGCCTGCGTCCGATCGCTGACGGATGTCTTTGGCCAGGCTTATGACTTGGGAGAGGGTTGTTCCGTTTCGCAAGGCGCGCTGGCTGGCGCGCTGAATGACGGGACCGTCGGCTACCGGATCGCTGAACGGCACTCCGAGTTCGATGATGCTGGCACCGGCGTCGATCGCGGCGAGCACGATGGCGCGAGTGGTACTGAGATCCGGATCGCCACAGGTGACATAGGCGATGAGCGTAGGCCGCTTGGCGAAGCAAAGGGGCATGGTCAGGAACGATCAATCGAGGCCGAGATTTTCGCGAAGAATTCCAATGTCCTTGTCGCCACGACCTGAGATATTGACAACCACAGTTTCGGATTTTTTCATCCCGGGAGCGCGCTTCACGACTTCCGCGACGGCGTGGGCTGATTCGAGGGCGGGAATGATGCCCTCAGTGCGAGCTAAACAGGTACAGGCGGCAAGAGCCTCGGCATCGGAGGCTGAGACATATTCGGCACGGCCTGAATCTTTGAGCCACGCGTGCTCGGGGCCGATCGAAGGATAGTCCAGCCCGGCGGAAACGGAATGGGTATTGGCAATTTGCCCCGACTCATCCTGAAGGACGTACGAATAAGTGCCTTGCAGGACACCTGGAAAGCCGCCGTGAAAGCGCGCTGCATGCTGGCCGAGATTTCCGCCGCAACCACCGGCTTCGACGCCAATGAGTTTCACTCGCTTGTCCTTGATAAATTCGTGGAAGATTCCGATGGAATTTGATCCGCCGCCAACACAGGCAATGATTGCGGAGGGTAATTTGCCTTCGGCTTTAAGAATCTGCGCGCGCGTTTCGCGCCCGATCACTTTATGGAAGTCGCGGACCATGGCCGGATAAGGGTGGGCACCTAATACGCTGCCCAATAGATAGTGCGTCGTACGCACGTTGGTGACCCAGTCGCGCATGGCCTCATTGATGGCGTCTTTCAAAGTGCGAGAACCGGAGTCCACGCCACGGACCTCAGCTCCCAGCAGCCGCATGCGGAAGACATTGAGTTCCTGGCGGCGCATATCTTCGGTTCCCATGTAGACAACGCAGTCAAAGCCGAACAGAGCGCATACCGTGGCCGTGGCAACGCCGTGTTGCCCAGCGCCGGTCTCGGCGATGATGCGACGTTTGCCCATGCGCTCAGCCAAGAGCACTTGTCCGAGGCAATTGTTGATTTTGTGGGCTCCGGTGTGCAGCAAATCTTCACGCTTGAGATAAATTTTTGCGCCGCCCAGCCTCTTAGTGAGACGGCTGGCAAAGAAAAGCGGGGTCGGACGGCCGGCGTAGGTGCGCAAAAGCTGATTCAGGCGTTGTTGAAAGCGGCGGTCTCGCTTTGCTTTCTCGTATTCGCGTTCCAATTCCACGAGCGCGGCCATGAGCGTTTCGGGGACATAACGGCCGCCGTAGGGGCCAAAACGGCCGGCGGCAGGCACTTTTGCACTGCTTTTTCTGGCTACTTCGGCAGTTGCCATCAGTAGAGTTCCTTATCAGCTTCGCGCACTGCAGAGATAAAGGCCCGCAGTTTTTGGAGATCTTTCTTTCCGGGATGGGCCTCCACGCCGGAGGCCACATCGACTCCCCAAGGCTTCAGTATACGTATTGCCTGAGCAACGTTGGCTGGCGTGAGACCACCGGCAACGATTGTCGGGACAAGCCGGGCAATGGATTGCACCGCACTCTGCGCCGCTTGCCAATCAAACGGGATGCCGGTTCCACCGGCGGAACCATTGCGCTGCGAGTCCAACAAAACCGCAAACACGTCGACGGGCAGAAGCTTGCTGGCGAGAACGCCATCGAACGAATCTCCCGGCAACGCCGGAATGAACTTGGAAGCGCCGAGTTGCTCGCGAGCTCGCAGGTCCTTCCATATGTGCTGCGCAGGCTCGCCGTGCAGTTGAACACAGGTCAATTTCGTTTTGGCGACCAGATCACAAATCTGGACGGGGCTCGAGTCGACGAAAACCCCGACTTTCTCAATCCTGGCGGGCAATCGTTCGACGATTTGTCGCGTAATCTCGGGATCAGCTTTGCGGGGACTTTTATCGTAGAAGACGAATCCCAGAGCGTCGGCACCGGCTTTGACGGCAGCCAGAGCGTCCTCCGGGTTTGTGATGCCGCATATTTTGACCCAGGTCATACGGATTCTCGGTTGCC
>Ga0187778_10001100_pt1 | contig 19180 bp, 14 predicted proteins | sample 1015_Q2_SP5_20_M_FD_132418 | JGI IMG/M metagenome (GOLD analysis project Ga0187778, IMG submission 132418) | Tropical peat soil microbial communities from peatlands in Department of Meta, Colombia - 1015_Q2_SP5_20_MG | ecosystem: Environmental > Terrestrial > Soil > Wetlands > Peat | place...
CAATCGCAAGCCATAAGAATGGACGCTCGAACGTAAAGGCGAACACGCGAACTTGCGACGACGCGATCGTCATTGCCAGGACTGCGGCGCCACCGAGCAGCAGGACAACGGCGATACGACGCAAAACGACGGCTAAATTGGCCGGAACCGAATGCAACTGTCGCCGATCGAAAGACGGATCGCGCCAGAAAATGGCCAGCAGCAGCGCAGCGATCAGGAGCAACTGGGGAATCACCGACCGCTTCATGACCGGCTCCTGCCAGGCGGCGAGAAAGGGCAACCCTAGGAACAAGACGGCAAATTCCAGGGCGAGGCGTATGCGACTCGGCCCGCGGTTCATTCTGAGCGGTGTCACGCGAGCCGGCACGGTCGTCCCATTGCAAAGTGGAATGTTTTGTGCGACCAAAGTCCGTATGACGGGGCTTTGCGCAAAGCCCCGGCCGGGACGGCCATTTTGCCTGAGCCGCCACGCTTACCGACCAACTTACGGGCGGCTGAGGCCTTGCTTGCGGGGGCGCCGGTGTCGCGCCAGTGAAGTTGGCCCCGGCGAAGTCGCGTCAGCACGTGTTCGATGCTTGGGCGCCTTGCGCTGGGATCCCCACGAAGAGTTTTTGAGATGGCCATCGTCGGCGCGCGCGAACGTGTCCTTTTGCGGCCACACTGCAGGATCCTTCGCGTACTTCGGGGCTCGCGAAAATTTGACCGAAGCTGACACCCATCGCGCCGCGCAGGACGAAAGCTTGACGGCGCGTTGCGTCATATTTTTGTCATTTTTTTTGAGCGCTCCGCGAATTCCAAAAGGACAATGGCCAACGCATCGAGAGATTTCGAGTCGCCGTAAAACTCCGGCATTGACTCAGCGCAACTTCGGAGCCCACCGGCGCCGCGACGGACAGTGCCTTTTGGTGCATAGTGTGCACTGTGGTTGTCCCAAACCGTAGCTGTTGGGCCCTACGCAGGGTCTTTCGAGGCAACCGCAACGCCAGATGTTGGAAAAGCGCAAGGCCATAGAAACACTTGGTGAAGCGAGTCTGCTGCTACCTGCGCAGACGGCCGCTGCACTGGCGGCCAACGACCGCTTGAAGTACTACCTCTCCGTGCTGGAGGTTGCGATCCAGCACGCGGACGCCCCTAGCGCAACCCCGATCGATCTGTCACGAGAGCGCGTAGCGACCGGCGTTCGTGAAACTTGGCCCGATGAAATGTCCGTCGGTGCGGTCCGGGTCGGAGGTGAATACGAGTTCCCGCAGTTGGCAAACTTGCGCCGCGCCGTGGTCGCGGACCTTGCAACGATGGCTGCGCCGCTCGTTGCGGTGGATCCGGGCGGCGAGTTTGCGCAGCGCGTACAAACGCTAAGTGCGTGGCTGGAGGCTCTTTCGCCTGCGCGGTTGGGACCGGCCGCGATCGAACGCATTGTCGGGGCGGGCGCTAAGGAGTTCGACACCGTTCACAGGTTGATTATGGACATGCACAGGGCCGTGAACGCCCTGGTCGCCAAGACAGCGGCCGAGGTGGTGGAGGGCGCCCACGTCTGGAACCTGGAAGAGGACGATCGCGCACGGGTTGTGGCATTCATGCGGGGGTTGAATCGAACCGCTTGGGTCAAATTTGACCACCCGGGCCTTGCGACGGCGGCTACACGATCGGGCGAAAGGTTGCTCATTCAAAATGACATTGGCGTCAACGCGGCGCACGTACTGGTTATCGCGATTGTCGGGACCGTTCTTACGCTCACCTATTCCGATTTGCACCAGACGCGCTTTGAATTTTTCCGCGATGCCCTAGGTGCCCATGGCGTTCGCTGGAGTGTGGTGCAGCCCCGCGCAGGCGAGGCGCTGAATTTGGGCGAAGTCTATTGGGTCGGCACCGCGACATTCGAGGCGCCGGATTTTCCGGCCTTGGATGAAGTTCTGACCTTTATTGGGTCCCGAATCGTTTTTTTGATCGACTGGAACCGGGCGCGCAAGCGACTGCAAGCCTTTGTCGACCGAGAGTGTGCGCGCAACGTGCTCAGAGCCGCCGCAGACCGCGAGGTCGGACACATTGGATGGCTGCGCCTGGGGGCGGAACGACTGCTTTTTGGTGTGATGCAAGCCGTCGGCGACGGAGCCTTTCGGCTGGGAGACACGTTAGAGGACGTGCTGGGAGACGCCGCCGCGGAGACGTTTTTGGTCGACACCCTAACGCTTTGCGCCCAGGGATTGCGCGACGGGCGCGCGTCGTCGCAAATCGAAGACGAGGTTCGATTACTGCTTCGGCGCCAGCTTCAGGATCGCTCCAGCGAGTTCGATCTTGCCGCTGAACACGCGAGCTATTGTCACGAAATCGCGCTGGCGGTGCGTGACTCGCTGGCGCATCCGCACGAATTTGACCGAGATGCAGTGGCTCGGGCAAAGGCCTGGGAGAGCAGGGCGGACGAATTGGTGACACAAGCGCGAACTCTTGCAGAACGACACCCGCGGCGCCGGGCCTTTGCGCAATTAGCAGGTAGCGCCGACGATGTGGCCGACGACTTAGAGGAAGCCATGTTCGTCATGGAACTGCTCTCCGAGCATGCGGCGACCCTTTTGGGCGGCACGCTGCAAAAGGTGCTGCTGCCCCTGGCCGACACGGTGCTCGACGGGGTACGGGATTACGTGAGGGCGTTGGCGATCGGACGAGGTCTACGCAGGAGCGCGCCATTGGAGGACTCCCACGAGTTCCTGGAAGTGACCTGGCGCATGATGCACGCGGAGCGGCGGGGTGACGAGCAGTTGCGTGCTGCTCGTCGACAGATTCTCGCCACGGCACAAAGTTGCGCGGGACTGACCCTCGCGACGGACTTGGCTTTTCAATTGGAAACGGCCACTGATCATCTGCTAACAGTCGCTTACCTTTTGCGTGACCTGGTTCTCGACCGCGCCACTGCTGCCGCATGAACGCGGTGGATATTTTTCGTATCGGTACGGCCACCGATAGAGGTTTGTCAGCTCCCTCTGCTGAGGTGATCGGGGGCAAGGCGCAGGGACTGATGCGCATGGCCTGCATCGGGCTGCCGGTGCCTCCCGCGGTAGTGATTGGCACTCGCTGGTGCGCCCCGGTATTGCAATGCGGGGGTCTTCCCGAGGCGCTGCGCAATGCGCTGCCCGATGCCTTGGCATGGCTGCAGCAGCGCACGCGGCGCGCCTTCGGCGATCCGCGCCGCCCGCTGCTTGTTTCTGTGCGTTCCGGTGCCGCGTTTTCCATGCCGGGCATGATGCGGACCTTGCTTAATGTCGGGCTGACGGATTTGACTCTGCCTGGACTCGTGCGACTGAGCGGGAATCCGCGTCTTGCCTGGGACAGCTATCGGCGCCTGGTAGCGAGCTACGGCGAGGTGGTCGCGGGCGTGCCCGCCGATGAGTTCGAGGCGGAAAACGAATCCCTGCACATCTCGGACCTGCGACAGCTCGATTTTGCACAACTACGGAACCTCACGCGGCGCCTCTTGGACGTGTATCGCGCCGCCGCCGGGGAGCCGTTTCCGCAGGAACCGCGGGAACAGTTGGAGCGAGCGATCTACGCCGTATTCGCGTCTTGGCGCGCGCCGCAAGCAGTCGATTACCGCAAGGTCCATGGCATCTCGGAGGAGGCTGGCACTGCCGTTACCTTGCAGGCGTCGGTTTTTGGAAACGCGAGCGGGCTTTCGGGCGCCGGCGTTGGCTTTACGCGCGATCCGATACTCGGCGGAGCCGAGCCGGTGATCGATTTTCGTTTTAATGCGCAGGGCGAGGATGTGGTTGCCGGACGTTTATCTACCCACGGCACTTTGGATCTGGCTGAAGCATTGCCGGAGGTTTGGCGACAGTTGCGTGATTCGGCAGTCAGGCTCGAGCGCGAATTTAGCGACATGCAGGATTTCGAGTTTACGGTCGAGGATCGGCAGCTCTATCTGCTTCAGAGCCGGCCCGGCAAACGCTCATCCCTGGCTGGCGCTCGCATCGCCCTTGATCTTTGCGATGAAGGCGTCATCTCGCGTTCGGAAGCCTTACGTCGTCTTGACGCAATCGAAGAGTCGGCGCTCGCAATAACCAGAGTCGTGGCCGATGACGGTGACGAACTGGTCCCCTTGGCCACCGCGGCAAGTGCGAACACGGGTGTCGCTTGCGGAGAAATCGTCTTTGACGAGTACCGGGCGCGCCAGCGCAGCGGCACGGGTGCCCCGGTGATTTTGGTTCGGCGACAGGCAGAAACCGCGGATTTGGCCGCGCTGACACTTGCCTCCGGTCTGCTTACGGAGCTTGGTGCTCGTACGTCCCATGCGGCCGTCGTTGCGCGTCATCTGGGAAAAGTCTGTCTGGTGGGCTGTCGTGATCTTCATATTGACCGAGACCGTCGCGCCGTTCGCATCGGCGCCATGGAGTTGCCGGAAGGCGCAGTGCTCACTCTCGATGGCAACGAAGGCCGAGTTTATGCGGGCAAAGTGCGCACGGTCGTTGAACGGCCCAAGGATTTGCTGAACCGGATTTCGCGGCTGCGAAATATCGCCTCCGCAAACTAGGTTTCGAGCCCTTCACGTCGCGCAAGCGCGACCGCCGCACTCCGGTGGCATGGCTCTGGCCGATGTCCGTCTTGGCGAGAGCTTTTTCCGCTCAACTCGTCTTTAGCGCAGGACGGGCGCCTGCGCCGTCTTGCCAACTGCCCGACCCACGCGGGCGCAGCTGCGCGGCAAAGAAAAGGAGTGTCCGTCCCACGAAGGGCCGGCCGCGAGGACGAAGGCATTGGCCACACGGGTCGCATGTCGGATGCGATCGAAGGCGAGCAAGGTGGATCCGCGGTTCTGACGGTCGCGCAAGCCTGACTTTCGGACTCGCCGCTCAAGGATTGCGCCTACGGATGGCGCCCGAAGCCGCCGATCCGCGCGCGCCATGGCGCCAGGCCCGCGCTCAGAACAGGCGTTGGAGCTTGAGCGCAACGCTCATGTCGCCCGAAACCTTGAGCCTGCCCGTCATGAATGCCACGGTCGGCTCCAGCTCGCGTTTGAGCATTGCCGTCAGGTTCTCCAGGGTGATGCCAACGGTACACTCAGCCTCACGGTTGTCGTTCGCGACCCAGTTGGGCACGGACTTCCCGTCGATGAAGATCACACCGTCGGATCCGCAATCGAACTTCAGGGTCGCATCCAGACCGCTGCTTTCGCCCACTTTGGCGCGCAGGGACTCCGTACAGGCTTGCAGGTCCATGGCAAAGGCTCCGAAAAAATTGCGTGGTGCAAGAACGGGCCGGTGAGGGGCCGCCTGCGAAAGCAGCGGTCACAACCTCGGCGCGTCTTGTTTCGTTTCGCTGTTAGCATGGTAACGTAAATGCAGAGCGAAAGCGGGCGAACTGCAGACGCAGCGGCGCCGCACCGCAGACTGGGAGACCCGCGTGGGACCTTCAACGGCCGATGGCTATCGCAGCGTGTTTCGCCCTGGCTTGATGGCAGAAAAGCTGGTGTGGGTGACCGGTGGTGGCACAGGCATCGGGCGATGCACTGCGCATGAGCTCGCCGCTCTCGGCGCCCGGGTGCTCATCTCCGGGCGCAAACCAGAAAACCTCGAGCGCGTTGCCGCCGAAATACGGGAGGATGGCGGACGATGCGAATGGATGGCCTTTGACATTCGCGAGGAAGACGCAGTCAAGCGTTGCGTCGCGCAGGCCGTTGCCCAGCATGGCCCCGTGGACGGTCTGGTCAACAATGCCGGTGGCCAGTTTCCATCGCCCATGCAAGCCATCAGCAAGCGCGGATTTGATGCGGTCGTCGCAAACAACCTGACCGGCGGATTTTTGATGATGCGCGAGATCTTTGAGCAGTCGATGCAGCGCCACGGCGGGGCGATCGTCAACATGACCGCGGATTTTCGCAACGGAATGCCGGGCATGGCGCATAGTGGCGCGGCACGCGCCGGTATGAGCAACCTGACGATGAGTGCCAGCATCGAATGGGCATACGCTGGCGTTCGGGTCAACGCGGTGGCCCCCGGGTGGATTGCGTCAAGTGGCCTGGACCGCTACGGACCCGAAGTTGCGCCGCTTATCCGCGGGCTGGCGCGGCGCGTGCCGATGCGCCGGCTGGGACTCGAGGCCGAGGTGAGCGCCGCGATCGTCTTTTTGCTTTCGCCGGCCGCCGCCTTCATCACTGGTGTCACGCTGCAAATCGACGGCGGCGCCTCGCTGGGCAACGCTCTGTACTCCTCGGTCGACCACGCGCCAGCGCCGGCGTTCGCGGGCTTTCACCGTGCGACCACGCCTCGCGTGCTGCGCGAGGACACGGCGCCATGAGCACCTTGTCCTCGCGGCTCGATCCGCGCTCGGCCGCTTTTGGGGCCAACGCCGAGCGCATGCGTGAGCGCATCGAGGAGTTGCGCGCGCTCGAGGCCAAGGTGGTTGCCGAGTCCTCCGCGAAGCGCGAGCGCTTTGAAGCCCGCGGGCAACTGTTGCCGCGCGAACGCGTGGCGCGGCTGCTCGATCGAGGCTCGGAGTTCCTGGAGCTCTCCCCGCTGGCGGGGCTGGGCATGCACGACGATGACGGCAAAAAATCCGTCCTTGGCGGAGGCTCCATCGTGGGAATCGGGCAGGTGGCCGGCAAGCGCGTTTTGGTCTCGGCCAGCGACAGCGCCATCAAAGGCGGAACGGTCGCCCCCATGGGTTTGAAAAAGGCTTTGCGGGCGCAGGACCTGGCGCGGGAGAACAAGCTGCCGCTCATCTATCTCGTCGAATCGGGCGGTGCGAACCTGATGTACCAAAGCGAGATGTTCGTCGAGGGCGGGCGCAGTTTCGCCAATCAGGCGCGTCTGTCCGCCGCCGGCATCCCGCAGATTGCGGTCGTGCACGGAGCCTCGACGGCCGGGGGAGCGTATCTGCCGGGGCTTTGCGACTACGTTGTGCTGGTCCAGGGGCGCTCGAGCATTTACCTTGCCGGTCCGCCGCTGGTGAAAGCCGCCATCGGCGAGGAGGCAAGCGAAGAGGAGTTGGGCGGCGCCGATTTGCATGCGCGCGTCACGGGTTTGGGGGAATTTTTGGCGCTTGACGACGCCCACGCCCTTGCGCTCACCCGCGAGTTGGTGGAAAAGCTGCCATGGGACGCAGTGCCTGCCCCTACAGCATCGGCCGCTCCGCTGTTCGATCCCGAGGAACTGTTGGGCACGGTCCCCGTCGATGAGCGCGAGCCCTACGATGCGCGCGAGATCGTAGCCCGGATCGTGGATGGATCCGACTTTCTCGAGTTCAAGACCGTCCATGGGACCGATACGCTGTGCGGTCTAGCGCGCATCGAGGGCCACGCGGTCGGAATTCTTGGCAACAATGGACCCATTCAGCCGCAAGGCTCGACCAAGGCGGCCCAGTTCATTCAGCTCTGCGACCAAAGCGGCACCGCGCTTGTGTTCTTGCAAAACACGACCGGGTACATGGTCGGCACCCAAGCCGAGCGCGCCGGGGCCATCAAGCATGGCTCCAAGATGATCCAAGCCGTTGCGAATGCGCGCGTGCCGAAGTTCACCGTTGTCGTGGGCGGCTCCTTCGGTGCCGGCAACTACGGGATGTGCGGGCGCGGATTCGATCCGCGATTTATCTTCAGCTGGCCTTCGGCTCGCACTTCGGTGATGGGAGGGGCGCAAGCCGCGCGCGTCATGGATATCGTCAATCGGGCCAAGCTGGAACGCAGCGGCATTCCCGTGGACGAGGCGGCGCTCGGGGCCATGAGTGAGCAGCTGCGCCAGCGCATCGACCGCGAATCCCACGTGCTGTTTGGCACCGCGCGTCTGTGGGACGACGGCGTGATCGATCCGCGCGACACCCGGCGGGTGCTCGCGCTGTGCCTGTGCCTGGCGCGCGAAGCCGATCGACGCACGTTGCGGCCCAACACCTTTGGCGTTGCCCGACTGTAGCGTCGGGCCGCGCGCAACACTTCCAGGAGCAGCTGCCGTGAATTTCACTTCCGAACACCAGGCATTGAGCGATACGGTAGTCAAATTTGTCGAGCGAGAGGTCAATCCGCACGTCCCGGCCTGGGAAAAAGCGGGCCAGTTCCCGGCCCACGAGGTTTTTGGCAAGCTCGGCGCTTTGGGATTGCTGGGGCTCAAATACCCGCAGGAGTTTGGCGGCGCCGGCCTTGACTTCAGCTATTCGATGGTGATGGCCGAGGCGCTGGGCGCTTGCAGCTGCGGGGCCGTGCCCATGGCAATCGGAGTGCATACCGACATGTGTACTCCGGCCTTGGCACGCTTCGGCAGTGACGCCTTGCGACGCGAATTCCTGACCCCGTCGATCGCCGGTGAGCTTGTCGGCTGCCTGGGTGTGAGCGAACCGGGTGGCGGCTCGGATGTGGCCGCGGTCAAGACACGGGCGCGCAGCGACGGAGGCGATTACGTCATCAACGGCACCAAAATGTGGATCACCAACGGGATGCAAGCCGACTGGTGCTGTCTGTTGGCCAATACCAGCGAAGGGCCGGTTCACAAGAACAAGAGCCTGATCATCGTGCCTCTTGGCGCACACGGCGTGACGCGCCAAAAGATCGAGAAAATCGGCATGCACGCGTCGGATACGGCGCAGCTTTTCTTCGACGATGTGCGCGTGCCCAAACGCTATTGCATTGGACAGGAGGGCATGGGTTTTGTCTTTCAGATGATGCAATTTCAGGAGGAGCGGCTGTGGGCCGCCGCCTCCTCGTTGCGCGGCCTGGACCGGCTCATTGATCTGACCATCGAGTACACACGCGCGCGGCAGGCTTTCGGCAAGGCGGTCCTAGATAACCAGGTCGTGCACTTTCGACTCGCGGAGTTGCGCACGGAGATCGAGGCACTGCGCGCACTGACTTATCACGCCGTCGAACAATATGTCGGAGGCAAGGACGTCACGCGCCTGGCCTCCATGGCTAAGCTCAAGAGCGGGCGGCTGAGCCGGGAGGTGGCCGACTCCTGCCTGCAGTACTGGGGTGGGATGGGTTACACCTGGGACAATCCGATCAGCCAGGCCTACCGCGACGGCCGCCTCACCTCCATCGGCGGGGGTGCCGACGAGGTGATGCTGGGCATCATCTGCAAGCTCGAAGGCACGTTGCCGCGGGAGTCTCGCGGATGACCGACGCTGCGACGCAGTGCGTCACTGTGCGGCGTGAGGGCGGCGCCGTCCATTTGACGCTCAACCGGCCGCAGTCGCGCAATGCGCTCTCGCGGGCGATGGTCTCGGAGCTGCAGACGCAGCTTGCCGCAGCCGAGGCCGATCGGGGGGCCCGCGTGCTCGTGCTGCGGGGTGCCGGGGGACACTTTTGTTCCGGGGCCGATTTGAAGGACATGGCGCAGGCGCGTGTCAGCGACGCGGGTTCGCTCGAAGCGAGTCGACGGTCGCTTTGCGAAATCAGCGCCTCCTTTGGTCATCTTTGCGCGGCCTTTGCCCGCTCTCCTCTGGCCACCATTGCGGTTCTCGAGGGCATGGTCATGGGTGGCGGCCTGGGTCTGGCTTGCGCGGTCGACGTCGTCTTGGCCAGCACCACAGCCAGCTTGCGCCTGCCCGAGACCTCGCTGGGTGTGGTTCCGGCGCAGATCGCGCCCTATCTGGTCGAGCGCGTGGGCTACTGGCAGGCGCGCCGGCTGGCCGTCACCGGCGGGCGGCTTAACGCGGAGGCGGCGCTGGCGCTCGGCATTGCGCACGAAGTGCATGAGCCCGAGGCGCTCGATGCTGCGGTATCACGCCTGCTGGAGCAGATCCTCGCCTGTGCGCCCGGCGCCATCGCGGCGACCAAGGCGTTGATGGCGCAGGGCCTGCGCCAGCCCGCATCGGCTCTGATTGATTCGGCTGCACGGGCATTTGCCGATGCGGTGCTGGGTGAGGAAGGCACAGAGGGTGCCTTGGCCTTCGTGCAGAAACGCAAGCCGCGGTGGGCCATTGGATAACGGGCAGCGCAGCGCGGTGGCGGGCCGCGGCTTTGGCAATATCTTGATTGCAAATCGAGGCGAGATCGCGTGCCGCGTGATCCGGACCGCCCGGCGCTTGGGCTATCGTACGGTCGCAGTCTTTAGCGAGGCCGACGCAAGCGCGCTGCACGTCGCGCAGGCCGACGCCGCGGTGTGCATTGGGAGGGCACCAGCCCTCGAGTCGTACTTGCGAATCGAGGCATTGCTGGCCGCTGCCCGCGCTACGGGCGCCGATGCCGTGCACCCGGGCTATGGCTTTTTGTCCGAGCGCGCGGATTTTGCGCGCGCCTGTGCCGATGCGGGGCTCGTTTTCATTGGGCCGCGGGCGCATAGCATCGAGGCAATGGGCAACAAGGCATTGGCCAAGCGCCAAATGCTTGCAGCCGGTGTGCCGTGCATTGCGGGCTATCTGGGCGAATTGCAAGATGATCGAACGCTGCTCGAGCAGGCCATGGCGCTGGGTTTTCCTCTGCTCGTCAAGGCGGTGGCCGGCGGCGGGGGTCGCGGCATACGGTTTGTCGCGCGGGCCAGTGATTTCGCGGATGCGCTCGCCGGCGCGCGGCGCGAAGCGCAAAGCGCATTTGGCGACGACTCCTTGATGCTCGAGCGCGTAATCGAGGGGGCGCGGCATATCGAGATCCAGATTTTTGCGGATCAGCATGGCAACTTTGTGCACTTGGGCGAACGGGACTGCACGGCGCAGCGGCGTCGCCAGAAGGTCGTCGAGGAGGCACCATCGCCGATTGTCGATGAGGACATGCGTGCCGCCATGGGGCAAGATGCCATCACCGCAGCGCGACTGGTCGACTACGTGGGCGCAGGCACGGTCGAGTTCCTCGTCGACGAGGACCGAGGCCATTATTTTTTGGAGATGAACACGCGCCTGCAGGTTGAGCATCCAGTGACCGAGTCCATTACCGGGCTCGACCTGGTCGAGTGGCAGCTGCGGATTGCTGCCGGCGAGGAGCTGCCGCTCACGCAGGAGCAAATCCGCTTTACAGGTCACGCTATCGAAGCGCGCCTGTACGCGGAGGATCCCGGCGACGGTTTTCGCCCGCAAAGCGGCCGCCTCCTCTGGTGGCGCCCCCAGGCGGCATTGCGTCCTGGCATGCGTATCGATGCGGCGGTGCAAGAAGGTGACGAGATCACGCCGCACTACGACGCACTCATCGCCAAGCTGATTGTTCACGGTCGAGACCGTGCCGACGCCATCCGGCGGTTAGGCGCCCTGATCGAGGATGCGCCCGTACTCGGCCCGCCCACCAACGGCCGCTTCCTTCGCGACTTGATCGCGCATCAGGCTTTTTGCGAGGCCCGCATGCACACGACGTTAATCGACGAGTGGGTGCGAGATGGCGATGCGCTGCTCCGGGCGGGCACACCGCCTGTGCAAGACTGGCTGAGCGCGGCCGCTCTACGGGTGTTCTGGCACCGCGACGGAGGCTGTGGGTCGCGTCCTGCGAGCGTTGCCGCCTTCGATTTGTTGTTGCGCTGCGGCCTCGAACAAAGACGCCTGCGCGTGCAAGTGCAGGGCACGCAGGCCCAGATCACGCTCGATGGCAAAACGCACCACGTGCAATGGCTGGGACAGATCCCCGATGGAAGATTCCGACTGACCATCGATGGCGTGCAGCGCAGCATCGCGGCGGTGAGCTTCGACCGCAAAGGTGATGCTGGCGCAGCGCAGTTGCAGCTTGCCTCGGGGGCCTCGGGTTTTCTCTTTGAAGAGCCGTCTGCCTTCCCCGCGGCAAAAAGCGAGCCCGATCCGCGGCGCATCGTTTCCCCCGTGGCCGGTACCATTGTGCAAGTGCGCGCCCGGGCTGGCGATGCCGTGGCCGAAGGTCAGCCCCTGGTGTGCGTCGAGGCCATGAAGATGGAGACGTGGCTTGCGGCCCGGGGCAGCGGTCGCGTCAAGGCTGTGCATGCGCGCGTCGGTGAACCTGTCGCGGCCGATGCGCTCATCGTCGAGTTGGAGCTCAACGCATGAGTGATAAGGCCGTTTTGACTTGTGCGCTCACCGGCGTTCTGACAAACCCGCGTCAGCACCCGGTCCCGGTCACTCCCGCGCAGATGGCTGCCGAGGCGCGGGCCGCCTTCGATGCGGGCGCCTCCATCATGCACGTGCACCTGCGTCGCCAGGAGGAGGGCATGGGCCACCTGCCCAGCTGGGACCCGGAGGTTGCCGACGCGGTGGTCGGGGCGATACGAAATGCCTGTCCGGGCGTGATCATCAACCTCACGACGGGCGTCATTGGGCCCGACATCTCCGGCCCGGTGGCATGCATCCGGCGCGTCCGACCGGAGATCGCGGCGTGCAATGCGGGCAGCCTCAATTACCTCAAGCTCAAGGACGACGGCACTTGGGCCTGGCCACCGATGGTCTTCGATAACCCCGTCACCAAGGTGCAGCAGTTTCTTGACGTGATGCACGAATGCGGCGTGCGCCCGGAATTCGAATGCTTCGACGTGGGCATCGTGCGCTGCGTCGGCATGTTCGTGAAGTCGGGCATGTTCCGTCCGACCATGGGTCGCCCCGACTACAACTTTGTCATGGGCGTGGCCTCGGGCATGCCCTGCGACGCGAGCTTGCTGCAACTGCTGCCGGGCTATCTGGCGCAAGGCGCTCTATGGCAGGCCACACTCATCGGCAGGCGCGAAATTTGGCCCGTGCACGAGGCGGCCGCGCAGTTGGGCGGCATGCTGCGCACAGGCTTGGAGGACACCTTTTACCTGCCCAACGGCGAGCGCGCCCGCGGCAACGGAGAACTGATAGAAGCGCTGGCGCAATGCGCCCGTCGGGCGGGCCGGGAGGTTGCGAGTACCGGCGAAGCCCGCGCTTTGCTGGGTCTGGCGCATTGAGTTCGCCGCCGGCATCGGGCTGAGCTTCCGGATCGGGTGTGCGCCACGACAACCTCCGCAAAAGACGATTCTGGCCATCGGGTGCCGCTGCCCCGAAGCTTCATCGCAACGGCACAGCGCCTGGGCAACGCGACCGCCTATTTCGGGCGCTCTGAGTCGCACTGGCAGGCAACGTCCTGGCTGCAATTTCTCGAGCAGGTGCGGGCGGCGGCTCGCGCCCTAATCGCGCTGGGCGTGGCGCCCGGCGTTCGCGTCGGCATTCTGGGATTTAACCGACCCGAGTGGCTGATCATGGATCACGCCGCGATGATGGTGGGCGCAATCGGCGTCGGGATCTACTGGACGAGCGCGGCGCCCGAAGTCGAGTACGTGTTAAACCACTCGCAGGCATGCCTGGTTCTGCTTGAAGACGCAACGCAACTCGCCAAATTGTCCGCTCGCCGCGATGCCTTGCCGTGGCTTCGGTACCGCGTATCAATGCAGCGCAGTCCCGACCCCGAGGTCATCAGTTGGGAGGATTTTCTGCAGTTGGGTCGCAGCAGCGAGGCACCCGGACTTGAGCGGGAGCTCGAGCGACGCATCGAGGCTTTGTCGCTCGAAGATCTGGGCACTCTCATTTACACGTCAGGCACGACCGGAATGCCCAAGGCCGTCATGCTCACGCACGCCAATCTCGCCTGGGTGGCCGATACCGTAGTCAAGATGCTGGGCACGGGCTCGGGCGATCGCCACCTGTCCTACCTGCCGATGGCGCATATCGCCGAGCGCGTCGCAAGCGTCTACCTGCCGGCGCGCGCGGGCAATGTGGTGTATTTCGCGCGCAGCATCGAGCAACTACTCGAGGATCTGAAGGACGTTCGGCCCACGGTGTTCTTTGGTGTACCTCGTGTTTGGGAAAAAATGCGCGCGGGCCTGGAGGGCAAACTTGCCGCGGCGCGGGGCGCAAAGCAGTGTCTGCTGCGATGGTCGATGCAAGTGGCGCGCGCCGTCCACGAGGCCGATCTGGAAGGAAGGCCGCCTGGGGTTTGGCGCCGCGTGCAGATGGCGGTGGCGCGCCGGCTTGTGCTCGAAAAAGTCCGGAAAGCTCTCGGATTGGACGCCAGTCGCATGCTGTTTTCGGGCGCTGCGCCCATTGCAGTCGATCATCTGCGGTTTTTTCTGGGCCTGGATCTGGTCGTGCGCGAACTCTATGGGCAGTCGGAGGACAGCGGACCCACGACGGTGAACATGCCAGGCAGCACCCGCATCGGCTCGGTCGGAAAGGCTTTGCCGGGCCTGGAGCTTCGAATTGCGCCCGACGGCGAAATCCTCGTTCGTGCGCCCAGCGTATTTGCCGGCTATTTGGCCGATCCCGACGATACGGCCGAGGCCAAGCGCGATGGCTGGCTCTATAGCGGCGATCTGGGGCGCCTCGACGCGCAGGGGTACCTCTTCATCACGGGCCGCAAGAAGGACCTGATCATTACCTCGGGCGGCAAGAATATCTCGCCCGCAGCGCTGGAATCCGACCTCAGCGCCTGTGAACTGATCGAGCACGCCGTCGTCGTTGGCGAGGGACGTAGGTTTCTTTGCGCGCTCGTTACGCTCAAGGCGCCTGCTTTGGACACCCTTGCTGCCCGCTACGCTCTTTCCAGCGAGGGCTTGCACCAGAACCCGCGCGTGCTCGCCGCAGTGCAGGCGCAAATCGACGAGGTCAATGCGCGTCATGCACGCGTCGCAGGCATTCGCAAATTTGCGGTCATCGCCGAGGGATTTGACATTGGAAGCGGCTATCTCACGGCTACCATGAAGTTGCGCCGCCAGGCTGTAATCGAGGCCCACCGGGGATTGATCGAGGAGATGTACCGCGAGAACGTTTAGCGCCTGGCCCGGCCTGCGTGGCCGTGCGCGGGTAGGTACGCGGCACGTGGCCGGCTGGGCTCGGGTGCTCTTGGGCCGCTGTCGCGGGGCTGGCTGCAAGACCCCATACCTGTCGATGGCTAGGCGCGGATGCAGGGCGGTCGCGTGGCGTCGACGAGATTGTGGGCTTGTAGCCCGCGGGACCGAGCCCGGCAGAGGAGTCAGCCCGAGCACGGAGTGCCTGCGAACTCGCAACGGAGCTTAACCCCCGGGGCGTGTGCTGTCGTCCTTGCGCTGGCAGACGCGAAAGGTGATGATGAAATACCGGTGGTCATGGCAATGCGAAGAGGATCCTCCTGGCGGTTAAACAATGCGCTACGCGCGTTGTTTGGTGCGGTCGTGCCCCTCGTCGTAGGCGTGGGCCCTTGGTGCGCGGTTGCACCGCTTCGCGCGCAGACGGGCTCCGAGCGGGCGCCAATTGAAGTGCTGCAGTACGACGGCGTGATTGGCCCCGCAACGGCGGATTTCTTCCGCCGCGGACTCGAACAGGCGCGGGAGCGCAACGCGCAGCTCGTAGTGCTCGAGCTCGATACTCCGGGCGGGCTCGATACCTCGACGCGCGACATCGTCAAGGAGATCCTGGGCGCCTCGGTGCCGGTGGCCACCTGGGTCGGGCCATCAGGGGCGCGTGCCGCAAGTGCCGGAACGTACATCTTGTATGCGAGCCACATCGCGGCCATGGCGCCCGCGTCAAATTTGGGCGCCGCCACACCGATTTCAATCGGGGCCGCGCCGCCGACAGAGGAACCGGAGGGCAAATCGGCATCCTCCGGCCAGGGCGGAACGCTGCACCACAAGGTCATCAACGACGCGGCTGCGTACCTTCGCAGCCTCGCGCAACTGCGCGGGCGAAGCGCTGATTTTGCGGAGCGCGCAGTGCGCGAGGCGCGCAGCCTGTCGGCCGAGGAAGCGCTTCAGGCGCACGTAATTGACCTCATCGCCACCGACGTCGAGGATCTGGCACGCAAGCTCGACGGTCGCACCATCGCGCTGCCTACGGGCAAGGTACAGCTGCATACCGCGGGCGCGCCGCTGGTTCGGATCGAACCGGGCTGGCGGACCAGACTGCTCGCCCTCGTATCGGATCCGACAGTGGCAGTGGTACTGCTCATGCTGGGCGTCTACGGCCTATTCATCGAGGTAATGCACCCGGGTGCGGCTGTGCCGGGAGTGGCCGGCGGGATCTGCTTGCTGCTCGGGCTGTATGCGTTGCAGCTGCTTCCCGTGAACTGGGCCGGCGTGGGTCTGATCCTGCTGGGCTGCGCGCTCATGATCGCGGAGCTATTTTTGCCGACCTTTGGCGTCATCGGTGTGGGCGGAATCGTGGCGCTTGCAACGGGCCTGTTGATGCTCATCGAACCGGAAATCCCCGGTTTCGGGATTCCATTGCAGGTGGTCATTGCGCTGGCGTTGACTTCCGCGGCGGTAATTTTTGGGGCGGGCAGCTTTGCGCTGCGTGCCCGCCGCCGACCGGTGGTGAGCGGCCGGGAGGCCTTGGTCGGCGCCGAGGGAACGGTGACGGAGGTTACAAAAGGCGAGGCCTGGGCGCATGTTGCAGGCGAATCCTGGCAGGTGCACAGCAACTCGCCGCTCAAGCGCGGCGAGCGCATACGGGTGCTGGCGGTCAAGGGCCTGACGCTTGACGTCGCAGTGCTGGGTGCCGAGCAGGGATGACGGAAACCGACGAAGGGGGAATTGCAATGTTCTTTTACTTTCCGCTGGGCTTTGGCGCCTTGCTCGTGATCGTTGTCATCGTGCTCCTCCTGATGTCGTTGCGCGTGTTGCGCGAATACGAGCGCGGGGTCGTGTTTCTTCTCGGGCGGTTTTGGCGCGTGAAGGGGCCGGGTCTAGTCTTGCTAATGCCCGGCATTCAGCAGATGGTGCGCGTGGACCTGCGCGTGGTCACCCTCGATGTGCCTCCGCAGGACGTCATTTCACGCGACAACGTGTCGGTGAAAGTGAGCGCGGTGGTTTATTTCCGCGTCATCGATCCGCAGAAGGCGATCATCCAGGTGGAGAAGTTTCTGGTTGCCACGAGCCAGCTCGCCCAGACCACGCTGCGCGCGGTGCTGGGCAAGCACGAGCTCGACGAAATGCTTGCCGAGCGGGAGCGACTGAACGTGGACGTGCAGCGCATACTCGATGCCCAGACCGACGCCTGGGGTGTCAAGGTGACCAACGTCGAGATCAAGCACGTGGACCTAAACGAGTCGATGGTGCGCGCCATCGCGCGCCAAGCCGAGGCCGAGCGCGAGCGCCGCGCAAAAATCATACATGCGGAGGGAGAGAAACAGGCCGCGCAGACCTTGCTCGATGCCGCGCAGACGCTTGCCTTGCGCCCCGAGGCGATGCAGCTGCGCTACCTGCAGACGCTCACACAGGTGGCGGGTGACCGCAGCTCGACAATCATCTTTCCGGTTCCAATGGACCTGTTCAAGCTTCTGTCGCAAGGCGTCAGCACACCGGCAAAGGGATAGCCGTGGTGCAGGCGCGCGGGCGGCTGCCGGCCATCGGGCTCGCGCAAAGCCCCGTCGCACGGTTTACGTCGGACAGGACTGAACGAATTGCAAGAATCCGCGCAAAAATTCCAGCAGCTGCTTGCGCACGGCCGGATCGGTCAGCGCGCCGCTGTCATCGAAGACCTGAGCCGCCCGCGATACCATGAGGCGCCCCCCGTTCCACTGACGCACGCCCAGCGTTCGGAGCACGGGTAACCAGCCGTTTTGGGCCAGAATCGTGCCGAAGCCGCCGGGCGAGGCGCCCATCACCGCGACGGGGCGACTTCCGAAGACCTTGGGAATGTCGGCCGGCGGCCTGCTCAGCCAGTCGATCGCGTTTTTTAGAACACCCGGAATGCCATTGTTGTACTCGGGCGTGGCCAGGATCAAACCATCGCTTGCACAAATCCGGGCCTTGAGGTCTTCGACCGTCTGCGGTATGCCGGTGCGTGCCTCCAGATCGCCGTCGTAGAGTGGAATGCCGTGCAGCGTCGCGATATCTAAGGTCGCCTCTGTTGTGACGAGCGATTGCGCCGCGCGCAGCAGCGCGGTGTTGTACGACTTGGCCCGCAAGCTTCCCGATATCGCCAGGATCTTGATCATGCTCGTGCTCCCGTCGCATCGCGCTAGCGTGCATCATACGGCCGGAAGGGCTGGCAACGCTGTGCCCGGCCGAGCCAAGCACGGAGCGAGCCGCGGGCCGGCCCAACAGCCGCGGTCCTGCACACGGCGGCGATCTTGAATTGTGGCCAATTGCTCCGGGTCCGGGCGACAATGGGCCGCGCGATCGCGGCGTGCGTTCTTTCGGTGGTCCGTGGCATAGAAAATGACTGAAAAATCCTCTACATAACGCGAAGGCACGGTCGCGCCCAAAAAGACGGAAACCCGACGAAGGAACGAACGATCGCCGAAAGCGGCGCAAAATCGCAAGCAAGACGTACCAACTCGGGCATCGGATGCGCCATGCGCGCTTTGCGCCCGCGGCCCTTTTGGCAATTGCCGGTTAGGATAGCGGCACCGACTGCGTGTTTTGAGCAAACCCATGGACCAAAAGAAAACCGCCGAGAAACCCATGCCCGCCGGAGGCGCCGGGGGCGGCCCCATTTCGCGTCGCATCCGCGAGCGTATACAAAAGGGGGGCGAGAGGTTTCATGCCAACGACAACATCGCAAAATTCATCGAACCGGGAGAGTTACCGCAGTTGCTCGATGAGGTCGAGGGGCGCATGCAGGCGCTGCTCGAGAGCCTGGTTATCGATACGGAAAGCGATCACAACACCCGCAGTACGGCGCGACGCATCGCGAAGATGTACCTGACGGAAGTTTTCCAGGGACGCTACGCGCCCATGCCGGCAGTGACCGAATTTCCCAACATGGAACGACTCAACGAACTGATGATTGTCGGTCCGATCACGGTACGCAGCGCCTGCTCCCATCATCTGTGTCCGATCATGGGCAAGGTGTGGATTGGGGTCATGCCCAACGAGCACTCCAACCTCATCGGGCTTTCCAAATACACGCGGCTTTGCGATTGGGTGATGAGCCGGCCGCAGATCCAGGAGGAGGCTGTGACCCGGTTGGCCGATTTACTGCAGGAGCGCATGCACCCTGACGGGCTCGCGGTCGTGATGGAGGCCGACCATTTCTGCATGCAATGGCGCGGTGTCAAGGACGTGAACTCCAAAATGGTTAATAGCGTAATGCGAGGCTCATTCCTGAAGGACGCAAACTTGCGTCGCGAATTCCTCGCTCTGGTGCAGAAAAACAATACCTAGGAGACCAACCGATGCTCGTGCGTCTTCTCTACGCCAGTCGCTCCGCAAAGCCGATCGAAACCAACGTCGTCGAATCGATCCTGGCACAGTCCCGCAAGCACAACCCGGAACTGGGCATTACCGGGGTTTTATGCCAGAGCGGAGACGTTTACTTGCAGGTTCTGGAGGGTGGCCGGGAAGCCGTCAACCGGCTCTACAACCAGATCGTGCAAGACGAGCGGCACCGGGAGGTGATG
>Ga0187778_10001102_pt1 | contig 19172 bp, 15 predicted proteins | sample 1015_Q2_SP5_20_M_FD_132418 | JGI IMG/M metagenome (GOLD analysis project Ga0187778, IMG submission 132418) | Tropical peat soil microbial communities from peatlands in Department of Meta, Colombia - 1015_Q2_SP5_20_MG | ecosystem: Environmental > Terrestrial > Soil > Wetlands > Peat | place...
GACGCCAAAGGTGCGGTGATTTCGCTTGCCGACGATGTGGAAGGCTACCTGCGCGCCTCGGAGATCGCGCCCGACCGGGTCGAAGATGCCCGCAACCATCTGAAGGAGGGCGATTCGGTGCAAGCGATGATCATCAACGTCGACCGCAAAAATCGCAACATCAACCTCTCGATCAAAGCCAAGGACAACGCCGAAACCGCCGAAGCAATGGCGCGGATGCAGTCCGAGGCGACAACCGGCACCACCAATCTGGGCGCGTTACTCAAGGCCAAGCTCGACACCCAAACCAAGTAGCGGGGCGGCGAGGCGACCCGGGCGCATTGAGCGCGCCCGCCGTCTCAATCCCTGCCACTTTTTTCGCTATGACTGCGCCCCGCGCCCTGACCAAATCGGAGCTGATCTTGCGGCTGGCTGCCCGCAATCCGCGGCTGGCCGCGCGAGACGCCGACGAAGCCGTGAAATTGATCCTCGACATGTTGGGTGGGGCCCTCTCGCAGGGCGGACGAATCGAGATCCGCGGATTCGGCAGCTTTTCGTTGAACTTCCGACCGGCCCGAGTGGGCCGCAATCCCAAGTCCGGCGAGCGGGTGCAGGTTCCGGCCAAGCACGTTCCGCACTTTAAGGCCGGCAAGGAGCTGCGGGAGCGGGTCGACGGCAATGGCGCGAGCGACCGTGCACCGGCCGGCGATCGGCCGGACCGAATGACGGGTTAGCCCGCCTTGGGCGGCCCAGGCGCGGCCTCATTAAATGGCGACGCGATAGCGAAAGGACGGCATGGACCTGATTGCGTGGATCGGTCGACTGATTTTTTTCCTGCTGGCGCTCTGGCTGGCCCTGGAAAATACCGCGACCGTGCCGCTGCGCTTGAGTTCGACCATCCAGTGGCAAAACGTGCCGCTGCTGGCCGTGATCCTGGTGTGCTTTGTCGCCGGGGTTTTGGCCGGAACGATTGCTCTGACGCCGCGACTGATCCGGATGCGGCGCCAGCTGGCACGGACGGCGGCGACGTCGGAAGCGGCTGCCCAGCAGGCGGCCGAGCTCGCGCTCACGCGCGCGGCACGCCAGGGCGGAGCGGCCGGCGACCTGGAGCTGGAAACGCGCGGTCGGCGTTGAGCGCGGGTACGACACCCGCGGTGCACGCTCATGGATCTGCAACTTTGGTACCTGTTGGCCCTGCCCCTGCTGTTTTTGATCGGCTGGTGGGCGCGCGGCTATGAAGCGCGGGTGCGCGAGGCCGATCGCGGCGGCGCACCCCAGTCGCTGTTTCGGGGACTAAACCTGCTGCTCAACGACCAGCCGGACCGGGCGATCGACGCGTTCATCGCCATTGCGAAAGTCGATCCGGAGACGATTGAACTGCACTACGCGCTGGGAAATCTCTTCCGGCGGCGCGGCGAATTCGAGCGCGCCGTGCGGATCCACAACTACCTTTTAAGCCGCGCGGATCTGCCAGCTGCCGAGCGTGCCAATGCGTTGTCGGAACTTGCGCAAGACTATCTCAAAGGGGGGCTGCTCGATCGAGCCGAAACGTGCTACCGCGAACTGGTGGACGATCCGCGTCATCGGTTCGAGGCGCTGCGCGCCTTGTTGCGCATTCACGCCATGGAGCGCGATTGGGAGCGGGCCATCGATTGCGCGCAGCGTTTGGAGCGCGAGGCCGGAGAGACGCATCGCGTTGCCATTGCCCATTTTCATTGCGAGATCGCGGAGCGCGCGGTAGCCAAGAACGATCTGGACGGCGCCTCGCGCAGTCTCGAAGAAGCCCTGGTTGCCAGCCGCTCCTCCGTGCGTGCCAGTATTTTGGCGGGAGACATTGCCGATCGAGGCGGCAACACGGCGCTGGCCATCGAGCACTGGCTGCGCATTGCAGCGGACGCGCCTGAGTACCTGCCGCTGATCGCCGAACGTTTGACGCACGCCATGGATGCGGTCGGCCGCCGCGCCGAAGCGATGAACCTGCTGCGGCGCGAGCTGCTCGATCATCCTTCGGTCGATCTGCTCGACGTCGGCTACCGGCGTGCGCAAGAATGGGAGGGGGCCGCCGCGGGCGAGGCCATGCTGCGCGAGGAGCTAAAGCGCCATCCTTCGCTGCTGGGCTTTGAGCGGCTGTTGGCCATTCGCGCAGCGAGCGCGCAGGGCGACCGGGAGCTCGAGCTGCTGCGCGGTCTAATCAGCGTTCAAGCGCGTAATCTCTCACGCTATCGCTGCTCGACTTGCGGCTTTCGCACGCGGGCGTTTCACTGGCAATGCCCCGGCTGTTCCCACTGGGACAGCTATTCACCCAAGCGCATCGAGGAACTGGACGCCGTTGCATGAAGGCCTACCCGAGCATCGAGGCGACAATCGGCAATACGCCGCTTGTGCGCTTGCAGCGCATCGAGGCGGCGAGCCTGGCCGTGCGCGGCAACGTGCTGCTGGCCAAACTCGAGGGCAACAACCCGGGCGGTTCGGTCAAGGACCGGCCCGCCTACTCGATGATGCGGCGCGCGGAGGAACGCGGCGAAATCCGGCCCGGCGATCGGCTCATCGAGGCCACGAGCGGCAACACCGGCATTGCGCTGGCGATGATTGCGGCCATGAAGGGCTATCGCATGACGCTGATCATGCCCGACAATCTGTCATTGGAGCGGCGCGCTTCGATGTACGCGTACGGCGCCGAGCTGATCCTGACCCCGGCCAAAAGCGGAGGCATGGAATACGCGCGCGACCTGGCGCAGCAGATGCAGTCGCGTGGCGAAGGTCGGGTCTTGGACCAGTTTGCCAATGCCGACAATCCGCGCGTGCACTACGAAACCACGGGGCCCGAGATCTGGCGTGATACCGCAGGCGCCGTAACGCACTTCGTCTCCAGCATGGGAACCACGGGCACGATCATGGGCGTGTCGCGCTTTTTGAAAGAGCAAAATCCCGCGATTCAAATTATCGGCGCGCAACCCGCCGAGGGTTCGCAGATCCCGGGGATACGCAAGTGGCCCGAGGAATACTTGCCGAAAATCTACGAGCCGGCGCGCGTCGACCGCATTGAGACCGTGACGCAGGCCGAGGCCGAGAACCTCGCCCGCCGGATGGCTGCCGAAGAGGGCATCCACGCGGGCATTTCCTCGGGAGGGGCGCTGCAGATCGCGCTGCGCATCGGCGCCCAAGTCCGAGGCGCGACGATCGTCTTCGTCGTCTGCGACCGCGGCGATCGTTACCTCTCCACCGGCGTGTTTTCGCCACCGGCGTAGGTGCCGGGCCAAGCCGCAAGGACCTGCTGGGCTGGGGGCGATGCCGCTCCCGCGCGCAACCCTGGGCGCCAATTGGGAGGCGCCACAACGTTCTTTGCCCGGCCGCTCACGGTCTTTACAGACCTCCGCCAAAACGGTACTGCCAGAAAACTCCAACGACATCAAAGCCGTTTCCCGTAGCGGACGATACGGTCCGGCTTGCATTGAGCTTCACGGAATTGCGAGCATCGACGGGAAGCGCAAGCGTTCCTCCGATGCGCAAGTTGTGTTGAAAATCGTTGCTTGGGACGCCGTTTATTGAGGAACGGCCGCCGAAATACCACGTTGTGTCGGCCGAAAACCAGATACCGGAGACAAACGCATAGATTGCGTGGGTCTGCGTCGAGTACAGCGGATCTTGCGAACGCGTGTTGCCGTGGTAAAAGTCATTGTTGTCCGTGTAGAAGGTAGCCGCCCCCTGCAATTCCAGGGTCCACGGCCCCAACACCTTGGATAGGCCCACCTCCGGCTTGATGGACCAGCGGTTGGCGCCGACATTGACCAGACGCGTATCGTCGTACTGGCCTAAGGGCGCCGTCGCCAGCAGGCTCGCACCGATGATGAGGTCCTGATGATAGTTCGCGAAATCCTTCAGATTCAGCGCCGGCGCTCCGTAAAAATTGACCGACAGGCGAAACGCCGGATCACTAAACCCATTGACAACGCGCTCCACGGGCTGGCCGAGATAGTCTGCATTGCCGTTTAACCACGTGTACGGGACAACGACGTCGACCTTGCCGGACATACCCCAAAGATCCAGTGCGCGCACAAATCCGACGACCGCGCTCGAGGTATGGAGCTCGGGATTCGTCAAGGGCAGCGACGGATCAAACGACAAACCCCCGTTGGTGTGCGCATAACCCGCGAGCAAAAAGTTCACGCCCACGGGCGCGTTCGAATAGGCCCGCGGTTCGATGCTCTGCGCATGTGCGCTCGAAAAGGCGGCCACCGATGCCAAGGCTGCCAGCGCTGCTTTGACTGCTCGCATTTGTCCCTGGAGCCGCCGGATCGTAAATTCGAATTCGCGAACGACGGGCAACGGATACTGCCCACGGCAAGGAGCGTCCCACCGTAATCCGCATTCGGCGTACCACGCGGATGCTCCCAACATTCCGCGCGCTCACCCGAGCGCTCGCCACTGTATCAAATTCGGTGCTGTCGAATAGGGGGAGTTGGCGGCGTTGGTTGCTCTCCGGCCACGGATCGCCCGACGGGCGCAGGTGCGCACGTGCCGGTTGAACCCGGCGCGGCTCGCACCGCTGAGGTCGAATGCGGGCGACAACACGACGAGCGCTTCGACATCATTTGGTCAAGTTTGGTCCAGTACATTGCAGCGGGCAGACGTGTGATCTTGTGTGCGTCGGCCGGCTTGGGATTTGGTGTCCGCGTACGCGATCCGAGGGCCGTGCAGGGCAGGCCGAGGTGAGAATCTCTACGATGGAACATTGGGCAAATCGGTCCGGAAACAAACGAGGTTCGGCTCCGTAGGAGCGGACCGCGCAATCGGGGAGGGGTGGTGCCTGAGGCGGCACGATATGACGCAATTGTGATCGGCGCGGGGCTTGGCGGTCTGACGGCGGCGACGCTTTTGGCGCAAGCCGGTCGCAAGACGCTTCTGATCGAGCGAAATTCCTCCGTTGGGGGCGCCGCATCAACGTACCGCGTGGGCGACCTTGTGGTCGAGGCATCGCTGCACGCGACCAGTGATCCGGTCGCGGCGGTCGACCCCAAGCACTTCATTTTGCGGCGGATCGGGGTTCTGGATTCGGTTCAATGGGTGCCCACGGGCTCGCTCTACGAAGTCCGAGGCGGACCGGTAGGAGAACCGTTCACCCTTGCGGACGATTTCGCAACGGCCCGGGCCGGGCTGCTCGAGCGGTTTCCGACTGCCAAATCCGGCATTGCAGCGGTGCTGGCAGACATGGAAAAAATTGCCGTTTCGCTCGGCACCTTGAGCCGCCGAAGGGAGGCTTTTCGCGACCCGCGGGAGGGTTTCGGTGCACTGGTCAATCTGGCTCCCGTGGTCCGAGACTGGCGCCGATCCGTAACGGAAGTATTCGATCGTGCCTTTGGCGCAAACGAGAGCGTCAAATGCGCACTGGCGGCCAACCTAGGGTATTGGCACGACGATCCCGACGAGCTGTGGTGGGTTTTGTTCGCGGTGGCACAAGGTGGCTACTTGGCCTCGGGCGGGCGTTACGTCCGCGGCGGCTCGGCGCGCCTGAGTCAAGCACTTGCAAACGCCTTTACGAGCGCCGGTGGCGAAATTCTGCTGTCCCGAAAGCTGACCGGTATTCTTCTTGACGGGCAAGGCCATGCGTCCGGGGTGGTTCATCAGGCACCGGAAGGCGCCGATGCGGCGGAGGCGCTCGCGCCGATCCTTATTGCCAACGCAGCTCCCGCCTCGATTGCCGCCATGTTGCCGGTTGCTGCGCGTGAGCACTTCGGGTCCGCCTATGCGCGGCAGCGTCTCTCCATTTCGCTTTTTGCGGCAACATTCGGTCTATCGGTTCGGCCCGCAACGCTCGGTTTTCGTCGTTACGCCACCTTTCTTATGCCGTCGTGGATGCACTCGCTCCGTGACCAGCGACGCAGCGCGCAACTGCTCGGCGAAAAACCGGGACAAGGCGATCCCGCTCTGAGCATCGTTGACTATTCGGCGATCGACTCAGGTCTGGGAGGGCCGCCGTATCCGGTTTCCGTCGTCGGCGTCGATCGAGTGTCGAACTGGTCCGGGCTTGACAAGACGGCGTACGCGACCAAGCGGGATCTGTGGCAACAGGCGGTGGTCGAAATCATCGATCGGCAGTTTCCGGGCTTTGCCTCGCAGATCGTTGCTTCGGTCTTTAACACCGCCGTCTCGTTGCAAAACTATCTCGGTACTCCCGAGGGTGCCGTCTACGGCTTTGCCCCGCTGCCTCCGTCCGGTCCCATCTGGCGCGGCCCGGGTCGTTCCGTGCTCACCCCGGTGCACGGCCTGTATCTGGCCTCATCGTTTGCGGGCAGCGGCGGATTTACCGGGGCGATTCGCGCCGGGGCCGATTGCGCGCAGCGGATTCTCGGTACGCTCCGTGAGCATTAAGCCGCCGGGAGACGAAACTTCGCCAGCGCTTCTGTCTTGTTCTCGGATGCATCCGGACCTGCGCACAACGGGTCGGACGCATGGGACCCCGCGTCAATAACGCCGTAACGTCGCAATGTTTGTCTCGGGGCGGTCTTGCGCCGGCAGCATTGCGCAAACCAATTCCCGGTGTCTTTGCCAGTACTGCACGTTCGGCAACAGCACCGGTGCGGCACCCATTCCGGAGGTTGCACGCGGACCGTGAGCCCGGCTGCGCTCGCCCGGCTCGCAGTCCGCGGATTGGGCTTTGAATCACGCCCCAAGGCTGATTCGGTCCGCCCACCAAGGGACGGTATCCTAGGCTGTTGGGGCGCGCGCAAGGGCGCGGAGTCGACGCAAGGTGAGCCATTTGCTGCGTCTTGTCAAATCGGGTTCGAAGAACTCTTCGCTGCATGCAAATCGCAGGCAACACGGGCAGGGATTATTGTTCGGGCTTCCGCCGCAGAAAGCGCTGCGGTTCCATCTTCCTTGGGGTCGAACGCAAGAGCGGGAACGCGACGCATCGGGAAGGTACATGCGGAAGATGACATTTGTCGTTGCAGTTGGTGCGCGTCGTTGGGGGGCGCGCTGCTGCCTTTGGCTGGCGGCACTTCTGACGGTCTGCGGCTGCTCGACCTCGCAAAAGCACGACACCGTAACGATTGGCGACAAGCTCACGCAGACGCTAAAGCCGGGCGAATTGCAGGCTTACGGGATTGCTTTCATCACCCCGGCGAGCGTGACCGGACAGGAGGAGGATCGGCCCGCCCTCTCGCTCGTCTTTACGGAAACGCTGGCGGAACTTCGCCCCGCCGTCCGGGTGATTCCGTTAAACGAGACCTTGAGCGCGATCAGCCGCGCCGGCATCTCCGAAGATTACAAGCTGATGATGGTCGATTCGCGGGACTCGGGTCTGCTCAACCGCTCCACTCTTTCCCTGGTTAGCAAGGCCACCGGCGTGCGCTACGTCGCGCAATTGAAGATGGCGAGTTTTCATCAGGACTCGGAGGACCGATTCAGTGTGCTTGGCCTGCGCTTAGTGCAAACGAAAAAGGCGGACATCCGGGTGTTTTTGCGCATCTGGGATGGTGACGACGGAACGATCGTCTGGGAAGGCGCGTACGAACTGTACATGGCCAAGGAGACCATGACGGAAAGCGCCGTTTCCTTTCGAAATGTTGTCGAAGAGGCGGCGCGCCAACTCATCAACCGGCTGCCGTAAGTTTTGCGAAAATTCGTCCCTCGGTGCTGGCCCCAAATCTCGGCGGCGTGCGCGCGTTGAGCAAAAGGCGCTAACGAGAAACGAACGCAAATGGCTAGTTCGAAGCGCACTGTCGGCCGCTTGTTACCGCCGCAAGCAGGCTCTCGGCCAAGGCCGCAAACTGTTCGCGATCTCCGCTTGACTCCAATTGCAACAGTTGCGTGGCGGCCGAAACGGCGGTTGGTGCAACCTGCGGCAAGCGACGCTGCAACTCGCGCGCAATCGCAGGCCCCGTCTCGATGATGGTGGCCGCGCCGGCCGACGCCTCAATGGCACTGCGTAAAAAAGGATAGTGCGTGCATCCGAGCACGAGTGTGTCGGCGCCTTCGTCAAGCAGTGACTGCACGGCTTGGCGTACGAGGGCGCGGGCGTGAGGCGACTCGAGGTCACCGGACTCGACCAGCTCGACCCAACCGTGCGCGGCATGCGCGATGAAGCGAACTTCGGGCGCCTGTTCGCTTACTCGGCGCAGCAACTCGCGGTAGCGGCGGCTTGCCAGCGTTGCCCGCGTAGCCAGCACACCGACAATGCCATTGCGTGTGCTCGATGCGGCGGGTTTGAGCCCCGGCTCCACGCCGATGACGGGCACGGGGGCCCACGACCGCAGCTCATCGATCGCGTTGGCCGTCGCCGTGTTGCAGGCGACGACCAGCGCGGCAACACCGTGCTCGAGCAAGCGGGAACAGCAAAAATGGGTGCGTGCGAGGATTTCTTGGTCGCTTCTCGGGCCGTACGGGGCAAAGGCCGTGTCGGCGTAATAGACGATCGGCTGCCTCGGCAGCGCCACCCGAATGGCCGCGACGATGGAGAGACCACCGGCGCCCGAATCAAACACCCCGATCGGGGCGTGCGCTGTCGGAATCGATTCGGACGGCACGTCGCTACTCGGACAGTAGGGGCAAGGAGCCAATTTTGCTGCGCCAAAGGCGCGGCCCGGTTTCGTGAACCGATGTTCCTTTCGAATCGACCGCAACCGTCACCGGCATGTCCTTAACGTCGAACTCGTACACGGCCTCCATGCCCAGATCGGCAAAAGCGACCACTTTGGCTTTGCGGATGGCGCGCGCTACGAGATAAGCGGCGCCGCCGACCGCCATGAGGTAGGCGGATCGATGTTTGCGTATCGATTCGATGGCCGTCGGCCCGCGCTCGGCTTTGCCGATCATCGCGAGCAGGCCGGTTTGCGCCAGCATCATCTCGGTGAATTTGTCCATCCGCGTCGCGGTGGTCGGGCCGGCCGGTCCGACGACTTCATCTCGCACCGGATCGACCGGCCCCACGTAGTAGATGACGCGACCACGAAAGTCAACCGGCAGCGTCTCGCCACGCGCGAGCATGTCGGCGATTCGCTGGTGCGCCGCATCGCGACCCGTGAGCATCCGCCCCGAGAGCAGAAGCATCTGGCCGGGCGCCCACGAGGCGACCGCCTCGCGGGTGAGCGAGTGCAGGTCGACCCGCTGGGAACGCGTTGCGTCGGCCTGCCAGTGCACGTGCGGCCAGCGCGACAAGTCCGGTGGCTCGAGCTGTGCCGGGCCGGATCCGTCGAGCTCAAAGTGCGCGTGGCGCGTGGCGGCACAGTTTGGAATAAGCGCGACCGGCTTGCTGGCTGCATGCGTCGGGTACTGGAGGATCTTGACGTCCAGAACGGTTGCGAGCCCGCCCAAACCCTGGGCGCCGATGCCCAGCGCATTGACCTTCTCGTAGATCTGCACGCGCAGCCGTTCGAGGTCATCGCGCGCACCCCGGCCGAGCAGTTCGAACATGTCGATTGGCTGCATCAGTGCCTGCTTGGCGAGCAGCGCCGCTTTTTCCGCGGTGCCGCCGATGCCAAGACCCAAAACGCCCGGCGGGCACCAACCTGCGCCCATGGTCGGAACGGTCTGCAGGACCCAGTCGAGGATCGAATCGCTCGGATTGAGCATCGCGAGCTTGGCTTTGTTCTCCGAACCGCCGCCCTTGGCGGCAACCGTGACCTCGAGCTTGGCACCGGGCACGAGTTCAACCTGGATTACCGCCGGCGTGTTGTCGCGGGTGTTGCGCCGCGTGCCCTCGGGCGGATCAACAATCGAGGCACGCAGCGTGTTGTCCGGGTCCTGGTAGGCGCGACGGACCCCTTCGTTGATCGCGGCCTCCAGCCCATCGTGAAACCCGTCCCAACGAAGGTCCATTCCCACCTTCAGAAACACGTTGACGATCCCGGTGTCCTGGCAGATCGGTCGCTTGCCTTCCGCGCACAGTCGCGAATTGGTCAGGATCTGCGCGATGGCGTCTTTGGCGGCGAGGCTTTGCTCGGCCTCGTAGGCGCGCGCCATCTGCTCGATAAAGTCGGTGGGATGGTAATAACTGATGAACTGCAGGGCGCTGGCGACGCTCTGCACCAGGTCGGCGCGACGGATGGCGCATCGTTCATCGGCTCTTATTACCATGGTTCGTCCCTGCGTGCGCCGCCAAGACACTGTCTGGGGTCACGAATTGCTTGCCGTTGGCGCAAGATTTTGTATTTTAGCGTTTGTTGGCATCAACAGCGAGCCTCTCGACGGGACGGTACGGTGTGCGAGCGTCTTGAATTGCTGTCGCTTGGACCAAGATAGGGGTCAGCCCGTGCGGCGCACGAGGTGCGGTTCGCGGAGCCGGTCGCAATGGCCCCCCTGCAGTAGACTGCGCAAGCGGGGGTGCCCGGCACGGACGAGAAGTCAAAAAGAGGGAGATTGTATGAAACGTATCGCTTTGTTCGTGATGACGAACCTTGCGATTGTCGTATTGCTCGGAATCGTCACAAGCGTACTTGGGGTCAATCGGTTTTTGACCGCAAACGGGCTGAATCTGGGAACTTTGCTCGCCTTTGCGCTTGTCGTCGGGTTCGTCGGATCGTTCTTTTCGCTGCTCATCAGCCGGCCGATGGCCCGTTGGTCCACCGGGGCCCGCGTCATCGAGCAGCCGCAAAGCGCTCTGGAGGCTTGGTTGCTGGACACCGTGCGCAAGCTCACTTCCCAAGCCGGATTGCAAATGCCCCAGGTGGCGATTTACGAAGGCGATCCGAACGCGTTTGCGACCGGAGCCTTCCGCAACAGTGCCCTGGTTGCGGTCTCCACGGGATTGTTGCAAAGCATGAGCCGAGAAGAGGTGGAGGCCGTTCTAGGGCACGAAGTCAGTCATATCGCCAACGGCGACATGGTGACCATGACGCTGCTGCAGGGCGTGATCAATACCTTCGTGATCTTCTTGTCGCGTGTTCTGGGCTATGTGATCGATCGAGTGATCCTGCGCAATGAGGACGAGGCACCCGGCATGGGCTATTACGTGTCGGTCTTGGTGCTCGATCTGTGCCTCGGGCTGCTCGGGTCGATCATCGTTGCCTGGTATTCGCGTCAGCGCGAATATCGGGCCGACGCCGGCTCGGCCAAGCTGCTTGGATCCGGTCGCCCGATGATCCATGCCTTGACTCGACTCGGGAATCTGGAGTCGGCCGATCTACCCAAGCAAATCAGTGCGCTGGGGATTAGCGGCGCTCCCGCGGGCGCATTGGCGCTGCTGGCCAGCCATCCGCCGATCGAGGATCGCATTCGGGCGCTGCAGGCGCTGGGCGCGTAATTATTCTGTGCGCCGGGGAGCGCGCACCGCCCTCTTGTTATTGCGCCCGCACCCAGATGCGCCAACGCTCGTCGGGGCGCGCGCGCCGATGCCCTTGCCAGGACAACTCCCACATGCCGGGTACACCCGGCGGGGGATCGTCGTCGAGCAAGGAGCGCCGCGAATCGTGGTGCAAGGCCAATTGGCAGGTTTCTGCGGAACCCTCCCGGTCAAAGCGAATCTTTCCGTAGTAAGCGAAGATGGCGCGCTCGCCAAGGGGAATGCGATGGGCTTGCACGCACCCCTGTCCGAGTCCCCGCGCCTGCAGTTGCGCTGAGACCTCGAGCGCAAAAGCGCGGTAGGAAAAAACGTAATCGGCGGCGGGAAGAAACAACAGGTTTGCCGTCGTCCACACGCTGGTGACGCCCGCGGCGGCCAGTAAGGGTCCGCGCCACAGCACACGGGGACGGCGCAGGACGCGCCAGGCAATCAGTTGCACCCAAGCCGTCGTCACCACAACGGCGAGCGCCAGCGTGATAGCGTGCACGTGGGGCACAAAACCCGGCGCCAAGTGTGCGACGGATGCGGCCATGGCGCGCGGGCCGCCGAGTTGCATCGCGAGGTAATACGCCCAGAAGAACACGAGGGACAACGAAAATACGGCGATGGCCAGCCAATCGATGACGTTGTCCAGGGCCCGGCGCAGGGTTATCGCGCCCAGCGCCGCGAGCACCGCCAACGGCGGAATAAATCCGATGATCGCCCGCTCTTCCAGCGGCGCGGAAAACAGCATTGCCAGCGCAAGACCACCCAGTAGCACCAAGGGCCGCTCCATGTGGGCGGCCAAGACGCTGGAGCGCCACGCATAGATCGCCCAGACTGCCAGGGGCCAAAGCGGCCACAGAAACCAAGCACTGGTGCGCAGCAGCCACGCGGCGTCTTCGGCGCTAAACCAAGCCGAAGGAAGAGCGCCGAGCCAGGCTTGGAAGAACTCGCCGGCTTGCTCCGGGGGAACCCACGCCCAAACGGCCAGCGGCCACGATAGCGCCAGGCCCAGTGCGAGGGCGACCTGAAGCACGCTTGCCAAGATCATCGTGCGCCGATCGACCCCTACGCTGTGCCGGGCGCGCCAAAACACGACCAGGCAACCCAACAGCAGTCCGGCGGCCGTCGTCGGTCCCTGCGCCAGCGCCAATGCCCCGACCGCCAGGCCGGCCAGTGCCGCCGCAAGCATCAGGTTCCATTCGACGCTACTTAACGCAAATAGGGCAACCGATACAATCGCGATGCTCGCGTCATTGGCCTGCGTTTGGTGCAGTCGCCAAATCATGCCGATGGTGCCAATGGTCAGCAGCGCGGATACGTTGGCCAATAAGCGCGCGTAATCGCGTCGACTCGCCTCCCCACCGAAAGCGCCGGCCACGGGTTGCGCTTCGTCGCGCCGGGCCAAGCGGTAGACGGCATGCCACAGCGCCAAGATCGCGAGCGGGTACCAAAACAAATTCGCTGCGGCCGCCGCATTGGTATCGCCGATCAGATGGCCGGCAAGCCGGATGAGTGTCGCACCAAACCAATAGGCGAGCGGCCCACCTTGCAAAGCGGGAGCGCCCGCCACGTTGGGCAGGAGCCAGTCCATCGAGTTGCCGCGCGCCATCGTCCACATGCGTCCGAAACCTGCCGCGTCGGGCGGCCAAAGGTCGTGTCCAAACAGCCCGGGAACGAGCAGGGCGACGAGCAAGCCGGCCAGAGTCCAGCGCGGCAGGGATGCAGCCGCCTGAGCGGAGACTTTTGCGGGGGATCGGCGCAGTGGCTCCATCATCGGTCGGTAGCGACAAGGTCGACTAAAGTCGTCGTAACGCGAGATGGCTCCGGTGCCGCGACCGGGCGCTTTCGTCCCAAATGGCCAAGAAAAAAGGCAGCCTCATTGGCTGCCTGCGGCGGCGGACCGATCCTATGCCTCGCGCGCTTGCCCCGAGAGTGCCCTGGGCCCGGCATGCGGCAGGATGCGTCAGCGACGCTTGCTTTTGGCGGCCGTTGCTTCGGCCGCGGCGGCGTTAACTTCCTTTGTCTTGGTCGCAAACTTCTGGCGAAACTTCTCGACCCGTCCGGCTTCCACCACCCGGGTCTGAGCGCCGGTGTAAAAGGGATGGGACTCGGAAGACGTGTCGAGCTTCACGAGCGGGTAGACCTTGCCATCCTTCCACTTGATCGTCTCGCGGGTCGGCGCCGTGGAACGCGTCACGAAGCTAAAGTCGCTGGACACATCGGTGAAAACCACTTCCCGGTACTCGGGATGTATGCCTTGTTTCATTTTCTGCTCTCACTGCGCCAGGCGCGGTCGGCGGTCTTTCAACAAATTTTTATTTTAACACGGCAGCCTTCGCGCAACTAACCGCCACGGCGCATCATGTCGAAGAATTCCGCGTTGTTTTTCGTCTGTTTCATCTTGTCGAGCAAAAATTCCATCGCCTCAATCTCGTCCATGCCGTAGAGCAACTTGCGCAGAATCCAGACCTTTTGCAGCACTTCGGGCTTAAGCAGCAGTTCCTCGCGCCGCGTGCCCGAGCGGTTGACATTGATCGCCGGGTAGACACGCTTTTCGGCGAGTCTGCGCTCCAGGTGAATTTCCATGTTGCCCGTGCCCTTGAACTCCTCGTAGATGACGTCGTCCATCCGCGAGCCGGTATCGATGAGCGCCGTGGCGATGATCGTCAGCGATCCACCCTCCTCGATGTTGCGCGCGGCACCGAAGAAGCGCTTGGGCCGCTGCAACGCATTGGCGTCGACCCCGCCCGTGAGCACCTTCCCGGAGGCGGGAACCACGGTGTTGTAGGCGCGCGCCAACCGCGTGATGGAATCGAGCAAGATGACCACGTCTTTTTTCGACTCGACCAGGCGCTTGGCCTTTTCGATAACCATCTCGGCCACCTGCACGTGGCGCACGGCCGGTTCGTCGAATGTCGAAGAAACCACTTCTCCGCGGACCGAGCGCTGCATTTCCGTGACTTCCTCGGGGCGCTCGTCGATCAGCAGCACGATCAGGACCACGTCCGGGTGATTGGCGGTAATGGCATGTGCGAGGTGCTGCAGCATGACGGTCTTGCCCGACTTCGGACTCGAGACCAGCAGACCGCGCTGACCTTTGCCGATGGGGGCGATAATGTCGACCAGGCGACCCGTGATGTTTTCGTCGCCGCGCATCTCGCGCTCCAGCGTCATGGGCTTGTCCGGGAACAACGGCGTCAGGTTCTCGAACAAAATGCGCTGCTTGGTCGAATCCGGCGTCTGTCCGTTGACCTTGTCGACCTTGACTAGCGCAAAATACCGCTCCCCGTCCTTGGGCGTGCGCACTTCGCCCTCGATCGAATCGCCGGTATGTAAATTGAAGCGGCGAATTTGGGACGGCGAGATGTAAATGTCGTCGGTATTGGCCAGGTAGGACGTTTCGGGCGAGCGCAGAAATCCGAAACCATCGGGCAGCACCTCAAGGGTTCCGTCCCCGAAAATCTGCTCCCCCGATTTTGCTCGCCGCTTGAGGATTGCAAACATCAGTTCCTGCTTGCGCAGGCGGTTGGCGTTGTCGATTTCCAGCGTCGCGGCCATCTCCAGCAGTTGGGAGACGTGCAGCGCTTTGAGCTCAGAAAGTTGCATGGGGAGGGAGTCGGCGCAGTAAGTTGGGGACCGTAGTGGGTCGGGCGCTGGGCAACAACGCGGGTCCGGAGCCAACGGTCGCGCTGGCGGCACGCCGCTGGTCGTGCCCGCGGGGCAACGGGCGACGATGCTCGCCCGTCGGATAAAAATCAGAGGTTATCGTTAATAAATGCGATCAGTTGGGGTTTGGACAATTGGCCTACGCGGGTTCCGGCCACCGCGCCGTCCTTGAACAGCATGAGGGTCGGTATGCCGCGAATGCCGTATTTGGCCGGCGTCACCTGGTTTTCATCCACGTTGAGCTTTGCCACCGACAAGCGACCCTGGTATTCGGCGGCCACTTCCGAGACGATCGGAGCGATCATGCGGCACGGCCCGCACCATTCGGCCCAGTAATCGACCAGCACCGGAGTCGGCGACTTTAAAACATCTTGTTCAAAGCTTGCGTCGGAAAGTATTTTGATTTCGCTCATCTGGGAGAAACCCTTGGTTCCCACTAGCCCAAGCTACGGGCAGGCTCTCGATGGTTGAAATGAAATTGGAGTGGGCGGGCGCCCGAAACGCCATAACGGACGGCAGAGGCCCGCGGCCGGCGCCCATTGACCCGGCCAGTTTTCGGATCGACCGAATGCCCGCGGCGGCTCTTTCACGGCTATCGGACAGCGTGTAATGGTAGCACTTTGCCAAGCCGTGTGGTCGCCCGCAAAATCGCTGTGTTTCCGGCGCTGTGGATGCAAATGAAGCGCACGCCGCGCACGGTCGCCCCGCCGCCAAATACCGTTGTGCCTGCCATGGTCGAGCCGCCGCCGCTGGCGCCCTTTGCGCCGGATTCGACCGGTGCCTCCGAACTGCGTCTTGCTCCGGACGGGCGCTGGTGGCCGGGCGTCGCGGCGCTCATTGGCGCAATTCGTCCCGAAAGTACCCTTGCTTCGAACGATTTTCGGCGTGTCGTTGTCGTCGTGCCACGCGCACAGCACGTTCCTATGCTGCAACAGGCTCTGCATGCCCGGCTCGAAGGGGCCGCGTGCCTTGCACCGCGCATCGGCACGCTCGAGACCTGGGTCAATTATTCCCCCGGTGAAGATGCCAAGCAGCGCGCCGAACTGCTGGAGGCGCTGCGGCAAAGCGCCTGGGTGCGCGAGCGCTTTGGTACGCAAGCTGCTGCGCTCTGGTCCCTGGCCGCGGACATTGCAACGTTGGGCGATGAGCTCACTTTGGCCGCCTCGGGCGCAATTGACGCCTTCGAAGGACGTTGGCGGGCGGCGGTGGAGCGCAATTTTTCGCGACACGCCGCACAGGCCGGCAACGCCCAGGCCCAACTGGTCCTGGCTCTTTGGCGCGCCGGTCTGTCGCATGGCCTTGGGGCGGCGCGGCTACGCAACGCGCTCGAGCAACGTGTGCAACAGGCCGACGGTCCTCTGGTGTGGCTCGCGCCGCAAGGCGCGGCGCCCTGGCAGGTCTCCTTTTGTCGTGCCTACGCGGCGGCCAGCGGCCAGCGCGCCTGTCTGGTGACGGGTCACTGGTCGGCGCTGGCGCACGATCATCCGTGGCTGCACGCCGCGTGGCCCGAGCTCGGTGCTTCGCTGGCCACGACGCCACCCATTGCCGTTCGTGCCGGCGCCTTGGCCCGGGGCGGGCCGCCATCGGGTGCGCCGCAACTGGAGATACTCAAGGGCAACACCTTGGAGGAGGAATCTTCGGCCGCGGCCCACTGGGTTGTCGACCAGATACGGGCGGGCCGCCAGTCGATCGCGCTTGTCGCGCTCGACCGCCTGACGGCCCGGCGCGTGCGCGCCTTGCTCGATCGCGTTCGGATCCGAGTTGCCGACGAAGCGGGTTGGAAGCTCTCGACAACGAGTGCGGCCGCCGCGCTCATGCGCTGGATCGACGTCGTCCTGTCGGACTTTCTGGTAGCCGACCTGCTCGACTGGCTGCGTTCGCCGTTCACCTTGGCGCATCGCCAGGACAAGGCGAACCTCGTCGCCTGCGTCGCGGCGGAGTTGTTCGAACAAGGTGTCGTGGGTGGCATGCGCGCGGTGCGCGCCGCGCTGGGCAGCCGCGCCGCGTCCCCCGGCTCGGCGGCCGCCCTCCCACTGCTCGAGCAGCTTTTTGCCTTCGCGCGCCGCTGGCAGCGCGCGGCAACGTTGGGGCAGTTTTTGACGCTGACCCTCGAGACGCTCGAGCATCTGGGGATGCGACCCGCGCTGGCTGCCGATGCGGTTGGGGGCAACGTACTGGAAGCCGTCGAGAATTTGCACGAGCAGTTGGTCGATTCGCGGCTGCGCGTGGAATTGGCCGAGTTTCGTGCCTTTTTGGCGGGCCATTTCGAGCAGCGAATGTCCCGCGACCGCCAGATCCACAGTCCGATCGTCATGACGACTCTGGCGGGCGCGCGCCTGAGGCAATTTGATGCGGCTTTGTTGATCGGCGCCGACGCCGATCACCTTCCGGCCCGACGCCCTTCGGCGGGCTTGCTGGCGCCCTCGATTCGGCGCGAACTGGGCTTGCGGACGGATGCCGACGATGTGCGCGAACAAACTCAGGATCTTGCCGCCTTGCTGAGCACCACACCGCGGGTTGCCGCGACCTGGCGCACCCACCACCAGGACGAGCCGCTGCCGCTCTCGCCCTTACTGGACCGGTTGGAAATGCTGCGCACGCTGGCGGGCGGAGCAGCATTGATTCTGCGGCAACCGCCGTCCTGGCATCGTGTCCCGGCACGCCCGGGCGCGCCGCGCGCGCCGCGCGCGCCGCAACGGCTGCCGCCTCGAATATCGGCCAGTGCCTACCAGGACTTGATGGATTGCCCGTACCGTTTCTTTGCGCTGCGCATGCTCGGTCTGCGCGAGGCTGCGCGTATTGCCGCGAAACCCGAAAAACGCGATTTCGGTTTGCTGCTGCACGCAGTGTTGTTCGAATTTCATGCGCAGCGTGACGCCGACAGGGCCGCAAGCGATAGGCCGCGCGGCGGCGAAGCATCGGACACGGCGTTGGCGCGTCTGCGCCGTATCGTCGACGAATGCTTTGCGCCCCATCTTGCACAACGGCCCGAACTGCTGGGCTATCGACAACGCCTGCGCCATTTGCTGCCGGGCTATCTGCATTGGCTGCGCCAAGCGCAGCAGGACGGTTGGCACTGGCAGGGCGGCGAGCTTGCGCTCTCGCGCCCGATGGCGCTTGCGACGGGTCCGGTGGTGCAGCTCGAAGGGCGCATCGACCGGCTCGATAGCAATGCCCAGGGCCAACAGCGGGTGCTCGATTACAAGGCACGCGACGCCGGCAGTTTGCGCAAGGGCCAGCGGGAGCCGGGCGAAGACGTGCAGTTGCTTTTTTACGGGCTGTTACTCGACCCGCCGGTGCAGGAGGCCGCGTACCTGAGCATTCAACCGCCGCCCGATCGGCGCGACCCGACAAGCAAGGTGGCAATCTTGGTTCGCGCCCCGGTTCCCTTTTCCGAGAGCGTGGACGCGTTACGGGTGCGCTTGCGCGCGGACCTGCAGCGCATTGCGCAAGGCGCAGCACTTGCGGCCAACGGCGCCGAGAGTGTATGCCGGCGCTGCGAACTGCGCAGTTTGTGCCGGCACGGCTTTACCGGCCCGGCAAGCGCTCTTTCGCGCACGGAAGCGCTGCATGAGTGAATATCTGGCCGATGGCGTGCCGATCGACCGCGCGACCTTTGTGGCGCGGGCGCTGGCTCCGGAGGCAAGCTGCGTCGTGGAGGCATGCGCCGGTAGCGGCAAGACCTGGTTGCTCGTGGGGCGCATTGTGCGGCTGCTTCTGGCCGGTTGTCCGCCGGGCCAGATCCTTGCCATCACTTTTACCCGGCGCGCGGCGCAGGAGATGCGTCAGCGCCTCTTTGCCGATCTGGCGGCCTTAGCGCGCGCCGACGAAAACGCGATCGTCGAATTGTTGTGCGCGCGGGGTATGACCGAGTCGGCTGCCCTCGCGGCGATTCCGGCGGCACAGGCGTTGTATGAGCGTGTCGTGACCGCAGAATCGGTGATTGCCATCGAGACGTTTCACGGCTGGTTCTGGCGGCTGGTGCAGGCGGCGCCGCTCGATGTCGGCGTGGGCTACGCGCCGAGCCTGCTCGAACGGACCGCGCCGCTGCTCGACGAGTCCTGGAAGCAGTTTTGTCGCTCGCTGCTCACGCCGCCTGCGCAAAGCTTGTTGCGCGCCTACGAGCGCCTAACGGATCTCATTGGCGACAATGCGACGGAGCAGTTATTGCGCAACTTCGTGGAGCACCGCGCAGACTGGTGGTGTTTTTCCGAGCAAGCGCCGGAGGCGCACGCGCGAGCGTGCGCGCCCATGCGCGCGCGCC
>Ga0187778_10001104_pt1 | contig 19150 bp, 19 predicted proteins | sample 1015_Q2_SP5_20_M_FD_132418 | JGI IMG/M metagenome (GOLD analysis project Ga0187778, IMG submission 132418) | Tropical peat soil microbial communities from peatlands in Department of Meta, Colombia - 1015_Q2_SP5_20_MG | ecosystem: Environmental > Terrestrial > Soil > Wetlands > Peat | place...
CGATTATGTCGATTGTCCGAACCGCTGTCTCCTTGAGCGCGACAAGCATCACTTTAAAATCGGCGAGAGACATATCCTGCATTCGTGGCAGGAACCGATTGAAGCAGAATTCACAGGACCGATTGCACCGGAGCGTGGGATAGAATTGTATGTAGTCGGGACCAGCTCTCATGAATTAGTTTATGGCACTCCTTCCTCGTCTTCGGAGAGAAATGGCATAACAGGGGCAATACCAGATTTATCCGATCGAATAACTCATCCCTCTTTTGCGGATGAAACCTTCTGCCTCCAATATCAGGAGATTCGCCTGCACCCGTTCCGGAGCCATGCCCGTTTTGCTCACGATTTGAGCCGCTCGCAGTGGCGACTCGGCAACAAGCACCTTTAGTATCTTCCCTCGCACCTGCCGGTTAGAATTTTCGAAGGGACGCTGGCGAATATAATGGACGCTCTTTCTGTTGGGGTTCCCGTGCTCCCGTTTGAGCATGGTCCCGTAGTCCATAAGAGCATTGTACCATCTCCGCGGATCTTGAGTATCCAAGGTCTGTTCCACTATTGGGACGATCTCTTCATCGTGAATGGCATCACGGTTCGAAAAGAACTCATGAATGAATACCCGCCGGATGTTGGTATCCATAAAGACCACAGGTTTATTGAAGGCAAAGGCCGCGATGGCACCGGCCGTATATTTCCCAATGCCGGGAAGCGTGCGGAGATATTCCGGATCGCATGGCAGCTTGCCGTGATGATCGTGCACTACCTGCTGTGCGAGGGACTTGAGAGCTAGAGCTCGACGGTTATACCCCATGCCAGACCATACCCTGAGCAATTTTAGAAGCGGAGCCCGGGCAAGGGAATTGAAGTTGGGTATCGCGTTGAGGAACTCCGGAAACTTTTCAATAACGCGCTCCACCTGCGTCTGCTGGAGCATTACCTCGGAAACCACGACACGGTACGGGGTGGGATTTTTTCTCCAAGGCAAACTCCGTCCCGACTGTTCGTAATATTCGTAAACCTTTTTTCGGAAGATACGGACTGACGCGGCGGTGATCAGTGCGTCATTCTTCCTTCGACGGATCGTGGTCGTTTTCCTCTGCATAGGCTTGAAGAGACATGTTTCGACGTTATTTTTTTTTGAGTAGAATATAAAGCGCGCCGAGGCCGCCATCGCACTGCCGAGCGGTTACAAAGGCAATGATGTCCTTCCGGAAGTGACCGGCCAGACGTTTAACGACCGCTTCTTTCAAGCGGGCGCCATTGAGGGAACGAAGACCTCTGCCGTGGATAACTTTTACGCAGCGCAGATTTTTTTTAAAAGATCCTTGGATAAAATGCTCTAGCTCCTCTTCAGCCTCCGGTACGGTGCAGCCGTGGAGGTCGAGATAAGCCTGGACCGAGAACTGCCCTTCATGAAGATTCCGAATGATATCCTCGCGAAATTCAGGATTGATCCATTCGACGTATTCCTGCGTGTGCGGCAAATTGATGGGGCGTTGTCCGCCTGCGATTTCTCTTAGCATGCCCAGCGCGTCGTACTCGGAATCACGGCGCACTGATGTCGCTTTGGCTTTTCGGGTATGCGGAGCGCAGGTTAATAAGCGGAACGCTTCAATCTCCTGCACATCATTCATGGCGATATGGAAAAGCTCTTCTTCGGTATTTATCTCTTTTTTCTTTTGACCTAAAGACGGGGGAGTGGAAACGGCTTGGGCGACCTCAATCTTCTTTTTGAGTTTCTCGAAAGGGCGTATGGCAAAGGTCTTGTTACTCATAGATCATGCTCGCAACAGTATTATAGGTTACTCCTCGTCGTAGCTCACGTTCCAAGGAGGAAAGGGCTGACAGGAAGAAGGCATAAAAAAATCAGAGCGGGCCGTAAGCCGAGTTCTGTCCCCTGATTGCTCAGGGTGGTGAGCATTTATCTGGGCTATCGATTGCTCGGTAGCACGAGCGACCTACCCGGAAGTCTCGGACGGGCCGTCCTTACCCCCTTTCGGGAGACGCTTCCCTATGTGGTCTTGCTCCAGGTGGGGTTTTCCAAGCACTCGACATTGCTGCCGGGTCTGGTGGGCTCTTACCCCACCGTTTCACCCTTACCCTGTTCGGGGCGGTTTTCTTTTCTGTGGCACTGTCCATGGGGTCGCCCCCTGTCCCGTTTCGGGACCACCTTGCCCTGCGGAGCTCGGACTTTCCTCCCTCCGTTTCCGGAGAGTGATCACCTCACCCGCTCTGATTACTTTATCGAATTGTCCCACACAGAAAACTCTGTGAACGTCGAGAAGTGCGGCTTGATCATGAAGAAAACTGCTCTTCCTTCTTTCGTTGTTCTTTGAACATTCTGCGGCCCGACGGTTATACTATTCGTTCATCGATTGCCTTGTTTGCCAATTCGTCCGCTTCCTTGTTCATCTCCCGAGGTATGTATTGTACCTCAACGCACCCGATTTTCGCAATAAGCTCCTTGGCCTTCTGGAAGAGGGGCTTGAGTCCTTCATTTTTCACTTTGTACTGGCCGTTCAATTGTTTGACCATGAGCTCAGAATCGGCATGCAGCTTGACATTTGAAGCGCCAAGTTTTATGGCGTGTTCCAACCCAAGAATTGCCGCCCGGTATTCAGCAATGTTGTTCGTGGTCGTCCCGAGATAACGTGCGATCCTCTCCACAGGCTTTCCTTCCTGTAATATGAAAATACCAGCACCTGCTTCTCCGGGGTTATTCCGCGAAGCGCCGTCGGTAAAAATAGTGAGATAAACTTTGCGTGCAGTATTCAAGTTATTTCCTTTGACGGGAGACAGAGGGTCACCGAACTATTAGATGAGAGAGAATGGTTCAATATTTGTTCAGTCACGTTCGGATATCGTGCTGCCCGTTATTGGGCTATTTTGGGACGATCGCCTCTTTATAATATAACATGCGATGGCAGTTGGGACAGGTTATGATGCTTTCATTCTTTTTTACGTTCACGAATATCTGGGGAGGGATGCTCATGTAGCACCCGGAGCAGGATTCGCCGCGCACCTCCGTAATGGCGATACCTGCCTTTGTGCTAAGTAAGATCTGATATTGAGCGAGTATGTCCGGTTTGACACGCATCACGACTTCCTGCCATGCGCGCTCCAGTCCTTTCAACTCTTCCTCGATCTTCGCAACATCAGCCTCGCGCTGCTTTTGCTCGGCCTGGAGGGCAGCTTCTTCCTCCCGGGACCGCTGCTCTGCACTGGTTATCTTCGCGGCAGCGGCATCGATCTTTTCCATAAGAATGAGGATATCATCCTCAATGGCCTTATTCTCCTTTTCCCCGAGTTCAATCTCCCTGAGCAGCGCTTGATATTCCTTGTTATTCTTGATTTCGGAGGATCGGGCTTTAAGTTTTTCGACCTTCTGCCCTCCTGCCTCGAGGTCCTGGTCCCGGTCCCGCTTGTTTTTCTGTGCTGTTTGAAGTTCGTCCTTGACACTTTCAAGATTTTTTTTATTCGCCTCACGTCTTCGTTCGAGGTCGGCGAGAAACTCGGGTAGTCGTTTTTTCTGCTCCATGAAGGAGCGCATTTTACCGTCGATTTCTTGAAGCTGAATAAGCAAGCTTAATTGTTCGTCCATCAGGCCTCCAAAATAAAAAATGCGCCGATCGGCGCATTTCTACAGATTGTTCGTTCTCTCTAGAGCTGTAAGCTTGGCAAATGACATTGTCAACTCCTTTGCTTAAGATGGTGGGCCCACCAGGACTCGAACCTGGGACCAACCGGTTATGAGCCGGTAGCTCTACCAGCTGAGCTATGGGCCCCCCAAGGGGAAACTCCCGCTCTCCTCACCTCGCGTACGACCGAAAAATAACTCCGCGTAGGAACTTGGCGTGGGATGCATTGACGATGTGTTGCTTGGTCTGTGAAGCCTACCGCGAACGGCACCTATATTGTCAGAACCGCTCAAAAATGTCAAGGTGCCACTTCTACTCTATGAAACTCTTGAGCTGCTTGCTCCTGCTCGGATGGCGCAGTTTCCTTAACGCTTTTGCCTCGATCTGGCGGATCCGCTCGCGCGTGACATCGAATTCCTGGCCAACCTCTTCGAGCGTATGATCCGTCTGCTCGCCGATGCCGAAGCGCCAGCGGAGTACCTTTTCCTCACGTTCCGTCAGCGTATTAAGCACCCTGCGTACCTGCTGGTGGAGGTTCTTCCGGATTGCCGACTCTAGCGGAGAGGCCACTTTCTTGTCCTCGATAAAGTCACCCAGGTGGCTGTCCTCTTCCTCCCCGATAGGCGTCTCGAGCGAGATCGGTTCCTTCGCAATTTTCATGATCTTGCGGACTTTCTCAACCGGCAGCTTCATGGACGCAGCGATCTCCTCGGTTGTCGGTTCCCTGCCGAGGTCCTGGACGAGGCCTCGCGACGTACGAATGAGCTTGTTCATGGTCTCGATCATATGCACCGGGATGCGAATCGTGCGTGCCTGGTCAGCAATAGCCCTCGTTATTGCCTGCCTGATCCACCAGGTGGCATACGTGCTGAATTTGTACCCGCGTTGCCATTCGAACTTGTCCACGGCTTTCATGAGGCCGATGTTCCCTTCCTGGATGAGGTCTAGGAACTGGAGCCCGCGGTTGGTGTACTTCTTCGCAATGGAGACAACCAGCCGGAGGTTCGCTTCCACCAGCTCGCTCTTGGCGTACTTGGCGCGCTCTTCAGCCCGTTCGTAGGCTCTGAGCACTTTTTTCAGCTCCTCGGACGATACTCCGCAATCCAGCTCGATATTTTTCATTCGCTTGACGGCGTTCCGATACGTTTTTTCCATACCGAGAAGCGCCTCCTGCTTCATTTCAAGCCTGCGCGCCGCGTTCTTCAGCTCACGCTCTCCCATGCGCATCTTCTTGAATACGTCCTTCAACTCGGCAATTGCAAGGCCCGATTTCCGCTCAAGCCCGTGGATCTCGCGTTCGGAGAGCTGCACCTCACCAACCATTTCGCGCAGCTTCATCACCAGCCTGTCAGTCTGACGGCAATGGATGTTCAGCGCCTCCAGTTTATCGAACAGAGCGTTCCGCGCCGTCTGCATCTTTTCACGCAGATTTTTCTTGCGGGCCTCAGTACAGCGGCTGCTCGTTATATGGTTTGTGAGCGTAGCAAGTTCCTTGCTGTGGCGGTCAACCTCGGTTATGAGCTTGATCACCCGGGCATGGAGTTCTTCCTCGTTCTGGCTCTGAAGATCGTCGAAATCGTCGTCGCCGGCGTGAACGACTTCATTGATGCTGATTTTCCCTTTCCTCAGCTTATCGCCAAGATCGCGGACATCTTGGAGCGCAAACGGCAGACCGTAAAGTATCTGGGCTGCCTCTCTCTTGCCCTCCTCAATCCTTTTCGCGATGGCTACCTCGCCTTCTTTCGACAGGAGCGGTACCGTACCCATTTCCTTCAGATAGAGTCGGACTGGATCATCGGTCTTGCCCACGCCGACCTCAACCTCTTCTTCTTCAACATCTTCCTCGGCAGAGTCTTCTAGGCTTACCTCGTCCGGCTCGGCACCTTCCTCCAGTTCGTCATCGGCATGCTGGCGAACCTTCCCGTCGTGCCGCGAATCGGCCATATCGATGTCCATTTCTCCGTCACCGAACAAGGAGATGATACTATCGAGCTGTTCCGTAGAAACATCTTCGTGAGGAATAGGCTCCTGTGTTTCTTCAAAGGGAACATAATTACGCTCTTTTCCCGCTCCGTTCGTTTTTTTGGAATCTCCTGCTTTGCCCCGTTTGGACATACTCTGGTGCTCCTTATGATGCGACCGCATTCTCGCGGTCGCGATTTTTACGCCGAAAAATTTACCCCGCCTGCCTCTCGTTCCTAGAGACCGGGAATACGCCGCCCGGGTCGCCGGCTCAATTGCTGCTGAATCTCGAGAAGCCGTTTATACTCCGGGCTGTTGCCTTGTGCTTCCGCGTCCTTGAGCGCCTTCACAATCTGCTTCATCTTTTTCTCCGGGTCCTGTTGCTTGATAGCATCGATGCAATCCTGACAATGTTTCTTTGGATCGTCGTACTCCATCTCGAGAACGGCATAGTGTGAAAACAGCCAGTTCAACTCTTCATCGCCCTCCCGCATCAACGTCCTTAAGTCGAGCGAACCCGTTGCTCCCAGGACCTCGAATATCCGCTCCACAGCCCGACGGAACAGTGGGTCGGAAAAATCCGGGGGCTGAAGCTGCGTCTGCAGGCTCCGCGCAATGCCCTCATCTTTCAGCATGAGGTGTATCAGGATTTCTTCGGCCTTCGGTCGGTGCGCCCGTAAAGGGGCTGCCGCCTTCTCACTCATTGCCGGCGCGGTGTGCGCTCTCTGTTTCGGCATTTCCTGCCTGAGCACGGCCTCGTCAAGATCAAGGGCCTCAGCTGTTTTTTTCAGATAGTAGTCCCGTTCGATACCACTTGCAAGCTTGGCAATGAACTCCAGCATTTTCCGGGCCTTTTCGACCTTTTCATCGATCGAGGCCGCAGAGCCCTGCGTCACAGTCTGGGTTAAGACAAAATCCATGAACTTCACGGATTGGCGTAGGCTCGCTGCAAATACCTCCGGGCCATGTTTCTGGAGAAACGTATCCGGATCGTCATTGTCCGGAAGCGAGACTACGTTCACCTTCATCCCGCTCGATACGAAAAGGTCAAAACCCCGCAACGATGCCTTTACACCCGCCGGATCGGGATCGAAAATCAGCACGAGCTTGTCAGCAAACCTTCGCATGAGCCGGAGATGCCCTTCGGTCAGTGCCGTGCCGAGCGTAGCGACCGCGGTCCTTATCCCGAATTGGTGGCAGGCAATCGCATCGAGGTATCCCTCGACGATTATAAAATATCCCTGCTTACGACCTGCATCCTTGGCCGCGTCAAGACAATAGAGCGTATTGCTCTTACTGTAGAGCGGGGTTTCCGAAGAATTCAGGTACTTCGGCAGCGAGTCATCCATCACCCTGCCCCCGAACGCGATCACGTTTCCCATGATATCGCGGATGGGGAACATGATCCTTCCCCGGAAGCGGTCATAGTAACCTTCTCCTTCGCTCCGCCTTACGACGAGTCCTGCTCTTTCCATTTGATCGGAGGTGTATCCCTTCTGCTTTAAATATCTGAGCAAACCCTCCCACTCGGGCTTGGCATAGCCAAGCCCGAAATTTTTTATAATGGCGTCATTGAATCCACGCTTCGCGAGGTACAGCCGCGCCTGACTTCCTGCAGCTCCTTCGAGCTCCTTCCGATAATAATTGACCGCTTCGGCCACTGCGGCGAGGAGCGCCGCCCGATCATCAGCGGTTTTTTTGTCCTCCCTCCGCGACCTTGCGTCGGACGGCAGTGCTATCCCGGAGCGCTCCGCCAGCTTCCTGACCGCTTCAGGAAAGTTCAAACCTTCCTGCAGCTCGACGAACTTGAACACATCGCCACCCGCGCCGCACCCAAAGCAATGAAAGATCTGCTTGTCCTGGTTTACTGAAAACGAGGGGGTCTTCTCGACATGAAAAGGACAGAGCCCCGTATGGTTTTTCCCCGTCTTCCTCAGGGACACATATCCGGAAATGATATCAACGATATCGACGCTTTCCCTGACCCGGCTTATGAGATCATCGGAGAACACGTTATTTTTTCAGCTCCGCCACCGTTACGCCCGCACCGCCTTCAAACACCTCTCCAGGGCGAAAAGATACCACGAGCGGATGGTTTTTTAAAAATTTTGTCACTGCTGCTTTGAGCGCCCCCGTGCCCAGTCCGTGTATCACCGTTACAATTGAGAAGCGGCTGAGCACTGCCCGGTCGATAAAGCGGTCGACCTCGGTCATTCCTTCGTCGACCCGCAGACCGATGATGTTCAAGCGGTTCGAAACACTTTCTTTTTCGAGATCGGTACTCCATCCGGATAGCATGTCGGCAGGACGCGGTCCCACGAGAGGTTCCGCCGGCGCAACATCGGCGGCCTGAAGTTTGATCTTTTTTCCGGACACCTCGAGCTCGAGCGAGTCCCGGTTCAGGGAAAGGACGGTTCCTGTCTTGTTCAGCTTCGTTATCCTAACCCTGTCGCCAGCATGAATATTCCTGATGAATCCAGGGTCCCCTGACAGCGGCTCGATAGCAGGCTCAAGCTTTTTCCTGAGCGTCTCGATTTCAGCACTTGCTCGCTTTGCCTCCGCGTGCTCGATCCTCGTATCGCGAGAAAGTTCGCGAAGCTTCTGCTTAAGCGCGTGCAGCACTTCACGTGCTTCTGACCGAGCTTGAAACCGGACGCCCCGTGCCTCATCGCGGGCTGCAGTCAGCAAGGAAGCCGCTTCGCTACGGTCCTGCGCCGCGGCAGAGCGGTCCTGTTCAAGAGCATGTCGCTCTAATCCAAGCAGGCGTGATTCCTGTTCCATGTGCTTGAGCAGGTCATCGAGCCGTGTATCGTCCTTGCCGATCCGCGCACGTGCGCAGCCTATCACCTCTGCCGGGACACCGAGCCTCGCTGCCATGTCCAGGCCGTAGCTTCTCCCGGGACGTCCCGGGATAAGACGGTATGTCGGCTTGAGCGTCTGCGGATCGAATTCCATCGCTGCATTCAAGGCGCCACTCGTCTGGGAGCCAAAAAACTTTAGAGCATTGTGGTGTGTCGTCACCAGGGAGATACTGCCTCGCTTGATGAGGCTCTCGAGCACGGCAGCGCCAAGTCCCGCGCCCTCGCTGGGCTCCGTGCCTGAGCCCAGCTCATCGAGCAAAACCAGTGAATTGTTGTCCGCATCTTGAAGAATCTCTGCAATCTGGCTCACATGGGAAGAGAAGGTACTCAAGTCTTGCTCAATGCTTTGCTCATCTCCGATGTCTGCAAACACCGAACCGAAGCACGGCAGCTCGCTGCCTGCGGCAGCGGTCACCGGCATTCCGGATTGCGCCATGAAGCTTAAGAGCCCCACGGTTTTCAGGATCACGGTTTTCCCGCCGGCATTCGGACCGCTTATAATCAGCACCCGGTCGCAGTTGCTGAGCATGATATCATTCGGTTCAACAGCGTTACCGCCAATGGTCTTTTGCTTCCAGGCAAGCAACGGATGGCGGGCGGTGCGAAGCCGTATGCTTCTTTCCTGGGTCAGCAAGGGGATAGCGCAGCCATACTCCATGCCAAACCGTGCTCTGGCGTATGTTCCATCGATCTCAGCGAGGATATAAATCATATCCTCAATCGCACCGGATTCCTGTGACAGGAGGCCGGTCAGTGCCCGCAGAATGCGTTCTACTTCGTCGCGTTCCTCCATACGGAGTTCGGCAAGCCGGTTATTCTGCTCCAACACATCAAGGGGCTCTACAAAGAGCGTGGCCCGCGAGCCAGATTGTCCGTGCACGACGCCCTTGATACTCTGCCGAAAACCGGGTTTGAGCGGTAGCACATACCGATCATCACGAATCGTGATCACCGGCTCCTGAATGATCTTCTGATAACCGCTATCCTGAAGAATTCCCGACATCACGGCAAGAACGTCTTCCCGCGTTCGCGCAAGGTGCTTGCGGATCCTGCGGAGGGCCGGGCTCGCAACGTCCTTGACCTCCGCCCGTTCGTCTATCGCCGAGGAAACCGCGTCTTCGATATGCCTAAGTGGTCGTATCCTGTCAGCTTTTGCCTTTAGCAGCGGTGCCGAGTCCCTGCCGTCAATCCGTTCAAAGAACTGCTTGATTCTTCTTGCTGCACCCAGTGTCGTTGCCGTATGCAGAAGCTCGATCGGAGCGAGCATGGCTCCCGGTACACCGAGTTTTGCAACTGATTGCCCTATAGCAAGGATGCCTTCCAATGGCGGTTTCTCGCCGCGCTCCAGGATCTGAAGAAATTCACTCGTTTCATTGAGGCGCTCTGCGGCGACTGAGAGAGCGCCTGTCGGCAACATGCTGAGTACAGATATTCTCCCGACTTCTGAAGCAGCATATCCGGCAACAATGTTTACGATTTTGTCAAATTCGAGGACCCGCAGGGTATGTTCATTCATAGATCACGCCGCAGGTGGCTCATTCATTGGGCCCGCTGTTTCCGGCTGCAGCTTGAGCACGCTATCATCTGAAACCGTACTCGATGTTCGTAATTGGATTGTTGAAGCAGGTTGAAAAAATGCAGGATCAAATAAAAACTCCTAAAAAAATCAGGGGGCCTCGGTCTAGATGGCCCCCTGCGTCCGGCTTAATAAAAAAGACATGACTTTTGACAGATTATTTTCTTTATTCCAGTGCATTTTTTACCAGCTCACTGACAAGCTTGCCATCGGCGCGTCCACCAACGATTGGAATGAGCGCCTTCATGACCTTGCCCAAGTCCTTTGCATCCTTCGCTCCGGACTGAGCAATGGCGTCCCGGACCATACCTTCAAGTTCTTCCCGCGTAAGTTGTTTTGGCAAGTATACTTCAAGCACTGCGATTTCTGCAGTCTCTTTGTCAACCAGATCCTGCCTTCCGCCTCTCGCAAATTGTTCGACCGAATCACGACGCTGTTTGATCAGCGTTCGTACAGTCTCGATCACCTCTTCTTCGGTCAGCGGTCGTCTTTTATCGATCTGCTTGTTCTTCAGCGCGGCGTTTAACATGCGCAGCGTCGATACTTTGTCTTTCGCTCCGGACTTGAGGGCTTCTTTTGTCTCCGCTTCAATTCTCGCGCGTAATTCCATTCCGCCCCTCTCATCGGCCGAATCGATTCTCATGATGCTGTGGTCGGGTTCTTCCGGACCAAGCGTCATCTCAGGGATGGTCAGTTATGCCTGGACAGGCGCGCTGTCTTGGCGGCCTTCTTTCGTGCAGCCAATGCTTTTTTCTTACGCTTTACGCTAGGCTTCTCATAATGCTCTCTTTTTTTGACCTCGGAAAGCACACCTTCTTTTTCAATGCTTTTTTTAAATCTCCGAAGTGCGGCCTCAAAAGGCTCATTCTCACGTAACCTAATACTTGGCACTTTCTCGACACCCCCCTCCAATCGCAACACATTGTAATATATATATATTTGTTGTATTAAGCCGTTTGAAAAGTGACCTTCTAAGGTAGAAACTAGGGAACCGCTCCTTCTTGATCTTGAGAAGCGGCATAATCACTAAAATTAACAAGTCTTCCGTTGAAAGTCAAGGGAAATTATCGGTACTTTTTCAGTATGTTCAAGACAAAACTACATGAGTAGTATTATACCCTGTACTTATCATCATTAGCTTCGGTATGCAGCATTGATCTTTACATATTCATACGACATATCGCATGTCCAGACCGTTGCATTCCCTTTCCCCTTGTGTAAATCAATGATGATATGAATATCCCGCTGTTTGAGAGCTAGAGCCGCATCGCGCTCGGCTGTCTTCCCCTGGCCCAATCCCTTTTCTACAAGCTTTGCTTTGCCAATAGAAATGTCCGTCCTTCCCTCGTCCATGTCTACACCTGCATACCCTAGCGCGGCCATGATTCGTCCCCAGTTTGCATCTTCGCCGAAAAGCGCGGTTTTTACAAGGCTGGACTTGGCAACGGACGCTGCTGCACGTTTGGCTTCGATCGGGTTTTTCGCGTTCCGCACTTCGATCTCTACAAACTTCGTCGCGCCTTCGCCATCGCGAACTACTTGTTTGGCGAGAGACAGGGTAATCGTATCGAGGCATGCCTGAAATTTTTTGAGATCCTTGGTTCCAGCTGCAATCCTCTTGTTTCCCGCGAAGCCGTTCGCCATGCATAGGATCGTATCGTTCGTACTGGTCTCACCATCCACCGTTATATTATTGAATGAACGCTCAGTCGAAGCGAGTACCACCTTCTTGAGCAGCGGCGCGGCTATGACGGCATCTGTCACGACAAAACAGAGCATCGTTGCCATGTCCGGGTGAATCATTCCCGATCCCTTGGCAATGCCTCCTACCGTAATCAGCTTGCCGCCGATCTCTTCCTGAACGATGGACAGTTTCGGATACATGTCCGTCGTCATTATTGCCTCAGCCGCCTGTTCCCAACCGGTCGCCGAGAGAAGTCCTGCCGCAGTCGATATGCCGGTCGATAATTTCGGCATCGGAAGGAACTCCCCGATCACGCCGGTTGAAGCCAGATATACGGCGTCAGGTTTCAAACCGAACGTACGAGCAGCCGCTTCCGCCGTCGCGCGTGCGTCTGCAAGACCACGTTTCCCCGTACATGCATTCGCACAGCCGCTATTGGCTATTATCACCTGTCCCTTTCCGGACTTTACCTTAGCCATGTCCAGAAGAACGGGTGCTGCCTTTACCCGATTTTTCGTAAACACACCGACGACCGAGGCCTCTCGATCGGCAAGAATGATCGCTAGGTCTTTTTTCTCGTTCTTCTTAATCCCGCACGCGATGCCCCATACCTTGAAACCGGGAACGGAAAAACTTTTTGGATCCAGAGTTCTCATGAGTTTACCCCTATCGGCAATGATTTGGATACTTCTATCACGGGAATATCCCCGCAATTTTAATCCCTTCCATTTCATGAAAGCCCATCATCAGGTTCATATTCTGGATTGCTTGCCCTGATGCTCCTTTCACGAGGTTATCAATGGCTGAAACCACGACAACCCTACCGGTACGGCGATCGACATAGACCCCGATATGGCAGAAATTGGAACCCCGGACATTCCTCACATTCGGAAACTCCCCGGGTGCTAAAATCTGTACAAATGGTTCATCCTGATAGAATTCTCGATAGAGCGTGTGCACCGATCTTGTATCGGTCGCTACATGCAATGCTGCATAGCTCGTCGTCAAAATCCCACGGTTCATGGGAATAAGATGCGGTGTAAAAGAAACCTTTACCGGGCATCCTGCCAGCAGCGTCAGTTCTTGTTCGATTTCAGGTGTATGCCGGTGGGTCCCGATTTTGTATGCCATCAAGCCTTCATTGACTTCCGGGTAATGGTACGCAAGCGAAGGGCTGCGACCTGCACCGGAAACACCCGATTTGGAATCAATGATAACGCTCGTGAGGTCGACAACCCCTTTTTTTATGAGAGGTGCGAGCGATAGGAGAGCACCGGTCGGATAGCAGCCAGGATTAGCAACAAGCGATGCCTTCTTGATCTTCTCCCGGTGCAGTTCGGGCAAGCCGTAGACAGCACTCCTAAGAAGTTCAGGGTACTGATGATTATGTTCGTACCATGTTTCGTAGACTGTTGGATCGGCGAGTCTGTAGTCTGCGGAAAGATCAACGACCTTTTTGCCGAGGTGATGGAACCGGAACGCCGCCTCCTGGGCCGTCACATGGGGTAGCGCCAGGAATACAAAATCCGTTTTTTGAGCTATGGCCTCCGGGTCAAGCTGTTCACAGACAAGATCCGTTAAGCCGGTGAGATGGGGAAAAAGAGATGTGAGCGGTTTCCCGGCAGATTTCTCCGATGTGACCGATGTAATCCGAACTCGTGGATGATCGACAAGCAATCGGTACAACTCGCCTCCGGTGTACCCGCTCGAACCCACGATCGCTATGTTTACTTTCTCAAGAGCCATGTTATAGACCCGCTATGAAACGCACTACGATACACATGGTGCAGAGGACAATAGAAAAGGGAAGGCATCTCTACCTTCCCTTTTTCTGAACAGGATCTGCAACACAAGAGAACACAGATAGGTATAAAATCCCTTATCTCTTCGAGAACTGGAACCGAGCACGCGCACCCTTTTGACCGTATTTCTTTCGCTCTTTTGCCCTGGGATCGCGGGTCAGAAGCCCCTCCTTGCGCAGTTTACCACGAGACTCGGCGTCCACGGCAAGAAGCGCCTTGGATATGCCATGTCTGATTGCCCCTGCCTGGCCGGAGTTGCCGCCGCCAAGTACGCTAACGAGAACATCAAACTTGTCCACGGTGCCGGTGACCTCGAAGGGTTGGCGAATGATCATTTTGAGCACATCCCTGCCAAAGTACTGATCCATGGATTTCTCATTAATCGTTACCTTCCCACTTCCGGGCATCAGCCAAACCCTGGCAATGGAGTTTTTGCGTTTACCCGTTGCGTAATATCTGGATACTGTTGCTGCTGACATGAAAAATCCTCCTAAACGGACTTGCCGTAGTTCTTTAAAGTTTCATCTCCACGGGTTGCTGTGCGCTGTGCGGATGTTTTTCCCCGGCGTATACCTTGAGTTTGCTGAGCATCTGCTTGCCCAGCCGGGTCTTCGGAAGCATGCCCTCGACGGCCTTTTTCAGCACATCCTCAGGTTTGCTCTTGAGCAGCTTGCCCGCAGTTATAGACTTCAGACCGCCGGGATAGCCGGAATGGCTGTAGTACGTCTTCTGATCGAGTTTTTTGCCGGTCAGATGAATTTTTTCGGCATTCACTACAATCACGAAATCGCCAGTGTCCACATGTTTCGTGAAAACCGGCTTGGTCTTGCCTTTGAGCACTGCCGCGACAACAGAAGCTAACCTTCCGAGGGTTTTACCGTTCGCGTCCACTACGTGCCAACTCCTTTGAATTTCTTCTTTTTTTGCTGAATACGTTCCCATTATGTCCGCCTCACTGCTGTGTTTTTTTTATCAAGAATTGCGAATATAAACAATTTAGTCTGTTTTGTCAAGCATTTTATAGCAACTCATCCTACATAATTATCTACGAACCACTCAGAGCAGGAAGACGATGATTTAATTGGTAAATCAATGCCATGGGGGCTATAGAGATGAGACTTTGAATTATATTTTATAATAAAAACGTTCACTTAACGATTCTATATTTAATTACCGGTTCAATCAAGCATTGTCACTAAAAAAAGTGAATAAAAAAGGCGGTATATTTCACCGCCTTTGATGGCACGTGTTCGAATCTTAGTGAGTAATGTTTCCCACACCTTCCTCGTTCATGCTTTATGAGATTCTGCTTTCTGCAGCATACTTTCGCCTCTCACGGAGTGCTGCAGGGGCAGAAACCACGTAGCCCATCGCCGTGCCGATTAGACCACCAACCACGATGCTAACCGCAGCAGCGCAGGAAATTCCAACCACGATGCCCATAACTATGGCCGCTCGCACAAAAAGCGTAGGCTCAACCGTACCGCCCATCAGTTTTTGAAGCAGGATTAACGTACCATAGCTCCCAAAATAGAATCCCGGCATTATCCCGAACACTACGAACACCAGCCCTCCGACTGTTGCTCCGATCTTCATGCCTGTTTTCATGGTTTCATGCTTCACGGTTATCTCCTTTCTTCGGCTTTGGGCAAGGTTTTCCCCTCTCCAACTTCCTTGGCATGCGCGCCCGACTCAATAACTTTCCCGACGAACCAGCCAACCGTGGACGATGCCGTCACGATGACGATACCAGCGACCACCACCCCAATCAGCATGGCTGCCAAAACAATCATTCTGGAAACGATGCCGGGATCGAGTGGAAGCCCAAAGAGCCATCCGGCTATATTGATACCTGCAGCACCTCCTAAAAGGCTCCCTGGCAGAAGCCCAAATAATGCAAACAATACCAAGCCAATACCTGCACCAACGTATGCTGCTTTTTTTGCGATGGTCGTCTTCATGGGAATGTCCTCCTTTATTGCTGATTCTAATATTTAATTTGCATCTAACATGCCAAAACGTAACGATTTGATTTTATGAGGCCATTTGTAAAAAGTTTTCGCATCACTGAGAAAATCCGCGTAATGCTGTATAAAAAATGCGAAAAATTCTCCTAAAATCTGTTATGGCAAAAAACGACAAAAGATGAAATTTTCCTTGAAATGCACTTCTCTATATGGTAATTTAAGGGTCGCCTTTTTAGGAAGGCAATCTCATATTCCACACGCACCGGGACTTTTCAGCAGGGTGCTCCGCGATCATTGGCAGCGGGGTCTGCGCAAAAGGATGATCGGTGCGGCGGTAAAAACCAGAGGGAGGGACATTATGTCCACGATCACGATGAAGGAGTTGTTGGAAGCAGGTGTACATTTCGGCCACCAGGCAAAGCGCTGGAACCCCAAGATGAAGAAGTACATCTTCGGAGAACGGAACGGGATATACATCATCGATCTCCAGAAAACGCTGAAACTTTTTAAAGAGGCATACGATTACGTCCGCAAATCTGCCACTGAAGGAAAAGATATCCTTTTTGTCGGCACCAAGAAGCAGGCTCAGGACGCCATAACCGAAGAAGCCAAGCGATGCGGCATGTACTATGTATCAAACCGCTGGCTCGGTGGCATGCTCACGAACTTTGCCACCATCCGCAAGAGCATCGACAGGCTAAAAAAGATAGAAAAAATGAAGGACGATGGCACATACGATAAGCTTACGAAAAAGGAAGTTGCCGGTCTCGAAAAAGAACGAACGAAACTGGAGAAAATTCTCTCTGGCATTAAATCAATGTCGCAGCCGCCATCCCTGATTTTCGTCATTGACCCCCGCAAGGAAGCCATTGCGGTCCAGGAAGCAAACAAGCTAAACATTCCTGTAGTGGCAGTGGTCGACACGAACTGCGATCCAGACGACATCGATTATGTTATCCCCGGGAATGACGATGCTATCCGTGCTATCCGGCTGATGGCGTCAAAGGTTGCCGATGCCGTTATCGAGGGCAGACAGGCCATTGTAAAAGAACAAGGTGAGGCCATAGAAGCAGCAAAGGCAACAGGTGAGGTAGAGGTTGCGGTCGAGCCGGCGGCAGAGACAGTCGATGCTGAACTCGAGGACGATACCGAATAAAAAGCGAGACCTGGTGCAGTAAGAATAGATGAGGGGGTTCTGAGAAATGGCGACAATATCAGCAAGTGCAGTGAAGGACTTGAGAGAAAAAACCGGCGTCGGTATGATGGAAGCGAAGAAGGCGCTTGAAGAGGCCGATGGCGATTTTGAGAAAGCAGTCGACATATTGAGAAAAAAGGGACTGTCCGCGGCGGCAAAGAAGGCCACCCGTGTTGCTGCCGAGGGAATGATTACGTCCTTCCTCGGCGGAGGCGGCAAAGTCGGCGTCCTAATTGAAGTCAACAGCGAGACGGATTTCGTGGCAAAGAACGCGGATTTTCAAAGCTTCGCGAAAGGACTTGCTGAGCTCGTCGCAGCAAAAACGCCGGCCGACGTTGCGGCGCTTTCGCTACTCATGATAGAGGGTGAGAGCGTCGAAGCCAGGCGCAACGCGCTCGTGCAGAAAATAGGCGAAAATATCGCTGTTCGCCGATTCGTTCGCTTCGAGACAGTGGGCCGTATTGCGATCTACCTCCATGGCAGTCGCATCGGCGTCATGGTCGACTACTCCGGTGATGAACAACTCGGCAAGGACCTTGCGATGCACATCGCTGCGGCCAATCCGCAGTTCCTCAGCCGCGAGACGGTTCCCGCCGACGCTCTGCAGCGTGAACGCGAAGTGTATGAGGCGCAGGCCAAGGAATCCGGCAAGCCAGCTGCGGTTATCGGCAAAATTGTAGACGGCAAGCTCGAAAAATTTTACTCGGACACTTGCCTCATGGACCAGATCTACATCAAAGACCCTGACGGGAAACTCAAGATCAAGGATCTCTTGAAGAAGGCTGGTACGAACGCGGCTGTGAGCCGTTTTGTCCGGTATCAGCTCGGTGAAGGAATCGAAAAGAAAAAAGAAAACTTTGCCGAGGAAGTTGCAGCCCAACTGAAGTAAAGCAGGCTATAATCGCGCATCCAATCAAACTGTGCCGCTAAGACGCGAAGTACGACAAAAATATTTCAGTTGTTCTTTGCATTCTTCGCGTCATAGCGGTAAATTCTCTTTCAATCGTTCCAAAATTAATGATCCTAGAACAGGAATATCATGACACCCCCCCGGTATAAACGCATACTCCTCAAACTCTCGGGAGAGGCCCTCATAGGCGAACAAGGGTATGGCATTGATCACGCGGTACTCGATGCGATCACATCCGAAGTCAAGGAAATCTTCGACCTCGGTGTCGAGATCGCCGTCGTCATCGGAGGTGGCAACATTTTCCGCGGCCTCTCCGGAGCCGCAAAAGGGATGGAGCGCGCCAGCGCCGATTATATGGGAATGCTGGCGACGGTGCTGAACGCGCTTGCGCTTCAGAACATTCTCGAGAATAAAGGCGTGCCTACCCGCGTCCAGTCAGCAATCGAGATGCGCGAACTCGCTGAGACGTATATTCGTAGGCGCGCAGTCCGTCATTTAGAAAAACGGCGCATCGTCATTTTCGCAGCCGGTACTGGCAATCCGTACTTCACCACCGATACGGCGGCCGCGCTCCGCGCTATGGAAATCGGGGCAGAGGTCATCATGAAAGCCACAAAAGTCGACGGTGTTTACAGCGCAGATCCGATGAAAGACAAGACTGCAGTCAAGTTCGACAAGCTGACATATATCGATGTGCTCCAAAAGGATTTGCGCGTGATGGACGCAACTGCCGTTTCCCTGTGCATGGACAACAATCTTCCCATTATCGTTTTTAACCTGAACGTTTCAGGCAACATAAAAAGGATTATTCTGGGAGAAACGGTTGGGACGCTTGTAACCGGGAGGAACAATGCTTAGCGAGCAGAAAAAAAAAGCTGAAGAAAAAATGAATAAAGCCCTAGACGTCCTGAGAAAGGAGTTTGCTACACTCCGTACCGGCAGGGCGTCACTCGGCATGCTTGACGGCATTATGGTGGACTACTACGGGACGCCGACGCCTCTCAACCAAGTGGCCAATATGGCGGTACCCGATCCCCGGCAGATCACTATCCAGCCGTGGGAACCGAAAATGTTAGGCGAAATAGAAAAAGCGATTCTCAAATCTGATGTTGGCGTGACGCCTTCTAATGACGGCAAGATCATTCGGCTTACAATCCCCCAGCTGACTGAAGAGCGCAGGCAACAGATCGTAAAGCATGCCAAGAAGCTCGCTGAAGACACACGAATTGCCGTCCGCAATATCCGCAGGGATGTGAACGACGAAATCAAGAAAAAAAGCAAGGATAAAGAAATACATGTCTCAGAGGACGAGACCAAGAAGTTACAGGATGAAATTCAAAAAACAACAGACACGTACATAAAAAAGATCGATGAATTCCTTGTTCATAAGGAAAAAGAAATCATGACCGTGTAAAGCATTTTTTATTGCTGTTATTCCAGCGGTCTCGAAATTCTTTCGGAGGCTTTTTTGCCGGCAAAAACGGCTCCGATCCGGGAACGCTGATGCCACCATACGTCTTCCCAATGCGCGGAACGGTGAAAGAACGCTGAGAAAATC
>Ga0187778_10001106_pt1 | contig 19101 bp, 18 predicted proteins | sample 1015_Q2_SP5_20_M_FD_132418 | JGI IMG/M metagenome (GOLD analysis project Ga0187778, IMG submission 132418) | Tropical peat soil microbial communities from peatlands in Department of Meta, Colombia - 1015_Q2_SP5_20_MG | ecosystem: Environmental > Terrestrial > Soil > Wetlands > Peat | place...
GCCGCGGCAGGACGGCAACAACCAATCCATCACAGTTTTACGTTGGTGGCGATGGGCAAAGCAGGTCATTCGAAGGGGGCAACAGCGGCCTCGGTCCACTCCTACGAATCCGAGGACGGGATTGCCGTTGTCCAGCTCCGGGAGTGGTACAAATCGGCCAACGACGCACGCAGCGGCCTGGAGACACTCAAAAAGAAAGCGTCTCGTATCGTCAAGCAAGGCTCGGAGAAGGACGAAGAGGGACGCATCGTCGGCAAGCGGGTGGAATTGGTATTCAGCCATGGCCATAAAGCTAGCCCGGAGATGGTCATCGCCTGGACAAACGGAGCTACTGTCGTCAGTCTGAGCTCTACATCCCTGCCACTGCTGCTGGATTTCGAAAGTCAGAGCTACCCCGGCAACTTGGAAGCAACACACTAGTAGGAGTCAATCGGCCAAGTCCTGATTAACGGCGTAACCTCCCAAGTAGGTACCGGGACCTATCCTGTGGGCCATCCTGCCACGGCTACAACTGCGACAATTGCACCGAATTCATCATGGATTCACTACTTGTCGTACTTCATCAACGAAAAAACATCCAGCCCCGCCAACTTGGACCGCCCATTCAGCAGACTCAGTTCGATCCGAGGTTCCAGTGCCGAAGCTATCAGCGATGCCACTTACCACGAGATAGCGCCACACCCCCACAGATTCGCACGTACGTCCGCAATGCCACGGCCAATCGTCCCGGCTTCACGCTGCTTGGCGGGTGTGGTACCCATCGGGGTCTTTCCCACGAATTCGCCGCCACCACACTTGAATGCTGGGTATGTTCACCGTGACAATGAACAACTTACGCAGATTGCCCGCCGGGCAATGCAGCGGACGGACTCCGTGCCAAGAATGAGGTGTACGCTGAAACAACAGGCTTCCATTTCCTCTCGGCTGCAATGCCGCAGCCACCTTCAGATCATCAAAGCTCGGTGCAGAATGTGTGCGAAAACGTCGCTCACTGTCCAGAATCAATATCTCGCCACCCCACTGGGAGTCCCAATCGGCCTCGGTATTGAAATAGAAGATGTGCGTTGCCAGTTTTCGTGCTGCGTCACAGTGAGGTGAGACCGCGCAGCCTTCCCAGGCGTAATACCACTCGAGGGTTGGAATGAACGTCTTTGGGCCAAGCATCCGGCGCAGGAATGACTGGTAGAACTCGCTCTGAAGTTCTGCGATGAATTCTCTCCATGGCTCGGCCAACTCCATGCTCGGTTGGTAGTGCAATATGTAGCGGTCGTGTGGACCCTGCCCATAGGCGCGCTTCACTCCGACCATTTTGTTGAACTTCGCAACATTCGGGAGGGTTTGCCGCAAGGTTTCGTAACCCTCCGTGGTCAGCGGTCCTTCGATGTCAATCCAGGGGTACGGGTTTCGATTTTGAAAAGATTCTGGCGAAATTGCGGTGAGACGTCCGCGATTCAAATATTCCACGGGAAGCCTCCTTCCGGGGAGCAACTGGCGCTTGTCACAGCTCTTCCAGGTGGCACGCGCGGCGTGCTCTTGAGCAAAACACGCTTAGGCTTAAGGCGGAAGCTTTGCACAGGTCTACAGAGTGGTGCAGTTGTGGTTCGCCTAGGTAAGGTCGCAGCGCCCTCTGTTCTCTGCTAGCTTCGCAAAGCCATCGGAGTGCCGATGTATTCTCAGCCAAGGTGGGGACTTTGACTGTGATCGCAATCACCCGATCAGAATGTTATTCTATGCTTAGGGTGAGGCCGCTCCAATCTCTGAGTTTCGCGTCAGAAGAAAGAGCAACGCAAAACAAACTCTCGGCGCACATCCCTGATTAGTAGCCCCACGGGAAAAGTTCATTCTAAAAGCGAACCGAGGTGGACTCTGTCATGCGGTGGCTCTCGACAGCCGCTCGACTTCCCTACTTCTCGTATTGCATCAACGAGAAAACATCCAATCCCGCTAGTTTGGACCGCCCATTCAAAAAACTGAGTTCGACCGCGAACGCCGCGCCATCCACAGTTCCGCCCAGCGAGCGAATCAACTGCACCGCTGCCGCCGCAGTCCCGCCGGTGGCCAGCAGATCGTCGCACAGCAGCACGCGTTGCCCCTTCTGCACCGCGTCCTCGTGAATCTCAAGTGAATCCGTGCCGTATTCCAATGCATACGAAACGCGCGCGGTCTTCGATGGCAACTTCTTCGGCTTCCTCACCGGTACAAAACCGGCTCCCAGACGATAAGCGAGCGCCGGAGCGAAGATGAATCCGCGAGCTTCAATGCCTGCCACTAGGTCGATCCTATGTCCTTCATAGTGCTGGCATAGCCGGTCAATCAATGTGTGGAAGCCTTTTTTGTCCTTCAATAGCGTCGTCACGTCATAAAACAAAATTCCCGGCTTGGGGTAATCGGGAACTTCGCGGATTAATCTCTTCAGGTCATCCATTCGACCGGCTCCTCAATCCAGAGTGAATTCAATGATGAAATTTCCTTGGTAATTCGCGTCCACGGCCGCGGGCTCTTCGTCGACGCTGGTCACTCGCGACATCATCGGCCCGCGTTCCAGCGCGGGGAGCAATTGCCTCAACTGGTCGTGTGTGCCCATCGCGAACACTTCCACGCAGCCATCTCTTCGGTTCCGGACGTAACCCTCCACCCCGATTTTTGCGGCGACATGCTCAACGTAGTTGCGATAACCGACTCCCTGCACGCGTCCCGACACCGTGTATCGCCGAGCCCACACCTCTTGTTTCACAGTGCTTTCAGTTTAGCAAAGACTCCGCGGCCATTTCCAAATCCCCGAAACCCTCCGCGCCATCTTGCGCTACACTGAAAGTCAAAAGAAAGCATCCCCCGAGGCGGCGCCCGGGCGTAGGCATCGCATCTAAGTGAATATGGCTGACCACGTCTCGCGATTTCTTCGCAGTACTTCCATTCACTCACCCCTCACTTTTCTTGCAGCCATCCTGATCTCCCTCAGTCCCGCCCTTCGCGCTCAGGAAAACCCGGCAGGGCCTCTCGCGCCGCCGCCTGAACACGACGTGAAGCGCATCGTCGGCGTCCCCGAGCCTCCTGCGCCGCCCTCCTTGCCGCCCGCGCAAATCATCCAGTCTTTCTCGAAGAAAGAAGAGATCTATCTAGGCGCTCGACCCTTGTATTCCTACCGGAAAACAATTCGCATCCAGGAGTTCGGCCCCGATGGCAGGCCCACCGGCGAGTATTCCGCCACGTACGACGCTGTCCGTTCCGGCGATGGCAAGCTCTATGAAAAAGCCATCGCCGCGCCTCAGGTTACGCTTCAGTATCTTCAGTTCGAGCCAGAGGACGCGCAGTTCCTCACCCGCATCCCTGCTTTCCCCGTGACGGCGACTCAGCTCGCCAAGTACAACCTGCAATACCTGAACACCGAAAAAGTAGATGAAGTGGACTGCTACATCTTTCAGGTTTCGCCGAAGACGCTCGACCGCCAGCATGCGTTGTTCGACGGCGTTATCTGGGTGGACCAGCAATATCTGGAAGTCGTGAAAACCTACGGTAGGTGGATCACCGACCTCGGCGAGCTCAAACCGCCGACACTTCCGTTCGCCATGTTTGAGACCTACCGGGAAAATGTGGAGGGGAAATACTGGTTCCCCGACTACTCGCGCTCGGATGGCATCTACAAACTGCAGGATCGTGAGATCCCTATCCGCGTCACCATCAAGTGGACCAACTTCAAGCCTTTCCCGCCCCTGCCCGTGGCTACAACTTCTTCTCCCTCTCCCGCACAACAAAACGCTCCGTCCACGTCTAAACCCTGACCGGTCGCAGAAAATCCAAAACACGTCATTCCGAGCGCAGCGAGGAATCCCTCCTGCTCTTCTCATGCAGCGATGAGTTGCTGCACATCCGGTCCAACAATCTCGGCAGTTCCTGCAAACTCTCCAGCAGAAATTCCGGCCGTGCCGCTCGCAACCGCTTCTCCGTCGGGAACGGCCCCAGCACCGCGATAGCTGGCATTCCCACAGCCCGCGCCATCTGTACATCTTCGGGGGTGTCGCCGACGTAGACGCAATGCTCCGCCGGCAATTTCATCTGTTGCAACGCAAGGCGCAACGGCGCAGGATCTGGCTTCTTCTCCTGCGTATCTCCTCCGCAGACGCGCGCGCGAAACAGCCGCGTCAGTGCAAATTTCCGTAGCTGCCGCGTCACTCGCTCGCGGTCCCCGCTCGTCACCAGTCCCAACCGGTGCCTCCGCGCCAACCGCTGCAAAATCTGTCGCGCTCCGCTCATCAAGTGCGATGGATGCTTCGCGTAATAAGCGCGCCAGAGGCGGTCTGCGTCGTCCCAGCGATCAGAAGGAATTCCCGCCGCGCGATAGACCGTATACCAGTCCGGTGAGTAGTGCGTTTCCAGTTCCTTCATTCCCCAGTTCAATCCAAGTTCCCGGAACATCGCCAGGTAGGCTTGCGAATCGGCGTGATAGGAATCGATCAGTGTGCCGTCCCAATCAAACAGCACGCCTGCCACTCTCTGCTCTGCGCTCATTCTTGTCAGAGTATCAGAATCCTGAGGATTGCACGCCGTGCGAACAGACATGCGGGGCTTGAGCGAACTGAATTTCGGTATTGAACGGAATAGGAAAGACGCTTTTCAGGAAGTCGGCAGGAAACTCAACTCGCGGGTATCCACCCCGGGATGTGATCGTCGCGGTCAAACGCAAAGTCATCAAATCTCGCCGCGATTCCGTACCAACCAGGCATATTCGCTGGCTCTGTCCGGCACACCCTGGCCTTCGAGGAAACCACCACGTTCCCGTACCCGAGCGGGCGGCTGACTAGGACGATGTCCAATTCGATCTCGTCCCCTACCACCAGGGGCTTTGGACATAGGAAGAACACGCCGGAAGAGCTGACGTCCCTGGTGACCAGCGTCACCGGATATTGCTCCATTACTCCGGCCACGCTGTGTAATTTTAACGGCAGCTTGAGAGAAGCCCGGGGGCTTTCACGCTGCTCGAAATGTACCCCGACGGCGTGAGTAGGCACGCGCAAAAATCTCTTTGGCTGAGGGCTTCTGAGCAGCGGCATGACCCGCAAAGCTGGCACGGGCGCGGGAATGGCGGGCTCTTTTGGAAACGCAGGCGCTTTCGCAGGTAGTCCGGCTGATTCCGGCTGCGCTGGCAAATTGTCCCAAGCTAATGCGCGATTCCTGATACTCATCTCGCCCCTCAGAGAGATGAAACGAGCAACGAACCCACTGCGGTGGTCCTATTACCTTAAACTTGCTGGAGACCCCGAAGACGTTGGGACGCTAAGATGCCATTCCAGAATGGCACCTGTCAACCTGTGGAAAACACTCGAAGTGCCCTAAATTGAAATACTTCGTAATGGTACTCCTCCTTTCATTTTCCCCTTTTTTCACACTTTTCCACAGGTTTCTCGCCCTCCATTATGGTTCTGTACTCCCGTCAGTTTCCGGCTATCCTCGTTCAACTGGCCTCCATGGACACTAATTCGACTCGCTCAGCCCTCGAATCTCCTTCTCATCCCGTATCGGTTCCGGCCGCCCATCCCACCCTCGTTCTCTTTTCCTTTGCCGCGGTTTACGTCCTCTGGGGCTCCACATATCTCGCCATTCGAGTCGGTGTGGAATCCTTTCCGCCATTTCTCCTTGCTGGACTTCGCCACTTGAGCATCGGCCTCGTTTTCTATCCGACCTTCCGCGCCGTCACCCGAGAGAAGCCCACTTATGTACAGTGGCGCAGCACTTTCATTACCGGTTGCCTTCTCCTTCTCGTTGGAAACGGCACGGTTTCTTGGGCCGAGCAGATCGTCCCCTCGGGAATCGCAGCGTTGCTCGTCGCTACGGTTTCTCTGTGGATGGTCCTGATGGATTGGCTGCGCCCGGGAGGATCGCGTCCTGCGCCGCGCGTCCTCGCCGGATTCTTGCTCGGATTTGCCGGCTTGGCTCTGCTGGTCGGGCCAAAGCATCTGGGCAACTCCGAACGCATCAACCCGATTGGTGCCTGCGCCCTTATTGGCGCTTCACTCGCATGGGCTGCCGGTTCCATCTATTCGCGCCACCACCCGCTTCCGCGCTCGCCCATGCTTGGCGTGGCCATGCAGACGTTGTGCGGCGGCACGGCCCTGTGCGTGGTTGCGTTCCTCACGGGCGAGCTGCGGCACTTCCACTTGGCCGACGTGACCCTGCGCTCCTGGCTCGCGCTTTTCTATCTGATTGTGTTTGGCTCTGCCCTGGGTTTCAGCGCCTATGTGTACATCCTCAAACACAGCACCGCGGCGCGCGTGGCCACCTACGCTTTCGTGAATCCCGTTGTAGCCTTGTTCCTCGGCTGGTTCCTCGCCGCCGAACCGCTCACCTTGCGTACTCTTCTTGCCAGCTTGGTCATCCTCACGGCCGTGCTTCTTGTGATCACCGTGCCACACAAGGACCTCGCCGAGGCCGACGAATCCGTTCCTGCTCCGGGCGAAGCCTGAGTTTTCCGCAAGCCGATGAATTTCCCAGTTTGCTGTACGGAATCGGATAGATTGATATTTTTGAGCACGGTAGTCTAGGCTCATGCTGATGACACAACAGAAGCGCCCGAGCGAACGAATCTCACCGACCGCCGCCGACCGCTATTGGCAGGCGATGTTGCATCGTGATTCGCGTGCGGACGGTTCGTTTGTGTTTGCCGTCCGCTCCACGCATATCTACTGCCGCCCCTCGTGCCCAGCCCGCCGCCCTCTGCGGCGCAACACGCTTTTCTTCCGGACCGCCCAGGACGCAGAGAGCAACGGCTACCGCCCGTGCCAACGTTGCCACCCGAAGCAGCAGGACCCCGCCAAAGCCCTCGTCCGACAAGTCGCCGAAACGATTTCGAGTTCCACTGAGGATGGCCTTCGCCTCAGTTCTCTGGCAGCACGTATTGGTGCCTCGCCGGCAAAGCTTCGCCGCGCATTTCGCCGTGTGATCGGGCTTTCGCCCAAAGAATTTGAGCAGACACTGCGCCTGGATCGTTTCAAGCGGATGTTGCGGGAGGGCAGCAGCATTACCGAAGCGCTCTATGCCTGCGGATATGGTTCATCCAGCCGTTTGTATGAGAAGACTAATACGCATTTGGGCATGACACCTGCGGCATATCGCAAAGGAGGAGCAGGAATGCAAATCGGATACACGGTGGCGAATACATCGCTCGGCAAAGTCCTGGTGGGTACAACGGAGCGTGGCGTTTCGGCCGTTTACCTGGGCGAGAGCGAGAGGGTTTTAGTGGAAGCGTTGCGGAAGGAATATCCGAAAGCGGAGATCGTGCGTGTCTCCGGTCAACATGAGAGCTGGCTGAAAGAGATTGTCCGCCGCGTGGAAGGCGACGCGCCCCGATTGGATCCGCCTCTCGATTTGCAGGCCACGGCGTTTCAGCGGCGCGTGTGGCAAGAATTGCAGAAAATTCCGCGCGGCTCGACCAAAACGTACACCGACGTGGCTCGCGCGCTTGGCATGCCGCGGTCCGTGCGTGCTGTCGCTCGGGCGTGCGCGACAAATCCCGTTTCCATCGTGGTCCCGTGTCATCGCGTCATTCGCAGCGACGGCAACCTGGCGGGCTACCGCTGGGGCTTGCAGCGCAAACAGAAATTGCTCGAGCGCGAAGCCGCCACAGCCTAGCCTCTCGGCTTCTCAATCTTCGTGCCCTTTGGCCAATCTGGCTTGAATTTGCCGTCGCCGAGCTTCAGGTTCTTCATCACCTTGGTGTAGTGCAAGAGGTAGTAGTCGCCGGAGCCGGTCTCGAAGAATTTCTGCTGCACGGGCAGCCACGATGCTTCATCCACCCATATTTGAATCTTGCTCACTTGCTTTTTGACTTCGTCAGATCTTGGGACGAGTTCGAGCACCGCTGCCTTATGACCATCCAAATCTTCTTCGCCCGTCATACTAATCGTATAGTTTTTCTTTAGGCTTTCTGTGCGCGTGCCGTACCCGAGAGCCAGATACTGGTCGGCCATGGCGCGGTTCTTGCCGATGTTGTATTCCTCGACGCGATTAATTTTTGGCGTGTAGATGTACAGCTTGTCCCCGTCGCGCAAAATCGTACGGGGGTCCGGCGACTGGAAGTCAATGCGCATTTTGGAATCCTTGCGCATGAAGATTTCTCCAGTATCCGTCGAAGTGTCTTTGACCACCGCTGTGTACTTGATGCGCTCAATGGCCGCGGTGAGGCTCTTAAAATCTTCGGCGGAGCGGTCCATCATCGAGAGTACATAATCGAGAGAGGTCTTGCCGGAACCTTGTCTTGAAAGCGCGTCAGATTGCTCCGAGGCTACGGCCAGGATTGCGAACAACAGGAAAAACGCGAGGATTGGTTTCAAGTCAGCCCCTGCGGCTAGATGTTCAGCCTTTTCTCCCCGACGAAATCCTAGCACAACCCGCATACTTCTTTCTCGGACTGGGGTCAGGATTAAGGATACCCGGGATCCGCCCCTATGACCCAAGCGTGAGCACCCAGAAGTCGCTTTTGGCCTCCGGCTTGCTCGCATGCCAATCAAGCGCCTCCTCGTGCTCAGGCGTGTTCCGATCCGATGATTGTTGGAAACCGCGGGAGTGCGTCGGCAGGGGCGACTTCCTTCCCACCCTCAGCGACCAATTTCTGTCCTTGACATGCAAATGTCTCTGGATATACTTCCGGCAAATGTCCTGTGGTGTGGTTTGGTGACGGGGAAACCTTTTTTCAACTTCGAGTAGGGTGTGTAAGAGGTTCCAAACCTCTCCACGTCTCTCGTGATTGGGTTCTCCTTTCACCAGAGGAGAAATATGAGAAAAGCACTTATCACGCTCATGCTAGTAGTGTCTTTACTCTTGGTCGGTCCCCTTGCTGCGCAGACAGTCCAGGGCGTCGTCACGGGCACGATTACAGACAAGACAGGGGCTGTGGTCACTGGTGCCAAAGTCACCCTCACGAATGAAGGCACAAACGTTCCGCAGGAAACCACTACCGGAAAGGCGGGCGAGTACCGTTTCTCGCTTGTTCCTCCCGGTACCTATACCCTAGCGATCAGCGCGTCTGGGTTTGCCACGAGCATTTTTCACGGCATTGTCGTCGAAGCCAGCCAGACAGTTCCTCAAAACGTGACGCTGGAAATCGCTGGGGGCCACACGACGATCGAGGTCACCTCGGAAGGACCGTTGGTGCAGACGGCCAGTTCTGACCTGGATACGACGGTGAACACGCGATCCATTGAGAACACCCCGCTTCTCACGCGCAACGTCTTCGATCTCGCCTTCCTGGCTCCGCAGGTTACCCAGGGCATGAACTTCGCTCCCGCTTCCGGCGGGGCTCGTGAGTCTGGGACCGGTTATCTTTTGAACGGAGCGGACAACAACGACAACTTCTCCGAGGGTGGGTACAACATCACGCCTCCCTTGGACTCCGTCGCGGAATTCACGATTATGACCAATAGCTATAGCTCTGAGTATGGCCGCAGCGCGGGCGCCGTCGTGAGCGCCATCCAGAAGCCCGGAACCAACACGTTGCATGGCTCGCTCTACGAATTCCACCGCGACCGCAGCCTCAGCGCGAACGACTTCTTCTCCGACAAGACGCCGGTCTACGCCCCAGACGGGACTTTGCTCACTTCCTATACCCCCAAGCCGCACTTCATTCGCAACCAGTTTGGCGGAGAAGTGGACGGCCCCATCCGGAAGGACAAGGCCTTCTTTATGATCGCCATTGACCGCATCGACTTGCACAGCGGCTCAAATCTCGTTCAGTACGTGCCTACGCCCACCGAACTCACCGCCATGACCACCGGTGCAAGCCCATTAGCGGCAGCCTTTCTCCAAAAGTATCCCTTGCGAACCTCCACCGACGATAGCTGCCTTGCCGGTGACCCGGCTGCGGAAGGACACGTCGGCTGCTTCGGCACCTTCGATCCCGTAACGGTCGGGCAGAACTCTTATGCTGCCAAGTTCGACTACGTCTTTAGCTCCAAAGATCGCCTATCTTTCACCGCGAACATTGAGCGTTACACCTACAACGACAAGTATGGCGGCAACACGGCTTCCGCCACCGTGCAGCCCTTTAACTCCGTAGACCTCGAGAACTATCACCAACTCGTTCTCGTCGAAACCCACACGTTTACTCCTAGCCTGCTGAACGAATTCACTCTTGGCCACAACCGGCACTATTCCAACGCCTACGAAGGAAACGGCAATTTCACTGACCCGGAAATTTATATTGACGGCGCCAATTATGACTATTTTGGCTTTGATATCGGACCCAACTCCGAGTACGTGGTAACCGCCTTCACCCAGGACCGTTGGCTCGTTCAGGACGGTCTCAGTTACACGCACGGTCGGCATACCATGAAGTTCGGCGGTGGCTGGCAATACGGCATCCTTTACCGCAATTGGGACCTGGGTGGCCCTGGTTTCTACGAGTTCGCGAACACCATCGGCGGACCCATTCCTGCGTCTGACTTAGGGCCCAATGGCACGATTACCAACGTGAACTACCCCGACAGCAATTTTCTGAATGATTTTCCGTACTATCAGGAGATTGCCATTGACCCCAGGAGCGGCGCGAAAGCCGACGCCTACCGCCATTACATTGGCAAGGACGGTGATCTGTACGCAAACGACAGCTGGAAATTCAGCCGTAGGCTCACGCTCAATCTCGGTCTGCGCTGGGAGCACTTCGGCGCGCCGAGCGAAGCCAAAGGTATACTCGCACAGTTCCCGAAAGGGACATTTGATACCTGCGCTACGGACTACATCACCTGCATTGCCAACGCGCAAACTGTTCCTACCGCCAATATGTGGCCGTCACGCTGGAAGGATTTTGCTCCGCGTGTCGGGTTCGCCTGGGATCTTTTTGGCAACGGTAAGACCTCACTCCGTGGCGGTTACGGCATCTTCTATGACCGTATATTCGATAACATCTGGTCCAACGGCGCTTGGAATACTCCTTTCTATGCTCTCGCCGACCACGACGCCACTTCAGGTGACTTGATTTATTACAGCGATCCGGCATCCATCGGGGCGGCCTACGACCCTACCGTCGGTCCTGGTCGTGTTTCTGTCCGCACCATGGATGTCAACATGAAGGACGCCTCATCCCAGAATTTCTATCTGGGTGCGGAGCGTCAGTTCGCCACCAATTTCTTGTTCCGCCTCAGCTACGAGGGATCCTTAGGGCGGCACCTCCCGGTGCTCATGAACCTGAACCGGTATGACGGTGGTTACTACAACGGCGTGGGGAGACCGAATGCCCTCTACAGCGGGTTCAATTATCGCGCTGATGCCGTCAGCTCGAACTACAACGCCATGATTGCCGAAATTCAAAAGCGCTTCAGCAACGGTCTGCAGTTTCAGTTCGGCTACACATGGTCTAAGCTGATGGACTACGGCTCCGACCTCTTCACCGGTGAGACCATCACAGGTTCTTACAGCTCGCCCTACTACTATGTGAGCAACACGCACCTGGGGAATGAATACGGGCCGGGTGGCTTTGACCATACGCAAGCCTTCAAATTCAGCTTCGTCTACGAATTCCCCATCTTCAAGCATTCGACCGGCTTTGCTCATCAAGCCCTTGGCGGCTGGCAGATCTCTGGCTTCTATCAGGGCTATTCCGGCCACCCCATCGAGATCTACAACGCGCGCCATCGCTACCGCGGCAGCGTCGCAGATAGCAACGGCATTCTTGAGAACCTGGGTGGTGATTACAACCAGGACGGCGTCTACAACGACCATCCTTCCTTTGTGGGCGGTTCCCCTTACTCCGGAGGGAATCCCGCTGATGGCATCTTCAAAGACAACAATCCCATCGGATGCGGCTGGACCGGCCAGCTATCTCCCGCCAGCGACACAGCAGCCTGCAACGCTGCGAATGGTGTAACCACTCCCAACACGTTGTTCTTTAACCCTCCAGGTGAGGGCGTGACCTTCGGCAACGTCGGCCGCGACTCCTTCCGCGGTCCTTGGTACAACAATACCGACCTCGCGGTTTCGAAAGACTGGACCTTCCATGAGCGCTACAAACTGCGTTTCCGCGCAGATGCTATCAATGCTTTCAATCATCCGAATTTCGACGGCATCGACACCAACGTGAACTCTGGCACGTTTGGCCGCGCCCAACTCATCGTTGGCGACGGCGGCACATACAGCCGGACTGGCGGCGGCTACTGGCCCAACGGCATCGCCCGTCGTTGGCAGGTCAGCCTTCGCTTCAGCTTTTAGCAAGGAAGCAACAACCACACAACCGCGGGCCGGAGGCGCAAGCCTCCGGCCTTTTCTTTTTCTTCTTTATAAGCGTGCCGCCATCTGAATGAGGTCGGGTTTCCCTGGTGGTCAGTGGCGGATCTCGACTTCGTAAGCGATGACGTTTCCGCGTTCGTCTCGAATCGCTTCGATTCGACGGATAGTGAAACCTCCGTCTCGCAGGTCGGGGCGAGCTTTTTGCATGGCGCTGTGAAGATCGTTGGAAAGCGCGGGCGTGCGCTCGGGCGGTGCGAGAACGCGCGCGTCCACGCGAAACTCTTCAATCTGACCGGGCGGCGTGAGTAGTTCGACCTGGTTGGCGGTGGCGGGAACCCCGACTTGTGGTTGATCATGAAACCACCGCGTCGGCGTCGCTAGCACAAACACGAGAATCAGGATGACGGCCACATCGTACTGCCATGTCCCGCGCTCGTAGGACCAGAAAAACGTCTTGTACAGGATTTGGCCGAGACCTGTCATGTCAGTCCGCCGGAATGCCGTCAACGATGACGCCGTCACGCATGTGCACGACGCGGTCGAAATAGGTGGTGGCTTCCGGGTTGTGCGTAATCATCACAATCGTTTGTCCAAGGTCTTTGTTCAAGCGCCGCAGCATCTCGAGGACGATTTCCGAATTCTTCGTGTCGAGATTTCCCGTGGGCTCATCGGCCAGCAGAATTTTCGGCTCATTGATGATCGCCCGTGCGATGGCCACGCGCTGCTGCTCGCCGCCGGACATCTCGGAAGGCCGGTGATGCAGGCGGCCTTCGAGCCCGAGCAGCTTGGTGACAACCTCGAAGCGGTGCGGATCGAAGCCATCCCCATGGATGTATTGCGCGATGGCAATGTTGCCCCTGGCGGTAAGCGATGGCAGCAAATTGAAGCGCTGAAAGACAAACCCGATCTTCGAACGGCGCAACTTGGTGCGCTCCGCGTCGGTCATGTTCGAGAGATCGTTTCCGTCAACGAAGACCTTGCCCCGTGAAGCTTGCGCCAGCCCTCCAATGACGTAGAGCAGCGAAGATTTCCCGCACCCGGAGGGGCCCATAACCGCAACAGATTCGCCCGGAAGCACGTCGAAGTTGACTCCACGGAGCGCAGGCACTTCCACTTTGCCCGCGTGATACAGCTTCCACAGATTCTCGGTTTTGAGTATCGGCTCCAAAGTCTTCAACTCGGGGTCCGTCGAGTAGCTCGCGTTCGTCTGTATTCTAACCGTGATTGGCATATGTGGCCAGTTTCTCTGGGCTCCTATCAATCGTACGAGAGTGCCTGAACCGCATCCTTGCGGCTGGCGATCCAGGCGGGATAGCTGGACCCTACCATCGCGCCGACCAGCGCGATGAGTCCGGCGCGAATAAGCCACCCGTAAGTGATCAAAATCGGAAGCGTCGGGAAAGCCGCAATGAAACCCGCGCGCACCAGGTAACTCAGGCCGACACCGGCGACAATCCCGAGGAAGCACAGCAGCGCAGTCTCTGTAAGTAGCGCGCGGACAATCAAAAGCTTGCTGGCTCCGAGGGACTTGAGCACGCCAATGTCCCGCGTGCGTTCGAGAACCGTCGTGTACATCGTCAGGAAAATAACCAGAAGGCCGACCGCGACAGCGAGGGCAATCATAGAGTGGATAAAAGTTTCGAGCGCGGGGATGTTCGTAGAGCTCATGAGCGTCATGAACTCCTTGATTGGCCGAACCTGATAATTCGGGAGTAGTTGCTTGATTTCCGAGATGACATCGTCTGTGTGCTCGGGCCGGGTGCACCTGACCAGGAAAATGGTGGCTTTGTCGCGCGCGCCGACGAGATCCTGAAGCGTGTGGATTGGCACAAAGAGCCGCCCGCCTTTCCCATGCTCGATGATGCCAACAACTTTCCAGTCATGGTTGAACAGGTTGTGGGTATCGCCGAGTTTGAGCTTCTTTGACTTGGCAGCCAAATCGTCAATGAGCAAATCGTCAGGTCCTTCGAGGTCGCGGCCTTGATGGAATACAAAGCCGTTGGAAACGTCGCGGAACGAAACAGGGTCGATGCCCCAGACCGTTTCGACACCGCCCGAAGTATTGAACTGAAGAATGGCAGGCGCGACGGACTGCACATACTTCTGCTCCTGCAACCGATCGGCAATCTTGACCGGCATGGGTGACCCGCTCATCCCCAAAAACACTTGCGCGGAAGGCGCCTGGACCAGCACGTCCGCGCCGATTCCCTCTATGCGCTTCGCTGTTTCCTGCAGCATGCCGGAAGTTAGCCCGACGATAAGGACGACGAGCGCAACTTCCACCGCAATTGCCAGAACTCCGATGAGTGTACGGATCGGCCGATGAAAAAGATTGCGCAGGACAAATTGACTCATCATGGCGCTTTGTCCTTTGGCGCGTCGCTTAGCTGAACTACCTCGGCCCCCTGCGGAGCTTCGAGCGTAAACCGATCCGGCGTGAGCGGATCGTTGAGAGATACTTTTGTCACCGACATGTCCAGCCGGTATTCATCGTGCGGCCGGTCAATCGAAATCGAGCGCGGAAAATCCGGCTGCTTCGGACTACCAGCCGCTGCCGCAGCGTCGGCTGCTTGCCAGTTTGCGTAGCGAACATCGGAAACCAGCGCGCCCTTTGGGCCGTAAGTTTGAAGCCGCGCAACGTGCAAATTGGCGCGATCGAACCAGATCTTGCGCAAAATTTCGTTCTGGTAGCCGCCGCGAAGCACAGTCAACACGTAATAACGCCCGGTCTCATCGTTGAATTCTTCGGGGAGAACAACCTCTTCTTTCCGCACTTCTGGCCACAGCAGGGCATCAACAAGATGCTGTGGGCGAAGATTCTCGATGGGCTTGGCGCTCGGCCGGTTCAGGGCAACAGTGCCGACCAGGAACTTGTTCCTCGGAGGAATCGACACCTCGAAATCGTGTCCGTCGCTGGCCATGTCAAAGACAGTTTTGCCGATTACCGGAACCTGGCCAATCATGCGCACATTGTAGGGCCGTGAAGCGAGCAAAAACGCCTTCACTTCGTGATACTCGTTGATGACCCCGCTGTACGCCGAACCGGCCGTCGGCTTCAGCTCCACCGTCGCGTTAAGGGACTGTAGATTCCGCGCAAGCATGTTGTAGCGGTCCAGAAGTTCTTCGGGCGTAGCCTCTAGCGCCACCGGGCGCATCGCCGCGGGAACGGTGGTGGTTTTCGTGACGCCACTGTGGCCGCCGCAGCCGCAAGCCACAGCCGACAGTGTCAGCCAAACCGTACATTTCCACGCACGTTTCATCGAGTGTTTCCGAATTCCTGACCCTTAAGGAGCAATTTGCCAGCCACAGGAAAACGCATGACCGCGCGATGTATAGCTCTGCTGCCACAATCCAGGTGAGAGGAGCACGAAGTTCGAGTTCGCTCACACGTTGCGGGTAACCCCACGCCTTCACCCGCCAATCAAGACAGCCCCCGTTAGCGCTACGCCCTTTATTTTAGCGTAATTCACGCACTATTGGGGTCGGGCAATATAGACGTCGAACGCCTGAACCGTCGGGCGGACACGCCGAATAATCTCCGTTGGCCAGAGGGATTGGCTTAACACCGTGACCCAGCCATCGCTCGGTTCGCATACCGCGCAAAACGTATAGCGAGGGTACGCTGCCTGGTACGCGTCCAAACCTCGATGCGAAAGCTCGCCTTCGAGCCCAGCATCTTCCTTTTGGGCCGAAGTTCCAGCGCGGAACCCGAAAGTCTCTCCGTCAAATCGGGCCACGAGCTGGCGCAGTGTGTCGCGCGAAGGTTGCAGAATTACCACACACCGGGCTGCGGACTCGCGGAATTCGATGTTGTGCGCTTTGCAGAAATCGCGTATCCGATCGAGATGGCTGAAGAAATCCACGGCGAAAGGCTCTTTCGCGGCAAGAGCAACAAGCGCCGCAGCCCAGATTTCCGCGGCTTCGGCTCCGCGTAGAGGCTCGCGCGACTCGGTTTCAATCAACTCGAGGCCGATGGCTTTTGTGTCCGCTCCTAGCTCTAGCGCCTGAACGTCTAGAGAATACGGAGGCAGGTCTGGCGCTGGATTTTCCGCGTGCATGCCTATTCCTCGGCGCTGATGTCGCCGAATTTTTCCAGGAAAGCCGGGGAAGTCTTCCGAATCTCAAGCCAATCAAAGAAAGCATCCGGCGTCTCCAGCCAGATGCGGAACCATTCCGCAATTTCCTTCTTTTCCTCTCGCTTGCGAGCCTCCACCTTGCGATTGTGGGAAATCATCTCCGCCCGGCGCTTGCCCAGTCGCGCGATTTCCAGAACCCGTCCGACCGCGGCGGTTTCGCTGTGCGTGCGGAACCGCCGAAGCAGTTCGTCGAGTCGCGTTAGGCTGACTTCGGCGTCTTGCAGCGTCTTGAAGTGCAGGATGTCTTCAAACTCCTCCTCGAAGCGTTCTTCGGCTTCCTCGCGTTCAGTGAGCTGCACTCGCCACCCCATCGATTTCAAGACATCGGCGATGTAATCGTTGCTCGATTTGCCAGCCTCGCCGTGGTCGGCAATAAGTTTCCGGCGCAACTGGTCGATTTCGGCCGTCGACCATTTCTGGATGCCAAGATCGCGCGCGGCTTCGAGGATCATTGCTTTCTTCGTTTGCAGGCTTTGGGTCATCGCTTGCCTTTTTGGGCCGAGCGGGCGGCGCGCTTGTGAGCATGCGAATGGCGCGCCTCCGTAACTGCGGGTTCGGCGGGTTCCCCATTTAGCAGACGGTGATATTTGGCCACATTTTTGTTGTGTTCCGCCAGTGTCGCCGCAAAAAAATGGCCGCCCTGCGTATTGGCGACAAAATAGAGGAAGTCGGTCTGCGCGGGGGCGAGCGCCGCGCGGATTGCTGACTCACCTGGATTTCCAATGGGCCCGGGCGGCAATCCTCGATGTTCATATGTGTTGTACGGCGAGTCGTAACGCAAATCCTTCAGCGTGAGCGGCGGCTTGTACTGGTCCGCCTGCTTCAGCGCGTAGATCACCGTAGGATCACATTGCAGTAGCATTCGCTTGCGCAACCGATTTGTATAGACGCCTGCGACTACCGGGCGCTCGTCCGGCTTGGGAGTCTCAGCCTCTACCAGCGAAGCCAGCGTCACCACAGAGAGGAGCGGCGTTCCGGGAATTAGTGGATCGAGCTTATCTGGCGCGGCCTTTTGCAGCGTCTCGCGGAATTTGCGCACCAGCATGGCCGCAAGGTCAGCGGGCGCAGCGTGACGCTGGAGATTGTAGGTGGCGGGAAAGAGGAATCCTTCGAGGGATTTTGCATCGGGAGCGATGTCTCGGACGAGCGCGGGATCGCCCGCCGCCTTCGCGAAATCCGCGGCTTTCATCAGCTTCGCCGATTCCAGGTTCTGCGCGATGTCGAAAATGGTGTCCCCTTCGCGCACCGTGAATTGCTGATAGTAGACCTCGCCATTGGCCAGTTTCCAGAAAACTTCCTTGCCCGTCAGCGGATGGTCGAAGAAATATTCGCCGGCCACGGGCGTGCGTTTAGGATGGCGCCGCGCGTAAATCTCGAACGCAATCGCGCTCCGAACGATGCCGTTTTCTTTCAGAATATGCGCGGCCGCTCTCCGCGAAGCGCCATGCGGAATCTGCACGAACACGCCCTCCGCGGGTATCGTTCCGTATGGCTTTTCGATGCTGTACCAGAGGAATCCGGCGGCCGCACCGGCGGCAAGCAGTAGGACAAGGACGAGGGCTACAAATACGCGCAAACTAGGTATGCTCCCGGGCCGTGGAGTTTCGAGCCAGATATTCTCGCAAAATCACCATGGCGGCAACCGCGTCGACGCTGTACTTGTCCTCCGAGGCACGGGCATTCTTTTTGCGTCCACGTGGAGTTTCGTGGTGCGTGATGCGTCGTCCGAACTCCTGCTCCAGGAGTTGCTCGGCCTGCCAGCTCGTCAACCGCTCGTCCACCATCTCGACCGGTACTCCAATCTGCTTGCGCAGTCGCTCGGCGAAGCGGGTAGCCTCCTCGGCCATTGCGCTCGGTGTGCCGTCCAGCCGCAGCGGCAAGCCGACGATAATTTGCCTGATGCCGTGATCGCGCACGAATTCGCGCAACCGGCGCATGTCCTCATTGCGGTTGATGCGCTCCAGCGTAGTGTGAGGCTCGGCCACGCGTGCCTCGCAATCGGCAAGCGCCATCCCAATTTTCTTGCGCCCATAGTCCAGCGCCAGAATTTTGCCCGCGGCTGTATCAGTTTTGTTCTTCTGCGTCACCTCGCCAGTATAGCTTGAAGGCTCGTGCGCTGCGGTACATAGGAGGCAATCAGGAGTCTCTCCACATCCTCGCATCTACTTGATTTTTGAAGGGAAAAGTATGAGCCGCAAATCTCCTGTGATGAAAATCACGACCCAGCAGGGCAGTTCTGCCTAACATGTTACGTGGCCTGCACAGGGAAGCGCTCCAGCTCCGGATGGAGCGGTTGCGATTTGCGGCCAAGAACAATAAAGCAGGAGGTACTCGAGCGGTAGTCACCCACGCACATGCCAAACAAGCTCAGGGCGGGAATCATCGGTTACGGCAGGATGGGACGCGGTTTTGTTGCCGCGATGCAGGAAAGCGACCTTTGGGACGTAGCGGCCGTGTACGACATCCGCAGTCAAACACGCCAACTGGCTGCACAGCAAGTTCCCGAAGCGGCGATTTATGACGAACCAGATGCCATTTTTGGTGACACCTCGATCGATGCCGTCGGCTTGTTCACCCTGGCAGATGCGCGGCCACAGCAGATTCGGCAAGCCCTGGCGAACCGCAAGCATGTCCTCGCGGAAAAGCCCATCGGCGCCGACATTGCCACGGAGTGGCAACTGGTCCACGAAATTGAAGCCGGTGACCGCCTTGTGGCCGTCAATCTGTTCAATCGCAATGCCTGGTATCACAAGGA
>Ga0187778_10001107_pt1 | contig 19098 bp, 15 predicted proteins | sample 1015_Q2_SP5_20_M_FD_132418 | JGI IMG/M metagenome (GOLD analysis project Ga0187778, IMG submission 132418) | Tropical peat soil microbial communities from peatlands in Department of Meta, Colombia - 1015_Q2_SP5_20_MG | ecosystem: Environmental > Terrestrial > Soil > Wetlands > Peat | place...
CCGCAGCTTTTGACTGAAGCAGCCCACGGCTGTTTGGAGCCTCCTCCTACAAGACGGCTCCGGAGGGCCCACCTCCATCTTCCGTACAGCATGACGATTTCTCGTCTTCTTGACACAATCCCCGGCAGAGCCGGGGGGTCTCCCGCGTGTACTAGCGTGAAAACTCGTTTCCGCCGCTACGAAGGCTTCCTGTCGAACCGGGCCAGCGCGTCCAGAATCTGCCTTCCATAAAGCTCCACCTTTCGCTTCCCGAAGCCAGGGACGCCGGTGAGGTCCCGCAAGGTTCGCGGACGGACCCGGCACAATTCCTCGAGCGAACGATCATGCAGCACGATATAAGCCGGGATCCTTTGCTGCCTCGCCGTGGAACGACGCCATTCTCGCAGGTAATCCCAAAGTGCCTGATCGATCTCCGCAGCCCTCGGCCCGGGAGCGCCCGTGGTGCCGGGCGCGGCGGGCGGTGATGGCGGCTTCCACCGGGTCCGTCGCGGGAGCTCCTCCGTGACCGGCCGCTTCAGCCATTCCGGCTCGGAGCCGCAGGCGTCGCACGCCCCGCAGGAGGCCCACTTGGGCGTCTCGCCAAAGTGTCGGCACACTTGCCGATGGCGGCAGGAATGCGATTCGGCGAAATCCCGAATGTCGCGGTAGCGCTGCCAGGCCCGCTCCTTTTCCGCAGGATCTTCCATCTGCCCGATGAAGTGGGCCAGCAGGGCGGTGTCTCGCTTCTGCCATAAAAGGATGCAGTCCGCCGGCCGGCCATCCCGGCCGGCCCGTCCGGCCTCCTGATAGTACTGTTCCAGCGACTTCGGCAGCGCGAGATGGATGACGGCACGCACGCCAGCTTTGTTGATGCCGAGACCGAAAGCGATCGTGCCCACCAGCACTCGCACTTCATCCGACATCCAGCGCTCCTGATTGCGGCGCCGCTCCTCTGTCTCCATCCTGCCGTGGTAGGCGACCGAGGGAATGCCTTCCTCGTCGAGCATGGCGACGGTCCGCTCCACCCGGGCAATGGTCGGCGAGTAGACGATCGCGTTGCCGTCCCCCAGCTGCCGGAGCGCTCGGACCAGCAGCTGCGGCTGCGAGACCGCGTCGCTCTGCCTGGCGACGTAGCGCAGGTTCCGGCGGTGGAAGCTGGCAATATATTTGTGGGGATCACGCAACTGCAGCTGCTCGAGGATGTCGTGCCGCACCCGGCGCGTGGCGCTGGCGGTGAAGGCGGCGATCGGCCGCTCCGGAAACTCGGTCCGCAGCCGGCTCAGCTGGCGGTATTCCGGCCGAAATTCATGGCCCCACTCGGAGATGCAGTGGGCCTCGTCGATGGCGAAGAAGGAAACCGGGACCTGCCGCAGCCACTCCGTCGTGTCCGGCCGCGCCAGCCGCTCCGGGGACAGGTACAGTAACCGGTAAGCGCCTTCGCGCGCCGCCTGCATGACCTCGAACTGCTGGTTCCCCGCCAGCATGCTGTTGAGCCCAGCGGCGGGAATCCCCATCTGGCGCAACTGGGCCACCTGGTCCTGCATCAGGGCGATCAGCGGCGAGATCACCACGACCGTGCCTTCCAGTACGACGGCCGGCAACTGGTAACAGAGAGACTTCCCGCCTCCGGTGGGCATCACCACGCAGGCGTCTCGCCCGCTCAGCAAACTTTGGATGATGCGCTGCTGGAGTGGGCGAAACGAGTCATAGCCCCAGTAGCGGCGCAGGGCGAGCAGGGGATCGGTGCTACGGCTCATAAGCGGAACTCGGGGTTTTCTCTGCTCACACCTCGGCTGTAACCACGGCACCAGGCGACCGGCATGGTGCGCATCGTCTGCACACAGAAAGGGCGACTCTCAGAGTCGCCGCGTGAACTCCTGCACTCGCTTTCCGCTCGCACTGGAAGTAATTAGCGCATCGACTCTTCCACTTCCGAGATCCAATCCGGCCGTTTCAGGACCTCGCGCGGCTTGGGGCCGTCGGCGGCGCCTACGATGCCGTCGCGTTCCATCAGATCGATCAGGTGCGCCGCCCGACCGTAGCCGATGCGCAGGCGGCGTTGCAGCAGAGAAGTAGATGCCTTGCCGAACTCCACCACCAGGCGCACCGCATCCGCAAACAGCGGGTCGTTCTCGTCTTCTCCCAACTCTCCAGCCGCTCTCTCGCCGGCCTCCCGCTCTTCCGGGGGCGCTTCGAGGAACGCTTCCTGGTAATCAGCATCGCCCTGCGAGCGCCAGAATTCCACCACCGCCGCGATTTCCTTCTCGGTGACCAAGGGGGCATGCAGGCGATGGACGCGTGCCGACCCGGCGGGAAGGTAGAGCATGTCGCCGCGTCCCAGCAGGGCCTCGGCTCCGTTGGCATCCAGGATGGTTCGCGAATCGACCTTGGTCGCCACCCGGAAGGAAATGCGGGCGGGAAAATTGGCCTTGATCAGTCCGGTGATCACGTCCACCGACGGCCGCTGCGTGGCCAGCACCAGGTGGATGCCCACGGCTCGCGCCATCTGCGCCAGCCGCGTGACCGATTCTTCCACGTTCCCCGAGTCGAGCATCATCAGGTCGGCCAACTCGTCGATGATGATCACGATGTAAGGGATGGGCCGCTCCTCCGGATCATCGCCGAACAGGCTGAGCGTCTCTTCGTCTTCAAACAGTCTGTTGTACTGGTCGATGTTGCGCACGCCCTTCTCCGCCAGCAATTTCAGACGCCGCTCCATCTCACGCACGGCGTTGCGCAGAGCGTTCGCCGCCAGCTTGGGCTCAGTGATGATCGGTGTGTACAGGTGGGGAACGCCCTCGTAGTTGCCCAGTTCCAGCCGCTTCGGGTCGACCAGGATCAGCTTCACCTGGTGGGGCGTCGCTTTGTACAGGATGGACATGATCATGGCGTTGATGGCCACGCTCTTGCCCGTTCCCGTAGACCCAGCGATCAGCAGATGTGGCATCCCGGCCAGATCGGCCACGGCAATCCGCCCGTTGATGTCCTTGCCCAGAGAGAGCGTAAGCCGCGACTTCGAGCCGATGAATTCCGCCGACTCCAGGTTTTCCCGCAGCCAGATGATCTCGCGCTCCCGGTTCGGCACCTGGATACCCACCGTGGACTTGCCTGCCATGCGCTCGACCAGAATGCTTTCCGCCTTGAGGGCCAGGCACAAGTCCTCGGTCAGGTTCGTGATTCGGCTGTACTTGATGCCGGCTTCCGGCTTGAACTCGAAGGTGGTGACCACCGGACCGGGATTGATCTGCGTCACCTGCCCGTGTACATCGAACTCTGCGTACTTTTCCGTGAGGACCTGTGCCAGCAGCTTCAACTCTCCCGCATCCACCGCCTGCTGTTCGTCGGGGCGGTGCAGCAGGCTGCTGGGAGGCAGCTTAAAGCTGCCGGCGATGCGGGACAGGGTGGTCCGGGGTTTCCGCGCGCTGTCGCCACGCTGGTTGACCTCCGGCTCAGCCTCCGCGGGAGAGGGCACCGGGCTGTCCCGATGCACGCGTTCCGGAACGGACTCCGGGTGCGCGGGCGACAACACCCGCTCGATTCCTGTTTGTGCCACTGCCGAAGGAATGCCACCGACGTCACCTGGGCTGTCGGGCCGACGCTCCACGTCCGTCGCCGTACTCCGCGCCGGCACTACCTGACTGGGAACCAAGGGTCGGGCAGCACGCCGGCGGTCCAGTTCTCTCTGCAACCGCTGCTTCGCCCGCTGCTCCCGCCAGTCCCTCCACCGCTCGCGCAGCGCCACCAGGAAAGCAAAGCGCGTCGGGATCCACACCTCGACCGCCGAGAACGAGAACGCCGTGGTCATGTACATCGCTACCGCCAGCACGGTGACGGCGACGATATAGGCTCCGGCCAGGTTGAAGTAGTGGATCAGAACATCGCCCAGCAAACGGCCCAACAATCCCTCTATGGGGATCACGTTCATCCAGCGCACTTCTCCCGGCAGCAGTGCGAGAAAGGCCGGCACGAAGGTCAGGAGCCAGATCCCACCCAGCATCTTTGCCAGGGGTGACTGGACCTTCCGGGAACGGAACCAGCGCGCTCCGAGCATCGCCAGAAAGACCGGCAGCAGCGCCGCCCCCAGGCCGAAAAACTGCAGCAGGAGGTCGGAGACGACCGCCCCTGCGATTCCTATCCAGTTGTGGGCCGCTCGGGATCCAGGCAGCGACGCGCTGTTGAAGGAGGGGTCCAGCGGCGAATACGAGGCCAAGGCGAGGAACAGGAGGAGCGCGGAGACGCACAGCAGAAGACCGACCAACTCGTTGAGCCGCCGGTTATGGGACGGATTGAAGATCCGCGACAGAAACTTCATAGGGTCGAATTCCGCAGTGCAGACCGGGTGTGGGGGCACCCGCCCCTGGGTTCCAGAAAGCGCCAGAGCCCTCCGATTATGACAAGAATCCAAGCCCCCCACAATTGGGTATTCTGCGTCCCGTATCGAGTTGGTTCACGCCGCAGCTGACTCAGAGAAAGGCTGCAAGCCCTTTGCCGGCAAAGGCTTGCGCAAAACCCCGAATCAACCTGCCACCCGCAGGGCGAACGCCAGCACACCCGCTCCCACCACGATGCGATAGAGGGCGAAGGGAACGAAACCCCGCGTCCGCACCCAGGCCATAAACCAGGCAACGCTTGCGTAGGCCACCACGAAGGAGACCGTGAACCCCAGCGTAAGGATACCCCACTGTTCCCCGGTAATCTGGGAAACGCCAATCGGGTTCTCGCCTTTTCCCAGGACCGACTTGAGCAGCGTGTAACCAGTGGCCGCTATCATCGTGGGCATGGAAAGAAAGAAAGAGAACTCCAGCGCCGAGGCCCGTGACATGCCGGCCAATTGGCCGGCGGCGATGGTCGACATCGACCGCGAAGTTCCGGGGAAAACCGCGGACAGGATCTGGCAGGCGCCGATCCAGACGGATTGCCCGAGGCTCATATCCTCCATTCTCCAGGTGTGAATCGGGCTGCCGGCGGCATTCGGGCCGGCCCTCTCCCATCTTGCCTTGATCGCGTCCACCACCCACATCACGATGCCGCCGATGAGCAGGGCATAGCCCATCACGTACAAGCTCTCAAGGTTTTGGCCGATTCGTTTGGTGAGGAGGTAGGAAGGAATCGCGGTGACCACGAATGCCACCGCGGTCAGCCCCAGAGGATGGGTCAGGGCGGTCTTGTCGCGGCGCTCGCCCCGGGGGAAGGTCGAGAGAAACGCCGCGATCCGGTGCCGGAAATAGACGGGCAGGCACAGGATCGCTCCCAGTTGGATGACGATCGAGTACATCTTCCAGTAACCGTCAGACAGCGAGAGATGGAGAATCTTCTCGGCAATCCGCAGGTGCGCCGTCGAACTGACGGGAAGGAATTCGGTTAAGCCTTCGATGACGCCCAACACGAGCGAGAGCAGGTAAGGGTTCAAGCTGTCTCCTGAGAGGAACCATCAGTATCCCAGAGATGTGCTGCCCAAGGATTCGGAAGTTGGATTCTGCTTGCGGGTCCTGAGAATTCTCTACTGCACTACATTCCCGTAAGTCGGAACCCCCTGCTGCACCAGGAAAAGCAGCAGTTGCGCCCGGTTCGACCAATCGGATTGCGAATACTGCTGGATGACTTTCTGGGCGAGAGACAGCGCCTGCTCCCGGGACTCGTCGGCCTTCTTCGCCTTCTCTTCGGTTTTGTAGATCTCGATCAGCGCTGCCCTCCGCGATGCCGCCTGATACAGCGCTTCGGGCGCGTCGGGGGACTGGGGATGTTCGCTGGCATACTTCTCGTAGAGGTCGGCCTCTTTGTCGGGACACTTGGATGCGCCCTGCCAGTCTCCGCACAGCTTGTTGTCTATCAAGTGGAACGCCGCCAGGTCTGCCCACTTGGTGCCGGGGAACTTCTTGATCACCAGCTTCATGAGATCTTCGTTGATGCGCTCGCGCAACCCTGGATCCTGGTCCCGGGAGGATGGCCGCGACATCACGTCGGCCCGATCCACCTGCCAACGGATATCGGCCGCCCGGTACAGGGCCTCACCGGCAAGCGGGGATGTCGGGAAGAAGTCATACACCCGGTAGTACAACCGCAGGGCGTCCTGATCGGCGCCCCGGCGCCCGTGCCTGCGGCTGGCCTGGTCCTCCGAGTCCACTGCTTCGCCGAAGACGATCTTGTCTCCCTCCGGCATGGAGGCGCGCACCACCCCTTTATCGAGCATCCAGCCGGTTACCATCTTTTCTTCCCCGAGAAGCGCCTGGACATGCACCCACTCGCGGCTGGTCTCGAGCACAACCAGCTCGCGACCCCGGTCCACTTCCGCCAGTTTCGGCGAACTGTTATCCGGGGAGACATACAAGTTGGCCACCCGGACCGGGGTCGCGCGGTCCGCCGCCAGCAGGCTGGCTGTAACCCCTGAAAGGAAAAGCACAAACCACACCGTCAGACGCACCTTCACGGCCTTCCTCTTTCCCTCAAAATGTCAGGGACATAGGGATTTTACACTCGAAGTGCAGCGCCCAGAAAAAACCGAAACCGTGGGACGTCACAGCTTCGATGGGCACCACAGGGACCGGGGACGCCACGCCCGGAGCCAATCCGAGTGGGGAAAGGGAGCCGAAGAGGACGTCCGAGCGCCCGGCACACTCACGCCCGGCGAATGTCTGCCAGCATCGCAGGGTCGACATTGCCGCCGCTGATCACTGCAACATGGATCTTCCTCGCCGGCAATTCCTTCCTGTGAAACAAGAAGGCTGCGACCGCCACCGCCCCACTGGGCTCGGCGACCGTCTTGGGGTTGACCGCCAGTTGTCGCATGGCCTCGCCGATCTCATTCTCGCTCACCGTCACGATGTCATCCACGTACAAGCGCATGTGCTCGAAGTTGATGGGGCCGATGCTCTGGGTGCGCAGGCCGTCAGCCGCGGTTTGCAACACTTGCTCGGCCTCCAACTGCACCAGTTTCCCGGAACGCAAGCTGGCCTGGGCATCCGCCGCCAGTTCGGGTTCGGCTCCGATGACCTTGACCGAGGGCCGGCTCAGCTTGATCGCGGTGGCGATGCCGCTGATCATGCCACCGCCGCCCACCGGCACGAGCACCGTCTCCACCGACGGCAGGTCCTCAAGAATCTCCAGGCCCATCGTCCCCTGTCCTGCAATGATCTGCTCATCGTTGTATGGAGGCACGAGGACATACCCATGTTGAGCCGCCAGTTCCTCGGCCTTGCTCTGCCGTTCCGCGCTGCCCGGGCCCACGGTGACTAGCTTCGCTCCGAGCGACGCGGTGGCCTCCAGCTTCAATGCCGGAGCGTTGCCGGGCATCACGATCACCGCTCTGACCCCCAGGGCCCGAGCGGCGTAAGCCACCCCCTGAGCGTGGTTGCCGCTGGAATACGTGATGACTCCGCGTTGGCGCTCCGCCTCGGACAGGGAGGCGATTTTGTTGTAAGCACCGCGCAGCTTGAACGCTCCAATCGGCTGCAGGTTCTCGGGCTTGAAAAACAGCTGGCGATCATCGGCCTGGGCGGGGCGCGCCTCCAGCAAGGGCGTACGCACGATGATGCCGTGTAAGCGGCTCTGCGCTTGTCGGATGTCTGCCAGAGTGACGATGGTGATCGCTCCCGAGCTTATCTCCCAGCGCGTCCGCCGCCCGAGGTCGGCAGAGAAACCTGGGTTGGAGCCGCGCTGAAGGCGCGGTAGCTTCGTTGCGCAGCTGGGCCTGACCCGCCCAGAATCGGTTCGCCTTGGCCCTCTAGATCTCCAGGATGACGGGCATGATCAGCGGGCGCTTCTGGGTCTGCTTCGAGATGTAGCGCTTCAGATCCGCCCGGATCTTCTCCTTGATCACGCCGTAGTCCGCCTTCTCCTCGTCACTGGAGACGTCGAGCGTCTGCATCACCACTTGCTTTGCACCCTCCATCAGTCCGTCTTCACCCGGGGAGAAGCCGCGGGTGACGATTTCGGGAGAAGTTTCGACTTCCCCGGTTAGCTTGTTGATGGCGATGATGGGCAGCACGATGCCGTCCTCGCTGATGTGCCGCCGGTCTTTGATGATCAGGTCCTCCACCACGTCGGTGCGCGAACCGGAGTCGATGCATACCCGCCCCACCCTGACCCGCCCCACCTTGCGCGCTCCCAGTTCGTCAAACTCCAGGACGTCGCCGCTCTCGATCAGGATGACCTGTCCCACCGAACCGTGCATGGCTGCGGCCATCTCCGCGTGCAACTTGAGCTGACGGTACTCCCCGTGGATAGGAAGAAAGTAGCGCGGCTTCACCAGGTTGATGACCAGCTTCAATTCCTCCTGGCTGGCGTGCCCGCTGACGTGCACCGGCGGGGAAGAACCGTCGTCGTAAATGACGTGCGCCTCCCGCCGGAACAGGTGGTCCACCATGCGGTAGATGCCCTTCTCGTTGCCGGGAATGATGCGGGCAGACAGGACGACGGTATCGCCCCTTTCGATTTTCGCGTGCTTGTGATTGTCGACCGCCGCCCGCGAGAGCGCCGACATGGGCTCCCCCTGGGTTCCGCTGATCAGCACGCACACTCTCTCCGGCGCAAAGTTCTTCATCTCGCCGGGGTGGATGACCGCGCCCTGCGGAAGGTCGAGGTACCCCAGGTCCTCGGCGATCTCTGCCGAACTGTTCATCGACCGGCCGATGAACGTCAGCTTCCTCCCGTGCTCCTGCGCCAGTTCGACCGCCAACTTGATGCGGTGGATCGACGAAGAAAAGCACGAGATGAACAGGCGCCGCTCGGTGCGCGCGAAGATTTCGTCGAATTTCCGCCTCACCGCCCGCTCGCTGGGCGTGTATCCCTTGCGTTCGATGTTGGTGGAATCCTGCAACAAAGCCAGCACGCCTTCCTTGCCGTACTCCGCGAACGCGTGCAGGTCGAAGAGCCGGTTGTCGGTGGGCGTCGGGTCGACCTTGAAATCTCCGGTGTGCAGCACCACGCCCAAGGGAGTGTGGATGGCCAGGGCCACGCAGTCGACCAGGCTGTGGGTCACCTGAATGGGATGAATCGTAAACGGGCCGATGCGGAAGCGCTCGCCCGGCTTGATCTCCCGCAGGTCGGCGTCATCCAGCAATCCATGCTCGTCCAGTTTGTCCTCGACATAGGCCAGCGTGAACTCCGTGCCCCAGACGGCAACGTTCAGTTCGGAGAGAATCCAGGGCAGCGCGCCAATGTGATCTTCATGCCCGTGGGTGAGGACGATCGCCTTCACACGCTGGCGGTTTTCGATCAGGTAGGAGATGTCGGGGACCACCACGTCGACGCCCAGGAGCTCCGCCTCGGGAAACATCAACCCGGCGTCGACCACAAGGATATCTTCGCCCCAGCGCACGGCCAGGCAGTTCATCCCGAACTCGCCCAGTCCCCCCAGCGGCACAAGCTGCAGTTTTCCAGATGGCATCGGAAGTACAAATGCTAGCACAGGACGGCGGCACGGCTGGTACTGCGGTTTGCCCCTCGCCGCACTCTGCGATAAGGTCAATAGTAGCGCCGGGCGCAGCCCGCGCCGCGGCAGGGAATACATCGATAACCAGAATGGCGTCCCGGCTGAGAAAAAGCTGGTTGCGGCACCACATCGAGACCGCTCTGGTCCAGGGCCTGACGCGCGCCTACGAAACCGTCAGGGTTGATCCCGCAAGATTCCTGATTCAGTTGCGCGCCGCCTACGGCTTGCCCATCACCGGGTTCCAGGGGGTTTACGGCATTGAATTGACGCACCTCGATGAGATCGCCGAGTCCGTGATCCGCAGCGGTATGAAGATTGCCGCCGCCGAAGGTGCGGGCCTGGGCTTGGGCGGCATCGTGACCGTCGTACCTGACCTGGGCATTCTCTCTACCATCACCATGCGTACCATCCAGAAGCTGAGCCTGATCTATGGCTTCGAGTTCAATACCGACGAAGAGATGGCCGAACTCTGGGTGGCTGCGGCCAGCGCCGCAGGCGTGGACATCAGCCGCGAGCTGCTGGAAAAAGGGGTCATCAACCGCTTCGTGCCCCGCGTCATTCAGCGCATTGCCGTTCAGGCCAGCGGAGAAGTGGTCGAGCATTGGGCCGGGCGCATGATTCCCCTTCTCAGCTCCCTGATCGGAGCCGGGCTCAATTACTATTTCGTGCGGGCCTGGGGCCGGCGCGCCCGGGTCCACTTCCGCGGCAAACACCTGGACGTGCGGGCTGGTCACGCACCGGCCCAAGTCGCGGCTGCCCCGGCTACCCCGGAGCTGTCCTCTTGACGGCTATGCCAGGTTGCTTCCGCTGTGCCGCGATGCTGTTCGATCTCGACGGAGTTCTGATCGACTCCACCCGCGTGGTTACTCTCCAGTACAGGCGCTGGGCGCAGGAAAACGGCCTGGACCCTGAGCAAGTGCTGCAGACCGCCCACGGCGTCCGCACCATCGAAGTGGTGCGCCTTGCCGCCCCCCATCTCGATGCCGAAGCCGAGAAGGCTAAGATCGAAGCCCGCGAAACCGCCGACCCGAACATCGTCGTCATGCCCGGCGCGCCCCAATTGCTGGCCTCCGTGCCCCGAGGCCGCTGGGGCGTGGTGACCTCCGGCGGCCGCTCCCTCGCCACCACCCGCATGCGGAGGCTGGGTGTGCCGATTCCCGATGTGCTGATCACGGCCGATGATGTCCAGAGAGGCAAACCCGACCCTGAGCCTTACCTCAAGGGAGCCGAGCTCCTCGAGGTTAAGCCTGCGGACTGCCTGGTCGTGGAAGACGCGCTGGCAGGCATCTCGGCTGCCCACGCCGCTGGGATGAAGGTCATCGCGCTGCCCAGCACGTATTCGCCCGACGAGTTGCAAGACGCCGACGCGCTGGTCACGGGTCTGGACAAGATCCAAGTACGGCTGGGCGAGACAGCGGGCGACCTGGAGATCCGATGGATCGCAGAGTGCTCCTGAACGCAGCCCGGGCGGCGGCAATGCTTGGTGGTTGGATCCCTGTTAGCGCAGCCAATCCTCCAACTCGATTCCCCGATCCGTCTTCTGGTCGCGGTATTTCACGATCACCGGGGCGTACAGCGAAAGTCCCCACTCGAGAGCCGCTCCCTTGCGCACGGCCCGCGATCCCGGAACCACCACGGCATTCTCCGGTACTTCAAGCGGCTTTTCCGGAGTCGCCCGGTAGACTTCTCCCCGCACCAGGTCATAGAGCGGCGTGGAGCGTGTCAGGACCGTGCCGGCTCCCAGGACCGCCCGCGCCCGCACCAGCGTACCTTCGTAGACGCCACAGTTGCCCCCCACCAGCACATCATCTTCGATGACCACCGGCGCGGCATTCACCGGTTCCAGCACTCCGCCGATCTGCGCCGCCGCGCTCAGATGCACGCGCTTTCCCACCTGCGCGCACGACCCGACCAGCACGTGCGAATCCACCATGGTTCCTTCATCCACGTACGCGCCCACATTGATGAACATGGGGGGCATGCAGATGACCGAAGGCGCCACGTACGCGCCCTGCCGCACCGATGACCCGCCCGGCACCACCCGCACCCGGTCCGCCACCGTGAACCGCCGGGCAGGATAGGTGTCCTTGTCCACGAACGTCAGCCCGGCATCGCCCATCTCGATCAGTTCGCCCAGTCGAAAGCCCAAAAGGATTCCCCGCTTCACCCAGGTGTTCACCACCCAGCGCCCGTCCTGCTTCTCCGCCGCCCGGACCTTGCCCTGGGCCAGCGCCTCGCGAAACTCCAGAAAGGTTTTGCGGGCCTCGGGATTCCCCTCGACCTCGCCGAGAGAGGCGAAACGGGCAATGGCAGTTTGCAAGGATTGCATGAAATTGTCGCTTGCAGAGGGTGAATTGTCGATGGTCAACCCTGAATCGCCGGCAAGCGCCAGAGCTTGGAAAAGCGAAACTCAACCATTGACTATTCTCAGATGCACTTGCATTCGCTCCGGATCAGCACGCCCGGCAGATGGTGCGCCATCTCGCGGGCCTCAGCCAGGGTGCGGTAAGGACCGTGCCAGCGCGCATGATTGGCGTCATGTCCCGCGGGCCGGCCCTTGCCGTGGTTACACTGGCCGCAGGTGCCGCGATGCAGCACCACCTTGTGCGGCCCGGCCAGCCAGTTTTCGTAGACGTAGAACTCGGTGACTTCGGGCGCCGGCGTCGCAGGCTTGGTGATCAGGCCGGCTTCGGTCACAATCCGCTGCAGTTTGGAGCGCGTGTCCCGACGCATGGGCAGCAGCGGCAACCGGTAGACTTCCTCGATCTTGCCCATCATGGCCAGCACCGCCTTGACCGGCAGCGGGTTCGACTCGAGGAAGTTCGCCTGCATCAGCGGCAGATACTTGCGATGAAGGCTGCGCGCCGCACTCCAGTCATTGTTGAGCGCGGCTCGCGTCATCTCCGCCATTTCGTGCGGTATTTCATTGGATGCCACCGAGATGATGCCGACCCCGCCCAAGGCAATGACCGGCAACGTCAGGGCGTCATCCCCGGAGAACACCCGGAAATGCGCCGGCACCGCGTTCGAGACCTCGGCGATCTGGGTGATGTTCCCGCTGGCTTCCTTCACCCCGGCGATGTTGGGAACCTCCGCCAACCGGGCTAGCGTCGCGGGTTCCAGGTTCGCGGCGGTGCGCCCGGGAACGTTGTACAGGATGAGCGGCTTGTCCACGGCTTCGGCCATGGCCCGGAAATGGCGATATTGTCCCTCCTGGGTCGGCTTGTTGTAATAAGGAGAAGCCGTGAGGATAGCACTCACCCCCGGCCGGGATGCGACTTCCTTTGCCTTCTGCACCGCCTCATAAGTGGAGTTCGAGGAGGCGCCGGCCACCACCGGCACACGCCCGCCCACAACCTCCACGGTTACATCGATGACGTGCAGCCACTCGTCGTGCGACAGCGTCGGCGTCTCACCCGTGGTCCCGCAGGGAAGCAGAAAATCGATGCCCGATTCCACTTGCCAACTTACAAGGTTGCGCAGTGCTGTTTCGTCGATGGATCCGTCCTCGAGGAACGGAGTTACGAGCGCCGTGCCGCATCCACGCAGTTCCATAGGACTAAGATAACGCTAACCAGCCCCGCCGGGAAATCATCGATCGGTGCACGACAGAATCAAGCGGAAGGCAGGCGCCCGGGCCTTCAGAGCCTCGGCCTTAGTCTGCGGCGGAAAAACTTCGCCTTGGGGGGAAGAGCAGCACCGGCCGCGGTCGAACCCGGGTTCTGTTTTGTATGAGGGCTTCAGCCCCTAAGGCATCCAGAACCGTCCACAGCCTCCTACAGTTCCCGCCAGATCTCCTTGAACTCATAGAATCCCCGCTTGCCTGCTAACCACTCTGCCGCGCGCACCGCCCCCTCGGCATAGCCCCGTCGCGACTTCGCGTCGTGGCAGAGATAGATCCGGTCGTTAGGGGAATCGAACACCACCTCATGCATGCCCACGACGTCGCCTTCGCGAAACGAGGTGATCTCCAGTTCGGCTCCAGCCGCTGCCTTTATGATGCTCTGCAGAACCAGCGCGGTGCCCGAAGGCGCATCCTTTTTCTGTTTGTGGTGCCGCTCGAAGATTTGCCCGAGATATTGGTGGCCGACCGCCTCCGCCGCGCCACGCACCACCTCCAAGAAGAGGTTCACGCCAATCGAGAAATTGGCGCCGTACACCAACCCAGTGCCGGCCTTCTCCACCTGCTGCCGGACCCGCGCCACGTCTCCCTGCCAGCCGGTTGTGCCTACGACCATATTCTTCCTGGCAACGAGGCACCCGCGAATGTTCTCCAGAACAGCCATCGGCGTCGTGAAGTCGATCACCAGGTCCACGTCGCGCAGGGCCGCCTCCGTAAGGCCGCAGGCGGCCTGGTTCTCGGATGCGCCCAGCACTCGGACGTGGTGCCGGCGCTCACGCGCCACCTCGGCGACCAGCGATCCCGTCTTCCCGCGCCCCAGAATCAGCACATTCATCGCTCCTGACCTCTCCGTCGCGTCCTGAGCCGCAGTTCTCCGGGTACTCGGTTTGCTTCAGGCAAAGACCTCGGGATCGAGTTCCGAGAAGAACGCCCGATGCAGCCGCCGGATCACCCCCGGAACGTCGTCTTCTTCCACGACAAACGTCAGATTAATCTGCGAAGCCCCTTGCGAGATCATGCGGATCTTCAGATCCGCGAGTTCGCCGAACACTCGCGCCGCGATTCCCGGCGTCTCCCGCAGATTCTCCCCCACCAGACACACGATGGCTTTCCGGCCCTCGTAGCGTACATCGGCCAGCTTGGCCAGGTCCGCGGCCAGCGCTGGAATGGCCTGGTTACTGTCCACCGTCAACGATACGCTGACTTCCGAAGTCGAAACCACGTCCACCGCAACCTTATGCCGGTCGAAGGCCTCGAAGATCGCCTTCAGGAACCCGTGCGCCAGCAGCATGCGCGGCGCGGCGACGTTGATGATGGTGATCCTCTTCTTGGCGGCAATGGCCTTGAAGACATTCCTCGAGTGCATGCCACGGGCCGTGATCTTGGTCCCCTCGCAGGGGGGATTGCGTGAATTGAGCACATACACCGGAATGTTTTTCTGGATGGCGGGCAGCACCGTGGCGGGATGCAGGACCTTGGCGCCGAAGTACGCCAGCTCGGCGGCCTCGTCAAAGCTGATGACGCGGATGCGCTTCGCCTCGGGACATAAGCCGGGATCCGTGGTCAGCATCCCGTCCACGTCAGTCCAGATTTCGATCGCCTCGGCCCCCAGCCCTGCCCCCACGATGGCGGCGGAGAAGTCTGACCCGCCCCGTCCGATGGTGGTGGTGACACCGCCGCGGGTCGCTCCGATGAATCCCCCCATCACCGGGACCTGCCCGCGCTCCAGCTGGGGCCGCACCAGCCTTCGCAAACGTTCATTGGTTTCATCGAGCAGGGGAGCGGCCCGCGTATGCGTCGCATCCGTTATCAGGCATTGGCGTGAGTCCACCAGCGATGCCTCGAGCCCCCGCAAGCAGAATGCCTCGGTCACGATCCGGCTGGAAAGCAGCTCTCCATAGGCGGCCACGTGGTCGGTGGTGCGCGGGGTCAACTCGCCTACGGCGGCGATCCCTCTTAACAACTCGTCGAGCGCGTCAAACTCCGCTTCCAGCTCGCCATGGAAGCGGGTAAACACTCCTGTGCCCAGCAGTTCACCGGCTGTGCTGTAGTGCCGCTCCCGCAAGCCACGGGAAAGATCCAGGGCCGTCTCCCGCTCGCCCGATCCGGCCGCGCCCGCCATCTTCAGCAAGGTGTCGGTGACCTTGGCCATGGCGCTGACCACAACCACCGGGCGCCGCGCCCGCCGGTCGCGCACGATCGAGGCCACGCGGTCGATGGCGGCCGCGTCCTCCACCGAGGTGCCGCCGAATTTCATCACGATCATGAGAAGCAATCCCGCCGAGGAAAGTAGCGCCCGGGTTTCGCCCGCGGCCTGCCACCGGCCGTCAGGGGGGCGAACACCAACGCCGCGGGAACCGCAGGCGCGAAGCCCCAATTACCCCAGGTATCCCTGTGCCTTCAGCAACTCGGCATTCAGCAACGCCGCCCCGGCTGCACCGCGGATTGTGTTGTGCGAGAGCACGGTAAATTTCCACTCCAGCACCTTGCAGGGCCGCAGACGCCCTACGGTAGCCGCCATGCCCGCCCCGCGCTCGGCATCGAAGCGCGGCTGCGGACGGTCCACCGCCTCCACGTACACCACCGGCTGCTCGGGGGCGCTGGGCAAACGCAGTTTCTGCGGTTCCGCTGTGTACGAGTTCCAGGCGGCGATGATCTCCTCCGGCTTTGCCTTCTGCTTGAACCTCACCGAGACCGACTCGGTATGACCGTCCTCGACCGCCACCCGGTTACACTGTGCGCTCATGGCAAACGACGCCGGACGCACCTTGAGCCCGTTCAGCCGGCCCAGAAGCTTCAGGGTCTCCTCCTCCATCTTTTCTTCTTCCTTGGCGATATAGGGAATCACGTTTCCCAGGATGTCCAGGGACGCCACGCCGGGATAACCGGCGCCGCTGACCGCTTGCATGGTGACCGCCATCACCGTCTCGAGCCCGAAGCGCTGCTCCAACGGCGCCAGCGCCAGCACCAGCCCGATAGCAGAGCAATTGGGATTGGTCACGATGAACCCGCCTGATTTCTTTCGCCAGCTTTGCGTCTCCACCAGCCTGACATGACAGGCGTTGACCTCGGGGATGACGAGCGGTACGTCCATCGCCATGCGCAACGCGCTGGAATTCGAAATCACGCCACAGCCCGCTTCGGCGAAGCGCGGTTCCAGGTCTGCCGCGATACTGGCATCCAGGGCCGCGAAGATCACTTTGGGCGCGTCCGCGGGCGCCGCCGGTGACACTGTCATTTTCGCGACGCGTTCGGGTATGGGGGTCTTCAGCCGCCAGCGCACGGCGTCCGTGTAGGCACGGCCTTCGGATCGGTCCGAGGCAGCCAGCCAGGCCACTTCGAACCAGGGATGGTGCTCGAGCATCTGGACAAACCTCTGTCCCACGATGCCGGTCGCGCCCAGGATTCCGATTTGCAGCTTCCCCGACATAGGTAATGTTTTGAATTCTACATCACGGCTTCGGCCACCTGGCCGAGCCGGGCTCACACGAATTACCTCCAGGGCGACTTTCTTCGCTGGGTTGGAGGGGAACCAGGGGCTGGGCGGGAAACGAGGAGCGAAAGCCGAGCCGCTCGCGAAAGCATCGCGCTGTTCGGGTGCAGGCCGCGGCGAGAAGAGTTCACGTATCAGGTCTTGCTCGGGCTGGTTCCGCCGCCTGCTTCATCTTCGCGGCTGGATCTCTCCCCCGAACGCATATTCGTTCAGCGGGCCAAAGCGTCTCTTCTCCATGTAAAGCTTCCAGCGTCGGAACACGATGCGCAGGCTGGCCATCACCGGAATGGATAGATAGACGCCCAGCACGCCGGCAATTTCGCCGCCCGCCAGCACCCCAAAAATCGCCGCCAGCGGATGCAGTTCCATGCTCTGGCCCATCACCCGGGGCGAGACCACGTAATCCTGCACCAGGCGCCAGGTTCCCAGGAAGATCAGCAGGACTACCCAGTGCTGGTAGCTCATCAACACCGCTATGCTGAGGATGAGAAACGCCGCCACCAGCGGCCCCACCACCGGGATGAACTCCATCACCCCGCCGGCGGTTCCCAGTACCAGGGCATACGGGACCCGCAGTATCCCCAGAAAGATGGTGTACACCAGCAGCGACAGGGCCGCCAGTGTCAGTTGGGCGCGGATAAAGTGTGCCAGCATGTGGTTCATGTCATCGAGCACGCCCTGCAAGAATTCCCGCTGCGGCCGGGACTGCACCAGGTTCAGAAACACGTCGCTGAAACTTTTTCCATCTTTGAGGAAGAAGATTGCCAGCAACGGAACCAGCAGGATCACCCAGGCCTGTTTAGCCACGCCCGCCGCTCGCAGGCCGAAGCGCTGGGCCAGCCGCGTGATGTCGTCCTTGTGGTCGAGCAGGAACCCTTTCAGCAGGTTCTGGGTGGTCGAACTCAGGCCGTGCTCCTGGCCGATCTGCTGCGCGATGTCCCCGGAGCTGATTTTTTCCAGCAGGGTGGGCAGGGACTGTCCCAGTCGCGCACCTTCGTGCCCGATGCGGGGGCCTACGAAAAAGAAGAACAGCCCCAGCCCGGCAAGCAATAAGGTGTAAATCACGGCAATGGCACGGCCCCGACCGCGCAGCAGTTTTTCCAGGCGTGAAACGGCAGGCTCCATCAGGTAGGCGAAAAAAATGGCGAACAGGAAGGCGATCAGCGTCCGCCGGGCGATGTACAGGAAACTGAGACCCAAGGCAAACAGCAGCGCCGTAAACAGCACCCGCGTCGCTCGCAAGTCAACGATGGTCATCCGCGCTACCCACCAGCCTCAGGACGCTAGTCCCGGACTACCTCCGTGCGCTCGCTCGGAATGGTGATTCGCATCAGCTTGAACTGGTCATCCAGCCACAGCATCCAGTCGCTGGTCTCGCTCTTCATGACGAACTTGTTCAATTCCCGCTCACTTCCGTGAAAGGCGACCTTGTCGCGTCCGCTGAACGAGATACTCAGGGGCATGGAGGTGCGCTGGTGAGGATTCAGGGCCCCGAACTGCACCGGCTGGTTCACCGGACATTGCACCTTCCCGTTCTCCTGCTTGCAGGCGGCGGAGAGGTAGCGCCACATGAGGATGGCGCGGTGGCTGAAGAAATAATCGTCCAGAATGCTGGTCGAGGCCGGCAGCAGGTAGGGCTGCTCCTCCGCCTTCTCCCCCGGTGCTCGGACAATACGTTCCAACAGGAATTCATCGTTGGGAACGACCGTGGCCTGTGCCTTGCCCGGGCTGATCTCCTTCCATTCATACTTGCGGATCTCGCCGGTGGGCGTGAGTTGCAGCTCCGAGGTCTGCACCGCGTTGTCCGTGGTCCCCTCCGTCTTGAATTCTGACGTGGTCAGGCTCCCGTTGCCATCTTCGTGGATCGAGAAAGTCTCGGTCGCCACTCTCTTCTCGTTAACGAAGACTGCGAACGAGCCGGAATCCACCACTCGTCCTGTGCCCTCGTTCTGCTTCCCCTTGTCCCCAGCCTGGGCCACGGCTGCCATGAGAGCCAGCCCGGCCGGAATCACGATAAGTACCCTCGAAAGCTTCACTGCACATCTCCTTGTTTGTCCGCAAAGCCCAGCTCCTGCAAAACTTCCTGGGCAATGGCCTCGGCGTCCTTGCCTCCGGTCTCGACCCGCAGCTCAGCGGCAAGGTAGTGGGGCCGGCGTTCTTCATGGAGCCGGCGGAATGCGGCCTCGTCTCCGCGCAAGGGCCGCTCGACACCGTCCTGGCAACAACGCTGCCACAGCTCCTCGATCGGAGCATCCAGGTACACGGTCGTGATCCCCGGCGCCTCCAGCAGAGCCCGGTTGCCGGGCTGTACGAAGGCCCCGCCGCCCAGTGCGGCAATGAAGGGCATTCCCGGTTCCACCTCAGCCAGCAGTTCCCGCAAGGCCTGGTGCTCGACCTGGCGAAAGACCTTTTCGCCCGACTGGCGGAAGATCTCCGGGATGCTGCACCCTTCCCGGGCCTCGATCCGCGCATCCAGATCCTCAAAGCGCCATCCCAGCTTCCGGCTCAAGACGCTACCCACACGGCTTTTGCCCGCGCCCATGAAGCCCACCAGCAAGATCGCGCGCAAACCCA
>Ga0187778_10001108_pt1 | contig 19096 bp, 17 predicted proteins | sample 1015_Q2_SP5_20_M_FD_132418 | JGI IMG/M metagenome (GOLD analysis project Ga0187778, IMG submission 132418) | Tropical peat soil microbial communities from peatlands in Department of Meta, Colombia - 1015_Q2_SP5_20_MG | ecosystem: Environmental > Terrestrial > Soil > Wetlands > Peat | place...
ATGCCGGGACGCTTCAAGGACTACATCGCCATCCCGCGCGTCAACGGCTACCAGTCGCTGCACACCACGCTCTTCGGCCCGAACGGCGTGCCCATCGAGGTACAGATCCGCACCGATGACATGCACCGCGTGGCGGAGGCGGGCATCGCCGCGCACTGGAAGTACAAGGCCGGCAGCGATGCCGACGCGGGCCAGCAGGAGCGCACCCGCGAGTGGCTGTCGAACCTGGTGTCACTGCAGGAAGCGGGCACCTCCGAGGAATTCCTCGAGAGCGTCAAGGTCGACCTGTTCCCGGACAAGGTGTACGTCTTCACACCCAAGGGACAGATCCTGCGGCTGCCCTCGGGAGCCACCGTAGTGGATTTCGCCTATGCCGTGCACACCGACATCGGCAACCGCTGTGTCGCGGCCAAGGTCGACCGGCGGCTGACGCCGCTGCGTACCGTGCTGCGCAACGGCCAGACCGTCGAGATCATCACCGCCAAGGGCGCGACCCCCAATCCCTCCTGGGTCAATTTCGTCGTGAGTGCCAAGGCGCGCAGCGCCATCCGTCACTACCTCAAGGGGCTGCGGCGCACGGAGGCGATTGCGCTCGGCTCGAAGCTCCTCACCCAGGCGCTCGGGGAGTTCTCGCTGTCGCTCGAGGATGTGAGCGAGGAGGTGCGCAGCGCCGCGCTCGGCGAGCTCGGCATGAAGGACCTCGACGAGCTCTACGAGAAGATAGGACTCGGTGAGCGCCTCGCGCCGCTGGTCGCACGGCGGCTGCTGCCCGCCGCTCCGGCGGCGAGTGGCCCCTCGGGCCTCGCCCCGCTTGCAATCGCCGGCACCGAGGGCCTGCTCGTCACTTATGCGCGCTGCTGCTTTCCCATCCCCTACGACCCGATCTTCGCCTTCCTCTCGGCCGGGCGCGGCGTGGTGATTCACCGCGAGAACTGCGTGAACGTCGAGGACTACCGCAAGCACCCGGAGAACTGGCTGCCGGTGAGCTGGCAGACCGCGCCCGACCGGCTGTTCGCCGCCGAGATCCGTGCCAACGTGGTGAACCGCACCGGGGTGCTCGCCGCGGTCGCGGCCGCGATCGCCAGCACCGAGACCAACATCGACCACGTCTCGATCGACGAGCAGGACAGCGACACCGCCGGGCTGACCTTCGAGCTGCGGGTGCGCGACCGCCGCCATCTCGCACGGCTGATGCGGGTCGTCCGCCGCATGCCGGATGTCACGCACGTCACACGCACCATCGCCGCGCACGCACGTCATCGCCCCCACGCCGACGTTGCCACACACCGCCTCGACGGCGACAGCGACGTCGATGGCGACAGCGAATGATTCCCGCAGGAAGGAGGACCGCAGGATGAGCCGCCAGGTCGTTCACACCGAGCGCGCGCCGCAGGCGATCGGTACCTACTCGCAGGCGGTACGCGCCGGCGACACCGTGTACCTCTCCGGGCAGGTGCCGCTCGATCCGGCCACCATGCAACTGGTGAGCGGCGATATTGAGGCGCAGATCCGCCGCGTGTTCGAGAACCTCAAGGCGGTGGCCGAGGCCGCCGGGGGTTCGCTCGCAGATGCGGTCAAGATGAACGTCTACCTCACCGATCTCGCACATTTCGCCAAGGTCAACGAGATCATGGCGCTCTACTGCGCCAAGCCCTACCCGGCGCGTGCCGCGGTCGGCGTGGCAGCGCTGCCGCGCGGCGCGCAGGTCGAGATCGAGTGCGTCCTGCACCTTCCCTGAGCCCGCCGTCCGCGCCCGGCGCGCTACGGCGCCGCGCTGCGCCCATGGCCGGCAGCACCCGCGCCGAGGAGCGTGCGGTGACCGCACTGCGCGGGGTCGGCGCAGCGCTCGCCGCGCGCCTCGCGCGGCTGGGCGTGCGGCGCGTGTCGGATCTGCTGTTCCTGCTGCCGCTGCGCTACGAGGATCGCACGCGTCTCGTCCCCATCGGCACGCTCACCCCCGGCACGCGCGCGGTGCTAGAAGGCGAGATCCAGCTCACCGAGGTGGCTTACCGCGGTCGCCGCCAGCTGCTGTGCCGCCTCTCGGACGGCTCGGGGATGCTGACGCTGCGCTTCTTCCATTTCTCTACGAGCCAGCAGTCGAACCTGGCGCGCGGCACGCGCCTGCGCTGCTTCGGCGAGGTACGCCGGGGACCGCTGGGACTCGAGATGGTGCATCCCGAGTACCGCCGCCTCCTCGCGGGCGCCGCCCCGCTCGAGGACACACTCACGCCCATTTATCCGCTCACCGAGGGCGTCCCGCAGGGACGGCTGCGCGCGCTCATCCAGCAAGCGCTGCGTGACCTCGAGCGCTCGGGTATCACCGACTTCCTCTCCAGCGCCGAGGGACTGCCGCCGGGGCTACCCTCGCTGCAACAGGCGCTCCTGTACCTGCACGCGCCACCGCGCTCGGCCAGGCTGGACGAGCTGTGCGCCGGGCGTCACCCCGCGCAGCGACGTCTCGCCTTCGAGGAGCTGCTGGCGCATCACCTGGCGCTCAGGCTCCGCAAGCGTGCGCTCCGCACCGACCCGGCACCGCCGCTCGCCGATGCGGCGGGGCTCGGCCGGCGTTTCCTCGAGGCGCTGCCGTTTGCGCTCACGCGCGCGCAGTCGCGCGCACTCGCCGAAGCCGAGGAGGACCTGCGCGGGGAGGTGCCGATGTTGCGGCTGCTGCAGGGCGATGTCGGCTGCGGCAAGACGGTGATCGCCGCCGCGGCGGCCGCACGCGCCGCCGGCAGCGGAGCACAGGCGGCGCTGATGGCGCCCACCGAGCTGCTGGCCGAGCAGCACTGGCGCAGCTTGCGCGACTGGCTCGCCCCGCTCGGGGAGACCGTGGCCCTCATCTCCGGAAGCCTCCCAGCGCGCACGCGCCGCAGCGCGCTCGCGGCCATTGCCGGCGGCGAGATCCGCGTGGTGGTCGGCACGCACGCCCTGTTCCAGGAAGGCATCGAGTTCGCGCACCTGGCGCTCGTCATCGTCGACGAGCAGCACCGCTTCGGCGTGCAGCAGCGCCTCAAGCTGTCGGAGAAGGGGCAGCAGGGCGGACGGCTGCCGCACCAGCTCATCATGACGGCGACGCCCATTCCGCGAACGCTCGCGATGACCGCCTACGCCGATCTCGACATCTCGGTGATCGACGAGCTGCCGCCGGGACGCACCCGCGTGCACACGGTGGTCGTGCCCGAGCAACGCCGCGCCGAGGTCGTGGCGCGCATCGTCGAAGCCTGCCGCGCCGGGCGGCAGGTGTACTGGGTGTGCCCGCTGATCGACGCGTCGGACGAGCTGCGCGCGCAGGCGGCGGAAGAGACCGCAGCGCGCCTCGCCGAGGCGCTTGCGGGCGTGAAGGTCGGGATCGTGCACGGACGCATGAGCAGCGCGGCGCGCGAGCAGGCCATGCTCGCGTTCAAGACCGGCCGCCTGCAGCTGCTGGTGGCGACCACGGTGATCGAAGTCGGCGTGGACGTGCCCAACGCGACGCTCATGGTCATCGAGAACGCCGAGCGCATGGGACTCGCGCAACTGCACCAACTGCGCGGGCGCGTCGGGCGCGGGAGCGAGGCGAGCAGCTGCGTGCTTTTGTACCGGGCGCCGCTCTCGACGCTCGCGCGCGAGCGTCTCAAGGTGATTCGTGAGACCGGCGACGGCTTCGAGATCGCGCGCCGTGACCTCGAGCTGCGTGGCCCAGGGGAGCTCCTCGGCACCCGCCAGACCGGGCTCGCGCAGCTGCGCGTGGCGGATCTGATGCGCGATGCCGAGCTGCTGCCGCGCGTCCAGGCGTGCGCCGAGCGGCTGCTCGGCGGCGACCCCGGGCAGGTGACGGCACTCACCGCGCGCTGGATCGGCCCGGGCGAGCGTTACGGCCGCGTGGGATGAGGTCGCGGGAGCCCGTGCCGATGAAGGGATCGACCGAGAGCCGTGCCATGCCGCGCCGCAACCTGTCCTCCACTGCGGCGATCGCGATCCTCTCGAGCATCTTCTTCGCCTGGGGGGCGCTCACCTGTCTCAACGACGTGCTCATTCCGCATCTGAAGGCGGTGTTCTCGATGAACTACGCGCAGACGATGCTCATCCAGTTCACCTTCTTCAGCACCTACTTCGTGATGTCGATTCCGGCCGGACGCGTCGTGGCGCACGTCGGCTACAAGGCCGGCATAGTCATCGGACTCATCGTCGCCGGCTGCGGCGCGCTAGCCTTCTACCCGGCGGCCGGCATGCCCTCCTACGTGCTGTTCCTGCTGGCGCTGTTCGTGCTGGCGAGCGCCATCACACTGCTGCAGGTCGCGGCCAACCCGTACATCAGCCTGCTCGGCGATCCGGGAAGCGCCTCGAGCCGTCTGACGCTCGCGCAGGCGCTGAACTCTCTCGGCACCACGCTCGCCCCGGCGCTCATCGGACCGGTGATCCTCGCGGTCGCCGTGCTCGGCGGCGCCGAGCTCGCCCGCCGCTCGCCCCCCGAGCAGGAGGCCTATCGCATCGCGCAGGCCCACTCGGTGCAGGTGCCCTACCTCGCCATCGCAACCGCGCTCTTCCTGCTGGCGAGTCTCGTGTTCCTGCTGCGACTGCCGGCCGTCACCGAGGCCACCGAGCAGGCTGACCCGCACCACCACAGCTTCGCCGAGGTGCTGCGGCACCGTAACGTACGACTCGGCGTGCTGGCGATCTTCGTCTACGTGGGCGGCGAGGTGGCGATCGGCAGTTTCCTCATCAACTACATCTCCGAGCCACACATCGGCAACATCGGCCCGGCGAGCGCCACGCGCTACGTCTCCTACTACTGGGGAGGCGCGATGATCGGCCGGTTCGTCGGCGCGGCGCTCCTGCGCCGTATCGACCCGCGCCGGCTGGTGTGCGCGTTCGCGCTCATCGCCACTGCGCTCCTCGTCACCACCATGGCCTCGAGCGGCGCGCTCGCCATGTGGAGCATCATCGCCATCGGGCTCTTCAACTCCATCATGTTCCCGACGCTGTTCACGCTCGGCATCGAAGGGCTGGGGCCCATGACCAGCAAGGCCTCGAGTCTCCTCATCATGGCGATCGTCGGCGGCGCGGTGGTGCCGCTGCTGCAAGGGGTGCTGGCGGACCGCATCGGCATACAGCCGGCGTTCTTCCTGCCGCTGCTGTGCTACGCGTACATCGCCTGGTACGCGCTGCGCGGCTCGCGCGAGTCCGCACTCAGTGCGGACGTCCCTGCTTGAGCGACGCTGCCTCCGGCGCGCCCCGCACGCCGTCCGTCGTGGTGTGCTTCGGCGAGGCGCTGATCGACCTGCTGGCCCGGCCGGGTGCCGGGCGCGATGCGCCGCGGCAGTTCCTCGAGTACGCCGGCGGCGCGCCGGCGAACGTCGCCGTCGGCGTCGCGCGGCTCGGTGGCGCGGCGCGCTTCATCGGCATGCTGGCGGAGGACATCTTCGGCGCGCAGCTGCTCGCGCAGCTTGCGGCCGCCGGCGTCGACGTGTCGTGCGTGCGACGCACGGCGGCGGCGAAAACGGCGCTTGCGTTCGTCGCGCTCGATGCGACGGGCGAGCGCAGCTTCAACTTCTACCGCCCGCCGGCCGCCGACCTGCTGTTCCGCGCCGAGCACTTCGACGCCCACTCCTTCGAGGATGCGGCGCTGTTTCACGTCTGCTCTAACAGCTTGACCGAGCCCGGCATTGCGGCGGCGACCCTGAGCGGCATGCGCCGCGCCCGCGCCGCCGGCGCCCTGGTGAGCATGGACTTGAACCTGCGACCGGCGCTTTGGCCTCCGGCGGTCGACCCGCTGCCGCAGCTGTGGGAGGCGCTGCGCGAGGCGGAGCTCGTGAAGCTCTGCCGGGGCGAGCTCGAGCTGCTCGCGGGCTCGGCCGCGGGGGAGGAAGCGGCGCTCGAGCGGCTGCTCGACGGGCGCGCGCAGTGCGTGCTGCTTACCGCCGGTGCGGCGCCGCTGCGCTGGATGACGCGCGATGGCTCGGGCACCGTGGCGACCTTCGCCGTGCGCGCCATCGACACCACCGCCGCCGGCGATGCCTTCGTGGCCGGGTGGCTCAAGTCGCTCGCGGCGCAGGGTGTCGGCCCCGCGACGCTCGCGCACTTTCTCGCCGACCGTGCACGGCTCGCAAAGGCGCTGCGCTACGCCGCCGCCTGCGGCGCGCTCGCCACGACGCGCCACGGCGCGTTCGCCGCTATGCCGTACGGTGCGGAGGTCGAGCGGCTGCTCGCGCAGCCCTGACCGCCATGGGAGGCGTTGCCCGGTGAGCGCGCGCTCCGACGGCCTGCCCGACTTCTCGAGCGAGGCCTTCCTGCGCGAGCACGTCGCACACACCATGGGGTTCTACCATCCGCGGGCGATCGACCCGCGCGGCGGCTTCTATCACTACTTCCGCGACGACGGCACGGTCTACGACGCGACGCAGCGCCACCTGGTGAGCAGCACGCGTTTCGTCTTCAACTACGCGATGGCCGCCGTCGAGTTTGCAGACACGAGGCTCGCGGCCGAGTACCTCGGGGCCGCCCGCCACGGGCTCATCTACCTGCGCGAGCGCCACCGCGACGCCGTGCGCGGCGGCTACGCCTGGACGCTGCGCGAAGGCGTGCCCGAGGATCGTACCAACCACGCCTACGGCGCGGCGTTCGTGCTGCTCGCCTATGCGGTGGCGCTGCGCGCAGGCTTGAGCGAGGCGCGCTCGTGGCTCGAGGAGACCTGGACGCTACTCGAGTCGCGCTTCTGGGACGAGCGGGCCGGGCTCTATCGCGACGAGGCCGATCCCGACTGGAACTTCAGCGACTACCGCGGGCAGAACTCCAACATGCACCTGTGCGAGGCGCTGCTCGCGGCTTATGCGGCCGCGGGCGAGGCGCGCTACCTCGAGCGCGCGCTCACCCTCGCCGACCACATGACGCGCCGCCAGGCCGGCAAGGCCGGCGGACTCGTGTGGGAGCACTACGACCGCGACTGGCACGTCGACTGGAACTACCATCGCGAGGACCCGCGGCACCTGTTCCGTCCGTGGGGGTTCCAGCCGGGACACCAGACCGAGTGGGCGAAGCTACTGCTCGTCCTCGACGAGCAGCTGAGCGCACGCGGCGCGAGCGCCGAGTGGCTGCTGCCGCGGGCGCGCGAGCTGTTCGACCGCGCCCTCGCCGCCGCCTGGGACGAGGAGTACGGCGGACTTTGCTACGGCTTCTCACCCGAGGGCACGGTGTGCGACACCGACAAGTACTTCTGGGTGCAGGCCGAGTCGATCGCCGCCGCCGCGCGGCTCGCGCGCGCGAGCGGCGCGGCGCGTTACTGGCACTGGTACGAGCGGCTGTGGGCCTACGCGTGGACGTACTTCATCGACCGCGAGCACGGCGCCTGGTATCGCATCCTCGACCGCACCAACCGCAAGTACAGCGACGCGAAAAGCCCGGCCGGCAAGACCGACTACCACACCATGGGAGCCTGTTACGACGTGCTGCACGTCCTGCGCGCGACGCGCGCCGCCGCCCGCGGCGGCGCCGTATCATAGGCGCATGGCCGCAGTCTCCCCCGAGGTCGTCCCACCGCCGCGCTATGCCGAGGCGCCGCTGTCGTACCGCCTCACGCGTCGACTCACCGAGTATGCCCGCCTCACGCGGCTCGATCGCCCCATCGGCACCTGGCTGCTGCTGTGGCCGGCGCTGTGGGCGCTGTGGATTGCGGGCGAGGGGCGGCCCAATCCGCGCGTGCTGCTCGTGTTCGTGCTCGGGGCGTTCGTGATGCGCGCCGCCGGCTGCGTCATCAACGACTTCGCCGACCGCGACATCGACCCGCAGGTGCGCCGCACCCGCGACCGCCCGCTGGCCGCACGGCGCGTCTCGCCGGTCGAGGCCCTGGTGCTGTTCGCGCTCCTGATCGGTATCGCGCTCTACCTGGTGACGCGCCTCGACGCCTTCACGGTGAAACTCGCGCTCATCGGCGGCCTCCTCACCGTGTCCTACCCCTTCGTCAAGCGCGTCTTCCCCATGCCGCAGCTCTACCTCGGCATCTCCTTCGGCGGCTGGAGCGTCCTCATGGCATTTGCGGCGCAGAGCGGTGCGCTGCCGCGCGTCGCTTTTGTGCTGTACATCGCCGCGGTCATCTGGGCCGCGATCTACGACACCATCTACGCCATGATCGACCGCGAGGACGACCTGAAGATCGGGGTCAAGTCGAGTGCCATCCTGTTCGCCGACATGGACCGCTTCCTGATCGGCGTGATGCAGCTGATGATGCTGTACGCGCTCGTTCTGGTCGGGCGTAACATGCACTACGGCGGCTGGTACCAGGGCGGAGTGCTCGCCGCCGCCGTGCTGTTCGCCTGGCAGCAGTGGCTGATCCGCAGGCGCGACCCGGGCGGTTGCCTACGGGCGTTCGTCAACAACCAGTACGTGGGCCTCGTGGTGTTCGTCGGCATTCTGCTGCATTACGTGTACGCCGAGTGAGCTGATGGCGGTGCCCCGCAGGCAACCGTTTCGCGTGCGGCTCGGCTTTGCGCTCCGCGGCCTCGCGCACGCGCTGCGCACCCAGGCGAGCCTGAGGTTCCAGGCGGCCGCGGCTGCGGGCGCGCTGCTCGCGCTCCTCGCCCTGCGACCCGCCGCAGTGTGGTGGGCGCTGGTGCTGCTCGCAAGCGCCACGGTGCTGGCGGCGGAACTGCTCAACACCGCCATCGAGCAGCTCGCCGACGAGCTGCACCCCGCTGAGAGCACCGGCATCCGCATTGTCAAGGACTGCGCCGCCGCCGGCGTGCTCATCGCCGCACTCGGCGCAGTCGCGGCCGGCGTAGCGCTGCTGGTGCACCTGCTGACGCACGGCGCCTAGTGCGGCCGTGGCGGCTTTCCAGACCCGGCGGCCTGCGGGTGGTGTGGCGGCGCGCTCTCGGCTGTACAAAAAACGCTCAATTGTCGACTGCACGTACCGACCATCGTTGACACGTACCGCCGCGCTCGGGCATGGTCGCTCGCGCCCCGCCCCCGCACTGCGCGAGGAGGATCTCATGCCCGAAGCCGCAAGCGCCCCCGCTCCGATCCGGCACGACTGGTCGCTCGCTGAGGTGAGTGCGCTATTCGCACAGCCGTTCATGGACCTTATCCTGGAGGCGCAGCGCGTGCACCGCGCCTACCACGCCGCCAACACGGTGCAGATGAGCACACTGCTGTCGATCAAGACCGGCGCCTGCCCCGAGGACTGCGCCTACTGCCCGCAGAGCGCGCGCTACGACACCGGCATCGAGCGCGAGGGTCTCATGAAGGTTGCCGCGGTGCGCGCCTGCGCGCTGCGCGCCAAGGCGGCCGGCGCCACGCGCTTCTGCATGGGCGCCGCCTACCGCTCGCCCCGCTCGCGCGAGCTCGCGGTGATCGAGCAGATGATCCGTGAGGTGCACGCGCTCGGGCTCGAGAGCTGCGCCACGCTCGGCATGCTGAGCGCGGCGCAGGCACGGCAGCTCAAGGCGGCCGGCCTCGACTATTACAATCACAATCTCGACACCTCGCCCGAGTTCTACGGCGAGATCATCACCACCCGCACCTACCAGGACCGCCTCGACACACTCGAGGCAGTGCGCGTGGCGGGGCTCAAGGTGTGCTGCGGCGGCATCATCGGCATGGGCGAGTCGCTCGGCGACCGCGCGCAGCTGCTGCGCACGCTCGCCAACCTCCCCGAGCATCCCGAAAGCGTGCCGATCAACCGCCTGGTGCGAGTGACGGGGACGCCCCTTGCAGAGGCGCCGGACGTCGACCCGTTCGAGTTCGTGCGTACCATCGCGGTGGCGCGCCTCCTCATGCCGCGCGCCGCGGTGCGCCTGTCGGCGGGGCGCGAGACGATGTCGGACGAGCTCCAGGCGCTGTGCTTCCTCGCCGGCGCCAACTCGATCTTCTTCGGCGAGAAGCTCCTCACGACCGGCAACCCCGAGGTGGCGCGCGACCGCGAGCTGTTTGCGCGGCTTGGCCTCAGACCCCTCGACCATGAAGCGGACCGCGCCGGCGCTTGATGCGGTGCTCTCGCGGCTCGATGCCGCGCAGCTGCGGCGCGTGCGCACCACGGTCGAGAGCTACCCCTCACCCGAGCGCCGCACGCTGACCGTCGCCGCCGGCCGCGCCCTCGTCGACTTCAGCAGCAACGACTACCTCGGCCTCGCCCACCATCCGGCGCTCGCCACCGCCATGAGCGAGTGCGCCACGCGGTGCGGGGCCGGCAGCGGCGCCTCGCACCTGATCACGGGTCACGGCGCCGAGCACGCGCGGCTCGAGGAGGAACTCGCGGCCTTCACCCGCCGCGAGCGGGCGCTGCTCTTCTCCAGCGGCTACATGGCGAATCTCGCCGTCGTGACCACGCTCAGCGGACACGGCGAGCGGGTGCTCCTCGATCGGCTGTGTCACGCCTCGCTCATTGACGGCGCGCGGCTCTCGGGCGCGCAGCTCAGGCGCTACGGCCATGCCGATGCCGACTCCGCCGAGCGTCTGCTCGCCGCCGATCCGGCACATACTGCGCTCGTGGCCACCGATGGCGTATTCAGCATGGACGGCGATCTCGCACCGCTCCCCGCGCTCTCGCGCATGGCGCGCGGGGCGGACGCGTGGCTCGTGGTCGACGACGCGCACGGCCTTGGGGTGATGGGGGCGGGCGGCGGCGGCGTGCTCGAGCACTTCGGCCTCGACAGCGAGGCGGTGCCGGTGCTCGTCGGCACACTCGGCAAGGCATTCGGTTCCTTCGGCGCCTTCGTCGCGGGTGCGGCGGATCTCATCGAGCTGCTGATCCAGCGGGCGCGCACCTACATCTACACGACCGCGCTGCCGCAGCCGGTGGCGGCGGCGACGCGGGCGGCGCTCGCGCTTTCGCTCCGCGAGAGCTGGCGACGCGAACGGCTGCACGAGCTCACGAGACGCTTTCGCTCCGGGGCACTCGCGGCGGGCGTGCCGCTCGCCGCCTCGGCCACGCCCATCCAGCCCGTGCTTCTCGGCAGCGCCGAGCGCGCGCTCGCCGCGCAGCGCGAGCTCGCGGCGGCCGGCTTCTGGGTAGTGGCGATCCGCCCGCCGACCGTGCCTGCCGGCAGCGCGCGCTTGCGCGTCACGCTGTCCGCCGCGCACACCGAGGGCGAGGTCGATGCGCTCGTCGAGCACCTCGCAGTGTTCTCAGAGGGGAGCCGCTGAGGCGTGGGCGCGCTCTACCACGAGGTCTGCGGCACGCAGCAGGGGCGGGACGTAGTGCTGCTGCACGGCTGGAGCCTCAACCTCGGGGTATGGGACGGGCTGGTGCGCGAGCTCGCCCCGCACTTCCGCCTCATCGCCATCGACCTGCCCGGCCACGGCCGCAGCGACTGGGACCCCCGGGCTGCCACCCCTGCCGCCCAGGCGTGGCGCGTGCACGAGACGCTGATGCCGCTCAGCGAGCGCTACGCGCTCCTCGGCTGGTCGCTCGGCGGACAGCTGGCGCTCGACCTCGCGGCAGCGCTGCCGGCGAGCGTCGAGCGGCTGGTGCTGATCGCCACCACGCCCAAGTTTCTCAAGGCCCCGGGTTGGCGCTGCGGCACGCCGCGCCCGCTGCTCGCGCGACTCGCGCATCGGTTGCACGCCGAGGGTGAGCGCGCGGTGAGCGACTTCCTCGCGCTCGCAGTACGCGGCAGCGCGCCGCGCACCGCGGCCCGCGCGCTGCACAAGCTGCGCGATGCGCTGCGCACCCACGGCGCGGCGCGGCCCGAGGCGCTCGCGAGCGGACTCGCGCGGCTGCGCGAGGGCGACCTGCGAGCGGCACTGCCGCAGGTGCACGTACCGGCGCTGGTCGTGGCCGGGCAGCACGACCGGATCATCCGGCCGGCCGCCTCACGCGCTCTGGCGCGCGCGCTTCCCGAGGCGCGCTACGTCGAGGTCGCCGGCGCCGCCCACGTGCCGTTCCTGTCGCACCCGATGCAGGTCGTGCGGCAGGTCGGGGGATTTCTGCATGGCTGATCCGGGCGCCGAGTTTCGCCTTGAGGCCCGCAGGGTCCGCGCCTCCTTCGAGCGCGCGAGCGCCAGCTACGAGTCCGCGGCGGCATTGCAGGCGCGTGTGGCCGCGGAGCTCCTCGAGCGGCTCGCGCCCTTCGGCCTCGAGCCCGGCGTGGTGCTCGACCTCGGTGCTGGCACCGGACGCGTGACGCGCGAGCTCAAGCGCCGCTATCGCCGCGCGCTCGTCATTGCGCTCGACCTCGCCCCCGGGATGCTCCGCGAAGCGCGCCGCCACCAGCGACCGTGGCGGCGCTTCGCGCGACTGTGCGGCGACGCGCAGCGCCTGCCGCTCGCCGACGCGAGCGTCGACGTGGTGTTCAGCAACCTGATGCTGCAGTGGTGCCAGCCGCTCGATGCGGCGCTCCTCGAGGCGCGCCGTGTGCTCAGGCCCGAGGGGTTCTTCGCCTTCAGCACCTTCGGCACGCAGACGCTCCATGAGCTGCGCAGCGCCTGGGCGCAGGCCGACCACTACAACCACATCAACCTCTTCCCCGACGTCCAGGAGGTCGGCGACGCGCTGCTGCGCGCCGGGCTCACGGAGCCGGTGCTCGACGTGGACCGCATCGAGGTGGGCTACGCCGATGCGCTCGCGCTGATGCGCGACCTCAAGGCGATCGGTTCGCACAATGTGACAGCCGGTCGCCCGCGCACCCTCGCCGGGCGCGCGCGTCTCCAACACATGCAGCAGGCCTACGAGAGCTTTCGCCGCGACGGGCAGCTGCCCGCGACCTATGAGATCGTCTACGGAGCGTGCTGGGGCGCGGTCGGACGGCGATCAGCCGCGGCGTCGGCGGGCGTGGTACACATCGCGCCGGGGGCGATCGGCAGGAGAGGGGCGCGGCTATGAGCGGGCGCGGCATCTTCATCACCGGCACGGACACGGGGGTCGGCAAGACCGTCGTGGCCGCTGGCCTGGTGCGCGCGTTTCGCTCCGAGGGCCACCGCGTCGGCGTCATGAAGCCGGTCGCCTCCGGCTCGATAGGCACCCCGCAGGGGCTGCGTAACGGGGACGCGCTGGCGCTGATTGAGGCCTCGGGCACGGAGCGTCCCTACGGCGACGTTAATCCCTATTGCTTCGAACCCGCCGTTTCGCCGCACATCGCGGCAAAAGAGGTAAAGATCGAGATCGATTGCAACCTAATCCGGCATCATTTCGACGTGCTTGCGGCGGAGACGGACCGCATCGTCGTGGAGGGGGCTGGGGGGTGGTTCGCGCCCATCAGTGATCACCAGACCATGGCGGATGTGGCCTGGGCCCTCAGTGTACCGGCGCTCATGGTGGTCGGCGTGCGTCTCGGGTGCCTCAACCACGCGCAGCTCACGCGGCTCGCCATCGAGGCGCGCGGGGTGACCTTCGCCGGCTGGGTCGCGAGCCAGATGGATCCAGCCGTGGAGCGGGCCGCCGAGAATCTCGCCGCTCTCGAACGGCTGCTCGGTGAGCCCCCGCTCGCGGTGGTGCCATACGCGCCGCAGGCGGTGGCGACGCTATGCCTCACCCAGGTCGCGCAACGCCTTGCCCGCCATCTCGCGCAGCATACGATAAGCCTCTGAGCCGGCTTGAATAGCGCGCTACCACCCATTGCGCCGTGGAAGCCGAGCCGCTGCGCATCGAGACCTGTCCCAACTGTTTGCTCAGCCTGTTCGCGGGGCTCGAAACGGCCGGCACCTGGGTGTTCATCCCCGGGGCGCTGGCCGTACATGTTCTTCGGCTGGTGCGCCACGGTCATCGGCGAGAACCGGCACGGCACCGGCCGGGGCCGACGGTGGCCAGACGCCGACTACGGCAGGTCGAACACAAGCACTTCGGCATCCGTGCCCCCGTGCAGGCTGAGCTGCACGGGGCCTGCCGCGTACGCCCCGTCCCCGTCCGCGAGCGCTGTGTCACCGACGCTGAGGTTGCCGCGTGCCACCTGCAGCCACGCGCGCCGCCCGCTCGCGACGGCAAGCTCCGCACGCTCGGCGCCAGCGAAGAGCCCCGCGTAGATGCGCACGTCCTGGTGGATGGTCGCCGCGCCATCCTCTCCCTGATGTGCGGCAATGAGCCGCAGCCGCCCGCGCTTGTCGGCGGTGCCGAAGGCCTTCTGCTCGTAACCCGGTGCGAGCCGCAGTGCCTCGGGCAGGATCCAGATCTGCAGCAGGTGCACCTCGTGCGTCGCCGAAGGGTTGAACTCGCTGTGGGTGATGCCGGTACCCGCGCTCATGCGCTGCACCTCGCCGACGCGGATCACCGATCCGTTGCCCATCGAGTCGCGGTGCGCAAGCTCGCCAGAGAGAATGTAGGTGAGAATCTCCATGTCACGATGGCCGTGCTTGCCGAAGCCCTGACCCGGGGCGATGAGGTCGTCGTTGATGACGCGCAGCGGACCGTAGCCGAGCCACCTTGGGTCGTAGTAATCGGCGAACGAGAAGGTGTGATAGGTGCGCAGCCAGCCGTGGTCGAAGTAACCGCGCTCGGCGCTGCGTCTCACCTGCAGCATGGCCACGCCCTGCTCCGGGCGCCTCAGCGGCCGCGGGTGATGGCGTCGTAGCCGATCATCTCGATGTCGGTATCGCAGCGCAGCTGCGCCACGACCTCCTCGGTGACCGGCGAGAGGACGAAGCCGTGCGACAGCGACATGAGCGCGGGCTTCACGTGAAACTGCTTCTCCACGCGGGCCGCGACGGCCTTGACGTCGCGGTCGGCGCGCACGATCACGAAGCAGCTCGGTGCGGCGGGGTTGTACTGGTTCTCGAGTTTCGCCGGATGCTCGCACGATGCGCCTGCCGCCAACGCGACGGCCGCGACGGGCAGCAGCGTGAGAACCGCCAGGACTTGCACGATGCGCATGATTTCTCCGCTCCGCCGACCCGCGCGCCGCTCAGGTGGCGCGCTTGAGCAGCGTCTCCCAGCTGTAGATCATCTGCCCCTTCAGCAGCAACATGCCGACGGAGCGGTAATTGGCGGTATCGATCTGGCCGAGGTGCTCCGAGCCGTGATAGCCGGAGGCATCACAGCCGTAGGCCGACAGGATCGAGCGGCCGATCAGCGCGAACCGCCCCTGAATCGCACCGAACATGGCGCTCTCGAACGTCCACCTGACGCTGCGCTCGCCGGGCGCGAGCGGCTCGATCAGGTACGCCGATACGAACTCCGCCGGCGGCGCACCGAGCACCTTGAGCGTGCCCGACAACAGCCAGCACTCCGAGCGGTGTGCGATCTCGGTGCGACTCAGCGTCTCGAGCGGCTCCCCATCGGCGCGCCAGAGCGTTCCCGTCCCTGTCCACACTCCCGGCTCGAACAGAAACGTATGGCTCATGGTCACATTATGGCGCGGGCGGCCGTTTGGCGGTACGTTGCTCCGAAACTACAGGAGCGCTGCGCATGCTGATGGAACGCATCTGGTCGGGAAACTCCCTGAGGAATTTTCACTATCTCATTGCCTGTCCCGAGAGCGGCGAGGCACTCGCAGTCGATCCGCTCGAGTGGCGCATGTGCCTCGACGCGGCACGCGCGCGCGGCTGGCAGATCACGCAGATCCTCAACACCCACGAGCACGCCGACCACACCGGCGGCAACGCCGGACTCAAGGCGGCCACCAACGCGCGCGTCCTGGCGCACGCCGGGGCGGCCGCGCGCATCGGCGGCGTGGACCGCGGCCTCTCGCGCGGCGACGTGATCCGGGTCGGCCGTACCGTGGAGCTCGAATGCCTCGACACGCCGGGGCACACGATGACACACGTGTGCCTGCTGTCGCACACCGACGAGCCGGCGCTCTTCTGCGGCGACACGCTGTTCAACGCCGGCGCCGGCAACTGCTACAACGGCGGCCAGCCGCAGGCGCTCTACGAGACGTTCGTCACGCAGCTCGCACGTCTGCCAGACACCACCCGCGTCTACCCCGGCCACGAGTACCTCACGCGGAACCTCGAGTTCACCCTCGACCGCGAGCCTGACAACGAGGACGCGTCGGGGCTGCTTGCCGAGGCCCGTCGTCAGGCGGGTGCAGCGGCGAAGGTGACGACGCTCGCGGAGGAGAAGCGCATCAATACCTTCTTCCGGCTACAGAATCCCACGGTGATCGCGCGGCTGCGCGAGGTGTTCCCCGACATCGGCGCGCATCCCGACGCCCGCAGCGTGTTTCTGCGGCTGCGCGAGCTGCGCAACCGCTGGTGAGGGGCGCGGACATCTGCGCGCGCGCGGCGGGCTGCGCAGCGCGGGAGGCCGCGCGGGAAGGCGCTGACGCCTGAGAAACGTCAGCGGGAATCGCGTCGCGCCGCGGATCCCGATACGCTTACGCCCATGCCCAACTTCTATCGCCGCTGTTTTCAGCTCGTGACCGCGGCTTTTCTCGGCTATGCGCTCTATAAGGTGCTCTCGCCGCTCTCCGGCATGCTGGGGTGGGCGGCGGTGCTGGCATTCATCCTCCACCCGCTGCACGAGGGGCTGACACGACGGCTGAAGGGCCGCGGTGCGCTGTCCGCCGCAATCCTCACCGTGCTCACGCCGTTCCTGGTGCTCGCGCCGCTCGCGGTACTCGGCGTGGTGTTCGCCGGTCAGGTGGCGCACCTGCTGACGTACGTGCGTGCTCAGGCGCCCGTCGTCTCCTACACCGACGCGCTGAACCGTCTGTCGCAGTACCCGCTGATCGGCAGCATCGTCGGCTGGGTGCGCGAGAACGCCTCGGTGAGCTTCGCGGAGGTGCAGGGCTGGATCACCGAGAGCGTGCAGACAGTGCTGAAGACCGCCGCCACCATGGGGGGCGACGTGGCGCTCGGCGTGTTCGGCACGCTCATCGGCTTCTTCATGATGCTCTTCATGCTGTTCTTCTTCCTGCGCGATGGCCGCACCGTGGTGGAGAGCCTCACGCGTCTCATCCCGGTCGAGCGCGCGCGCCGGGCGCAGCTCTTGAAGTACCTCGGCGAGGTGACACGCGCGGTGGTGTTCGGCTCGGCCACCACCGCGCTCATCGAGGGCGTGATCGTCGGCATCGGCTTCGCGATCGTGGGGCTCCCCTCCGCGGTGGTGTTCGGCGTGCTCGCCATGATCGCGGCCTTCCTGCCCGCGGGCGCGGCGCTGGTGCTGACGCCGGCGATCCTGTACCTCGCCTTCGCCGGGCGCTGGGGTGGGGCGATCTTTCTCGCCTGCTGGGTCGCGGTGCTGTGGATCGCCGAGAATCTGCTGCGCCCGCTGCTCACGGCGCATCACGCCAAGGTCTCGACGCTCGCACTCTTCATCGGCGCCATCGGTGGCGCGGCGGCCTACGGGATCCTCGGCCTCGTGATCGGGCCGGTGCTGCTGAGCTTCGTCGTGGCGCTCGTGCGCTTCGCGCAGGAGTCGCTTCCGGCGGAAGCCTGAAGGTCCGCGCCGCGCGGTATCCGGGGGCGCCGGGGCCTGTTGCTGAGCGACCGGAGTTTCGCCTAGGGGGAGGCCTTTCCCGTATAGAATGCGCCCCCCTATGGATGTCACCCCCATCCTCGATCCGCTGAACGAGGCACAGCGCGCCGCGGTCACCGCACCGGCCGGCCCCGTGCTGGTGCTGGCCGGCGCCGGCAGCGGCAAGACGCGGGTGCTGACGCATCGCATCGCCTGGGTGATCGAGGCGCTCGGCGCTTCCGCGCACGGCATTCTCGCGGTCACCTTCACCAACAAGGCGGCGGCCGAGATGCGCACGCGCGTCGAGCGGCTGCTCGGGGTGCCGACCGGGGGGCTGTGGATCGGCACGTTTCACGGTCTCGCGCACCGCCTGCTGCGGCTGCACTGGCGCGAGGCGAGCCTCGCGCAGGGCTTCCAGATCCTCGACGCCGAGGACCAGCAGCGTCTCATCCGCAAGGTGATCAGGGCCGCCGAGCTCGACGAGGCGCGCTGGGTACCGCGCGAGGTGCAGTGGTTCATCAACGCCAACAAGGACGAAGGCCGCCGGCCGGCACACCTGAAGGACGGCAACGACCCGACGCGCCGCGAGATGATCCGCCTGTACGCGGCGTACGAGGAAGCCTGCACCCGCGCCGGGGTGGTGGACTTCGCCGAGCTGCTGCTGCGCGCCTACGAGCTGTGGCGCGACAACGCGGGGTTGCTCGCGCACTACCGCCGCCGCTTCCGCCATCTACTGGTCGATGAGTTCCAGGACACCAATGCCATCCAGTACGCGTGGCTGAAGCTGCTCGCGCCGCCACAGCATGCGCCGGCAGAAGCGCCGGCGGACGCTGCGAACGCCGCGAGCCGCACCGACCCCTGCCCCGCCCAGCCGTTCGTGGTGGGCGACGACGACCAGGCGATCTACACGTTCCGTGGCGGGCGCGCGGAGAACCTGCAACAGTTCCGGCGCGACTTCCCGCAAGCGCAGCTGTTTCGCCTCGAGCAGAACTACCGCTCGACCGCCACGATCCTCGAGGCCGCGAACGGCCTCATCGCCCACAACGCCGGCCGCCTCGGCAAGAAGCTCTGGACGAGCGGCGGGCGCGGCGCGCCGCTGCGCCTCTATGCCGCCTACAACGAGCGCGACGAGGCGGAGTTCGTCACGCAGCGCATCCGCACGCACGTCGCCGGCGGCGGCGCGCGGCGCGCGATCGCGATCCTCTACCGCTCCAACGCCCAGTCGCGTGTCTTCGAGGAGGCATTCCTCTCGGCGCGCGTGCCGTATCGCGTGTACGGCGGGCTACGCTTCTTCGAGCGCGCCGAAATCAAGGACGCGCTCGCCTATCTGCGTCTCATCGCCAACCGCCGCGACGACGCCTCTTTCGAGCGCGTGGTGAATCTGCCGCCGCGGGGCATCGGCGCGAAGAGCCTGGAGGCGTTGCGCGAGTACGCGCGGGGTGCGGGCAGCTCGCTGTGGGAAGCGGCCGGCGCGCTGAGCAGCTCCGGGGCGCTTGGCGCCCGCGCCGCAGCCGCCATCGCCGGCTTTCTCGGGCTCATCGAACGCCTCGCGGCGCAGTCGCAGGCCCTCGCCCTCCACGAACAGGTGGACGAGCTGCTCAAGGCGAGCGGTCTCATCGAGCACCACCGCCGCGAGACGCCTGCGCGCGGTGAGACGCGCGTCGAGAACCTCGAGGAGCTCGTGAGCGCAGCGCGCGGCTTCGCGCCCGAGAGCCGCGAGCTAGCGCCGCTCGAGGCGTTCCTCGCGCACGCGGCGCTCGAGTCCGGCGAGGGCCAGGCGGACGAGTGGGAGGACTG
>Ga0187778_10001111_pt1 | contig 19063 bp, 22 predicted proteins | sample 1015_Q2_SP5_20_M_FD_132418 | JGI IMG/M metagenome (GOLD analysis project Ga0187778, IMG submission 132418) | Tropical peat soil microbial communities from peatlands in Department of Meta, Colombia - 1015_Q2_SP5_20_MG | ecosystem: Environmental > Terrestrial > Soil > Wetlands > Peat | place...
GGGGACTCCATCGGGCTCGTACGCAAGGACGGAGCGATCAAGTCCAAGGTCAAGGCCCTCTTCATGCCGAAGCCGTTAGACGAGATGCGGGACCCACGGGACAGGTTCACCCCCGTGGATTCAGTCTACGCGGCTGCCGGCGTGAAGCTGGTCTCAGCGGACTTGGCCGGGGTTGTCCCGGGGACCTCGGTGGCTTCGTTCAAGACGGACAGGGAATTCCAGGACCTGAAGACCGAGATGGAAAAAGAGCTCTCGAACATCGTGGTGAAGACGGACAACATGGGGGTCATCGTGAAGGCAGGGAGCATCGGCGGCCTCGAGGCGCTGCTCAGGATGCTCGAAGAGCGCGGAATCCCTGTCAGGGAGGCGGACATCGGGGACATCTCGAAGAACGACATCGTCGATGCACAGGTCGTAGGAGAACACGACCCATACCTGGGGGCGGTCCTCGGATTCGATGCCAAGGTGCTGCCCGAAGCGAAGGACTACGTCGGGAGCAACCCGGTCTTTGTATCCGCCATAATCTACGAGGTAATTGACAATTACGTCAACTGGGCTGCGGCAAAGAGAGAGGCCGACGAGAAGGCGGCGCTGTCGAGCCTCACTCGACCCTGCAAGCTCAAGGTGATACCGGGGACGTTCTTCAGACGAAACGACCCGGCGGTCTTCGGCGTTGAGATAACAGCAGGGACGCTCCGGCCTAAGGTGAGGTTGATGTCGGCGCAGGGCTCGGAGCTGGGGACCGTGCAGCAGATCCAGGACCAGGGGAAGGCCTTGAACGAAGCGAAGGGGGGAGACAAGGTCGCCATATCTGTGGACGGGCCCACCCTCGGCAGGCAGATTAAGGAGAATGATACCATCTACACGATGCCGAAGAGCCACGAAGCGAAGGCCTTGAGGACAAAGCTCCTCGGTTCTCTGACAGCGAATGAGCGGAGCGTGCTTGAGGAGATAATTGCTATCAAATCGCCTACAGACCCGATGTACGGATTCTAGTCGGCTGAACGGGACAGCGCTTGTCCAAGTGGCGTCCCGTTTGGAGAGTCACCGGTTGGTTCGAGTCCGCCGAGTCTTTTTGTCGACACTTCTCGACCTCCGACGACGCCATGGATTGGACCCTCGGGAAAGCTCGCTGCCCATCTCCAAGCTTATTTACCCGCCGGAATCGGAGCCGCTTGAATGGTCTCTTTCAAGCTGATACTTTCTGACCCCAAGACCGGGAAGTCAGAAGCTTCCGAGATAAAGGACGCCCAAGCACAGCCTCTCATAGGGCGAAAGATAGGAGAGGTGATCGACGGCTCATCAATAGGGCTCGATGGAAAGATAATGATTACTGGCGGGAGCGACAAGGCAGGTTTCCCTATGAGGGCCGACACAATGGGCGGGGGGAAGAACTATGTGCTCCTCACAGAAGGAGTGGGTTTCAGGACCAAGGAAGAAGGAGCTAAGAAGAGAAAGTTGATCAGAGGAAACACAATCACTGAAGAGACGTATCAAGTAAACGCCAAGAAAGTCGAGGAACCGGCAAAAAGCAGCTGAATTAACCCAATACCTTCAATTCTGCGACAAATCATCGGGGACTATCTGCCTGAAAAGTAGAAATATCTCGCATGGCGGAGAATGGCCCGGCCAGTTGTTTTGGCGAGATTAGACGACTTGGACATGAAGATTCTCTCGTCGCTCTACTCTGATGCTTCCGTGTCCGTGCCGAAGCTAAGCAAACAGCTTGGCGTCAACCTTTCCGTCATGTACAGCAGGATAAAGCGCCTTCAGAAGCGGGGCGTAATCGAGAAATTCACCGTCCAGGTCAACGAGGAGGCGCTCGGGATGCGTGCTGGTGCCATCGCAGGTCTCAACATTGACCCTAAGCAGAGGGAGTCGGTCCTCAAGGAGGTGGAAAAGGTGGAGGGGGTCCGGCTCATTCGCGAAGTGACCGGGCGCTTCGACATCATAGTCAACCTGAAGGGCCAGTCGCTTGACGAGCTGCATCGGGCGGTTTACGATGTCATAGGGAAGATCCCAGGGGTCATTCAGACCGAGATCTTCATGGAGGTTTCGAGGAGGAACCCTCCTGTGAACTTCCGTCTGGTCGAATAGACCTGTTAAGACTCATTAAGACCCCACGATGGTCGCGAAATACGTGGACCCGTTAGTCCTCCTAGACCAGGCGGTGGCACAGGGGAAAGTTCCTCGGGCTATTGCCACCAAGGTCAGGAAGAGAATGAACCTAGTACAGGGGGCGGTTCAGCGCGTCGAGAATGCAAGCGGCCTCAGGTATCCTCCATACTATGTGGAGCCATCCCTCCCATGCTCGAAGACGGGGGCAGAGTACGGCCAGATGGGCGTGCTGTTCGCTCGCGTGATACCGACTACGGTCACCGGGAGTGTCGTAATCCTCGTGCAGTTCTCAGCGGCCCTTATCGGGTTCGGGACGAAGGGGACCATAGAAGCGGTCGCGGCTCACGAGTTCACCCACTACGTCGACCTGGTCAGGAAGCTGAGCACCAAGAACATCACCAGTGACGAAGTGGTCACCACTCTGTTCGAGGCATCGTTCAGGGACGCGGAGCACACGGTCCCGCCAAAGCTGCTCTTCTCAGAAAGGGCCCTTGTTTCTCTGATCAGTAGGAAGTTCAAGGACGACCTCGTAGATGCCACGTTGAGCAAAAAGGCCGAGGACCTGTGGGTCGCAAAGAATCTCCCCATCCACTGGGTCAGTCCGGAGGAGAACACGCTCAAGGTGCCAATGGCGTTGGTCGCTGCTACCCGTTTCGACCCGGCAGTGGTCTCAAGGCTCGAGGAGATGCAGAAGGCGCTCAGTTGAGGCTAACTGACAGCGAGCGCGATAGCGTCAGGGACATCGCGTCGACCCTGGTAGAGCCGGCCAGAATATCGGCCCTCGCTGCGTACGGCTCGAAAGTTGCGGGATACGCCCGCCCTGACTCTGACTACGACCTGATTGTAGTCTCGAGGCGGTTCACCTCGGGGGTGAGGTACAAGTACGTCGACTCTCCAACAGAAGTTTCGGCGCTTGTAGTCGACGAGCACATGCTGAACCAGGACGCGACTTCTTCCTTCCTGGGGGAGTTCGTCGTGGGCCGGCTGTTGAACGTGTATGAACCTATTATCAACGGCGACCTCTTCAGGTCAGTGGAGCTTGAGTACAAGAAGCGCGTGCTCACGGAAGCGCTCATCGAGCTGTCCTCCGACTATGGGGAGTTCGCCACCCACCTGCTTGTCCCCTACGAGTACTTCCTTTTCGACAAATTGCACAAGCGGGCAGCAATCTACCCCCCCGCACTCTACAGCTACGTACACACATACACGTGCCCGAAGGGGGAGGAGAACAAGGCGCTTTCTGTGGAGGCGTTCGTCGAGGCGGCAGAGTCGCTTCAGCCCAGGGGATTCCTTGCGGCAACTCCAGAAGGGGTGAGGATAGTCCCAGAGAAACTGAGGGCAGACGCTTTTTCGCGCTTCGAGTCGATGTTCTCACAGACGGCTAGGGGGGTCACCCAGTACGCTGTCCACGGCTACGCCGGGAGGGTCGGTCCATCAGTGTTTAGCAGGGAGGCACTGTCAAAGCTGCGAAGGATGAGAGAGAACCCCCCTCCCCTGACGCCACTGGAGAAACCCCGCTCGCTCCTCAAGCTGGAACAGGGGGCGGTCATTCCTGACTCTTCTCTTCTGGTCGAAGAGCTGGCGAGAATCCTCGGGTTCAGGACCTACTCCACGAAGGAGGATGACATTGGGGAGCCCTACTCGACGACTAGGGTCCTCACCTTTTCTGACGATACGCGCGCGAAGTCGGTCGTCGTGAAGAACTACGCAGACGTAAGGGCTCTCAAATGGGCCCTCCTTGGCATCTGGGCGTCGACAGCTAAGAAGTTCAGCGCCTCAGCCAATTCCCGCCTGGAGCGGGAATACGGGATGACGTTGCGACTGAATTCGATGGGCATTCTGGCACCCAGAGTTCTGGCCGTTGCCCCTGCGGAAAGAATCCTTGTGAAGGAGTTCGTTAGCGGTGCCACCCTGGCCAGCTTGATTAACTTGTTTCTGAAGGGGGCGCCAGAGGGCCTAGGTAGCGTGTCCGCCTATGGTGAAATCATCGCCAGACTTCACGCGGCAGGAATCGCCCTCGGCGACTCCAAGCCGAGCAACGTGGTCGTCGCCGGGGACGGCCTGTACTTGACCGACCTCGAACAGGCTTACCAGGGAGGCGACCAGCCATGGGACATTGCCGAGTTCCTCTACTACACGGCCAAGCTCTCCATCCGAGAAGACGCCATGAAGAAGGTGGCTCAGGCCTTCCTCGAGTCCTACGCGAGGTCAGGAGACAAGTCGAAGATCGTGAAGGCCCGTGGCCAGAAGTACTTCGGCCCCTTCAGCCCTTTCCTCACGCCGGGTATGGCGAAGATGCTGCGGGATAAGCTCTCGGCCTATGGCTGAGGCTTCGAATAGGTCGTGTATCCGCAGTGGCCGCAGGTGAGTCTGTTCCCATGCTGGGCCATGAAGTAACCCTTGCCGCACCTGGGGCACTCTTTCCTTAACCTCGAGAGCGAGCTCCCGTCGACCTTGTATAGCTTGTACGCTTGGATTCTCCTCTTAGGCGCCTTCGGCTTCTCCTTCTTCTCTGGCTTCTTCTCTTCGACCGGCGCTTCGGCCGGCGCGGGCGCCGGTACTGCAGGTGCGGGGGGTGCCTTTGACATTCCTACTTGGCCTCAGGTGCCGGGCCGGTAGCGGCCGCCGGGGTCCGGGCCTTCTTCCTTTCCTGTTTAAGCTTCTCTCGTTCCTCCTTCGTAAGCATTCTCTCCTGCAGATACCTCGGATGAACCTTCTTCTTAGACTCCGCAGACCCATAGACGTAGAACCTCCCGAGTACCTTCGTGGTCCCTGATTGGCCGTCTACCCTGATGAGTCCGACGTTCTCCACGGGTACTCCGAGCTTCTGGGCTACCATTTCGATGGCCTCCTTCCGGGAAATCTTCCCTGCCTTCGCCTCCACCGAGAGCTCGACGTAGGATCTGTCAAGGACCTTGGACTCTGATTTCTTCTCTACGGCCAAGCTGGGGCACCCGAATTCATCGGGGATATTAACTTGAGGCTCAATGGATGCCCTTAATCCCCATTTTCGCGAGAATCGCCCTGTTCCGTGATTTTGCGATCGCGTTCGCTTTCACAGCGACGACGCCTACGCCGGGCTGCCCGTAGAAGACCACGGCAGAAACGGGTGCCATGGCGATGGCAAGCATCGCCATGAGGTCCTCCTCCCCTTCGACCTGGACCCTCACCGGTTTCTTGCCAAGGAACGCCTGCTTCATCCCCGCGATTGCGTCACCCGTGAGCATCCCTGCCGGGTTCTTGACCTTGATCAGCCTTGCGTAGGGAATGGTCGGGACGGCTCTTATGACCCTCCTCTCGACCCCGTCCACCACCTGAACGTCTGGCGTCCTCCCCATGGCGCCAAGGGTGTCTGTCACCCTGTCGCCTACGGTAACCACCATCGGCGCGCTCCTCACCAGCCTCTCGAAATCTGGCCCCTTGGTTTCCTCATCAGAGTAGACAGTCCCCAGCGGGGCCGCAAGCCTGGTCCTGAGTTCCTCCGGGAGCGGGTACGTCCTGCCCAAGGGCTTAGCTTACCTTGAGGGCATATCTTCCCGGTTTAGTGATGTTCAGGGTCTTGGCGACCTGAGACTTCTCCGGGTCGATTATGATTATCAGGCCAGACCACTCGTTGCTGAGTTCGGTGGAGCCGTCGTTGGGGCAAGCCTTCTCTGTGGTCAGGGCCCTGCACTTCCTGCATGCTAGCTCCTTCATGGTCCTACTTCTCCGATCTTTCTTCCGCCTTGCGAGCCTTCGCCGCCTTGTTCACTTCGTCGTCAATCCATTCCAGTGCCCCGAGGAAGGGCTGCCTGCAGGTAACGCCAATCTTACCCATGGAGATGCCGTGACCGAGGCTTACAGCAGTAATCCTTACCCTCACCTTGCTCCCGACCCTTAGCGTCCTCTTGCTCTGGGAGGCGGTGATTATCCCAGACTTTACATCGCTTGTCAGGTAGTCATCCATTATCTGGCTGAGGTGCAGCAACGCGTCTGCCGGGCCTATCCTCACGAAGGCGCCGAAGTCGGTGACCTCGACAATTTCCCCTTCCACTATTTCCTGCTTCAGGGGGTAGAACGAAAGCACTTCGAAGTTGACCCGGTGGTAGGTTGCCCCGTCTCCCGCTATGATCTTGCCCACCTTGTCTACGTCCACTTTGGTGACAAGGACAAGGTATCCGTGATCAGGATTGATGGTGCTCTCATACTTCAGTTTCAGGAGGTCCATGGCCACCCTCTCGAGAGGGGAACCGAACCTATCTGGGGGAACACGAACGACGTCTTCGAGGTTCACAATCTGAAACATGAATTAATCAGGAACGAAGCCACCCCTTTGAGTCAGCGATTTTAATCTTTAGAGACCATGAGACGAAACTTCGAAGCTCGGGCAAGGGATAGAGGGAGCTTTCTCTTGTGCTGCGTTCTGGCATGCATCTCGAGCACCCTGTTCACCACTCCGAGGGGCACTCGGGCCTTGGCAGCCGCCTCTGCAGGTTTCACCTTCAGATCATACAGATAGTGCAACACCACGTCAAGCCTATCGTAGTTTGCTGGTATCTCGTCCGTCGCCTTTTGCCCTGGCCAGAGCTGAGGCGATGCCGGCTTCTCGACCACCTCCCTTGGGAGTCGAAGGAAAGCTCCGAGCTCCCTGACCTGGGTCTTGTAGAGATGGGCTATGGGGAGAAAGTCGACTCCGCCATCCCCCCATTTGGTGTAGTATCCCAAGAGTCCCTCGCTTCTGTCACCTGTGCCCGCGACAAGATACCCGAGTGAGTTGGCGCGATAGTATAGGAGCACCATCCTTACTCTTGCTTGGACGTTTGCCTTCGCCATCCGGGTGCCCTCGGCCCTGGTCGAACCGACGATGTCGTCGACGATTCCAGAGATGGGTATCTCCTCCTTCCCCACCTTCCAAGTGTTGGCGAGCTTCCGAGCATCTTCCAAATCTTGGCGAGGCGTGTGGCGCGAAGGCATCAGAAGGACCAAGACCCTGTCTTTCCCCAGCGCTTTGACGCAGAGCGCTCCCACAACGGCGCTATCGATTCCACCACTTAGTCCAAGAACTACGCCGCCTGCTTGGGCTTTATTCACAGCCCTGCCGATGAAGTGGGCTATCCTGTCGGCCTCCCTGCTCGCTTGAGTCCTTGGGCTCACACCTGCAGACCTTCGGAGAACCGCCGAGGGTCTGTTTTTATCACTTCCCCGGCCGGTTTACGCGCCTGCGGTCACTGCAATCCGACCCTTCCCTTCCTGAGGGAGATGACTCTGATGTGTGCGGCCTTGGCTGCACGCGCCAAGTCTGCATCCATCGTGGCCACAATGGCGCCCTCGGCCGACGCCGCCGAGATTATTTCGTCGTCAACGCGAGCGCCCCCGCAGGCTAGGCTGTGGAATCGTCTTGACATGTCCAGGGCGACACGTGCGGTCCGCGACCTCCCACCCTTGCCCCTAGCGAGCCCACGAAGCTCTTCCCCCACACACTCAAGCAAGACAGGCTCGAACTTGCCGATACGATCTACAATGTCCTCAAACCAAGTGGTGGGGGTCTCTACTACTGCCATCAGGAAACTACTATCGAATACCACTCGGGTCAAGTATCACTTCAGGACGCCCGAACCGATGAGCCTCCATCGCTCGGCAATTCTTCGACTTATGGCCGCCCTCATCCCGATTTCGACGGCGACTGGCTTCTTCAAGTCCGATTCGACCACATCCCCCCTGACCGAGGTGGCCACGGCCAGCGTCGACGCCGTCCCTAAATTCAGCCTGAGCGTCTCAGAGAGCTTTACCTTCTCCACTCTGATGAGTTCCGTGGCCCCTACAGCCGTCTCGAGCAGAGTCACGTCGAGTGTGACATGCTCTAGAGTCTCCGGCAGTGTTCCCGGCTTACCTATTACGCTCCCAACCATCTGATCTCCCTTGGTGTAGGTAGGGTCGAGGTGGGTCCCCACCGCCACCAGCCCGCCTGGGCCGACCTTGTCCGCGGCGCCAGCCCCAGTCTCCAGACTGGAAACCCTGGTGACGATTGGGACATATTTCCCGCTCCTATCGTCAATCATGCCTGGTTTCAGTTCTACCTCCTCCCCTACCTTAAGCTCCCCTCGAGTGAGGCTCCCCCCAAGGACTCCTCCGGAGAGCCTAGCGACTTCAGCACCCGGCCTGTTTACGTCGAAGCTCCTTACGACGTACATCAGAGGATTTGCTGCTGCGTCCCTCTTCGGCGTGGGGATTACGTCCTCAAGCGCTTCAATGAGGGCGTCTATGTTGAGCCTCTGCTGAGCTGAGATGGGGATGATGGGGGCAGACTCGGCAACGGTACCCTGGACAAACTTCACGATTTGAGACTCATTCTTCTCCGCCTCGGAGTCTGTGACCAAGTCGACCTTGTTCTGGGCAATCACGATTCGCTTCATGCCGAGCATCTGCAGGGCCTGAAGATGCTCCCTGGTCTGAGGCTTGGGCACCGGCTCGTTGGCTGCTATGACCAAGAGAGCACCGTCCATCAGGAATGCTCCGGCGAGCATGTTGGTCATGAGACTCTCGTGGCCAGGACAATCGACGAAGCTCACGGCCCTGAGGAACGTCGTTTTTCTGCCGCATATTGGGCACCTCTCGCTGGTTGAGTAGGATCCCACGCCGTGATCCTGGGCGCACTGGTAGAACGCAGCGTCGGCGTACCCCACCTTGATAGTGATGCCCCTCTTCAGTTCCTCACTGTGTGCGCTCGCCCAGATTCCTGTAATGGCTTGAGTAAGGGTCGTCTTCCCATGATCAACATGCCCAGAGGTGCCTATATTGACCTCGGGCTGCTTGGGAAGGGGAGGCTTCTCCGCAGTCTGCTCCACGAGCTTCTGCTCAGACAAGAAACATCGCTGCTTCACAGGGGGTTTTTAACTAATGCCGAGACGCAGAGAAGTATCGTCGGTCTGGTTAGGCGGCCCAACCAGGCTCGTTGGCCAATCGTCGTCCTGACAATTCAAGAGGCGTCCAAGGGAATGTATTTATCACGTCACTTCGGGTCGAGACCTCGTCCCCGGGGAAACCATTGAGAGCGATAGTACTGTCCGGAGGCCTCGGCATGAGGCTCCGTCCCCTCACCGACGACAGGCCCAAGGCTCTGATTCAAATTAAGGGGCGTCCTATCGCCGAGTACCAAATAGACTGGCTTGCGAAGGGGGGAGGAGTAGATGAGGTAACGTTTGCCTGCGGCTACAAGTGGGAGAAGTTGCAGGAGCACTTTGGTTCGAGTTTCAAAGGAACATCCATCGACTACTCGGTCGAAGACGAGCCCCTGGGAACGGGGGGAGCAGTCAAGAGGGCCCTGTCGAAGCATCCAGCCGAAGAAATCTGCGTCGTCGCAAACGGCGACATCATAACGGACCTTCCTCTCTCTCGGATGATCGATGCTCACAGGCAGGCCGGGGAGATCTCCGCCTCGATGTTGGTAGTCCCCTATCGCTCGAGGTTCGGGGTGGTGAAGATTGACAAGTTGAAGATGGTCAGGGGCTTCGATGAGAAGCCGGCGTTCCCAGATGTCTGGATCAACGGAGGGGTGTACGTCCTCAACGCGAAGAGGGCAAAGAAGTACCTCCCAGACTCTGGGGACATCGAGCGGGAGACGTTCCCGAAGCTGGTGACCAGAGGCGAGCTCCTTTCATACCCGCACTACGGCGAATGGATTTTCGTGGACTCGATTAAGGACCTCATGCAGCTTGAGGAATCAATGAACGTCGTGACCTGAAGAAAGATTTTAGGCGGCCGGCCGAGCCATGCCGACCATGTCCGATTTCAATAAAGCAGTGGAGGCCTCTCAGGTACCCCCAGATACCATGCTCACGGTCGAGGTTGGAGGTGATTCCGTGCTGATTGCCAATGTCGATGGCAAGTACTATGGGATGGGAGCTATCTGCACTCACGAGGAGTGGGACCTCTCGGAAGGGACCCTCGAAGACACCGCAGTGACCTGCGCTGGCCACGGCACCGTGTGGGACCTGAAGACTGGGAAGGGGGTGTTCGACGAACCGGTACCCAACGAGCCTCTCTATGACGTGAAGGAAGAGGGCGGTTTCCTCTACGTGAGGAAGCACTGAGACTGCGCCCTCATCCCGCCTCTGCCTGGGCCGGGTAGAATATCAAAGAAGTTTCTAACGCATAATTACACGACTTCAAAAGGCCTTCCCAGTTGTCAGCAGGGGCTCGGGAGCATAGGCGTACGACTCCCTTCAAGAGGCTGGGGGGGTTGGTCTACAGGCGGAGAAGGATCATAGTAGTCGCTTGGATTCTCGCACTCATCCTGCTGATTCCGGTCATCATGACGGTGACCAATTCCACTTCTCTGAACGAAGGGGCAGCATCAGGGAGCCAGCTGGAGTCTGTGCAGGCGTCAAACCTGATCTCTGCCCAGTTCTCTAGGACCGTCGCCAATAGTACGCTGCTGGTGGTGGTGAAGGGATCGAACGTCACCTCTCCCGCAACGCAGGAATTCGTCAGCGGATTGGTGCACTACCTGGAGACTGATTCGGGACTGAAGGGGCTCAATCAGACCATTGACGTGTATTCGCCGCTTTACTCAGCGATAAAAGGGGTCAACGGGGCTACCTACTCTGCGGTCAGGGGAGCAAACGCCACTGCCAGGCTGCTCTTGGGTGTCCCCGCACTCTATTTCGGGGCGTGGGTACAATCCTATACCAAAACCGGGAACACGACCCATGCCGATGAGGCCGCGTTCAGCTACGCCGCTGATACGCTCTCGAGCGCCAACGCCACCGCTTACAACGACTATTCCTCCCACGTACTCTCCTTATTCAATTCCGAGTGGACTTCATCATGGTCGAATGGTCAGCTTTCAGGTCTCAATCTCACCGGCCGGGCTTCGTACGCCGCTCGCCTTGCCGGCCTAGAGTACGTCGACGCCCGCATGCCTGCCTCGAAGGCCTTCGACTCCGCACTACTCGGTTCGATCACCCTGGCAGAGTATGTCGCCGGCTCTGGAGAGGCGAACCTGCGAATCGTCTCCTTCGCCCAGAACTACGTTTCCAACTCAACTGGACTCTCGCTCCAGTTCGTGAGCGCCGCCTACGGACTCGGAAGGACGTATGACAATTCTTCCCTGTATTCGCTGACCGGAGACATCCTATGGAGACCGAGCGAGTATGGCGTCACCAGCGCCCTATCCACGCTGATTTCGTCCCTCGTCTCTCCAGGTCGGGACATCACGCTCGTAACCCTCAACCTGGACCGGTCGTCGAACGAGAACGTCATCGCGCTGAGGTCTGCCGTGTCCACGGTGCTTGGCAGTGCCGATGCGAGTTCCGGCGTCCAGTCCGCAATGGTGACCGGAGGGGATGCCATATCCTACGATTTCGGGCAGTCGGCGCAGTCCGACCTGAGCCTCATACTCCCGGTGACAATTATCCTGTTGATCGTCGCCACGGGCCTCTTCTTTCGGTCCATCCTCACACCTTTCGTGACACTCGGCGCCATTGGAATTGCCCTCGGAATCTCGCAGGTATTCATCGTCCTTGTGGCCACCTTCATCGCCAAGGTGGACTTTACGGTTCCCACGATTCTGCTCACGATCCTCATCGGAGTGGGCACTGACTACAGCGTCTTCATTCTTGCCAGGTACAGGGAGGAAAGGGTGAACGGCTCCTCGGTCCAGCAGGCGATGGAAACATCTGTCACATGGGCTGGTGAGAGCATCACTACCAGCGGGGCGACTGTCATCATCTCGTTCCTCGCCCTTGCCTTCACATCTGTGGTCTACCTGAGGACCATCGGATATGTGGTCGGGCTTGGCGTGCTTGTGGCGCTACTAGTCGCGTTGACCATGGTGCCGGCCGTGGTGAGCATTGTAGGGGGCCGGGTGTTCTGGCCCTACTCGGGAGAACGCTTTACCAGGTACTCCTTGTCTGTCCTCGAGAAGCTCAGGATGAGGAGGGGCTACTTTTCCAAGACTGGTGCCTTCGCTGTGAAAAGGGCATGGGTGCTTATCGTTCTCGCGCTGGTGGCGACCGGTCCCGCGGTCTATGTCTACGCAACGACGACTCCCACTTTCGACTTCCTCTCGGCGGCGCCTGCAAACCTCGAGTCCGTCTCGGCTTCGAACCAGCTTACTGCGGCGTTCGGCAGCGGGACACTTTTCCCCACCTACGTAGTCATGACATTCTCCCAGCCCGTGGTAGATGGTCACGCATTCAACTCCTCTGAAATGGGGGCGGTCCAGCGGGTAACTTCCTACCTGCTCGAGTCCCCGGACGTGAGGAACGTCAGCAGCCCGACACTGGTGTATGGACGCGAGGTAGACTACAATGGAACCAACTTGTCCACCAGCGAGGGCGCTAGGACCTTTGGGGGGGCCCTCCAGAGCATCGGCAGGGACAACAAGACCGTGCTCTTCACGATCAACTTCAACATCGATCCAGATTCCGCCAGGGCAATCTCAGACGCCCAGTCGATGCGCCAGACTCTCCATTCGCAGTACAGCTCGACTCATGGTGTCACGGGAATCTACGTCGGAGGAGAGACGGGGTCCATCCTAGACACGAAGAACGTATTCGACTCCCAGTTCAACACCGTAGTCCCAATCGTCGCCGTGGGGGTGGCACTAGTCCTCCTTGTGGTCCTCGGATCCTTCGTCCTTCCAGTGTTCGCAGTCTTATCTATCCTAATGAGCATCATTTGGACCCTGGCTGCGACGCAGCTCCTTTTCAAGCAGTTCTACAACTTCCCCCTGCTCTTCATCACTCCCTTCTTCCTCTTCGTGACCCTGCTTGGCCTCGGGATGGATTACAACATCTTCATCCTCACGAGGGTACGCGAAGAAGCCACTAAAGGGAAACACATCAACGACGCCATAGTTGGGGCTATCGAGCAGACCGGTGCCGTGATAACCGCTGCAGCGATCATCCTGGCAGGATCCCTTGGCGCCCTGATGATATCCAACGATCTCCTCCTAAGACAGCTTGGGTTCTCGTTCGCCTATGCGATTCTGATCGACGCGTTAGTGGTCAGGACCTACCTGGTGCCCGCTGTCATGTCGAAAATAGGAAGGTGGAACTGGTACAGCCCCATCCCAGTCCTCAACCGCTCAAGGCATCTCTTCGAGGAAGAGACTGCGACTTCCAGCACGGCTTAAAGCAGAGCAAGGACCGGACACACCATTGCAGGCTCGCGACGGTGCTGAAGTGGACGAAGAGGTCTTGGAGGAGGGATGCTACTACCTCTCGCGCCTCGGCCTCACAGCTGAACAGCTCGAATCCCACTTCGGCTTGCCTCCAGCGAAGGCTGATAAACTCGCGAAGTCCTATGAAGCAAAGATCAGTTCCGGAAAGGTGACTCCAGGCGACTTCGACCGGGCCTTCTGGGAAGGCGTGAAGAAGGAAGCTGAGGGAGACGTCAAGCTCACGTTTCTGTCTGAGAAGGGTTTCCATCACGGCTGGAAGTCCGATCTGGAGAAGCTTGATGGTCCGGCTCTGTTGTCGATCTACGAGTCAAGCAAGGACTTCCTGAACGCGGATCCAAATCAAAAGTTCCTAGATTTCCCTCCTCCGAAGGGGTACGATCCGCTGGCCATTGACAGGGAGATACGCAAGGCCGTTGGAGTGGTCCAAGAGCTGCTCGAAAACAGGTGGGCTTCGGAGAAAAGTTCCGGCAGCCACAAGGCTGTCAAACCTTAAAACTCCCGCAAAGTCAGTCGAACTCGAAAAAAGTTGCCGCTGGACTCGGTCGAGAGGGACAAGCTGACCGCGGTCCTTCGCCAGTTCCAAGGAAGAAAGGTCCTCGTGATTGGCGACCTCCTCGTTAGCCGATTCGTCGAGGTTGCAGCCCGCAAGCTTGCCCGGGAGGCGCCGGTCCCTGCAGGAGACTTTGTCGGACAGACCCTTCTCCCAGGAGGCGCAGCTAACCTATCGAGAGAACTGGTTTCGCTTGGGGCTTCCGTCAGCCTCGTAGGGCTGGTGGCCTCCGACGAATACGGTAACTGGTTGAAATCGGAATTCTCCAAGTACGGGCTTGACGCCGGAGGGGTGATAACGGACCAGAGCAGGCCCACCTCGCTCAGGACCTGGTACATGGTCAACACGTTCCATATGCTTCGCATCGACAAGGAAGACAGGAGGGACGTACCACTTGCCATGGCGAAGAGACTTCTTGCAGAATCCGAACCTCGCATCAAAAATGTCGACTGCGTGATACTCTCAGACTACGACCGTGGTGTCATCACGAGTTACCTGATTGGAGGGGTGGTAGCAGCAGCCCGCGCTTCTGGCAAGATTGTGCTCGGTCAGCCTAAGATGCACCACTACTTGGACTTCTCCGGCGTGACCTACGTGAAATCGAACCTGGAGGAAGCAGAGCACGCCACGGGAATGGCCATGGTGAACGAGACCAGCCTCAGGAACATGGCCGTGAACCTCCTCAGCCGCCTCGAGGCCAAGGCTATACTGATCACACGAGGAGACCAGGGCGTTGCACTTTTCGACAAGGACAACGTGACACTCTTCCCACCCATAAGAGGTCGGAAGAACCTCTTCAGCAAGGTAGGCGTGCGGGACGCGATGACAGGGGTCTTCGGCCTGTCTGTAGCATCGGGCGGGAACCCATACCAAGCAGCGGTACTAGCCAATGTAGCGGGAGAGGCACGGAGCGAACTCCCCCGAATAGCGTCGCTTTCGCTACAAGAGCTGGAGGCAAGGACAGAGGGGGTCGAGGAGCTCGTGAAGAGGATTGTGCAGGCCCCGGTGAAGAGATAGTGGAGACAGCCCAGGAAGTAGTCAGGCTGAAGGAGACAGCCAAGAACACGCGCAAGCTGATTCTCGAGGCCCTCGCTGAAGCAGGGTCGGGTCACCCAGGGGGCTCGCTCTCGGCCGTGGAGCTGCTTGTCACCCTCTACTTTCACGTGATGCGTCACGACCCAAAGAACCCGAAGTGGGAGGACAGGGACAGGTTCTTCCTCAGCAAAGGACATGCCGCCCCGCTTCTCTATTCGATCCTCGCCCAGGCCGGCTATTTCCCAGTCGAAGAACTAATGACGCTTAGAAAGACAGGCTCGCGGCTGCAGGGACACCCTTCGATGGGCATCCCTGGTGTGGAGGCGCCTGCGGGCTCGGAAGGAATCGGCCTCTCGCTCGCCGTCGGGACATGCCTCGCGGCGAAGCTCGACGGAAGGTCGTTCAGGACCTACGTGCTCATGGGGGACGGGGAACAGCAGGAGGGACAGATCTGGGAAGCTGCCATGTCTGCTTCGAAGTATCGACTTGACAATCTCACCGCTGTCATAGACAGGAACGGCATCCAGCAGGATGGCCTCACGGAGCAGGTCATGCCCTTGGAACCGCTTGCGGCCAAGTGGCGTGCTTTCAACTGGAACGTAATTGAAGTCGACGGTTACGACTTTACCCAGTTGATGGACGGATTCGACCTTGCGGCTAGCACCCGGAACCGGCCGACGGTCATTGTGGCGCATACGGTGAAGGGGAAGGGAATCTCCTTCATGGAGTGGTCCCCACACTATCACGGAACGCCACCAGCAAAGGACAAGCTTTCCGACGTGCTCAGTGAACTGGAGTAGTCAATTGAGCGAGATCAAGATCGCCCCGTCGATATTGGCGTGGGACTTGGGTGACCTCGAAGGGGGAATCGAGATTTCCGTGAAGGGAGGGGCCGACCAGGTACACCTCGACGTCATTGACGGCCACTTTGCTCCGAACATAACGTTCGGCCCTGGGACGGTGAAAGCGCTCCGCAGTAGGTGCAACCTGAAATTCGACACGCATCTGATGATAGAATCTCCCCACCTCTATGTTGACAAATTCCTGGAAGCTGGCTCTGACCTGCTCACTTTTCACGCCGAGGTGCTGAACGGCTCGAGGTTCGATGACCTTTACCGCGCGGTTCACGCGAAGGGGAAGGAGATGGGTCTGGCGATAAAGCCAAAGACCGAGCTCCCCCGATGGGCTTCAGACCGGCTGGACAGGGTCTCTACCCTTGTGGTAATGACGGTCAACCCCGGGTTCAGCGGCCAATCCATGGACATGTCGGTGATGCCAAAGCTGCAGAAGATAAGCGCCATCGTAGAGCACAAAGGGCTCATGACAGACATAGAGGTGGACGGTGGGGTCGAGCCGGAGAACGTCCAAGAAGTCGTTAAGAGGGGTGGGAATGTGCTGGTTGCTGGTGCGGGCGTTTATGGAAAGAAGGACCCGGTCAACGCGATATCGGTGCTCAGGGAGCGTGCGCTGCAGGTGAGGAAGGCGCAATGATGCTCTCGAAGCAGGCTGCAATGAGAGATGCCTACGGAGAGGCATTGCTTGAGCTTGGGGCGGCCAATCGGAATGTGGTCGTCGTCGGCGCCGACACCACTGGGTCCCTGAAGTCAGGTGTGTTCGGTACCAAGTACCCGGAACGCTTCTTCAATGTGGGAATCGCGGAACAGAACCTCGTCTCAATCGCTGCGGGATTGGCGCTGACAGGGAAGGTCGCATACTCCGGGACGTACGCCATTTTCGTCCCAGGCAAGTGCGTCGACCAGATACGCAACAATATCTGCTACCCCAACCTGAACGTCAAGCTTGTCTGTTCCCACGGGGGTATTTCCGTGGGACCTGACGGTGCATCCCACCAGCAGGTGGAGGACATCGCAATAATGAGGGCAATCCCGAAGATGAAGGTGATAGTCCCTGCCGACGCCCCTTCGACCAAGGAGATCGTCAAAGCCATCGCGTCCATTCCTGGACCATTCTACGTGAGGCTCACGAGGGCGGCCACCCCGGTTGTCTACGAAGGGGGGTTCGAATACAAATTCGGAGAGGCCAATGTCCTGCGGGACGGCAGCGATGTCGTTGTCTTTGCCTGCGGCATAATGGTCCCCGAGGCGCTGAAGGCTGCCGACTCTCTGAAAGCCAAGGGGGTCACTGCGGCTGTTGTGGACATGCACACCGTGAAGCCCATCGACTCGGAAACGATTTTGAGGTTCGCGCAGAGGTGCGGGAGGGTCGTAACGGCGGAGGAGCACAACATTCTCGGCGGGATGGGTTCTGCCGTCGCAGAGGTCCTCGGAGAAGGGCGCCCGACACCCATTAAGCGAGTCGGCGTGATGGACACCTTTGGCGAAAGCGGGGACCCGGGTGAACTCCTGAAGAAATATGGCCTAACTGCGGCCAACATCGAGCAGACCGCCGCCCACCTGGTCCTTTCAAAATAGCCTTTAATATCAAACTGAGAGGTCGGAGCTAGAATGAAGCTCTTTCTCGACACTGCGAATATCACACAGATCAAAAAGCTGAATCAGATGGGCATCGTGGACGGGATCACCACCAACCCCACCCTAGTGGCAAAGGAGCCGGGGGAGTTTGAGGATATCATCGCCGCCATTTGCAAGGAGGTGAAAGGAGACGTGAGCGCTGAGGTCGTCTCGACGAACTTCGAGGGCATGGTGTCGGAGGCGAAGCATCTTTCCTCTATCGCCCCCAATGTCGTCGTCAAGATTCCAATAATCCCAGTGGGGCTGAGGGCGACCAAGGCAATCAGCGGATTGGGAATTCGGGTCAACATGACACTCGTCTTCTCAGCCAACCAGGGGCTGCTCGCCGCGAAGGCAGGCGCGTCCTTCATCAGCCCCTTCATAGGGCGACTCGACGACATCGGGCAGCGCGGGATGGAGCTTGTGGAGGACCTTGTCAAGATCAGAAACAACTACAACCTGAAAGCCGAGGTCCTTGTAGGGAGCATCAGGCACCCACAGCACGTCCTCGAGGCGGCGAAGGTCGGGGCGGACATCGCGACAATGCCCCCAGAGGTGATGGAGAAGATGATTCAGCACCCCCTCACCGACTCGGGCCTCAAACGCTTCCTGGACGACTGGGAAAACGCGAAGAAAGCGAAAGCCTCCATTACCGTGTAGAGCAACAACAACTTTTTACGAGGAGACCATCGGCATAGCCTCATGAAGACCTACACCTTACCACCATTGCCGTATGCATACGACGCTCTCGAACCACACATTTCAAAGCAAATCATGACGCTTCATCACGACAAGCATCACCAAGCCTACGTCACCGGAGCCAACGCTGCCATGGATAAACTGGATAAGGCGCGGAAGGGAGAGATGCAGATTGACGTCAGAGCCGTACTCAGAGACTTCAGCTTCAATGCGGACGGTCACATACTCCATTCCCTGTTCTGGCCAAACATGGCTCCACCGGGGAAGGGAGGCGGCACCCCTGGAGGCAAGCTAGCTGACAGAATCAACCAAGATTTCGGGGGCTTCGACAAATTCAAGGCACAATTCTCTGACGCGTTCAAGACAATCGAGGGGAGTGGGTGGGCGATGCTCATCTACGAGCCCGCAAGTGATCAGCTCATTATCTCACAGATAGAGAAGCACAACCTGAACCATATAGCCCAATCGGAGGTCATTCTCTGCTCCGACGGCTGGGAACACGCGTTCTATCTCCAATATCTCAACGATAAGGCAAAATACGGCGAAGCGTGGTGGAATGTTGTCAACTGGTCTGAAGTCGACGCCAGGCTTGGGAAAGTCGCAAGGTAGCGCTTTCCCCCCTCCTTTTGTGTCCGGTCATCTTGTAGGCGTCTTCTGCCTGTCGCACACAGTCAGCTATCTCCCTCGCGGTCTCCTCTGTCATCAGCTTCTTCCGATGTACAGCCTTTCGAATTTGTGTTTGATTTCCAATCTCGCCGAGCCGCCTAGCCACCTGAAGTCCAGCCTCTTGGATGTGGAGATCTGATTGGGCACCGGCCCGTCCCTATCGATTCCCGTCGCGGGGTTCCAAAGCCTCCTGTTGACCGTACGTGCCTAGATAACACAGGACAGGATAGTGGCTATTCTGGAGGGGAGTTGAGCAAGACTGGTGAGGCCTGAGGTTCTGTCCGCCTAGTGATGTGCTAGTATCTTCGCGTAGGTGCCGCTCGCTCGAGCCAGGTGGTCCAGATCCTTTTCTGTGTGGCA
>Ga0187778_10001116_pt1 | contig 18983 bp, 19 predicted proteins | sample 1015_Q2_SP5_20_M_FD_132418 | JGI IMG/M metagenome (GOLD analysis project Ga0187778, IMG submission 132418) | Tropical peat soil microbial communities from peatlands in Department of Meta, Colombia - 1015_Q2_SP5_20_MG | ecosystem: Environmental > Terrestrial > Soil > Wetlands > Peat | place...
TAACGTATGATTGCATGCGTGCGCAAAGCCGGGATATGCCGAGGTACCAAGCTTGGGCGAATGACGTCGTGGAGCGCGGGAGACAATGGTTCGAAAATGGGACACCGGAAGGAGGGCTTCGTTTCGTAAATGGAATAGAGTGACGGGAGTTTTTGGCCCATCGCGTCGTTTGGAGGATGTCCGGTTTCGAGTCATTCCTGACTTTCGATTACCCGAGAAGGGGGAGATGTAGAGTAACGTACTAAAACCGCCGAACTGCCCGGGCGCGAGCGCAAAGCACCGTTGATGCCGATCAAGGCGGTCTGACGCCTTGGCGCTTATGGTAATTTTTGGTGGCCTTGACCGAACCGATCCTGTTTTTGGCTCCGGTCTTGGCCGCTTTGTCGTTGGTGTTGGCGGCAATCCAAAGACCGCCGAACTGCCGTTGTCGGTCGCAACGGTTGATCCAGGTCGAGGCATCTGACGCTGTCTTGTTGATGGCCGCGTTCCTAAGACCGTGCGACCCTTGCACCCTGCAAGTCGCACTGATCGGCTGCATGTGTGTAATTTTCGGCGACTGTGTGTCGCCTGTGGTTGAGCGCTAAGAGGGCCTGCCAAATAGGTGCCTCAAGCAAAACGCGATTGTTACAAACACCAACGCTTCATACACGTCGCGAAGGGGCTTCTTTCGTAAGGCGCTCGCGCTGTGGCCCGTGGCACAGCCACTGAGATGCGCCAATGGTTACCTCCAATACAACACGAAAGAGTGCAGGAGGTGGATATGGCTCAGATTATTGCTATTGTTTCGCTGGGTTTCTTAGTGACGGCCACAGCTTTGGTTTGGATAGACTGGAAACGACCGACGGACGGCAATGCCGGCGCTAGTCCAACCTCGCTTTCGATCAGCGACGTAGGGCTGAAGGTGGATGCTCGGTCGCTTCCCGTACAGGAGATACAGGACAACAGTACGGTTTATTCCGCCGGCCAGGATCGATAAGCGAGCCTCGTAACCGTCCTCGGCCGTTGATCTGTCGGCGCGACTCGAATATCGATTTTCCGCGCCCGCTGGCCTTGAGAGGTTCTCTGATGCCTAATGTTATGCAAAAGCAAAACGAACGCGAGGCACAGATGTGCATGCTGGCCAGTCGGTTGGAGTTTGCGGTCGAGAAGGCTGGAGATCGTTTTACACTGATCCGGACCGCTGATGTTACGCCACCGGTGCGCGAAGAGCACCTCACTCTCGATCAGGCAGAGGGACTTCTAGAAACTTGGAAATTGCGCGGACGCGGCTAGCCCGGAGGCTGTTTCCCGGGAGATCAATTCTCTTGAGGAGACCAACGCAATAAAGCCAACCGGCATCAGCCGCGCAATACCGAATGCATCGTTGCGAGTCATCCACGAGCTATGCGCGTTTTAATGCGCTCCAGTGCGTCATCCGAAACATCAAAGATGAGAAGTTCTTCGTCCGTTTCGGACACGCGAATGACGTCTTTGTCCGTCAACATCTTAGAATATTCCTCCCAGCTGCAGCTGATTGCGCATTCCTTCTATTCAGCCCCGCTCGAGAAATATTACCGAATGATTTCAAACTTGATGTTTTTTGGCAAGCGCAGAGTCGACCAGCCCCACAAAAAAGCCCGCGGCCACCGCGGGAGTTCAGCTTTGGAATCACGACCCGCAACAAAGCCAGATATGGGCCGGTCGTGGGCAAAGACGCGATACCCAGCTTCGGATCTCAAAGCCACTGAGGACTTCAACCGGCCTTTCCATGCTCCCGTCGGATCAGGTGGTCACGGTCAGTTCGGCCGGCTCATAAAGAGTCGACATTCATCGACGCGCCGCGCCCCCAACGGCCTCGAAGCGGCTGAGGAGCGGTCACCGCCTTCAAAGCTGTATGGAACTGTGCTTAAGTCTTTCATGCTGCTGTGTTGTCACCACAATAACTTCGCAATGAACTAAGAAAAAAACGATGCAATATGTGGAACGGACGCCTCTAGTCGTTGAGATCGTGCCTCGCAGCTTGCTGGCTGTCCTTTTGCGCTTCTTCCATCCGCTTCCATGCAACTCGGTGTCCAGTCTAGCTGGCTATGAATTGCGCATGGCAAGTGGTTCCTTCGCAAATTTTTGAAGACGGCGGATTTGACTTGCAGCTACAGAGAATGCTTCGCTGATAACTCATGTTCGCGAGGTCCATGTGAGGCGTTGGTACTGCGTCGCAGTTTGCAAATTGCTGCAGTGGAGCCTGGTTACCGCCATTTTTGCCGTTTTTTCTCAGCCGGTGCAGGCGCAATTGCGCGGCCATGGCGGCCCGGTGCGAGCCCTCGCGATTTCACCGGACGGCACTCAGGCTGTCTCTGGGAGCTTCGATACATCGGCAATCCGCTGGTCACTCTCACGCAACGTGGCCGAACAGGTCATGCGGTTCCACGATGCGCCGGTGAATGCCGTCGCATTTCTTCGAGATGGCCGTTTCCTCACCGGCGGCGCTGATGCTCATATTGCGCTCTGGACACCGGGCCGGCAGGCGCCCGACGCGGTTTTTGATGGCCACAGCGGACCGGTCGCTGCGCTTGCTGTTTCGTCTGACGGCAACTTGCTCGCCTCCGCATCATGGGACCACACGGTGCGTCTCTGGCCGCCGGCCGGCGGGGCGCCGCGCGTGTTTGAAGGTCATGCGCAGAACGTCAACGGGGTCGCTTTCTCGCCCGACGGTACGCAGATCATCAGCGTAGGGTATGACGCAACAATCCGCATCTGGCAGCGCGACGGCAACGGTGTCTCCGTGCACAGTTTGCCCTGCCCGCTCAACAGCGTGGCGGTTGCACCGGATGGGGAAATCATCGCGGCTGGTGCGAGCGGCGAGGTATTCTTCATTTCGCGTGCGGGCGAAATGCTTGCGCGGCTTGAAGCCACCCCGACCCCGATCATACAGCTGGCGATTTCAAAGGACGGCGCGCTGCTTGCGGCTGCCAGCATCCGCGGCGCGGTGGCGGTGATCGACCGCAAGACACGTACACTCACGCATACGCTGGTTGGTCCGGGATTGCCGGTATGGTCGGCGGCGTTCTTGCCCGACAATCATACGTTATTGACCGGGGGCGCCGACCGGATCATTCGTCGCTGGGATGCGTCGAGCGGCGAGTCCATCGACTCCGCCGTGCTCGGCGCGCCGGATGATCCGCTGAAGCAATATGCAGGGGATCATGGTGCCGAAGTGTTCCGCGCTTGTGTCGCCTGTCACGCGCTGACTCCTAACGAAGGCAATAAGGCCGGTCCCACGCTTTGGCACGTTTTTGGCCGGCGCATTGCGAGCTTACCCGGTTACAACTTCTCGCCTGCTCTTAAGCGGCTCGACATCGTCTGGACAAAGGAGACGATCGCGAAGCTGTTCGAAATCGGCCCGGCGCATTACACCCCGGGCACGAAGATGCCAGAGCAAACGGTCGGTTCGGCAGAAGATCGCAGTGCGCTGGTGGATTTTCTGGGGCGTGCAACGGCGAAATAGTCGTCAGTGCTTGCCATCCCGCTCTCGTGCGCGCAGATAATCTTCGGTGGTACGCAAACGCGGACGCTGCGGAGCGTTGTATGGATCAAAACTCTCCTCGGCCATGACTTGAACGCGGCAATCTGCACACATTTTCACGAGGTCGATTCGAGTTTTCGAGTCCCTATACATCCAATGCTGACCGGCGAGCTTGGTCGCAATTCGCTCGATCGAACTTTGCACGCCGAACGGAGCGCCGCAGCGGATACAGAGGAACGGATCTTCTTGTTTGATGATTTGGCTTGGTGCGGTTACCGCCTGGAAATTGATTTGCGGCTGCAGGCTAATCACCTTCTCCGGGCAGGTCGCCTTGCACAGCCCGCACTGCACGCAGGCATCCTCGACAAATCGCAGCATCGGTCTTTCCGGATCGTCCCGGAGCGCTCCTGTAGGGCATGCCGAAACGCAGGCCAGGCACAGCGTGCAGTTTTCGACATTCACTTCAATCTTACCAAAGGGTGCGCCCTCCGGCAGCGCAATAACATCAACCGGCGCCGGTGCGGCGGCATGCAATTCACGCAGTGCGAACTGCAGCACGTCGCGCTTTTTGCCCATCGCGGCAAAGGTGGCAGGCTTCACTACGCCCGCCATCGGCGCAATTGCGCGCAGGGCTTCACTCAGGGCTTCGGGGTCATCGGCTTCGATAGTGGCGACACGGGCGTCGCCAAAGCCGAGACCGGAAAGAATCGTCTCGCTCAGCGCGATCGTCTTGGCAAGTCCAGTTAGATCATGGCGCGGCTTAGCCCGGAGCAGGAAGCGGACCGCCGTTGTCCCATACGCGAAAGCGGCAGCGATCGCTTCCAGTCCGATCTGGCTGATCTCGTTGAGTTGTAGCGGCAGCACATTCGCCGGCAACCCGTCACCATAGCGCGCCAGCGCGTCGATCGTAGGAACGCCATGCGCCGCATCGTGAAAGAGCAGCACAGGATTGGTGCCGCCGGCCGCGGCAAAGGTTGCAAGCAGCGTCCGCAGTCTGCGCAGTAGTGCGTCGGCGGGCGGCACTGCATAGGCAGCGGCGCCGGTCGGGCAGGTGGCCGCGCATTGGCCGCAGCCGGCGCAGATCTGCGCGTCGATTGCGACAGAGTCGCCGTTCGGCGTGATGGCGCCGGTCGGGCAGAGATCGAGACAGCGGTGGCAGCCGACGATCCTCGAGCGCGAATGGACGCAGAGATGTTCACTGAAGGTGATGTAGCGCGGTTTTTCGAAGGTTCCGGTCAGATCTCGCGCTTTGAGGACCGTGCGCAGCACCGCAACCGGGTCGCCTGGATCGGCGCGCAGATAGCCGTCGCGCAAATCCGCGGACGGAAACAAGGGCGCCCCGCCCGTGAGATCGACAAGCACATCGCATCGCAATGCGACGTCGTTGCGAGGAGCGCCGAATTGCAACCGATCGCGCGAGGAGGGCGCGGGAGCGGCATAACCATCGACCATCAATTCGAACTTACCGAGATACCCCGTCGCTGATTTGATCAGGCCTTTGAAAAGCGGAAATTCGGTCACGCGCAGCGGCCGGATCTCGACGGCCTCTCTGATCAGGACCGTAAGATCGAGATGGTCCTTCAGCAATTCGGCAGCTTCGAGCGCTTGCTCATCTTTGCCGTAAAGCAAAGTCGCGCCTTGGCTCGCCAGACTGACGAAGGAGTAGTTTGGCTCGGGCTCGGCGGCCGCCGCGATCAACGCGGCGATCTTCGATCCAGCGGCTTTCGCGTCTTTCGCCCAGCCTGCAGTCTCACGGATATTGACAAAGCTAATGGGCGTCTCGCCGCCGATCTCGCCGAACAACGGCGCTTCCTGGGTGCAAGCTATCGTGAGGGCTTTGTCGCCAGCCGCTGCCGCGTCGCGGACGCGATCAAGCTCCGCGCGGCAAAGCTGGCGTCCCCGAAGCACCTCGGCGTTGGGGCATGTGCGCTCGATTGGGACACCATCGAGCGGTATGGTGTCGTCGCAGGAACAGACGAAGATCTTTCGCGGCCGTTCGGCCATTTTTAGCGCTACCCTGGCGTTAAGCGGCACCGCCGGAGCGAACCGACATTCGGCGTAGTCAGAGCCCGCGGCAACGCCACTGGCCACGAGGCCCTCATCGGCGGTATTTATTATATGTAAAAAGAAGACAAAGTAACGGGAGGATCAATGCCGTTAACGAAGCGGCAAGCCTCCGCTCCGGAACTGACGCTTCCGCCGCCATACTCCGCGGTGCGATTGCGTGAGTTCGGTGATGCCTTTGCGCATGCCCTCGTACTTGCGCCGCAGCGCGGCGCCGGCACGCTTGTCTATGTGGGTCGCTTCGATGTCGCGGAGTTTGCCGTGGTACTCGAACCAGCAGACCCGCTTACCCAAGCACGCCGAGCCTTCTATGCCGGGATGACGTCGCTGGCTGATGCGCTCGCGGCGACCGCACCGCCGGAAACCGCCATCCATATAGAGTGGCCAGACGCACTCTACGTGAATTGGGGGCTGGTCGGGGGCGGACGATTGGCGTGGCCCAAAAAAGCCGACGAGGACAAGATTCCCCCCTGGCTAGTATTTGGCGCGATCATCCGCACGAGCTCGGCTACCGGTCCCGATCCTGGACTTACTCCTGACGTCACTGCGCTAGTTGAGGAAGGCTTCGCCGAGGTCGATGCGAGCAACATCATCGAGAGCTTCGCGCGCAATTTGATGCAGACCCTCAATGCTTGGCAGGAGGAGGGCTTTGCCGCGGTTAGCAAATCCTATTTTGGGCGGCTTTCGCGCGAGCGCGGACAACGCTACGAAATTGCAGACTGTGGCGACCTCTTGATTCACCGTGACAGCGGCGAAATCGAACGCCTGCAATTGGTCGAACGGCTCACACAGCCGTCGTGGCTTGATTTGGTGAGCAGAGGATCGCTGTGAAGCTGCTACGCACCATACGCCTCGACGCGTCAGACACCTTCGTGTTCGATGCGTCAGCGGAGCCCGGTGAATGGGCTATTTCCGGCACCTTCGTATTTTGGTGTAAAGATCCTTCTCAGCTTGAGGGCAAAGCCCGTACTGCCTTCCGCAGCGGCTTTCTCGGAGTCAGCTCGCTTGGCTGGTCGACCTTGGTGCAGATCGTCAAGGCAACCCACGCTGACCGCGCCGAACTGGTCCGTCTCCTCGCAAAGCAATTGATGCAGCATTTCGGAGCGCCCGGCATTGCAGCGGCAACAGCGGCCGCGGAAGATGAGGTGACTTTCGTCGAGTCGCTTTGCACTGAACCACGAGACAGCATTGTCGCCGTGCATCGCGGTTATGAAAATGGGGAAGTGCGGGAGACGTTCCGCACGCTTCGCCACCGCGAAAGAGCCAAACCCGCTCGCGCTTTCTCCATCTCCGAGGTCGAAGATGAAGATGACTCAGGTGAAGAACTGGATCTCGCAGCTATCGCCGAGCGCAAGCAAGAATGACTGATTTTTGGCTTTCCTGCGGGCATCATTTCCTCGACCGCGATGCAAGCGGTGGTTACGTCGTGACCGACGAGTTCTTGAAAATTTATCTGGCGCGGCCGGAGGTGATCCCGCCGTCGGACGCCTGTCCCGCCGAACGCAACCTGCATGAATCGTTGCTGACCAATCCGCGCCGTCCCATTGCGCCCTCCGAGATCGCTGCGATCATCGATTTGGACGCGCGCGAGAATTGGCAAATGCTGGTCGCCTTCCGCGATCGTCTGCTCGCGCATAAGACGCTGGAAGAGGCTTACGTCGATCTCATCCGCCGCGGCGTTGGCCAGACGCCACCGTTATTCGTCCATCAGCTTGCTCATGCGATTCTTCGAAACGCACTCGACGGCACAACCGATGCGCGCGTGCTGCGCGCGGGCGAGCTCTTCTTTCGCACTCAGCGCGTTACCTTGCACGAAGGCTCGCTGGTCGCGGCCGATGATGAAACCGTCGCGAGCGCCAGCCAATCGCCCGTTTCGCCGCTGGTGTCCCTGCTCGGCCTACCGACGACCGAGATCGAAGTGATTAATAACGATAATACACAAACCTATTGGGAACGCAGCGATCGCTTCGACCTGGCGCTCGATTTGAGCGGCGGCCGCGATGGCCTTGCCGCGCTCGCCAAAGCAATGGAGTTATGGATAGCCCACTTGCTTGGCCTGACAGTAACAATCGAGCCGCTGACGAAGCTCCGCGATGCCTCCGTGACCTGGTATGTCGGGCTCGACGCCGACGCAACACTTATCGGGAATGCGCTGTGGAAGGGCGAGGAGGTTGGCGACGACAGGATGGCGCGCCTGGTCGGTCTATTCCGCCTGAGCTTTCGCGATGCGTACCTCATGCTTGACCAGATCCAAGGCGAGCCCGTCTATTTAATACTCGCCATGACTCCCGACAGATTGATACGCATGAAGCCGCAGAATCTGGTGACTGGGCTGCCGATCAAACATCTTGAGGCCGTGATTTGAGCATTATCCCACCGCTCAAAACCATCGCTGTCGGTATTGTCGTGGAACGTAGCAAGGGCGGCGGTCCGTGGGCCGATTATCTCTGGCGACCGCTCAGCGCGTTGAGCGGAACGCCCGATGCTTCGCCTTGGACCAAATTGTCCGATGACGGGGAGTCCACGACGTTTTTTGCCGGGGTAGCCGAGATCGCGCTCTACCGCTCGGAAGCCAGCAACTATCGGGAAAACCTGCTGGCCGAGAACCCGCTGCTGTGGGTCGCGCTGCGGCCTACCGAAGGTGATCCACCCTACATCCTGGCTGGCGTGACGGTGGATCCCGTCGAAGGTGAATCCTGGGCGGGTATCGGCAACGACCTGGTCGACACGGTTCCCATGCCGCCGGCGATTGCGGCTATGGTGGCGGCCTTTGTTTCGGAGCACTATGTCGAGCAGCCGTTCGAGAAGCGCAAGCGCGACCAGTTCCATCCGGAAACGATGGCGCGGCGCCCTCCGACGAGCAGCAAAGGCGAGTCATGAGCGAACCTGAGAATTTTCTGGCGCGATGGTCCAGACGTAAGCTTGCCAAGGACGAGCCGTTGATGCCAGACCCGACCGGGAGCGAGGCTCCTTCACATAAAGCCGATGAACCAACGAGTGCTGAAACAAAAGACCGCGAAGCGATTCCAATTGAAACTCAGCCCATCGATCTCGCCAGCCTGCCCTCGATCGGATCGATTAGCGCGAATACCAGCGTCGCCGCTTTCCTGCGTCCAGGGGTCCCGGCGGAATTGACCCGTGCGGCACTTCGGCGCGCCTGGACCTCCGATCCGGCGATCAGGGACTTCGTGGGGCTTGTCGAGAGCGGATGGGACTTCAATAACCCAGACGCCATTTCCGGCTTCGGTTCGATCAGCGCGGAAGAGGTGACGCGTCTGGTCTCACAAATGGTGGGCCAGCTGCCGAAAGTTCCCGGCGAATCAGCAGGTAATGCAATCAAGGGTGACGAAAAAGTTCCACTCCAGGACGCCGGGTCAGCAAATGGTGCAACATCTGACCCCCGTTCGACTGGGCGAGAGCCGCAGCGCGCTGCACAAAATGACGCAGCGCAAAAAGGCGGCGATGCTGACTCAACTGGCACAACATAGCCCGAAGCTATTGACCTCACGTTTGACGCGGCGCTAGCTTGCAATTCTGAAATTCCGTTGTTCGCGCTCGGTCAGGCCAAGGACGCGAACAAGGACGTGGGCCATGATGCCGGAACGGGGACTCCGAGAGGCAATCGAGGCGGTCGGTGGCGTTACAGAACTCGCGCGCCGGCTAGGAATTTCGCAACCTTCCGTTTCCAACTGGACCAAGGTGCCCGCTGAGCGCGTTCTCGATGTCGAGAGCGTGAGCGGTGTTTCTCGCGCGGTTTTGCGCCCGGATCTGTATTGCGCACAGGCGGTCGATGACGTCGACCGTGCTCGTGCACAGGAATACGCGCTGCTCGCGAGATTGCTTACGCGCGCGCCTGACGCCGGCCTGCTCAAAAAGATTGGCCAATTGCGCGGTGATGAAACACCGCTCGGGCTTGTCCATCTCGAATTGGCCGAGGCCGCAAGACGCACCGACGCTGCGAAGATCGAGCGCGAATTTTTTGATCTTTTCGTCGGTGTCGGGCGCGGCGAGCTGCTGCCTTATGCGTCCTATTATCTCACCGGCTTCCTTCACGAACGGCCACTTGCGCGGTTACGCGAAGACTTGGCCTCTATCGCTGTCGCGCGCGTGGAAGGCATTGCAGAGCCGGAAGACCATGCCGGCATATTGTGTGAAATCATGGCAGGCCTCGCGAGCGGTCAATTGCCCGCGCCGCAGGAATCAAGCCGCATGGTCTTCGAGAAACATCTGGCGCCCTGGATGGGACGCTTCTTTGCCGATCTCGAACGGGCCGAGGCTGCGCAATTCTACCGGCGTGTAGGCACGGTCGGCCGGACGTTCATCGAGATCGAAAGCGAGGCCTTCGCGCTGGCGGCATGAGCGACGGAACTCGAGGAAATACCTCGTCAGGGAGGACCGCGATGAAACAGGACAGCAAAGCCAAAGTTGACCGCCGCGACCTTCTTCGCGCGCTCGGTGTTAGCGCCGGCGCGGCGGCGGTGCCTGGCGCCCTGGTGTCGGAAGCCCAAGCCGATTCGGAAAATAACGACGAAAAGCGCAAGGCCCGCTACCAAGCGAACTCCGCGGACGTCAAAGCGTTTTATCGCGTCAACAACTATCCCAAGTGAGGGAGGCTATCGTGCTGATCAGGAAGACAGATCATCCAGCGCGCCGCGGCTCTCTCGCAGGCCTCGCCACGCAAGGCACCGCTCTCGATCGTCGTGCGTTTCTGCGCCGTTCAGGAATCGGCGCTGGCGGCCTCGCCGTACTTGGCGCAATGCCACTTGGGACCGTCGGCAAAGCCGAAGCCGCCGTCGCCGGACCGCTCACCGCCGGCGCGGCGATCCGCAAAAGCGTCTGCACCCATTGTTCAGTCGGCTGCACTGTCACCGCCGAGGTCGTGAACGGCGTATGGGTCGGCCAAGAGCCGAGCTGGGACTCGCCGATCAATCGCGGCTCGCATTGCGCCAAAGGCGCCTCAGTCCGCGAACTCGTCAGTGGCGAGCGTCGTCTGAAATATCCGATGAAGCTTGTGAACGCTCAGTGGACCCGTATTAGCTGGGACCAAGCCGTCAATGAGATCGGCGACAAGATCACAGAGATTCGCGGTAAGTCAGGTGCCGATTCCGTCTACTGGCTCGGCTCTGCGAAGATGACGAATGAGGGCGCATACTTATTCCGCAAGCTGGGAGCCTTTTGGGGCACCAACAACACCGATCACCAGGCACGTATTTGTCATTCGACCACCGTTACAGGCGTGGCCAACACCTGGGGCTACGGCGCGATGACCAACAGCTATACCGACATCCGTAATGCGAAGACGCAGATCATCATGGGTGGCAATCCGGCCGAGGCCCATCCGGTGTCGTTGCAGCATCTGCTCGAAGGTGCGGAGATGCAGAAGGCGAACGTGATCGTGATCGATCCGCGCCTGACCCGTACCGCGGCACACGCCACCGATTATGTCCGCCTGCGACCAGGCACCGACATCCCAGTGCTGTATGGCATCATGTGGCACATCATCAAGAACGGATGGGAGGACAAGGAATTTATCAGGCAGCGCGTCTACGGTTACGAAGAGGCGCGCAAGGAAATGGAAAAGTGGACGCCAGAAGAGGTGGAGCGTGTCTCCGGCGTTCCTGGTGAGCAGCTCAAGCGCGTCGCCGAAATGTTCGCGACGCAGAAACCGTCAACGCTGATCTGGTGCATGGGCCAGACCCAACACACTGTTGGCACCGCCAACGTACGCGCAAGCTGCATACTGCTCCTGCTAACAGGCAATGTCGGCGCTTCCGGCACCGGCGCCAACATCTTCCGCGGTCATGACAACGTGCAGGGTGCGACGGATGTGGGCCTCGATATAGTGACGCTGCCCTTCTACTACGGGCTTGTCGAAGGCGCCTGGAAGCATTGGTCGCGCGTCTGGGAGGTCGACTACGACTATCTGGTCAGCCGCTTTGACGACAAGAAGCTCATGGAGACGCCCGGCATCCCGCTTACGCGCTGGTTCGATGCCACGCTGCTGCCGAAGGACCAGGTCGCTCAGAAAGACAATGTGAAAGCGATGTTCGTTCAGGGGCATGCCAGCAACAGCATCACCCGTATTCCGGAATCGCTGAAAGGCCTGAAGGCGCTTGAGCTTTTGGTGGTCGCCGATCCGCATCCGACAACGTGGGCCTCGCTCGCAGTACAAGCCGGCCGTAGGGACAACATGTATCTGCTGCCGGTTGCCACCCAGTTTGAGTGCCGTGGCTCGCGCGTTGCCTCCAACCGCGCGCTGCAATGGGGAGAGCAGATCGTCAACCCGATTTTCGAGTCAAAGGACGATCTCGAAGTCATATACCTGATGGCGAAGAAGCTCGGCTTCGCCGATCAGATGTTCAAGAACATCAAGGTAGAAAGCAATCTGCCGATGGCGGAGGACGTCCTTCGCGAGATGAATCGCGGCAGCTTTTCGACCGGTTACTGCGGTCAATCGCCGGAACGGCTCAAGTCGCATATGGCCCATCAGGCTGATTTCGACATGCTCACGCAGCGTGCGACGACCGGCCCGAATAAGGGCGATTATTACGGTCTGCCCTGGCCTTGCTGGGGCAAGCCCGAGGTCAAGCACCCGGGCACCCCGCTCCTCTACAACACCAATCTCGCGGTGATGGATGGCGGCGGCTGCTTCCGGGCCCGGTTCGGCGTCGAACGTGAGGAAAAGCAACCTGACGGCACGACCGTGAAGGTCAGCCTGCTTGCCGACGGATCATATTCGAAAGATTCGGAAATCAAGGACGGCTATCCCGAGTTTACGCTCGGCGTGCTCAAGAAGCTTGGATGGGACAAAGACCTGACCGAAGCCGAGATGGCGGTGATCAATAAGATCAATCCGACAACTCCGGATGCAGTGTCCTGGTCAATCGATCTCTCCGGCGGCATACAGCGGGTGGCGCTGATGCACGGCTGTGTTCCCTACGGCAACGCTAAGGCGCGCATGAACGCCTTTGGCCTGCCGGACCCAATCCCGGTGCATCGCGAACCAATCTACACGCCGCGGGTTGAGTTGGTCTCAAAATATCCGACCCTGCCCGATGCCAAACAATTCCGGTTGCCGAATATCGGCTTCTCGGTGCAGAAGGCGGCCGTCGACAAAGGCATCGCCAAGCAGTTCCCGCTCATTCTGTCGTCCGGCCGATTGGTCGAATACGAAGGCGGTGGCGAAGAAACTCGCTCCAACAAGTGGCTGGCCGAGTTGCAGCAAACAATGTTCATCGAGATCAATCCTGCCGACGCGGCCGATCGCGGGATCAAGGACGGCGGGCTCGTGTGGGTGACCGGCGCGGAGAATGGCTCTAGGGCGAAGGTCACAGCTCTCGTCACCGAACGCGTCGGTAAGGGCGTCGCCTGGATGCCATTCCATTTCGGTGGCTGGTTCGCAGGCCAAGATTTGCGCGCCAACTATCCGCCCGGGACCGATCCGATAGTACTCGGCGAAAGCGCCAACACGATCACGACCTATGGCTACGACCCCGCGACTGGCATGCAGGAACCAAAAGTAACATTGTGCCAGATCACGGCGGCTTAAGGAGGCGGGACGATGGCTCGAATGAAATTCCTTTGCGACGCCGACCGTTGCATCGAGTGCAACGCTTGCGTCACCGCCTGCAAGAACGAAAACGACGTGCCTTGGGGCATCAATCGGCGCCGTGTCGTCACGCTCAATGACGGCAAGCCTGGCGAGCGGTCAATCTCGATGGCTTGCATGCACTGCACCGATGCGCCGTGCGCCGCCGTTTGCCCGGTCAACTGCTTTTACACCACGGCCGACGGCGTCGTGCTGCACAGCAAAGATCTGTGCATCGGCTGCGGTTATTGCTTCTACGCCTGTCCGTTCGGGGCGCCACAATATCCGAAGGTCGGGAACTTCGGCTCGCGCGGCAAAATGGACAAGTGCACCTATTGCGCTGGTGGCCCCGAGATCGACGGTAGCAAGGCCGAGTACGAAAAATATGGCGCTAATCGCCTCGCTGAAGGCAAGTTGCCATTGTGCGCGGAGATGTGTTCGACGAAGTCCCTGCTCGCTGGCGATGGCGAGGTCATCGCGCAGATCTATCGAGAGCGTGTTTCTCGGCGTGGCTATGGTTCGGGTGCTTGGGGCTGGCAGACAGCTTACGGCGAGACCATTGCGAGCTGATTGGGCGGCATTCGCGTGCTGCGGTCAGAAGAAGAAGCTGAGAAGTTAAAGGGAGGTATGCCATGTCGAGGCTGTTCGCGCGGATTTGCATGATTGCCGCAGCGCTCGGAGTGCTCCTTCTTGTCTTTGGGTCGGCAACTGCACCCGTCTCCGCTCAAGTCGATCCGAATGCTAGCGCCGTGCAAGAACGGCAATTGCTAGACCAGCTCAAGACCATCCAAGGTCTCGGCACCATTCCCGACACCAAGTCATACGTCCTCGAACATCCGGCCGGCCGTTACTGGGAGCACTTTCATAATGTAACCCTGCGGTGGATAGCCGGTATCGCAATTCTCGGCTTTCTGGCCGTCATCGTGGTCTTCTACCTCGTGCGCGGCTCGGTCAAACTTCAAAGCGGCTTTTCCGGGCGCAAGATCGTGCGGTTCAATTGGTTCGAACGTTTTGTGCACTGGATGACTGCAGTCTGCTTTGTCATCCTGGCCATTTCGGGCCTCAATATCACGTTCGGCCGGCCGCTGCTGCTGCCGCTTGTCGGCGCTGAGCGTTTCACGACGTGGTCTGAAGCGGCAAAATACGCACACAATTATTTGAGCTTTCCGTTCACCATCGGCGTCGTGTTGATTTTCTTGATGTGGCTCGCAGGTAATATCCCAAACAGGACCGACATCGAGTGGCTGAAAGAGGGAGGGGGTATCGTCGGGGATAAACATCCGCCGGCAGACCGCTTCAATGCCGGCCAAAAGCTGGTCTACTGGGTTGTGGTGCTTGGAGGAGGCATCATAGCGGTGACCGGCTATGTACTCATGTTCCCGTTTTATGGCACCACTATCGACAACATGCAGACCGCCGCAATGGTTCATGGTGTTGCGGCCGCATGTTTTATCGCCTTCATGTTGGGACACATCTACATCGGGACGATCGGCATGGAGGGCGCATTCGAGTCGATGGGCGAAGGCACCGTCGACGTAAATTGGGCCAAAGAGCACCACAGTTTATGGTTGGCACGAGAAATGGAGCGTGGAAGCAAATCTGCAGGCGCCGTTGCCGCCGAATGATCGCGCACGGTGGATACTTAGGAGGCTGCCATGAGGGCGTTTTTAGCTGCCTGTTTCGCGGCCATTGCGCTTGCCGCGATCTGGGTGGCGTTTCTCAATAACGTGCAAGAGCCCGCAGAGCGGGCTTTCGCAACGCCCTACGCGCGGGTTTGACTACGACGCGCAGGCGGTCGCTTTGGCCCATGGCTGAACCGGAATAGAGCTTTTTCTCGCTACTAGGTACCCGATCGGACGGCAACCGCATTCAAAGATGCGCCGCCGCCACGGCCTGTTGGGCTGAGGCATGTCGTCGATTATGCCGCCCGTAATGCGAATGAACCGACAGCGAGTGAAGCCTGCGATAAATGCAAAACCTTGCAGTGGATTTTCGTCGACGTTGGTAGGCCAACAGAGAATCCGACTTGGGTGTCAGACGAAAATGAAACTTCGCGATTACTGAGACCGACAAGTAAGAACGATCCCGGCTGATGCGGTCTTGATCAAAGTAAGCCCAAATGACTCCCCTTCCAGACGCTCTGTCAATTGCATTATGGATCGTTGCTGCGTGTTGGGTCGTCGCAATACTTGACTACCTGGTCGGCGGGCCCACTAATTTGATCATTCCGTTATTCGTTTTGGGAGTAGTCACTGGCATCGTAGAGTGGCTGCTTCGGCACAATACAAGCTAGAGAGACGCTTCACGACGCTGCACGGTCAGCTACGGGCCAATCGCCTGTTTCGAGCCCGCGTTTGTGTTTCCGTGTTTTGGCCCCGAGCTTTCCGGGGAGACCCCGCGAGACCCGGCCGTATTTCTGGTCGCCGTATCCCTTGGCGTACAGTGTCGAGCAATGTCCTCACCGATCAGTTCGGCAGAGCCTTGGACGCCATAGGTTGGCGTTACGTCACCGGAAGGTGTGCGTGTTCGACATACAGTTAAGCTGGCTATCGGCGAACTGGCCGAGATCGACAAGTTGTCCTCATTGATGCTAGGTCGCCCTCGTTGGCCTTCTGTCCTCTTAAGCCCTGTACTGTTGCCGCAGCGATCCTCCGTGGGATGAAGAACTCGTCGAACAGGAACACCACGTCAGATGCCCTCGGAGACTGCGGCATTGACAGTTCGCTTCTTGGCCGCTGTCATCACCCGCTCGACCTCGGCTTCCGTCAGGTACTCGCGGGTGCGCAGGTCGCCATTGGGAGGTCGCCTAGGGGTGACTGTTCGTTTTACGGTGGCTGGCGTGACTAGCGAATGCCCTCGAGCGAATCCTAAAATACCTCTAAACAAAAAAGGCTTCGCGGTCATTTCCCCGATACAGAAAACGCCGGTCGTTGGGGCTTGGGTCGGCGTGGACTGGACGCTCCGACCGCCCAACGTAGCGACCTGCGCTGCGGCTGGCGCCGCCGCCAAGAGCAGTGCGGAGGCAAATGCGAGTTTCTTCATTGGCGCCAAACCGTCTTCAGTTTCTGGAATTAATTCTCAGGGCAACTCGTGATTTTGAAGTCAGTTAAAACTAGGCCCTGCTTGGTCTTGTAATGGTATTCGTAGCTAAAGCCTTCTTCTTTTATCGCCCGCGAATTTTCAGCGTTTGTGCAAACTCCAATCTGAGCCTGCCGTGCCGTCTCTTGAGAGTCAAATTGGTCAGCGTTGTCCACTACGTACCAAAAGGTGCTGCGGGTTCTCTCGTATTTTACATCAACCAAGGTGGTGTTCGGATCAACACGCAGAGGAAGATTACGCTTCGTGTCTGCTTCGATCCTACGTAACCCCGCTTCGGGCCATACCCATTTGCTATAAACCACGTAGCCCGCACCAACGGCCACGATGAATGCCGTCAGGATGATCAAATCGCGTTTTCGTAACGAAGGCATGGGGCTATTTTCGTCCGGTATGAAAGACCGAGTGGTGGCCTGAAGGCGTTAGGCGCACCGTCGATAGTCATCCGGCTCATTTCGCGCTCGCAAAGTCTGCTTTTGGGGTAACGACGGGCATCACGGGTGCGACGGTGTTCCACCGGACTTATATTCTGTGTAGCGCCTCATAGCTTCGGCCTCCGTCAATTCCTTTTTTCTAACTGAGGCCGCTAGCGTGTCTATGTACTGCATGAACATAGTACCTTCAGGCGAACAAGTGTTGTTTGGGAGGCACTCCGCCAGACGCTTCTGTCTCCCACATTCCGCCATTGCAAGGAATGATGGGTTTTCCCGCGCACATTGATCGTAATATTCCCAGACTACGTGAGAAGGCGACGCGCAACTGGTCAGCATTAATGCAGCCGCAAAGCCCATAGCTGCTGATAAAATGAAGTTAAATCTAACCACCAGTTCCGCTCCCATCTCGGCACCGCGCGGTCGCGATTTAGTCTAACGCTTTTGCTCGATGCTGTCCGCCCGAATTACGAAACCCTAATCCGTCGCTTATGGCGCTCGACGATGCGGTGGAGACGCCAAGCCCGCTTGTTTCTGGTACACAATGAAGGTACACAGAACCGAGACGCGGCTGAAAAAAGAGTAGCAATTTCAGTGGCAAACGATAACAACCTTAAATCCTGCTGCTCTGACTAAACTTTTTGTCGTTCTATCCCACGAAGACAGAGTGGAGGAAGCACTAATGAAAGTCATGTGTCTTGCGGTTACCATGCTGAGCCTTGTGCTTGCATCTTGTTCTGGTCCACAAGGTCCGCAGGGCCAGGCTGGACCTCAAGGGCAGCAAGGAGCCGCAGGACCACCCGGACCGACAGGACCCGCAGGCCCAGCAGGACCCGCAGGCCAAGCAGGACCAAAAGGCGACCCGGGACCCGAAGGTCCTCCCGGTCCGGCCGGTGCATCTAGTCCAGCGTTTCGTGTAGTAACTAGCGAACAAAAAACGGTCACCTGCGGTGACGATGAAGTCCTGGTCTCGGTTGTCTGTTCGGCTGGCGCGCCCGATGGTCCGTCATGTGCTGCCGGGACGACAACGACCGGCCTCTGCATGAAAAAGTAATAGCGGCACTTCCGCCCTGACTTGTCATGTCCCGCGCTACACGAAGCGCTGCACAAAGCAGCCTTCAACAGAAAATCCTGTTTGCAATTTCATGTAGTGAGAGACGGCTGGTTGTCTCCTCTCGACCGCACCAGTGGCCTTAAGTGCGCCAGCGCGGAGGGCCGTCGCGGCCTACGGTGCGACGGTGTTCCACCGGATTTATATTCTTTGTAACGCCGCATAGCTTCGGCTTCAGTCAGTTCCTTTTTTAACTGAGAGTGGCTAGCGTGACTACGTACTCCATGACCATAGTACCTTCCGGCGAACATTCTTTTTTTCACAGAAAGGCGCTCGCCTGAGGCCATATTCTCAGCGCATTGGTAGCAATTATTACTTTGATCTGAGAAATACTGGGGCCTAACGAAGATCCCTTGGAAAATGCGATGAAGAAGCTAGCAAACAGCGTACTTGCGACGCTCGCAGTATTCATTGCTCAGTCGGTGGTGATGGCAAACACTCTTTCCAAGGATATTGCCGAACGCGTCGAGGCAATTCCGATTCAGACTTTAACCATCTCAGATCGACAGTTTCTCAACGGTGACGCCTCCGGAAAGCCTACAACGATCGCCGGAGTTTTGAGGGTTGCTCAAGGCTCTGGGCGACTTCCACTGGTCATCCTCATACACGGTTCGGGTGGTTTTGAGGTGAACGCCGACGTGTGGGACAGGCAGTTCGGATCGTTGGGCATATCCACATTCGCACTTGACTCATTTTCTGGACGAGGAATCGCAAGCACCGTCACTGATCAGTCACAGCTAGGACGACTAAACATGATTCTCGATTTGTATCGCAGTCTCGCGGTACTAGCCACCCATCCGTGGATCGATCCGAACCGAATTGCTGTCATGGGATTCTCCCGTGGCGGACAAGCGGTTCTCTATGCGACGCTCAAGAGGTTCCATAGGATGTGGAACACAAGTGGGATCGATCCAGCGGCCTACATTGCGCTCTATCCGCAATGCAACACGACTTACATCAGCGATACCGACGTCACTGACCATCCAATACGCATCTTCCACGGAATATCGGACGATTATGTTGAAATCGCTCCTTGTCGAGCCTATTTCGAGCGCCTCAAACAAGCGGGCAAGGACGTTCAAATGACTGAGTACGCTGATACGTGGCACGCATTTGATTATCCTTCGCTCCCTTCTAAACCCGTTGTCGTGGAGAACGGGCAGACGACTCATTGCGAGTTAATGGAAGAAA
>Ga0187778_10001120_pt1 | contig 18956 bp, 22 predicted proteins | sample 1015_Q2_SP5_20_M_FD_132418 | JGI IMG/M metagenome (GOLD analysis project Ga0187778, IMG submission 132418) | Tropical peat soil microbial communities from peatlands in Department of Meta, Colombia - 1015_Q2_SP5_20_MG | ecosystem: Environmental > Terrestrial > Soil > Wetlands > Peat | place...
GGCGGCAATTGCCGCTGTATCGCCTACCGCGTCGCAGGAAGCAAACGCGTGAAAACAATTGAGTATCTGCGCGCCCGTGAACAAGTCACGCTCGTCTATCGTGAAACCTGGCGCAGAGTCTGGCTCGATGACAACCCCCAGGAAAGTGTGCACGCGCTTTGTTTTGTCGTCGACCGTGGTCACCGCCAGTATGCCGGCCGGCTCAGTTTGGCCAAGCAGTTGCACTATGCTCGCCAGGGCCATGGCCGATCAGGCGCCTGCCGCGACTACGTGCTCGCGGCAGTGAAGGAACTGCAAAGACTTCGAATTCGCGACCGCGAGCTGCACTTGCTGGCCGATCAGCTCAGAGGCACACATCAATCGGCAACCGACTGAACTCCGCCAGCTCGCATTTTTGTGCGACCTTCGGCGATAAGGCGCGCCGTCGCCGTTTCGATGTCATTTTGCAACCGCGCGAAAAACGCATCCTTGTCCATTCCCGGCGGAATCGGATCAAGGATCTCCGCAATCACCGTGCCGGGGATTCGTCGCAGTGATCGCCGCGGCCAAAACAAACCAGAATTGAGTGCGATCGGCACACAAGGCACGCCCTCAGCGGCATAGAGATGCATAACGCCGACCTTGTAGCGGGGCTCAGCGCCCGCCGGCCTCCGCGTCCCTTCCGGAAAAATGATCAGCTGCCGGTTATCGGCAAGTTCGATGCGCGCGCGTTCGACCATGTCGGCGAGGGCTTGCGCCCCGAGGCCGCGATGCACCGGCACCATGCGGCCCTTGATAGTGAGCCAGCCGAAAACGGGTATCCACTGCAATTCGTGCTTGAGGATGAACACGGGATTTTCAAGTAGCGGAAGGAGGGCGAACGTTTCCCACGCCGACTGGTGCTTGGAGGCTACGATGAGCGGCCCCTTGGGGAGCTTCTCACGGCCGCGTATTTCGTAGTCGATGCCCGCGACTACGCGCAGCAAGATGAGATTGGCGCGTCCCCACGCCTTCGCGACGGCAATGATGGCGCGATATGGCATGAAGAAGGTCGGCAGTCCTCCGATCAGATAGACAAGTGTGTTCACGTAGAACAGCACATTGAAGGCAATCGAGCGAAGAAGAATGACCACGGCGATGCTCCTTCACACGGCACTATCGGTATCGATACGCATGCGGACCTGCGCGAACAGGTACTTCAGGTATTCCGCGAACAGGAAACGCGCTGTGTCCAGATTCGACCACCACGGCTCTGTTTTCACTTTTTCGGAAATGACCGGATAGGCTATCAAGTTGACATCAGGGAGTTGGTGGGCCAATTCGGCCATGGCTCGTTGCATGTGCCAATTCGAAGTTACCACGACCAATGAATTGAAATTGTGCTCGCGCGCCCAGCGCCTGGTTTCGAGGGCATTTCCGAAAGTATTGAGAGCCGATCGGTCGAGGTCGATGCAGCACGTGAAGTACTTTGAGTATAGCGGTGTGAGCCGGGCAATCTCGCGCGCGCTGGTGGCACGATAAACCCCGGTGATCAACAGCCTTTTGCCACGTTCGGTCGCCAATAACTCGATCGCGTCTGGAATTCGCGCAGCGGCGCCGGTGAGCACGACAATTCCATCGGCTTTGCCGTCGAGCGTGACCTCGTCGGATGCAATATGTGAAACGAACCAACCGAAACCACATACGAGCAAAAGCAGCCCGGTGACGCTGGCCGCCATGGTCAGAAAACCGATCCATCGGGCAATTCCAGCAACCATGTCAGTCGATCGCTTCAAGCGTGCGGTTGACCGTGTGCCGGGAGGTTAAGGCAGTCACCGTTGCAATCAATGCCACCTGGACCACGACGGCGATATAGCCCGTAAGACCGACCGAAAACGACCCGAACAGAGCCGACGTCTGGTCGCCGCCCGGCGTGCCTGCGAACCAACGGCTGGCTATTCCGGCGAGCGCGAAAAGGGTCACGGCCGCGCCACCGCCGATAGCCCCTCCCTGCAGGCCCAAGAGCAAGAAATGGTGCTGAAAATTTCTTGCGATAAACCCGTTTTTCGCGCCGACAAAATGCAGAACTTCTATCACCGCCTTGTTGGTCGCCATGGCGCCGCGGGTGGCAAAAGTTACGGACAAGACGGTAGCGGCCAACACCAGGAGCAGAATGCAGATGCCGGCGGCAACGGCCGTGCCCGCCATGGTGCGCATGCGATCGATCCATCCGCGATGGTCGTCGAGCATGGCACCGGGTACTTGATCAGCGAGCATGCGCCTCAATTGCGCGAGATCCGGCACCGCGTTCGCCGAGATCCTGACAACAATCAGACGTGGTACCGGCAGCTCATTCAGAGAAAGTCCGCTCCCTAACCAAGGCTCGAGCAGCTTGGCGGACTCCTCATTTGAGTAAGGCCGCACCTCGGAGATCCCGGGGAATCCGCGCGCGACCGCGGCCGCTGTCTCTACAGCAACGTCGAGATCCCGGCCCTGCGCCGGAGCGACCTGGATGGTCACTTCATGGGAAATATCTGACTGCCATTCGCCGGCAGCTTTACCCACAAGGATCACGGCACCCGTGGTGAGCGATGCAAGAAAAGTCATGATGGCGACGACTGCGATCAGCGCACGGCCCGAAATCGAATTGCGCGGCACGAGCGGCGTTTCAAAATGCGGCAGCGGCTCCGCCGGTGAGCGGATAGTCGCCAATTCGGCCATTCTATAGTCCGCCATCCTGATCCTCAGTCGTAGATGTGCAGCCGGCCCTCGTGCAACACGAGACGCCGCGCATCGTACTGGTCCATCAATCCGATATCATGCGTCGCAATCACTACAGACGTGCCGGACTTGTTGAGTTCTACGAACAGTCGTAGCAGGCGCTGCGCCAAACTGGGATCGACGTTTCCGGTCGGCTCGTCCGCCAGCAGAAGCTGTGGTCGCGCGATGACCGCGCGCGCAATAGCGGCGCGTTGTTTTTCACCACCGGATAGTACCGGCGGCAGGGCCCACATTCTTTCACCCAGGCCAACCCAATTGAGCAGTTCCACGACCTCATCACGGTAGCTGTTCTCTGGACGGCCCATCACTCGTAAAGGCAGCGCGACATTTTCGTATGTTGTCATGTGGTCGAGCAGCCGGAAATCCTGGAAGACAATGCCAATGCGTCGACGCAATGTAGCTACCGCATCGCGCGACAAAGTCGCGACATCATGGCCAAACTGAGTGATCAGCCCACGGGTCGGCCGAAGGGACAAAAACAGCAGACGTAGCAGCGATGTCTTACCCGCGCCGGACGGGCCGGTGAGAAACTGGAACGAATGCGGTTCGATGCGGAACGTGAGGTCACGCAGAACCTCCGGTCCCAGTCCGTAGCGCAAGCCCACATTCTCGAATCGGACCACCCACCCTCTCCGACAATTTCGGTTATGGCCGGCCGAATCACGGGCCTGGCCCAAGCTCCCGGATACCCCGGAATGCCTTTCATGGCTCGCGGGCTGGGCACCCGGAACAGGGCTTTTACAGGATTATCACGGTGTCGCCATAGCGGCGCGGGGAAAAGCCTTCTGCCAAAGGGCCTGCCATGGTTTCCGATCCATTAACGGACGACTGTTAGGTTTGGGACGCAAAAAACCGTTGTTGCCATGCAGATCGCCTGCCCGAATTGCTCCACATCGTACGAGATCGACCCGGCCTCGCTTGGGCCCGCCGGGCGAACGGTTCGTTGCGCACGCTGCAAGAGTACCTGGTTTGCCGACGGTACGGTGGCTGAACCTGTCGCGGCGGAAGCCGAGGCGGAGGCTTTCAAGGGCGTGCTCCCTCCCGATGAACTCCCGGCCGCCAGCGACGCCGAAGTATCAGAGCACAGTACCGAGGCCGAGGAATCCGAGGTACCGGCGGTGCCAGCTGAACCGGACAGGCCGGTTACCATCGCCGATGCACCATCACTGGTTCCGGCGGCCGAGCCGGCAGCGACACCGGACGCGGATTCAGATTCCGACGAAGTCGAAAATTTTGCGGCACGACGCAAGCGATTGCAGGCACGACGCAAGCAGGCTCGGCGCTCGTCGCGCTGGACCGCACTCATTCTCGTATTGTTCGCGTTCAACGTAGCTCTGATTGGCGCGCGCAGCGAAGTTGTGCGATTTTTGCCGCAGACTGCATCGCTGTTCTCCGCGATCGGTCTGCCAGTCAATCTGCGCAATCTGAAGTTTGAAAATATGCGAATTTCGAAAGAGACGCAGGAGAGTCTGTCCGCGCTCGTCATAGAGGGAACCATCGTCAGCATTTCCAACAAGCCGGCCGAAGTGCCACGCCTGCGCTTCGCCGCAAGGGATGCCATGGGTCAGGAGGTCTATACCTGGACCTCCATGCCGAGCCGCAGCATTCTCGGACCCGGCGAGAAACTGGAATTCAAGAGCCGCCTTGTCTCGCCGCCGTCAACTGCGAGCGATGTGATCGTGCGCTTCTTCAATCCGCATGACGCGGCGACCGGAGCGAAGTAGAACAATGGCAAAAATCCTGATCGCCGAAGATGACGATGCACTCCGAGAGTTTGTCGTCCGCGCTCTCTGCGGTGACGGGCACGATCTCACCGAAACCGCCGACGGCACCACGGCCCTCGACACGCTCAAACAATCCAACGGCGAATTCGATCTGCTGCTGACCGACGTCAAGATGCCAGGCATGGACGGTATCGCACTGGCACTGGCGACGGGCCGGGCGCATCCGGACATTCCGATCATGTTGATGACGGGCTTTGCCGATCAGCGCGAACGGGCGCACAAGCTCGACGCATTCGTGCACGACGTGATCGCGAAACCGTTCTCAGTCGAGCAGATCAAAGACGCGGTGCGCGACGCCTTGGTACAGCGGCACTAGCCGCTGAAATCGATAGCACCCGGTCAGAAATCCTTGAGCAGACGCTCGATGTAATCGAGTTCAAGCTGCGGACGGAAGCTTTCGCCGAAACGTTTGCGCAACTCTTCCAGAATGCGTCGGGCACGCTGTGCGTCGATCTCGCCCGGCACTTTCACCGTAACGTCATCGCCGTAGTCGCGGCCGCGCATCGGCCGGCCGAGCGGATCGGTATCCTGATTGGCGCGGGCCTGACCGCGACCTGGCCGCCCATTGGGACCCGGACCCATTCCTTGCTGCTGCATCGATTGCGCGAGACCTTGCGCGCCCTTGCGCATGGCCTCGAGCGCCTGCGCTTGACTGTCGACTGCGCTGTCGGCATCGCCCTCTCCAAGCTGGCCTTCGGCGCGTCCCATGGCTTCGCCGGCATCGCCAAGCTGACCCATTTCATTGCTTTCGCCCTGCTGGCCGAGCCCACGCTGACGCAACTCCTGCAACAGCTTGTTGAGACGGTCGCGCAGACCTTGCTGATCTTGGCGCAGGTCGCCCATCTGACCCTGCTGACCCTGCTGACCCTGTTGGCCTTGCTGACCGCGCTGACGATCGCGCCGCATTTCCTGGCCCTGCCGGAAGGTCCGGTCGCGCAACTGTTGCTGCTTGCGGATCATATCGCTCAACTCGTCGAGCGCCGACATCATATCGTCGTCGCCATCATCCCCGCCGGCGCCGGGCCGGGCCATCTGCAGATTTTCAAGCATTGACTGCAGTTCTTCGAGCAGCCTGCGCGCGGCGTCCTTGTTGCCGGAACGCGCCAGGTTCTCCAGCCGGTCAAGCATGCTCTTGAGATCCTGTTGACTGAGCGTGCGGGTATTGCGATCGAGCGGGCGCGCAAGCTGTTGTGGATTCCTGCGCAGCTCTTCAGCGAGCGCCTGGAGGAATTTGTCCATGGCGGCACGCAACTGTTCCATCAGTTTCCTGATTTCTTCGTCGCTCGCGCCGCGCTCGAGGGCCTGCCGCAGGGCTTCCTGCGCCTGACGCAACGCCTGCTCGGCCTGTGAAACGTTGCCGTCTTCAAGTTGAACCGCCATCTCCCACAGTCGTGTCACCACATCGCGGAGCGCGTCATCGGATTTGGCGTTTTGCAGACCGTAATAGATCGAACGCAAACCGAGATAGATGCTCGATTCAGGGGTAAACCGATCCGGCGCAATCGCCAGTGCATCAAGTGCCGTAAGAACCTGCGGTTTGGTTTCGGCATCGAGCGCCAGGTTACGACGCTGCTCAATAAGCGCACGCGCGAGCGGCTTGACGAATATCCGCTGCGGCAGAGTCAGTTCGTGCGGTTCGCTCCGTCCCTCGTTGCCTGCCTCATCGCGTGCCGTGAGCGTCAATATTACGTCGGCGCCAGCCCAGGGATGCTCGGTGAGATCGTGCGTGGTTTGCGCCGCGCCAGAACGCGTGCGCGCTTGCGGCAAGTTCAAAGCGTAGTCCGGCGCCGTATACAGAGGATGGTGCGATTTCTCTTCCGGCTGTTGGTCCTTGAGCGCGAATGTGGCCTTCGCCTCCACCACGCCGTAGTCGTCCGTCATCTTGTAATCCAGCCGCAGCGCACCGCGAGCCTGACGCTCCGGATCCTTGGTTAGCTCGATGGTGGGGGCACGGTCAGCGATAGCCGTAAAATTCCAGACAAGATCGCTGCCGAGAACGCCGTGGACAGCGACAGAACCGTCAGTTTTGATCAACAGACGACGCTCCTCCGTCCCAGCCGGCAGCGGCGCGCGTGCTTCGGCGGGCACATCCTCAATTCCACCCTTACGTATGAGGTCGAAATGCACCTTGCCGGTCGAACGGATGACCAGCTGACTGCCGGTGGGGACTGCGACCGGCGTCGTGACTTGCGCAGTTTCTCCCGTTCGCAATCCCGGCAACATCACTGGTGGCCGGCCCGTATAGACGGGAGGCGTTACCCAGGCATCGATGCGGAAATTCGCCGGCGCCACCACGCCGTGCCAATCAAAGGCAGCAGCAACACGCTTTGCGCGCTCACCGCCCGCAGCAAAGAAACTTGCGACGACCAGAATGAGCGTGAGCGCGCGCAACGCCATCGGGTCGCGCAATGACAGCCGCGGCGCCGGCCATCCCGCTTTCAGGTCGCGCGCCGAACGCAAAGCCCGTTCGACGTGCGCCTGCCACAACGCTTGCGTAACCGGATCCTGGCTATTCGCGGCGATGTGGTCTGCGACCGCTGTTGCCGGACGGTGCGTCTCGCCAGTATTTCGATCAAGGCGCCGCAGGCCGTCATGCACCGTGGGCAGACGCACGACCAGCAAGGGCAAAGCAGCAGCCGCGACGGCAATTCCAAATGCGATCAAGCCGACGGCGCGCGCGAGCGGCGGTAGAACTAACCACAGGCCGGCCCAGGAGAATGCGAGGAAGATTCCGGCCACCGTCGCCAGCATGGCGAGCGCGGGCCACAATCGCTCCCAGAATATGCTGCCGCGCGCGCGCCTGAGAACCCGCGCGAGCAGTAGTCTCGTCGGCCGCTCCACATCGCGAGTCGGATCGTTCAGATCATCCAAAGGCCACTCCGTCGCTCCGGGCTCGGGAGAATCTATTATGCATCACGGTAACACGCGGCAGACTCTCCGGCCACGCGTGTATTCATGCGCTCATAGCCAATCCGGCATGCGATCGAGCGCAATTAATTGGTCAACTTCAAGGCGTGGGCGGATCAGCGCCCATTCCGCGCCTTTGACCAGCACTTCCGGCACCAGCGGCCGCGTATTGTAGGTGCCGGCCTGGACGGCGCCATAAGCACCTGCCGACATGACAGCAAGCAATGCGCCGCTTGCCGGTTCAACCATGTCGCGGTTAATGGCGAGGAAATCACCGCTTTCACATACGGGCCCAACAACATCCGCGCGAATCCGCCCGGCTGTTGCCTGCTGAGCGACCGGCCATATCTCGTGATAGGCCTCATATAACGTGGGCCGAACCAGATCGTTCATCGCGGCATCGACCACGACAAAGTTCTTTGCCTCGCCGTGTTTCACGAACAAAACGCGCGTCAGCAGAATACCGGCATTGCCAACGAGCAGACGGCCGGGCTCGAAAATCAGCCGACACTTGAGATCACGGGTGGCGCGCTTGACTACTGCGGCGTAGGCCTCGGGGTGTGGCGGCGGCTCATTGTCGTCGCGGTAGGGAATGCCCAATCCGCCACCGAGGTCAACGTGCGAAATCGTATGGCCATCGGAGCGGAGCACCCCGACAAATTCTGCGAGCAGAGCAAACGCGTTGCCAAACGGATCGAGCTCGGTGATCTGGCTGCCGATATGCATATCGACGCCGGCAACTTTCACACCCTTGAGCTTCGCCGCACGGAAATAGATCTCGCGTGCGCGGCTGATCGGGATGCCGAATTTGTTTTCAGCCTTGCCGGTGGCGATCTTGTGATGGGTCTTGGCATCGATGTCCGGATTGACACGCACGGAAATATTCGCGGTGCGGCCTTTGGAAGCCGCGATGCTCGACAGCAATTCGAGTTCCTGCTCGGACTCAACATTGACGCACAGAATCCCCTCATCGACGGCAAGCGCGAGCTCAGCGGCCGTCTTACCGATGCCGGAGAACATGATCCTATCAGCAGGAATGCCGGCGAGGCGCGCGCGCTTGAGCTCACCGCCGGACACGACGTCGGCGCCGGCGCCGAGCTTGGCCAGCGTACGTACGATAGCCTGATTGGAATTTGCCTTCATGGCATAGCAGACGAGTGCATCCACGTCGGCAAATGCGCCGGCGAAAACCTGGTAGTGGCGCGCGAGCGTCGCCGTCGAATAGCAATAGAACGGAGTTCCGACCGCGGCGGCGAGCGTATCGAGGTTCACCGCTTCGGCGTGCAGCACGCCGTCGCGATAAGCAAAGTGGTGCATGACACGCTCAGTTGAGCAGAACGTCGAGAGGGATACGTTTGTTTGCGGCGCCCGGTGCAATCAGCTTGCCGTCAGGACCGATGGGCGGTTTGCTGCGATCACTCGGATCGGGAGCAACCACCGCCTGGTCACCGGCCAGGGAAGCAGCGGGTGGCGGGTCGAGCGGCCCCTTGCGCCCGCACGCGGCCAGACCGATCGATGCGGCCAGCGCGCCGATCAGGGCAATGCGAAATAACGGGCGGCCATAATGCTTCAAGGCAGTCGCTCCTTGCATGAAGGCACCATAACAAATCAGGCAAACAAGGCGAAGTCAGGATTTCTCTTTTTCCAGCTTTCGCAGCCATTTCTTTGCCTGGGAACGTACGTTCCGGGGCGCGGTACCGCCGAAACTTGTACGGCTTTTTACCGACCGGTCGACGGTAAGAACGCTGAAAACGTCGTCGCCGATCCGCGGCTCAATCTCACGCATGGCTGCGAGTGGCATGCGATGGAGAGCGATGCCCGATTCAGCCGCCTTGGCAACGAGTCGACCGGTGATGTGATGCGCATCCCGGAATGGAATTTTCAGAGTTCGCACCAGCCAATCGGCGAGATCGGTCGCGGTGGCATATCCCTCGCCGGCCGCTTTCTTCATCCTTGCGGTGTCGGGCTCAAGGTCAGCGACCATCCCCGTCATCGCAGCGATCGCGAGCGAGAGGGCAGCAAGCGCGTCCATGGCGCCCTCTTTGTCCTCTTGCATATCCTTGGCGTAGGCAAGCGGCAGACCCTTCATCACGATCAACAGCGCATTGAGTGCGCCAATAATACGGCCGGTCTTGGCGCGCACCAGCTCGGCCGCGTCAGGATTCCGCTTTTGCGGCATGATCGAGGAGCCGGTGGTGAATTTGTCCGACAACTTGACCAGCGCGGTGAGCGGCGAAGTCCAAACCACGATCTCTTCCGCGAGCCGCGACAGATGCACCGACGTGATCGCCGCGGCGGCAAGTGTCTCCAGGACGAAGTCCCGGTCCGATACCGCGTCGAGTGAATTCGCCATCGGCCGATCGAAGCCGAGCGCACGCGCGGTCATGTCGCGATCGAGCGCGAAGGAAGTACCGGCAAGTGCTGCCGCGCCCAGTGGAGATTCATTCAATCTCTTGCGCGCATCAGCAAATCGAGCGCGGTCACGCGCCGCCATTTCCACATAGGCAAGCAGATGATGACCAAAGGTCACTGGCTGCGCGGTCTGCATGTGAGTAAGGCCGGGCATGACGGTGCCCGCATGCTCCAGCGCCTTCTCGGCCAGCGCTCGCTGATAAGCCCCAAGTCCGGTAGCAAGGGTGTCCACCGTGTCACGCATCCACAGCCGGAAATCGGTAGCTACCTGATCGTTGCGCGAGCGCGCGGTGTGCAGGCGTCCCGCTGCCTCGCCGATCAGCTCGGAAAGACGGCCTTCCACGTTCATGTGGATGTCTTCGAGGGCACGCTTGAACGAGAATTTGCCCGCCTCGATCTCTGACAGGATCGTGTCTAGACCGTGAGCGATCTTTTTCGCATCGTCCGCCGTAATGATGCCTTGCTTCGCCAGCATCTCGGCATGGGCCTTGGACGCGGCGATGTCCTGGCGGTAGAGATGCCGGTCAAAGTCGATCGAGGCATTGATTTCCTCCATGATGGAGCCGGGACCAGACGTAAACCGTCCACCCCACATCTTGTTGCTCATGGCCTATCCACCAAGCCGATCATGACCGCGCCCCAATCCAGCTTCGCCAAAAAACGCCTCGCCATGGTTTGGGCGGGCGGAATCGCCGGCATCGTCGTTGGGCTGGCGGGGGTATACGGGATTGCCACCCTTACACGCAATGTGGGCGCCGATACGGCCTGCGCCCCTGCTGTCGAAATAGCTAAGAAAATCGCGCCATTTGTGCGTGGCGAGGTGGCGGCCGTTAACGTTGCCAAAAGTCCCCTGAAGTTGCCCAACCTCGCTTTTGCAGATGCCGCCGGAAAACCGCTGACGCTGGAGCGCTGGCGCGGGCGCACTGTGCTGGTCAACCTGTGGGCCACCTGGTGTGTGCCTTGCCGCGCGGAAATGCCGGCGCTCGATAGTCTCGAACAGAGGCTCGGCGGTCCCGGTTTCGAGGTGGTGGCGATCAACATCGACACACGAGATCCCGACAAGCCGAGGGCCTGGCTGAAAGAAGTTGGAGTCCAGAAACTCGCCTACTACGCCGACCTGACCGCGCGCACGTTTCAGGACCTCAAGGCCATCGGCCGTGCTTTCGGCATGCCGACCACGTTGCTCGTGGACCCGCAGGGTTGCGAGATTGGCACGATTGCCGGCCCTGCCGAGTGGGCGAGCGACGACGCGATCAAGCTGATCCGCGCGGCGCTCGGTCAATAAACGCGACGATCGCGATTCGATCAGGCGGTGATGTTCAGATTTTGCCCGACGCCCGCAGCGACGTTGGCGAGGCTCTGAATATTCTGCTGAGCGGCGTTAAGGACCTGCACGATAGACGCCGCATTGTCGGCATTCATGCGCAGCATCTTGGCCGCAATGGCCATCTGCACCTGGCTCATCTGGGCGCCAGCCAAAGCAGCTGCAAGTGAGGTCGGATCCATCCCGGTACCGTTCTACATCCTGATTATCAACGAAACATGAATATGCGCTGACGGGCTTGACATCTTCGCGCGCGCTCCTATACTTAACCAAATGGTTTACTATTCAAGACCGAATCTCGATCGAACTTTCGCGGCGCTGGCTGATCCGACGCGCCGCGCAATGCTCGCCCGGTTGAGCGAAACCGAAGATCTTTCGGTCAGCGAACTCGCCAAACCGTTTTCGATGTCGCTGCCCGCCGTGATGAAACATCTCGGCGTCCTGTCCGAAGCCGGCCTGATAGGACGGGAAAAGAACGGGCGCATCGTCAGCTGCCGACTGCGTACGGAACCAATGCGCGAAGCCAATGATTGGCTTAATCGCTACCAGAAGTTCTGGACCGAGCGGTTGGACCACCTTGCCGCATTTTTGGAGGAAGACACATGGCCACCGTCACGACCAAACCAAGCCTCACCATCAAGCGGCGGTTCAATGCCCCGCCGGAAAAAGTCTTCGCCGCGTGGACGGACCCGGAAAAAGTAAAGCACTGGATGGGACCGGGCGACATCAAGGCCCTGTCTGTCGAAACAGACATGCGAACCGGCGGCCGTTATCGTTGGCTGATGCAATCGCCGGCCGGGGAACAGCACGACGTCAGCGGCGTATATCGCGAGGTCATTCCGAACCAGAAACTGGTGTTCACCTGGGCATGGAAAACCACGCCAGAACGCGAGTCGCTCGTCACGTTGACATTCAAGCCGGACGGCGGCGGCACTTTGATGACGCTGCTGCACGAACAGTTCTTCGACGAAGACGCGCGCGACCGGCACCAGGGCGGCTGGAGCAGCGCAATGGAAAAACTCGACAAGTATCTTTCCGCATCGTGACAGGAGTCAGCAATGCCACACCAATGGTCGCACGGACAATTCTACTGGAATGAGCTGATGACACGCGACGCCGAGAAGGCAAAGAAATTCTACAGCACCGCGGTCGGCTGGACCTTTGAAGCCATGCCAATGCCGGACGGCACCTACTGGGTGACAAAACTGGGCGATCAATTTATCGGTGGGCTGTTTCCACTGAGCAGCCCGAAATTCGATGGCGTGCCTGAAAGCTGGATGTCCTACCTGGCGGTCGATGACGTGGATGCCCGGGTGAAAAAAGCCCAATCAGCCGGAGCAACACTGATGCGGCCGATTTTCGACGTTCCCAATGTCGGACGCATCGCCATTCTCAAAGAGCCGGGGGGCGCGGGCATCGGCTGGATGACCCCGCCGAAAGCGTACATGGAGAAGTAGCATGCAGCACAAGGTCGTTTCTCAGAGCGAATGGTTGACAGCACGCAAAGCGCTCCTCGCCAAGGAAAAGGAATTCAGCAGGGCGCGCGATCAACTCAGTGCGGCGCGGCGTGCGCTCCCCTGGGTTATGGTCGAGAAAAACTATGTGTTTGACAGCCCCGCGGGAAAGGAAACGCTCGCCGATCTTTTCGGCGGCAAGAGCCAGCTCATTGTCTATCACTTCATGCTCGGACCCGGCTGGAAACAGGGTTGCCCGAGCTGCTCGTTCCTCGCCGATCATTTCGACGGTGCGGCAATCCACCTCGCGCAACGCGATGTGTCGCTGGTCGTGGTGTCACGCGCACTGCTTGCCGAAATCGAGGCCTACAAGAAACGCATGGGGTGGAAATTCAAATGGGTTTCCTCGTTCGGCAACGACTTCAATCACGACTTCCACGTCTCGTTTACGCCGGAAGAAAAGGCGCGCGGCAAGGTCGAGTACAACTACGCGATGACGGAATTTCCAAGTGAAGAGGCGCCGGGGTTGAGTGCGTTCATCAAGAACGAGTCTGGCGACGTGCTGCACTCCTACTCATCGTACGCGCGCGGCCTCGACATCCTAATCGGCGCCTACAATTTTCTGGATATGGCGCCAAAAGGCCGTGACGAAGACGCGCTGCCCTGGTCCATGGCCTGGGTGCGCCGGCATGACGAATACCAGCCGGCGCCCGTGATGGGTGCGTCCGGTTGTTGCGGATGACTGAGGTGAATTACCGCGTCGGGACCGGTTTTTCGCCGCGATAGTCGTAGAAGCCGCGCTGCGTCTTGCGTCCGAGCCAGCCGGCTTCGACATACTTCACCAGCAGAGGGCACGGCCGATATTTGGAATCGGCCAGGCCCTCGTGCAGGACCTGCATCACTGAAAGACAGGTATCGAGGCCGATAAAGTCGGCAAGCTCGAGTGGCCCCATCGGATGGTGCGCACCGAGACGCATCGCGGTGTCGATTGCTTCGACGTTCCCGACGCCTTCGTAAAGCGTGTAGATCGCCTCGTTAATCATCGGCAGCAGAATTCGATTGACGATGAAGGCCGGGAAGTCTTCTGAGACCGCAATGGTCTTGCCGAGCTTGGACACAAACGTCTTGCTGGCTTCGAAGGTCGGATCGTCTGTCGCAATGCCGCGGATCAATTCGACCAGCTCCATCAACGGCACCGGATTCATGAAGTGGATGCCGATGAAGCGCTCGGGCCGGTCGGTGGAAGACGCCAGACGCGTGATCGAGATCGATGAGGTGTTCGTTGCGATTATGGCATCGGACTTAAGCGAGCTGCAGAGATCCGAGAAGATCTTGCGTTTGACATCTTCCTTCTCGGTCGCGGTCTCGATCACCAGATCACAACCGGCGAGCGCATTGTATTTTTCCGCCGGCTTGATGCGAGCCAAGGCCCCCTTGCGGTCGTCTTCGCTGATCGACTTCTTGCCGACCTGACGCGCCATGTTGCCGTTGATCGTCGCCATGCCGGCCTTGATACGGTCCGCCGACAGGTCGTGGAGCAGCACGGAATAGCCTGCCAACGCGCAGACGTGGGCAATACCGCTGCCCATTTGTCCCGCGCCAATTACTCCGACGCTCTGAATATTGACTGCCATGGTCTTGCCCGGTCGATGCGAAGCCCGGCCTCTCGGCTTCGAATTCGGTTAAATTCCTACTCTTCCTCTTGCATTTCTACGACTTACCACCTTGTGACGCCATCCGATCAACGCTTGACCTTGTCGAGCTCGGACGCCAGCTCAGGCAGCGCCTGATAGAGATCGGCGACCAGGCCGTAGTCCGCGACCTGAAAGATCGGCGCCTCTTCATCCTTGTTGATAGCAACAATTACCTTCGAGTCTTTCATCCCTGCGAGATGTTGAATCGCGCCGGAAATTCCAACCGCAATATACAGTTCCGGCGCAACGACCTTGCCGGTTTGCCCCACCTGCCAGTCGTTGGGCGCATAGCCGGCGTCGACCGCGGCGCGTGAGGCGCCAACCGCCGCGCCAAGCTTATCGGCGACTGGTTCGATGTATTTAGTGAAGTTGTCGCGGCTTTGCATGGCGCGGCCGCCGGAAATTATGATCTTGGCCGAGGTCAATTCGGGGCGGTCAGACTTGGACAATTCCTCGCCGACAAAGCTCGACAGGCCCGGATCTGCCGCAGCCGTCGCATTTTCCACGCTTGCCGATCCGCTGTTCCCTGCCGCCTGAAAAGTCGACGTACGGACTGTGATCACTTTCTTGGCATCCGACGATTTCACGGTCTGGATTGCGTTGCCGGCATAGATCGGCCGTTCGAACGTGTCCGGCGCCACGACTTTTGTAATGTCGGAGATCTGCATCACGTCGAGAAGCGCGGCGACGCGCGGCATGATGTTTTTTCCGGTCGTCGTCGCCGGCGCAACGATGGCGTCGTAGGTACCCGTGAGAGAAACGATAAGCGCCGCGACCGGCTCTGCGAGCTGGTGCTCGTATTGCGGAGCGTCGGCAAGGATGACTTTCTTGACTCCGTCGAGCTTGGCCGCTGCGTCCGCTGCCGCTTTACAGCCCTTGCCCGCCACAAGCACGTGAACATCTCCGCCAATCGCCTTGGCTGCCGTGGCCGCTTTGTTGGTGGCGTCCTTTAGCGTGTTGTTATCGTGCTCAGCAACAAGAAGCGTGGTCATCTAAAGCACCCCCGCCTCGTCTTTCAGCTTGCTGACCAACTCGGCAACCGAGGCGACTTTCACGCCCGACTTCCGTCCCGGAGGTTCCGTCGTTTTCACCACCTGCAAGCGCGGCTTGATATCGACGCCATAGGCATCGGGAGTCTTTTCTTCGATCGGCTTTTTCTTCGCCTTCATGATGTTCGGGAGCGACGCATAACGGGGTTCGTTCAGACGTAGGTCAGTCGTGATAATCGCCGGCATTTTCAGCTTCACCGTCTGCAATCCACCGTCGACTTCCCGCGTCACACTGACGGTGTTGCCATCGATTGAAAGCTTGGAGGCGAACGTGCCCTGCGCAAGATTCAGCAGCGCGGCCAGCATCTGGCCGGTTTGATTGCAGTCATCATCGATAGCCTGCTTGCCCATGATGATCAGGCCGGGCTTCTCAGCGTCGACGATGGCCTTGAGGACTTTGGCGACCGCCAATGGTTCGACGACAGCGTCGGTCTTCACGAGGATGCCGCGATCGGCCCCCATGGCCAACGCTGTACGAATAGTCTCGGAGGCTTGAGCCGGTCCAATTGACACCGCCATGATCTCCGTCGCCTTGCCGGCTTCCTTCAGACGGATAGCCTCCTCGACGGCGATCTCGTCGAACGGATTCATCGACATCTTGATGTTGGCAAGCTCAACGCCAGAACCGTCCGGCTTGACGCGAATCTTGACGTTAAAGTCGACCACCCGTTTTACGGGCACCAGAATTTTCATAATTCCCATCATCCCCCGAGCCGGATGGGCCCATCGGCAGAGCGGGCGGAGGCTAAAGGCCGCGCCGTTGGCCTGTCAACGTTTATGCTGCGCCGCACGCGTCTATTGGCGGTTCTGGCCAGGGGCCCAAAGCACGTCGCCCTTGCCTTTGTCATTGGCATAGCGGCCCGCCACGAAAAGATAGTCCGACAGCCGGTTGATGTATTTCAGAGACGGTTCCGACACCCCCTCTCCCGGCTTGTCCTTCAACTCAACCATAATTCGCTCGGCGCGGCGGCAGACGGTTCGCGCAAGATGCAAATACGCCGAAGCGGGGCTACCGCCGGGCAAAATGAAAGACTTAAGCGGCGCAAGCTCGCCATTAAGCCGGTCAATCTCCCCCTCGAGCCAGGTTACTTGGGCGTCGGTCACTGTGAGCCGCGCCCCGCCCGGCCCTTTTTCAGCCAGGCATAGGTCGGCTTCCACATCAAACAGGTCGTTCTGAATGCGGGCGAGCGCGGGGTCGACCATCTTGTCCCCTGCAGTGTGAAGCCGCGCCAAACCGATGGTGGCATTGACCTCGTCCACGGTGCCGTAAGCTTCGACCCGCAGGTCGTATTTCTTGCGTCTGGCCCCGGTGCCGAGCGAGGTCGTGCCATCGTCGCCGGTGCGCGTATAAATGCGATTGAGCACGACCATATCGACCTCGTGTAGCCTTCCTCTCCGCCAAAGATTCGGAGTAGGCTCTATCTTAGCCTGTTTCCATCTCAAAAAATGGGGTCACGCTCATGCGAATTCTTACTATTGCTATTGCAGCCGCGTTCCTGACACTGCCGGTTGCGGCGCCGGCCCAGGCTTGTGGGGCTGCCAGCCTACACTCGGCCAAGGCGATTTCCACCGATTACTCGGCGGCCACGAAGAAAAAGACGAAAAAGAAGAAAGAAAAAGTGGAATACATGCGCGCCGCCCCTATGAAGTGACGGCGTAGTCCTTTTACCTTTAGCGGCCCATCGCCCAGATCGTCGCCATGATGACAATGATGGCGACGAATTGCAGCAGCACGCGCAGACGCATAAGTTTCTGCGACCGGTTCGGTGAGCCGCCGCGCAACATATTTATCAGGCCGAGCAGCAACACAATCGCAACAGCGATGACGGCCGCCGGCACCAAATAATGTGACATGAAGTCGGACATGCGCTGCGCCTTCTAACATCATGTCGTGCGCGGGACCATCAGCGAAAGCCTCCATCCTCCCACATCGGCAAGTTGGACTAGGATGGCCGGCTGCCACAGATCCGGGGCGCCACTAGAGATAGCGCCGCAACTCGGCGGCGGCCTCCTCTGGCCGCCGCTTCAGGCTAAACGGCGCAACGAAACGGCCCTGCTTGTCCATCAGATAGACCAAGGCCGTGTGGTCCATAGTGTAGTCGTCGCCCCTCGTCGGAACTTTTTTCGCATAGACACGATAAGCCTTTTCCGCCGCATCGATTGCCTGGCGGTCACCGGTCGCTCCTCGCAGGTGCTGATCGAAACTCGACAGGTAGTCCTTCATCACTGCGGGGGTGTCGCGCTCCGGATCGACGGTGATGAACAGTGCGCCGGTGCGAGCCGCATCTGTGCCGAGCGCGCGCATGACCTCGGACACATCGAACAGCGTCGTCGGGCATACGTCCGGACAATGCGTGTAGCCAAAAAATACCAGGAACGGCCGTCCTTTCATGTCCGCATCGGTGATCGGTTTGCCGTTCTGGTCCATGAGCCGGAATGGACCGCCGATCGCCGAAGCCCCCGGCGTCCCGCCGCCCAGATTTCCCGTCGCGTAGAGAAAGACGCCGGTGAAAACCACCAGTCCGGTCAGAAACGCGGCAAGGATCAACAGAATTTGCGAGGTCCGCGCGGTCATGCCACCTCAAACTGCGTCAGAAGCACGCCACCCAGCCCGTGCGCACCATCTCGAAAAACACTGCGGTTCCATAATAGGCCCAGAGTCCCAAGGTCGCCGCCAGCAATATTCCAAGCGCAGCCGCCACTAACAGCAGCGGTCGGGATAGCGTCGTGCTCGATGCAATCGCCGGCATGCTCGGCTCCAGAAAAGCGCGGTCCCAACCAGATAGGCCCGATCAACTGGCGAAGCAACGTGGGAACCGCCTTAGATTAACCATCCTAGCATCAATAAATGTCGGCGAATCGGTGGTAACCCGAAGCATGGCGTTGACTCGATAAGTCAAAGCCGCGATGAATAGATGACATTTCCTGAATATGGACACTTACCGCGTATGGAGAACGTGATGCGCAGTGCTTTTGCGATTGTTCTGGCAATCTCGATGTCGGCGGGTGCGACCGCCTGGGCCCAGAATGCGCAGCCTCTTGCACCGGCAACAACAGCCACCACGCCGGCGGCAATGCCCGCAGCCCCGACGACGACACCCGCAGCGGCAAAATGCGACAATCCGAACGCGCTCGGTGTTTCCCGTGTGGTCGAGATCGACACAACGGGTGGTCCCGGTTTCGGTTTTGAGCATTTCAAGGCTTATGACTTCCTGCGCGACCACGAAATTGTGCTGACTTTCGACGACGGTCCGTGGCCGGGACATACGCCGGCTGTGCTCAAGGCGCTGGCCGACCAATGCACCAAGGCGGTGTTTTTCCCGATCGGCAAGCACGCCGGCTGGCACCCGGAAATCATGAAGCAGGTCGCGGCGGCCGGACACACCGTCGGAACGCATACCTGGTCGCACAAGGATTTATCGAAACTGAGCGAGCAGGAAGGCAAGGATGAGATCGAGAAAGGCATAGCCGCAGTCAGCATTGCCTTGGGCAACAAGCCGGTTGGTCCGTTCTTCCGATTCCCGGCGCTGCGCCACCCTCCTGAGCTCCTCAAATACGTTGGTGAACGCAATCTTGGCATCTTCTCCACCGAC
>Ga0187778_10001121_pt1 | contig 18953 bp, 13 predicted proteins | sample 1015_Q2_SP5_20_M_FD_132418 | JGI IMG/M metagenome (GOLD analysis project Ga0187778, IMG submission 132418) | Tropical peat soil microbial communities from peatlands in Department of Meta, Colombia - 1015_Q2_SP5_20_MG | ecosystem: Environmental > Terrestrial > Soil > Wetlands > Peat | place...
CACGCCCGACGGGCGCAAGGCCTGGACGCCGCTTTCGGAGGGCATCTCGCCCGTCCAGGGCGCCGACCGGCATGGTCCGACGGCGGTGCTGCGCTCGGCGGCCAAGATGGATCACGCCCGCACCGGCGGGACGCTGCTCAACCAGAAGTTCACGCCGGCCCTGCTGGCCGACGAGACGGGCCGCCGCGGCCTCGCCGCGCTGATCCGGACCTACTTCCGGCTCGGCGGCCATCACGTGCAGTTCAACGTGGTGGACGCCGACACGCTGCGCGCTGCGCAGGCGCACCCCGACGAGCACCGCGATCTGATCGTGCGGGTCGCCGGCTACAGCGACTACTTCTGCGACCTCGGCCGGGCGCTCCAGGACGAGATCATCGCGCGCACCGAGCACCAGAACGTGTGACCTGCATCACGGGGGACACGGCCCCGTTAACAGGTTCGCCGTGCCGCCGTCTGACCAGCCAACAGAGCCTCTCCGCCGCCCCCGGTGGCGCCCCCTTCGCAATCAACTGGAGGATGCGACTATGAAGAGCCGCACCGTCGTACACCTGGCCGCCGCCGCCGGCCTGCTCGCGCTGGGGGCGTGCAGTGAGAGCACGTCGCCGTCGGCGTCGCTCATCGACCAGACCACCCTGACGACCGACGTCGCCAGCAGCTCGGGCGACGCCATCGCCGCCGACGTCCAGGTCGTGTCCACCGACGAGGGCTTCGCGGGCCTGGCGGCTCCGATCGACCTCGCGCCCGCGACCGACAGCGTCAGCTACACCCGCGTGCGCACCTGCTACGATTCCACGGGCACCTCGACGGCCTGCGGCACGTCCGCCGTGCGGAAGGCCGCGCTGTTCGTGTCGTTCTCCTGGGCCCGGCACGACACCGCCGCCAACGGCGCGGTGTTCCTCGGCGCCGTGAAGCGGGTCGCCTACGACACGCTGTTCCGGAACTACACCGGCACCACCGAGACGTCGCGCACCCACGACGGCGTCTCCACGGGGACCGACACCACGTCCTTCGCCGGCCCCAACGTCACCCGCACCTACGATGAGGCGGGCAGCGACTCGATCGACGCGGTCACCTACGACCTGCCGCGCAGCAGCAACCCGTGGCCGATCTCGGGCAAGATCGTGCGCGCCGTCTCGTTGCACGCCACGTTCACGAGCGCCACGCGGTCCGACACGACCGACGTGACCAAGAGGGTGGAAGTGGACTTCCCACCCGACAACGAGGGCAACGTGGTGCTGAAGATCGACGGCAAGACCTGCAACCTGAACCTGGTCACCCATCACGTGACCAACTGCCAGTAGCGCATCGCGCCGACCGGCGCGAGGCAAGAGGCCCGGGCCCGTCCCGGGCCTTTTGCTTTCTGGCCCCTTTCGGCTGCAAACTTGAGCGCGATGACGGCGCGTCCCGACGACCTCGCCGCCCGCCTCCAGGCGGCCCTGGGGGCGGGGTACGCGGTCGAGCGGCCCATCGGCCAGGGGGGCTTCGCCGCCGTGTACCTGGTCCGCGACCTCACGCTCAAGCGGCCGCTGGCGGTCAAGGTTCTCTCCCCCGACCTGCTGCTCTCCGCGACGGCGCAGGAGCGGTTCCGGCGCGAGGCCGAGACGATCGCGCAGCTCTCCCATCCCAACATCGTGCCGCTGCACTTCATCGGGAACGCGAACGACATCTTCTATCTCGCGATGGCGTACGTGGACGGCGAGAGCCTCGCGGACCGCATCGACCGGGAGAAGCGGATCGACGTCGAGGACGCGGCTCGCATCCTCCGCGAGGTGGCCAGCGCGCTCGACCTCGCCCACCGCCGCGGCGTGATCCACCGCGACATCAAGCCGCACAACGTGCTGCTCGAGCGCGACAGCGGGCGCGCGCTGGTGACCGACTTCGGCATCGCGCGCACCGCGGAGAACTCCTCGCTGACGGCGTCCGGCATGGTGGTCGGCACGCCCACCTACATGAGCCCGGAGCAGGTGGTCGGCGACAAGGTCGACCACCGCGCCGACCTCTACGCGCTCGGCGTGGTGGGCTACGAGATGCTGGCGGGCCGCCCGCCGTTCAGCGGCACCACGCCGACCGAGGTGCTGATGAAGCGCGTCGCGACGCCGGCGGAGCCCGTGCAGCGGGCGCGCCCGGACGCGCCGCCCGCGCTCGCCGACGTCATCGACCGCTGCCTGCAGCAGGATCCCGCCGCCCGGTTGGCGACCGGCGGCGAGATCGTCCGCGCCCTCGGGGGCAGCACGCCCATCTCGGGCGGCCACACCACGGCCGAGGTGGCCAGGGCGGGCCGACGGGCGACGGGACGGATGCTGCTGGTGGGCGGAGCGCTCCTGGCGCTCCTCGCGGTCGCCGGGCTGTGGCAGTGGCGCGGCCGCGCCACCCGACGCCCGCGGCCGCCCGCGGCACCGTCCGTCCCGGCCGGCATGGTCCTGATCCCGGGCGGCACCTACACCATCGGCCGCAACGACGGCCCCAGGTGGTCGCAGCCCGCCCACCCGGTCACGCTCGCGCCGTTCTATCTCGACCGGACGGAGGTGACGGTCGGCGAGTACCAGCGCTTCCTGACCGCGTCCGGCGGCCAGGCGGTGCTGGGCATCGCCGCGGACACCGCCTCGCGCGATTCCCTCCTGCCGGTCACCGGCGTCATGTGGTCGCAGGCCATGTACTACTGCGGCCTCAAGCACGGGCCGGGCGCGCGGCTGCCGACGGAGGAGGAGTGGGAAGCCGCGGCCCGCGGCGCCCAGGCGCACCGGTTCCCCTGGGGCGACGCCTGGGTCTCCGGGGCCGCCAACGTCCAGTCGACGAGGCGCGGCCGCGTGGCGCCCGCGGGCAGCTTCCCGCTCGGCGATTCGCCGCAGGGCGTGAGCGACCTGATCGGGAACGCCTGGGAGTGGACGGCGTCGCCGATGAAGGCGTATCCCGGCGGATCGCGGCCGCCGCGCAGCGCGGACACCTACGTGATCCGCGGCGGCGGCTTCAACACGCCCGACTCCATCGCCGACGCGACCTATCGCGGCTACCAGCCCGCGGTCGCCGCCCCCGCGGCCTTCGCGGCGACCGGCTTCCGGTGCATGGCCCCGGTGGCGCCGCGGCCGTGACCGGCCCGGGCCGCCCTGGCGACGGCACGCGGCCGTGGTCTATGTTCAGATCGTTCCCGCAAGCGACGGGTCGTCGTTCGGTGCGCCGGTGACCGGCGCGCCCCGCTCCGGCCGTTGGGGGGCCCATGGCTGTCGCTGACCTGCTGACCGTCTCGGTCGCGCCCGCACCAGGCGAGCGGCCCCGTGACCACGAGCTCGACCTGTTCGGGCTCACCCACCGCGGCAAGGTGCGCAAGGAAAACCAGGACCACTTCCTGCTGGCCACGGTCCACCACCAGGTCGTCGTGCACGGCACCAGCCTGCCCGGGCCCGACAAGCTCCCGCTGCGCGGCGAGCGGCTGGCGACGATCATGCTGGTGGCGGACGGCGTCGGCGGCGGCGTGGCGGGCGGCCGGGCGAGCCAGCTCGCGGCGGAGAAGGTCACGGCGTACGTCGCCTCCACGCTCAGGTCCTACCAGGCCGCCGGTTCCGCGGACGAGACGGACCTCCAGGCCGCGCTGCGGGCCGCGGCTCTCGAGGCGCACGCCGCCGTCCGCGGCGAGGCCCGGGACGCCGCGCCCTCCGACAGCGGGGCCCCCGCTCGCGCGATGGCGACCACGCTGACGCTCGCGATAGCCGTGTGGCCCTGGGCGTACGTCGTGCAGGTGGGCGACAGCCGCTGCTACTACTACTGGGACGGCGAACTGCGCCAGGTCACGCGCGACCAGACGGTGGCCCAGGATCTGGTGGACAGCGGCGTGCTGAAACCGGAGCGGGCGGCGACCTCGCCGTTCAGCCGCGTGCTGGCGAGCTCGATCGGCGGCGACGAGGCGAGTCCGGTGGTGACCCGCCTGAACATCCGGGAGCGGGGCTGCGTGCTGCTGCTGTGCAGCGACGGGCTGACGACCCACGTCGCCGACCCGGAGATCGCGGCGCAGCTGCGCGCGATGGAGTCGTCGGAGCAGCTCGCCCGGTCGCTGCTCGACCTCGCGCTCGAGCGCGGCGGCACGGACAACATCACGGTGGTGGTGGGCAGGGCCCGGGGCCGACCCTCGGAGGCCTGAGCGCGGCGCGGCGCCGCGCGTCCGTTGACCGCGGGCACCCCGCCCGCTTAAGGTGCGGCGTGCAGACCCGGCTCGTCGCGCTGTGTCTCGCGGTGGCGTGCGCGCTCCCCGCGGCCGCCCGCCCGCAGGAAGGTCCCCGCGGCGTCCTCGCGCCGGCGATCGCGCCGCTGTTCGGGGGCCGCCTGTGGCGGCACGCCACCTGGGGCGCGCTGGTCGTGAGCCTCACGCGCGGCGACACGCTGTTCTCCTACCACGCCGACCGGCGCTTCCTGCCCGCCTCCAACGCGAAGCTGTTCACCACGGCCGCCGCGCTGCACTACCTGGGTCCCGGGTTCCGGTTCGTCACGGTGCTGTTCGGCGACGGTCCGGTCCAGGACAGCGCCCTCTACGGCAACCTGATCCTGTACGGCACCGGCGACCCGACGTTCGGGCTCGACACCGCCGACCTGGCGCCGTTCGCCGACAGCGTGGTGCGCGCCGGCATCCGCCGCGTGCGCGGCGACATCGTGGGCGACGCGTCGTTCCTCGGCGCCGAGCTGGCGGGGCCCGGCTGGTCTGCCGACAACCTCGACGAGCCGTTCGCGGCGCCGCCCTCCGCGCTGGGCGCCGCCGCCAACCGGATCCGCGTCGTCGTCGAGCCGGGCGACGGGCCGGGCGCGCCGGCGACGTTCACCGTCGACCCGCCCAGCGACTACTACACGTTCAGCTGCACCGTGCGCACCGGCCGCTCCCGCAGCCGCACGAGGATCGACGTGCAGCGCGGCCCCTCGGGCGGCGTGGTGACCCTGAGCGGCACGATCTCCCTGCGGCGGCGCTCCTGGACCACCGAGATCGTGGTGCGCCAGCCGGCGGTGTTCGCCGCGGGCCTGCTGCGCCAGCTGCTCGCGGCGCGCGGCGTCACCGTGCAGGGCACCACCCGCAGCGTGACCGACGAGGCGCCGGATCGCGCCCGGACGCTGCTGGCCTGGACCCGCGACCCCGCCGGCGAGCCGTTCGACGGCACCATCGCGCTGAGCGTCTCGCCGACGCTCGGGGCGCTGGTGACGATGATCAACCACCGCAGCGACAATCTCTCGGCGGAGCTGGTGTTCCGGTCGGTCGGCCGGTCGGTGGGCGGCGCCGGCACCTTCGCGAGCGGCGCCAACGCCGTGGCGCGCTTCCTGACCGACGAGGTCGGCATCGCGCCGTCGAGCGTGCAGGTCAGCGACGGCTCCGGCCTCTCGCTGCTCGACGAGGCCACGCCCCGCTCGCTGGTCCAGCTGCTGGCCTACGAGCGCCGCGTGCCCGAAGGCGACCAGTTCTGGGGCTCGCTTCCGGTGGCGGGCGAGGGACTGCGGCGGCGGATGGAAGGCACGGCGGCCGAAGGGAAGCTGCGCGCCAAGACGGGCACGCTGAACGACGCCTCGGCGCTGACCGGCTACGTGACCGCGGCCGGCGGCGAGGAGCTCGCGTTCTCGATCATCGTGAACGACCCACCCCGCATCAAGCGGGCGCGGGACGTGCAGGATCGGATCGGCGTGGTGCTCGCGAAGTTCAGGCGGGAGGGCGACGAGTCCGGCGACACGGGGGCCATGAAGTAGCCGGCGCCATCCGCGCGCGGCCCGCGGCCCGGCCCTCACTCCATCCTTCGGCTCAGCTCCGCGTCCCTGCGTCCGCGAGTCCCGGGACGCCGTCCCGTCCGCGCGCCGCCCGCACGGCGCGCTCCACGGCCGTCTCCGTCGCCGCCCGCGCCAGCTGCTCGATCTGGACCGCGGGTGCCGTGACCGCTCCCGCCGAGCAGGCGAAGACGACGTCGCCGTCCAGGGCGGTGCCCGACGGCACCACGCGGCGCGCGAGGGCGTCGCCGCCGGCGCGGGCCACCCCGCCCAGGGCCACCCGGTCGAGGGCGACGTTGGTCGCCACGACCACCAGGGTGGTGTGATGGGCCGCGCGCAGCGCGCCGCCGGGCACTCCGCCGCCGGCCAGGTGCTCCGCCGATCCGGCGAAGCCGCCGCCCGCGCGCCGGGCGCCCGCCAGCACGCGGCCGGAGCCGTCGAGCACGTCGCCGAACGCGTTCACCACGGCGAGCGCGCCGACCACCACGTCGCCTGCGCGCACCGACCACGAGCCGACGCCCCCCTTCATCGCCCACTCGAGGCCGAGCGCCTTGCCCACCGTGGCGCCGGTGCCGGCGCCGACCGAGCCCTCGGCCACGACCGCGCCCGCGGCCTCGCAGCACGCGACGCCCGTCTCCGCCGTCGGACGCGCGTCGAACCGGCCCAGCGGCAGCAGGTCGAAGACCACCGCCGCCGGCACGATCGGAACCACGCCGCCCCCGACCTTGAAGCCCCGGCCGCGAGCCTCCAGCCACCGCATCACGCCGTCGGCCGCCGCGAGGCCGTACGCCGAGCCCCCGGTGAGGACGATCGCGTCCACGCGGCCGGCCAGCGCCTCCGGCCGGCAGGCGTCGAGCTCGCGCGAGCCGGTGGCGCGCCCGCGCACGAACGCCGTGCACGGCATCCCGTCGGGGGAAGCCAGTACGACCGTGCAGCCGGTGGCGCCCGGCGCGTCGGTCGCGTGGCCGACGAGCAGGCCCGGAACGTCGGTGATGGAAGGAGTCATGGCGCTCGCGGGCGAACGCTAGCCCGCGGCGAGAGCCAGCGTCAAGCGCCGGACGGCGGCGCGGCCGGGCCGGGCAGCGGCGCCCGCAGCCGCTTGCCGCCCCGGCCGGCCGGCCCTAGCTTCGCGGCGTGACGGCCTCGGGAAGCAGGACGCGCGTGCTGATCGTCGAGGACGACCCGTCCCTGCGGTCCGCCATCGGCGCGTTCCTCGAGCGGCTCGGCCACCAGGTGCTCCAGGCCGACAACGCCGAGCAGGCGCTCGAGCTGCTCGCGACCCAGCGCCTGTCGGCCATGCTGTGCGACATCCGGATGTCGGGGATGTCGGGCATCGAGCTGTTGCCGAAGGCGCTCGCCGGCGACCCCGACCTCGCGGTCATCATGCTCACCGGCGTGGACGAGCCGCGCGCGGCGATCTCCTGTCTCAAGCTCGGCGCGGCCGACTACCTCATCAAGCCGGTGGACCTCGAGGAGCTGCAGCACGCCCTCCAGTCCGCGCTGCGCAAGCGCGACCTCGAGCTCGAGCGGCGGGGCCTCGAGGAGTGGCTGGCCCACGAGGTCGCCGCGCGCACCAAGGAGCTGGTGTCGCAGTCGCGCCAGCTGAGCCGGCTGTCGGTCCACGTCCTGGCCGCGCTGGTCGACGCGCTCGAGGGCAAGGACCCGGCGCTGCGCGGCCACTCGCAGCGGGTGGCCGACCTCAGCGGCCGCATCGCCGTCCGCCTCGGCCTGCCCGACGACGAAATCGAGGCCGTGCGCGCGGCGGGGCGGGTGCACGACGTCGGCAAGCTCGCGCTGCGGGAGCCGGGCCTCGAGCTCAGCGTGCCGCCGAGCGACGAGATCGCCGCGCCGCAGGACGACCCGGATCTCGCGATGCGGCTGCTGCAGCCGCTGGCGCACCTCAAGGGCGTCGCCGAGATCGTCCGCTACCAGCACGAGCGCTACGACGGGAAGGGCGTGCCCGAGGGGCGGCGGGGAGAGGAGATTCCGCTCGGAGCCCGCATCGTGGCGGCGGCGAGCGTGTACGACGAGCTGTCGGTGCGGGGCCCGGACCGGACCGCCCTCGAGCCGCGCGAGGCGATCGCGAACCTGCGATCGCTGGTCGGGCTGATGCTCGACCCGAAGGTGTTCGCCGCCCTCGTGCTCGAGGTGGCCGGGCCGGGCTAGGTCGGCCGGGCGGAGGTCGGCGGCGGGAGGTTCGCGGGCTCCGGCATGCCGCGCTTGCCGCGGCACGCCTTGCACAGCGTGATGCCGCGGAATCCGCAGATCAGGCACACGAAGGTCCCGCAGTCGTCGCACGGCGCTCCCTCGGAGGCGCGCTCCTGGTTCCCGCAGGACCGGCAGACCATCATGTCGACTTCCGGCATGACTCCCTCCAGGCGCCTCAGACGTCGAGTGCGTACACCTTGATCTTGTTGATGAGCGTGGCGCGCGAGATGCCGAGCTCCTCCGCGGCGCGGGTGCGGTTGCCCCCGTGGCGGCGCAGGGTCCGCTCGATGTGGCGGCGCTCCACCTCCGCGAGCGAGGCCGCCTCGCGCGCCGGGGCCGGCGCCTGGCGCCGCCCCACTTCGGCCGGGAGGTGCTCCGCCCCCAGCCGCTCCGCCCCGCGGGCCAGGATCAGCGCCCGCTCCAGCACGTTCCGCATCTCCCGGATGTTGCCCGGCCACGCGTAGTCGAGCAGGCGCTCCAGCACCTCGGTCGTGAAGTCCGCCGGGCTGTCCGGCAGCTCGGCGCGCAGCTCCGCGAACAGGCGGCGCAGCAGCGCCAGCCGGTCCTCGCGCGCCCGCTCCCGCAGCGGCGGCAGGTGCAGCGGGATGACGTTCAGCCGGTAGTACAGGTCCTCGCGGAACCGGCCCCGCCGCACCGCGTCCGAGATGTCGTGATTGGTGGCCGCGATCAGCCGCACGTCCACCTGGATCTCCCGCGTCCCGCCCAGCCGCCGGAAGCTCTTCTCCTCGATCGCCTTGAGCACCTTCGGCTGCAGCTCCGGCGCCAGCTCGGCGATCTCGTCGAGGAACAGCGTGCCGTGGTCGGCGATCTCGAACAGTCCCTGCTTGCGGTCCTTGGCGTCGGTGAACGCCCCCTTCTCGTGGCCGAACAGCTCCGAGTCGAGGAACGTCGCCGACAGGCCCGCGCAGTTCACGTCCACGAACGGCGCCTCCCGCCGTCCGGAGAGGCGGTGCAGCAGCCGTGCAACCCAGCCCTTGCCGCTGCCGCTCTCGCCGGTGATCAGCACGGTGGTGCGATCCGATTCCGCGAGCAGCACCAGCTGCCGGGCGAGGTCGCGCATCGGCTTGGACACGCCGAGCACGTCGTCGCCGCCGGCCGGCGCGAGCCGCGACACCAGCAGGGCGTTGTGGCGGCGCAGGCGCACCTTCTCGACCGCGCGCGCCGCCGCAGCCGCGAGGATCGGCATGTCGACCGGCTTGGTGAGGAAATGCTCCGCGCCCAGCTGCATCGCGCGCACCGCGGTGGCGATGTCGCCGTGGCCCGTCAGCAGCAGCACCGAGGCGTCGTCCCGGCGCAGCTCCTCGAGCACCTGGAGCCCGTCCATCCCCGGCAGCCGGAGGTCGAGGACCACGACGTCGGGCCGCTGGCGCGGGAACGCCTCGACGGCCGCCTCGCCCGTCGACTCGCGGAACACCTCGTAGCCGAGCCGCTCGAAGTAGTCGCCCACGGCGCGGAGCACGTCGGCATCGTCGTCCACGACCATGATGGAGTCGGACATGCGACCTCAGGCCAGCAGGGCCGGCGAGCGCCGCAGCACGGCGACGGCCGCGTCGGCCTCGGCGGCGCCGAACTGCGTTTCACGCCCGGCGCGGAGCTCGTCGAGCACCGCCGCGGGCTCGCGACGCGCCCGCCACGGTCGGGGCGCGCACATCGCGGAGACCGCGGCCGCGGTGCCCAGCGCGCGCGCCAGGGCCGGGATGTCGTCGCCCGCCAGGCCGCCCGGGTAGCCGTTGCCGTCGAACCGCTCCTGGTGCGCCGCCACCGCCGCCACCACCGCGCGGTCGGCGCCGAGGCGCTCGATCCACCGCGCGCCGAGGGTGGGATGCACGCGGATCAGGTGCTGGGCGGCGCGGTCCATCGTCGCGCCGGAGTGCAGCTCCGCCTGGGGCACGGCGAGCATGCCCACGTCGTGCACCCGCGCGGCCAGCAGCAGGCGCTCGCGGTCCAGGCCGAGCTCCTCGCCGAACGCGGCCGCCAGCCGGCCGGTGCGCGCGGAAAAGCCGGCGCGGAAGGGGTCGGCCCGCTCGTAGGCGCTGACCACCTCGCCGAGCACCGTGAGGACCGGCCCCGCGGCCGCCGCGCCCGCGGCCGCCGCCGCGCGGAACGCACGCAGCTCGGCCGCGACGGAGACCTCGTGGGCCAGCTGCTCGGGCTGGAAGGGCTTGAGCACGTAGCCGTCGGCGCCGCGGCCGAGCGCCTCGACCACCGCGGCGCCGTCGCTCGCGGCGGCCATCACGATGACGCTGGGAGGCTCGCGGAGCACCCGGACGTCCGCGAGCAGGTCGAGCCCGGACTTGCCCGGCATCTCGATGTCGGTGACCACCAGGTCGAACGCGTCCCCGGACAGCCGGGCCGCGCCCTCGGTGCCCGAATAGGCCGCGACGCACACGGCGCCGTCCTGCTCGAGCCGCCGCACCACCGCGGCGGCGATGGCGCGCTCGTCGTCCACCACGAGCACGCGCCGGCCGGCGAGCGGGGAGGTCATGGCGCGAAGTTAGCGGCCATCGCCGGTCCGGGCGAGCGACCGCGGCAGCGGGGCGAAGATGGTCAGCGAGCGCGGCAGCAGCTCCACCAGCATCGGCGTCGATCCGAGCGCCTCGCCGTCGGCTTCGACCGGGAGGACGGGCTCGCAGCTCAGCTGCACCCGGCGGCCGCGGTAGAAGGTGATGCCGGCGTCCGCGTCGGGCCGGCGCTGGAGCATCCGCCACACCAGCCGCAGCGCGGACGCGTAGGACCCGGCGTCGAGCATGGCCACGTCGAGCACCCCGTCGTCCGGGGCGATGTCGCCGGCCAGGGGCAGCAGCCGCGGCACGATGTGCCCGCAGTTGGCGACCAGCACCGTGGCGGCGTGCCCCTCGTACACCACGCCGTCGACCTCGACCCGCGTCGCCGCCCGCACCAGGTGCGTGGCCATCACCATCGCGCGCGCCACGTACGCGGCGACGCCGAAGCGCCGCTTGTGGTGCTGCTCGGTTTCCGCCATCAGGTCGGCGGCGAAGCCCGCGGCGCAGTTGACGGCGAAGTAGCGCGACCCCGCCGCGGTGGTGAGCCGGCCCAGGTCGATCGTGCGCGTCGTCCCCGCCGCGATCGTCTCGGCCGCGGCCACGTGCGAGCGGCTGATGCCGAGGTTGCCCGCGAGCACGTTGCCGGTGCCGCCGGGCAGCAGGCCCAGGGGCAGTCCCGTGCCCACGAGTCCGGCGGCCACGTCCATCACCGTGCCGTCGCCCCCGTGCGCGATCACCACGTGGGTGCCGGCGGCCGCGGCCGCGCGCGCCAGCCGCTCGCCGTCGCCCGTCGCACCCGTGGATTCCACCACGATGCGGAAGCCGCGCGCCTCCAGCCGCCGCCGCGCCTCCGCCAGGCCCCGGCCGCCGGCCCGCGCCGCCGCCGGATTGGTGACGATCAGCGCGTCGGTCACGGCGTGCCCCACTGCCAGAACAGGTCGAACCCGATCTGGTACGGTGCCGGCGGCCGGATCTGGAAGCCCACCGGACGGCACTCTTCGACGGTCGGCTCGATGCTCGCCTCCATGGTGAAGCGTCCGGTCAGGCGATGTTCCACGCTGGCGCCGAGCGCCTGCGACGACAGCCCCCGCGCCACCTGGCACAGGCCGGCGTTCAGCGTGAGGAAGGTGCGCTCACCCAGCTGCGTGCCCGCCTCGACCCGCGTGCTGCTGAAGATGTCCCCTACCGTTCCGCCGCCAGGCCGGATGGCAATGTAGTCGACCGGGATGCCGAGGTTGGTGACCAGCGTCTGCTCCAGCTCGCCGGAGAGGGCTCCCGCCAGGCCCGCCATGGCGCCCTGGAAGATGGCCTGCTCACTCGTGCTCGTCGCTGTGCCGCCCCCGCCCCCGCCCCCGCCCCCGGAGGCCAGGTCGAAGGAGGGCCGGCCGAACAGCAGGTAGGAGACGATCTCGGTCTCCGAGAGCGGCGGCCGCTCGTCGCTCTCCAGCGAGAGCTTGGGCACCAGCAGGGTGCCGCCGATGACGGCGCGCACTACCAGGTCCCCGCCGCTCACCGACCGCACCGTGTGCTCGGCCGCGATGTCGAGCACCGGGTTGAGGTCCGGCGTCCCGAAGAACCGCACGGTGCCGCGCGTGACCCGGAATTCCTTGGCCGTCGGTCCCACCACCAGCCGGTAGGTGCCCCGGACGGCGCGCAGCGTGCCGTCGAGCCGGTACCGGCTCGCCCCCGCCTCGACGTCCTTGGCCACGGTGAAGCTCCCGGCGAGCTGGATGTTCGCCTCGTGCGACCGCAGCCACACGTCCGGTCCCATCGCCACGGTGAGATCGCGGATCCGCAGGCTGTCGAGCAGCACGTTCTGCACGCTCGGACCGAGGCCGGTCGCCTGGGCCAGGCTCGAGTCCACCACCGCCCGGAACTCCGGGTCGTCGAGGTTGACGATCCGCTTCTCCACCAGGTCCGCGAAGGCGAGGAACCCCGCGTCCACTACCACGCCGCCGGTCAGGGTCGCGCCGACCGCGGGTCCGGCCAGCCGGAGCTCGCCGGTGACCGTCAGGCCGGCGAAGTCGCGCTGGCTGAACGCGCTGAACGAGCGCGCCTTCAGCGTGAGATCCAGCATCGGGTGGGTGAGCGCCTCGAACCGCACGTCCCCGCCGATGGCCAGCGTGCCCGCGCCGCCGCGGAGCCGCGCATCCTCCACCCGGAGCCGGTCGCCGGAAAGCGACAGCCTGGCCTCGATGCCGCTGTAGCGTGCGCCGAGGGCCGGAATGCCGACCGCTCCGTCGACGATGCGGGCGCTGCCCGTCAGGTCGGGCCGCTCCCAGGTGCCCTCCACCGAGACGTCCGCGACCAGCCGGCCGCTGACGCCGCGCACCAGCGGCGTGAGCGCGTCGAGGATCGCGAGGTCGACGGAATCGGCGCGCACCCGGATCCGCAGCGAGTCCGGCAGCTGGCGCCGCGCCACCGCCTCGAGCGCCAGGTCGAGCGGCAGCGACCCCGAGGCGTTCACCACGCGCCCGCCGCCGTTGCCCAGCCCGCCGCTGAAGACGAGCCGCCGGTCGGCGTAGCTCGCGGAGCCCTCGAGCCGGGGCGCGTGGAAGTCGCCGAACCGGCCGTCGGTGACGCCGGCCGCCGCCTCGATGCGCGGGCTCCCCGCGGGGCCGACCACGCGGACCCGCGCGTCCAGCAACCCGCCGATGCCCGTCGTGTCCAGCTCGGCGAGCGCGTACAGGTCCCACAACGGCACGCTGTCGGCCTCGAGCGACAGGTCCCCGGGCTGCGCGCGCGGCACGCGACCCGTGATCCGGACCAGGCCGCCGCTCTCGGCGCGCAGCTCGAGCGAGTCGACGGCGACGGCGTCCGCCGACGAGACGATCGAGGCAGGCCGCGCCAGCTGCCACACCCGCTGCGGCAGCGCCAGCCGCCCGGCGGTGACGCGCGCGGTCCATCCGGTCGAGTCCAGCCCCAGCGCCAGGTCGGTCTCGACCGACGACCCGAGACCGAACGCCGCGGCGGCGTGCAGCCGCAGCGAATCCAGGGGCCCGGACGCGCCGACCGCGACCTGCTGGTACCGCATGCCGTCGACGGCGAGCGTCTCGGCGCTCGCCCGCAGGCCGAACACCCAGCCGCGCGCGGACCGCTCGAGCGAGCCTGCCGCGTGCGCGGCCATGGCGGCGATCGGCCCGAGCGCGACGCTGTCCACGGACACGTCGCCCTGCGCGGTCCACGCCGCGGTCGTGCCGACCACCTGCCCGCTGACCCGTCCCGCGCCGCCGAGCCCGAACGGGGTCGTGTCTCCGGCGGCCTTCCGCGCCCACGAGACCAGCGGCCAGACCTTCTCGAGCGTGTCGGCGCGGAAGGCGAAGCGGAGCCGGCCCGCCGGCCGCCCCGGCCGGCCGAGCGAGCCCGTCGCCACGAGACCGACCTCCCGCTGATCGGCGTAGGCGGTATCGACGGCGACGGCGTCGCGCGTCAGCGTGAGGCTCGCGCCTGCGCGATCCAGCGCGATCCCCGCGACCTCGCTGCTGTCGAGCAGCAGCGCGAGGGTGCCCGTCGTCGGCGCCGTGTCGCTCGCCGTGGGCAGCACCACGTCCGCGCGCCACGTGCCGTCCAGCCGCGACGGCGGTCCCCCCGGCACCCGGCGCGCCAGGTCGATTCCCGAGAACGAGCCCGAACCGCGCAGGTGCACGGCGGAGTCGCGGGCCGCGATTTCGCCGCTCGCCCGCACGGCGCCGCCGGGACCGGACAGATCGGCCTCGTAGGCCAGCCCGGTCACGGGCCCGGCAAGCCGCACCCGGCCCGACACCATGCCCGCCAGGGCGACGCTGCGGTACGACCGCGCGACGTCGTCGAGCGACACCGAATCGGCCACGACGTCGGCATCGACCCGCAGCGTGTCCGCCAAGCCGAGCCGGATCGTGCCGCGCAGCCGCGACGGATCGCCCTCGCCGTCATCGTGCGACAGCGACCCGTCGAACGTCGCGGCTCTCCACGGGCCGTCGAGGTCGCCGGCCATCCCGAGCTCGCCGTGCAGTCCGACCGACGGCGCGAACCGCTCGATGGTCCCCATCGACAGGCTCGCCCCGCTCACGGCGAAGTGATGGAACGTGAAGCCGTCGCGTCCCCCCAGCGTCACCACGCCCGAGCCCGTCAGCCGGTTCACCGGGTGTCCCGGCACCCGCTCGTCCGTGAACGCCAGGTCCGCGCCCACCGCGAGCCCCGTGAGCGGCCCGGACGCGGTGAGGTGTCCGCTCACGGCGCCGCCGACCGGCAGCCTGCCGACCAGCGGCTCGAGCACCGCCAGGTCGAGCGGCTTCGCGTCCATGCTGAGCTTGCCGATCCGCACCGGGCCGTCCGGCGGCGCCGCCAGCTCCACGGAGCCGCGCAGCGCGCTCCGCCCCGACCGCAGATCGGCGTCCGCGAAGCTCCACTCGCTCCCGTGCTCGAGCAGCCGGGCGCGGACGCGCACCCGCCCGCCGCCCGAGGCCGGCAGACCCGCGGCGGCCCAGCGGAAGTCCGCGAAGCTCGCGCGGCGCAGGTTGGCGGCCAGATCGAGCCGGGCGCGGCCCGGCCCCACACCCCGGCCCCAGCGCACCACGCCGTTGGCGGCGCCCACCGTGCCCGGGAGCGCGAGGTGGGGGAGCGCGAACCGCACCGAGTCGCCCTCGACCGTGGCGCGCCCCGCGGCATCGCGCACCACGGCGGCCGGGTCGGAGATCGTGACGGCAAGGTGCCGGAGGTCGATCGCGACGCCGGCCGTGTCAGGGTTCGAGGCGCGCAGCCGGGCGAGGTCCATCCGGATCCCGGTGAACTGGCGGATCCGCGGCGCCCCGCCGTCGCCGCGCTCCCGCAGCACGAGGACGCCGTGCGTCAGCCTCACGTCCCGCAGGTCCACCACCGGCCGGCGGCCCGGCGGTCCCTGGTGCGGACCGAGCAGCCTGAACAGGTGCTCGAGGTTGAGGTGCCCGTCGGCGCCTTCCTCGAGCGTCACGGCGGGGCCGTCGATCACGACGCGCGACAGGACGAAGCGACGCCGCACCAGGTCGGCGAGCGCGTAGCGGGCCGTGAGGTGCGCCACGCGGATCACCGGGCGGCCGTCCGGCGTGGCGAGCTCCACGTCGCGCGCGTCGACCTCGCGCCACAGCGGTCCGCCGAGCGAGCCCACCCGCACGCGGCCGTCCACCACGCCCTCGAGCGCGGCGACGGCGAGGCGGCGTGCCACCGCGTGTCCCGGTCCCGACGCCAGCACCAGCGCCGCCGCGGCGAGGGCGAGCACGACCACGCCCGCCACCAGCGCTCCCGCGAGGAGCAGCGCCCGCCGCGCCACTAGTACGCCTCTCCCACGCTGAACTGGAACTGCAGGCGCTGGAAGAACGCGGTGCCGCGCGGCGGACCGGGATAGTCCGACTGCACCAGCCGCAGCTCCTGCGGCGCGCCGCTGCTGGTGCGGATGACCTCGTAGAGCGGACCTCGCTGGCGCGGATAGTCGTTGTACGCGACGTCGAGCCGCACCGGGCCGAGCGGCGTCCCCACCCTCAGGCCCACGCCCGGCGTCACCTTGAGGCCCGACGGGATGAGGCCGGCCGCCGTCTGGTCCCACAGCTCGCCCGCGTCCACGAACGCGGCCAGCCGCAGCCGGCTCCCCCAGACGGGCGAGGGCATGCGCAGCTCGAAGTTCGCCAGACCGATCGCGTAGCTGCCGACCGGCGAGATTCTGAGGTTGACCGGCTCGTTCGCGCCGGTGGCGGAGTCCACCAGCACCGTGTCCGCCACGTACACGAGCGGTCCCATCTCGTTGCGCCCGAATCCGCGGACCGACGCCGGCCCCCCCGCGTAGAACCGCTCCTCCGGCGGCACGAAGCGGATGGAGGTGTCCACCACGAACGCCACGCCCGGCCGGATGACCCCGCCGCGCAGCCGCAGCGCCACGACCCAGCCGCGCTCGAGCTGCCAGTACCAGGAGCCTTCGGCCACCGCCTTGTTGTACGAGATCAGCCGCTCCGAGCCGACCAGCGGCGAGGCGTGCGACAGCTCGACCGACACCACCGAGCCGGCGGTCGGCTCGATCGGCGAATTCGCCGTGTTGCGCGTGAGCGAGAGGGACAGCGCCGCCTGGCGGTGCCGCTCCTTGAGCACGTCGATCGCCTGCTGCTCGCAGCGGTCGAAGTACACGCAGTACACGGCGGTGTCGGCCGTCGTGCTGCCGTAGGTCAGCCGGTACGACAGGGTCAGCAGGGAAAAGCGCCCCAGCCCGAACGACGCCGCGAGCGAGCTGCCGACGCCGTTCCGCTCGAACGCCTTGTATTCCGACCGGCGCTCGGCGAAGTCGGTCTGGGTGAGCGTGCTGCGCCGGCCGAACACCGCCGGCTGGGTGAACGTCGCCGACGCGAGGTAGTTGATCCGCTCCGAGAACGGGTCGCCCGACAGCGCCGAGCAGATCGAGTTGCTCAGCCCCCAGTCGGTCGGCGAGCCCACCCCGAGCTTGGACACCTTTCCCGCCAGGTCGAGCCGCAGCCCGTTCCCCAGGAAGTTGGCCGTCGAGAACGTGGTCTGCGCGCGGAAGCAGTCGATCGTCCCGTAACCGGCGCCGGCCCGCACCCGCGAGCGCGGCCCCTCGTTCACCTGCACCCGGATCCGCACCAGCGAGTCGGCGCCCGCCACGGTCGAGTCCTCGGCGATCCCGACGCTCACGTACCGGAACAGGTCGGTCTGGTAGAGGCTGCGCTGGGAGTCGTACAGGGCGTCCTGGCTGAACCAGTCGCCGTCGCGCACCGCCAGGGAGCGCCCGACGATCTTCGCGCTCACCGCCTGGTTGCCGCCGACCACGATGTCGCCGATGCGCGCGCGGGGACCGGGCACCGCTTCGTAGTCGGCGGCCGCCGTCCGGGCCGCCCGGTCCACCGTGTAGTTGCGGAACACGGAGGCGAACGGATAGCCGCGGTTCCCGAGCGCCGTGGCGACCGTGTCCGCCGAGGCGTCGAACTCCACCCGGTCGAACGGCTTCCCCTCCGACAGCGGCATTCGCCCCCTCAGCCGCCGCGCGTCGAGGACGCTATCCACGCCCCGCACCACGATCGAATCCACCAGCACCGGCGGTCCCTCGTCGATCCGGAACACCACGTCCACCGTGCCCGCGGTGCGAGCCACCGAGGTGTCCACCCGCGCCTCGAAGAAACCGTGGAGGCGGTACAGGATCTGGAGGCGCACCACGTCCCGCCGGAACTCCAGCTCGTCGAACAACCGCCGTTGTCCGAGCCCCAGGTGCTTGAGGAGTGGCACCCGGTACGTCCAGCTCGAGGCGCTGGTCGCGATCGCCGCTCCGAGGGTCAGGGCGTCGATCGCGTGGTTCCCGCGAAAGCTCACCGACGTGACCGTGCGCTCGGGAGTCTGCCCCGCCTGCGCCGCGAGGTCGCGGACGCCCAGCACCGCGACGGCGATCACGAGCCACGCCCTCACGCTGCCGGCGCAGGTCCGAGGAGGAGATCGAGGACAGGCTGCCGCACCCGAAGCATGTGTGAGGTTGAGAACCTGGGCTGGGCGGCGAGTGAACCGCGTGACTGGGCCGGCGCGCGCGAACTGTCGTACTTTCGTACACCTGCGACATGATGTCAACCGCTTGCGCGGAAACCACTTGTCCGCTGCCACGGCCCGCCGATGGCTGGCGAGAGCGCTCCGGCCGCCGTAGCTTGCCCGCGTGAAGATCTACACCAAGACCGGAGACGCGGGCGAGACGTCGCTCGCGGGCGGCAGCCGCGTGCCCAAGGACGACGTGAGGGTCGCCGCCTACGGCGACGTGGACGAGGCCAACGCGGCCATCGGCTCCGCGCGCGCCACCCCGCCCGCGGACCTCGCCAACCCCCTGCTGGCGGAGGTGCAGCGCGACCTGTTCGCCATCGGCGGTGCGCTGGCCTCCCGCGATCCCGCGGCGCTGCGCGCCGAGCAGCGTGCCAAGCTCGGCGTGACGGCGGAGCGCATCCGCGCGCTCGAGCGGGCCATCGACGACGCGGAGCGCGACCTCGCGCCGCTCAGGCAGTTCGTCCTGCCGGCCGGCGCGCCGAAGGCCGCCGCGCTCCACCTCGCGCGCACGGTCTGCCGCCGGGCGGAGCGCTCCACGGTCCGGCTGGCGCACGAGCAGCCGGTCGCCCCGGAGATCCTCGCCTACCTCAACCGTCTCTCCGACCTGCTGTTCGTCCTCGCCCGCCTGGCCAACCTCAGAGCCGGACAGCCGGACGTCATGTGGTGACCATCGGCATCCCGCTCACCGCCGATCAGGGTCCGTCGTACGAGGTCGTGCTCGGGTGCGGCGTGTGGAGCCGGCTGCCGGAGCTGCTCGCCGAGCGATGTCCGGCCCACCAGTACGCGGTGGTCTCCGACAGCCGGGTCGACACGCTGTACGGCGCGCGGATCGGCGGCCTGCTCGAGTCCGCCGGACTCCACGCCCGGTCGTTCGTCTTCCCCGCCGGAGAGTGGAACAAGGTCCGCGAGACGTGGGCGGACCTGTGCGACCGGATGGTGGCGGCGGGCATCGGGCGGGAC
>Ga0187778_10001122_pt1 | contig 18944 bp, 16 predicted proteins | sample 1015_Q2_SP5_20_M_FD_132418 | JGI IMG/M metagenome (GOLD analysis project Ga0187778, IMG submission 132418) | Tropical peat soil microbial communities from peatlands in Department of Meta, Colombia - 1015_Q2_SP5_20_MG | ecosystem: Environmental > Terrestrial > Soil > Wetlands > Peat | place...
GTCTATGCGTTTCAGCCGACCGCGAGCGGTCCGAGCGGCACGACGCTCGCCTTCTCGGTGCAGAATAAGCCTGCGTGGGCGAACTTCAGCATCGCCACGGGGATGCTGTCGGGGACGCCCACGGGCTCGCAGACGGGTACCTATTCCAACATCGTGCTCAGTGTCAGCGACGGTGCCGCCTCGAGCGCGCTGGCGCCTTTCACCATTACGGTCACGCAGGCGACTCCGACGACCGGCAACGCGACGGTGAGCTGGGTGGCCCCGACGCAGAACACGGACGGGACGGCGCTCACGAACCTCGCGGGTCTGCGCATCTACTACGGGACCTCGCCCTCGAACCTCAGCCAGATGGTGCAGGTGGCAAGCACTACGCAGACGAGCACCACGATCGGCAGTCTCGCCTCGGGCGTCTGGTACTTCGGCGGCGTGGCCTACACCACCGCCGGTGCGCAAAGCGTCATGTCGAGCGTCGTCAGCGCGACCATTCCCTGAGCACGCCGGCAGGGTCGCGGGGCGCATAGCCGCCGCGCCCTGCCTGGCGCGGCGTGCTGCGGTTACAACGCGACCACGTACCAGCGATCGCGGGGTGCCCTCACTTCGCCCAGGTCCACGCCTGCGCACTCGCGCGGCAGCCTCCGCCGCCTGCCCCCGTCCAGGCGCGGCCGCGCACCGCACGGCCGCTGGCCGCCCCTGTTGCCTCGCCGTGGCGCAGTGCACGGATGCCGTTCACCCAGACCTCGTCGATGCCGGTCGCCAGCTGATGCGGCTTGTCGTAGGTGGCGTGGTCCTGGACGGTACCCGGATCGAAGACCACGATATCGGCAAAGTTGCCGGTTTTGAGGCTGCCGCGGTCGCTCAGCGAAAGCGTCGCTGCCGGCAGCGCCGCGAGCTTGCGGATTGCCTCTGCCAGGCTCAGTACGTGGTCCTCGCGCACATACTTCGCCAGCACGCGTGCGAAGTTGCCATAGGCGCGGGGATGGGGGTTTGACTTGAGAAATACGCCCTCGGGCGCCGGCGCCGCCTCATCGGAGTCGAAGCTGACCCACGGCAGCGCCACTTCGCGACGCACGTTATCTTCCGACATGAGGAAGTACGCCACCCCGACACGCGAGCCGTCCTCGACGACGAGGTCGATCGCGGCGTCCTCGGGTGAGACGTGCCGTTCACGTGCGACCTCGGCCAGCGTCTTGCCCGTCAGCGGCTTGAGTGAGGGATTCTTGAACGCGAGCAGCAGCGTGCCCGACGCGCCTGCGGCGCCGAGGAGGTTCTCCCAGTCGGGCGAGGGGTCGCGCATCTCGGCGATCACGCGGGAGCGGACCGTCGGGTCCTTCAGGCGGGCGATCCAGGCTTCGAGGCCGCCATCCTGCACCCACGGCGGCATCGCCGCATCGAGGCCGGTGGCTCCGGCGGTATAGACGTACATGTCCGCCGTGATGCGCACGCCCGAGGAGCGGGCCTGCCCCACCGCGCCGATGAGCGCATCGAGCTTGCCCCAGTTGCGCTTGCCGGCCGCCTTGAGGTGATAGATCTCCGCGGGCGCACCCGAGGCCCGGGCGATGTCGACAGTCTCCTGCAGCGCCTCGAGCAGCCGGTCGCCCTCGCTGCGCATATGCACGCTGTAGATGCCGCCGCAGCGGGCGGACTCGGACGCGAGTGCCATCAGCTCCGGAGTCTCCGCGTATTCGTTGGGGCTGTAGATGAGTGCCGTGGTGACGCCCATCGCACCTTCCTCCATGGCCTGCCGCACCAGGGTACGCATCTGCGTCAGTTGCTCGGGAGTCGGCTGAACGTCGCGCTCGCCGAGCACGTAGGTACGCACCGTGCCGGCGCCGACGAACGAGGCGACATTCGGCGCGATGCCGCGCTGCTCCAGCTTGTGCAGATACTCCCCGAGCGTCGTCCAATCGATGGCATAGTGGATGTCGCGTTCGCGTTGCAGCGCGAGCGCCTTCATCTGCGGCGTGAGCGGACCCATCGAGTCTTCCCCGAGCACCTCGAGCGTGACCCCCTGGCGCAGATCGCTCAGCGCGCGGCCGTCGGCCAGCAGCGATTCCTCCGGGTGAGCGAGCATGTTGGTGAATCCCGGTGCGACGGCCTTAGCGTGCGCATCCACCCGCTCGCGGGCACTCCCGGTCGCGTGCGGCCCGACGTACGCGATACGATCGCCGCGTAAGCCCACGTCGCCGCTGAACGGCGTGCCGCCGCTGCCGTCGTAGATGGTGCCGCCGCTGATCAGGACATCGTATTCGGCGGTCGGCGGCGCCCCTGGCGTCGCCGCGACTGCCATGGCAGACAGCGCCTGACCGGCGATGCAAAAAACCGCCGCGAGGGCGCTGCGGATCGTCATCGGTGACTCCCCTCCTCGTCCCGCGACAGCCCGCCGTCCGCCTTGGTCCGTGCAAGGCACGGCGCACAGCCGGCCGCGAGTATGCGAGATCACGTTAGAGGCGCGCCAGTGGAGGGTCGGCTTCACCGCGCCGTTGCCGTCTCATCGAGTGAGACGCCGTGAGGAACATTCACTTGCAGGTGAGGAGTCTTCGCTGTCCGTCGTGCGGACCGCCTCTCATCATCGGGGCGTTTCCCAACCACCGAGTCAGCCGGCAATTCGGCGCGAAGCTGCGCGAGCGTGCCCGGGAATACGTCGCCATGGCCAAAGCGCGTGCCGATGGCGTGCAGATCGCGCCTCTGCGGTCACGGCGGTGGCAAACGCCGCCTCCGCCGCATGAGCCGTCTCAGCTGACGGTCTGAACCATTGGCCGGTACTTCTCGTTGTTGAGCGTCACGACCTGTCCCGGAGCAAACGCCCAGCCCTGCGCCTGCCCGAAGCGCAGCAGGCCGTGGGCATTCACGACCAGCCGCCGTCGCACGTGTGCGCCGCTCGCCGCATTCTGCACCTCGAGTGTCACCTCGAGGTCGCTGTCCGAGAGGTTCTGCAGGACGGCCACCTTGCCGGCACCGAACATTGCGTCGTGGAAGGTCAGCCGGATCGGCAGCTCCTGCCGCGCCTCGCCGGCGAGCTGGTTGCGGGTGCTCTGCAACTGCTGCTGCTCGGCACTCATCTGCCGCCGCGCGGCGGTGAGCTGCTGCTGCTCCGCGCTGACCTGCTGCTCGGCGGCAACGAGTTTCTGCGCCTGTGTGTTGGTGCGGTCCTGTGCCTGGCTCAGCTGCGACCTGAGCTTGGTTTCCGCATCGGTCGCCTGCTGAGCCTCGTCGTTGGCCGCCGCGAGTTGCGCGGTGAGGCTGCCCACCGCTGAATACTCCACGTAGCCGAAGACGCCGACGCCTGCCGCGAGCACGGCGAGCACAGCGCTCGCGAGCTTCCAGGCCTTGCTTGTCGTCGCTGCCGCATCAGCCATGGCGATTCTCCGCGCGCCGCTCCAGGCGTCGCGGCCCCCGACATCAGACGCCGGCAACGACACGGCTGCTGTGACCGGTTTCACGCAGGGCCTCAGTGCGCGCGTGCCGGGGTTCGCGGATTGCCGGTGCGGTGTTTATCGACGCGGATCAGCTGCGGGCCCTGGCGCGGCGAGCGCGGCGCGCGAGAATGCCCTGCTCGCGAAACCAGACGATCGCCTCCTCGAACGCGGCAGTCGGTGGCCGCCAGCTGTAGCCGAGCTCACGGACGGCCTTCTCGCTCGAGAAATACATGTGCTTTCGTGCCATGCGCACACTCTCGACGGTCACCCGCGCACCGCGGCCGGTTGCCCGGGCGAGCGCCTCGGACGCGTAGGCGAGCGGCAGCACTGCCGCGTGTGGGAGACGGATACGGGGCGGATTGCGGCCCGCCATGCGGCTGATGTGCGCCAGGATCTCGCGCAGCGTCATGTTCTCGCCGCCCAGAATGTAGCGCTCACCGATACGGCCGCGCTCGAAGGCGCGCAGATGGCCCGCCGCGACATCGTCGACATGCACCACGTTGAGACCCGTGTCGACGTACGCCGGCGTCCGTCCCATTGCCGCATCCACCACGATCCGCCCGGTGGGCGTGGGTTTGACGTCACCGGGGCCTATCGGAGTGGACGGATTGACCGTGATCACCGGCGCCCCACGCCGCACGAAGTCGCGCACCAGCTGCTCGGCGAGGAATTTCGAGCGCTTGTAGTGCCCGATCATGTCGGCAAGAGCAACCGGCGTTTCCTCGGTGCCGGGCGAGCCGTCCACGGGCAGCCCGACCGTGGCGACGCTGCTCGTGTAGACGATACGCACGACGGCGGCCCGCTGGGCGGCATTGAGCACGTTGCGGGTTCCCTCCACGTTGGTCTGATATAGCCGCTCGGGATCTGCTGCCCCGAGACGATAGTCGGCCGCGACGTGAAACAGCGCGTCGCAATCACGGAGTGCCGCAGCGAGCGAGGCACTGTCGCTCAGATCGCCGACCGTGATCTCGACCGGCAGTTGCGCGAGATTGCGCTGGTCGGAGCCGACGCGCGCGAGGGCGCGCACTTGCCAACCAGCGCGGCTGAGTGCTCGCGCGACGGCCGAGCCGACGAAGCCCGTCGCCCCCGTGACCAGCGCCCTCATGGGCGGTCGTTACCCGAAGGAGCGTGCACGACCGGAGGCACGAGCGCTCCGCTCGCCGCGGCCGCGGCGAGTGCCCGGCTCGCGGCCCGGAAGCGCCGCGCCAGCCGCAGGACCGGCAGAATGTCTTCGGGAGTACGCGCGAGCGCGCCGATGAGTCGCCCAAGCGGCACGCGGTTGGCTGCCGTGGCGGCGGCCGCAACGAGCGCCTGGGGAACCTCATCCGCGGCCGTGTCCACGATCGCCCGCACGGCGAGAAAGGGTAAGCGACGAGTCGCCGCGACCTCGGCGACCGCGAGACTTTCCATGTCCACGGCGACGGCGGCCGTCTGCCGGAAAGCGATCGCCTTGTCGGCGGCCGAGCCGAGCGCGGCGTGGCACGTCAGCAGCTTGCCGCAGCACACCGGATGCGATGCCGCGAGGACGGACCTCAGGTGTTGCCGCCAATCGCCCGCCGTCACAAAGAGCGCGCCCTCGGGTGAGGCGATTTCACGCGGCAGCAACAGTGTTCCGGCCGCGAGCGCCGGGTCGAGCCCTCCGGCCATCCCCCAGCTGATGAGCGCCCGGGCACCTGCGTCCACGAGCCGCCGCGCGCCATGGCCGGCTGCAGCCTGCCCCATGCCGCTCACCACGAGCAGCGTGCCGTCGGCAAGAGATGCGGGGCCCTCACCGCTCACGGTGGCGCGGCCGAGAGCACGAGTCTCGGCGGCGAGCGCCGCCACGATTCCCAGTCCGTTCAATGGAGGGTCCCGAGCCGTGATTGCGTGCGATGCGCGGCCAGCGCCCAGAGTGGAAAATAGGCGCAATAGCCCTGATAGCGCAGATAAAAGACCCGCGGGAATCCCGGCGCCGTGAAGCTCGGGTCGCTCCAGAGTCCGTGCGCCTGCTGCGTGGCGAGGAGATACTGAATGCCGCGCCGCACCGTCTGCGAGCCAGCCTCGCCCGCCGCCAGTAGCCCAAGCAGTGCCCAGGCGCTCTGGTGAGGCGTGCTCGCACAGCGGCCATCGACCCGCTCGCCCAGATAGCTGTCATTGCTCTCGCCCCAGCCGCCGTCGGCGTTCTGCCGCGACTCGAGCCAGCTCACGGCGCGACGCACCGCGCCGTCCTCGGGGCCAATACCCGCCTCGGCCAGTGCGGTCAACACCGACCAAGTACCGTAGATGTAGTTGGTACCCCAGCGCCCGAACCACGAGCCGTCGCCCTCCTGCTCGGCGCGGAGGAATGCAACGGCGCGCTTAAGCACTGCGGCGTCGCGGGGACGGCCCGCCAGCGCCAGAGCCGTCACGACGCGGGCGGTCACATCACTCGTCGGCGGATCGAGCAGCGCGCCGTGATCGGCGAACGGGATCTCATTGAGATAGTAGCTCGTGTTGTCGACCTCGAACGCGGCGAAGCCGCCATCGCTGCTCTGCATTCCGGTCAACCAGTCGAGGGCGCGGTCCAGTGCCGGCGAGTAGCGTTCACGATCGCCCGAGCGGTGCATGGCCCAGGCAACCGCAGCCGTGTCGTCGAGGTCGGGGTAGTAGCTGTTGGCGCGCTGAAACGCCCAACCCCCGCCGGCGAGCGCGGGGCGGCGGACCTGCCAGTCGCCCGGCGCATCGAGCAGCTGCCGCGGCTCGAGCCACTTCAGTCCGAGCGACGCGGCGGCGAGCGCGATCGGGCAGCCCACCTCCTGCATCGCAAGAGCGGCGAGAGCCGTGTCCCACACCGGCGAGATGCACGGCTGGCAGTAGGCACTCGCCTCGTCCACGATCAGCAATTGCTGCAACGCGCGCTTGGCGGCGCGACGCGGCGCGGCGTCGTTCGGGTACCCGCGCAGCGCGAGCACCTCGAGCGCGTTCACCATCGCCGGGAATATGGCGCCCAGCCCATCCTCACCGTTCAGCCGCTCGAGCATCCAGGCCTCCGCGCGGCGCATGGCGTGTGCGCGCAGCGCCGCGGGAATGAGTCCGTCGAGGCTGCGGGCGAGCCGATCGATGGCCAGGAACAGCACCGCGAGCGCACTGGCGCGTCCGCCGGGACGGCGAAAGTAATGCCGCTCTCTGTCGGGGGGCGTCGTGAACAATTCGTCGATGCGCACCTTGCGCGGATTGCTGGCGCGGGCCCTCAGGGTGCACAGGATGAGTAGCGGCACCATCACGGTACGCGACCAGTACGAGACCTTGTGGAGGTTGAAGGGAAACCAGCGTGGCAGCAGCACGATCTCGACCGGGATATAGGGTACGGCCCGCCAGGGGAGCTGCACGAAAAGTGCCAGCGCGATGCGCGTGAAGACGTTGGTCGCCGCCGCGCCGCCGTTCCGCAGGATCGCCGTCCGCGCCCGCACCATGTGCGGCGCCTCCGGGCTGTCACCCGCCAGCTTTAGCGCAAAGTAGGCCTTGACGCTGCAGCTGATGTCGAACGCGCCGTTGTAGTAGAGCGGCCAGCCGCCGTGGTCGGCCTGGCGCGCCCGCAGGTACACGGCGAGCTTGGCTTCCAGCGGCTCATCGATCTCGTCCAGGAAGTGCATCATCATGATGTACTCCGCCGGAATCGTGCAGTCGGCCTCGAGCGGGAACTGCCAGCATCCGTCGACGTTCTGCAGGCGAGTCAGCGCGTCGCGCGCCGCGGTGATGGCGCGATCGACGGGCGGGGATTGTGAGGGGTCCCAGAACGCCTGCGCAGCGCGCGGCGTGACCGCGACGCTCGCGGCACTCCCCAGCGAAGGCGGTGCGGATGCGTGGCGTGTCACGATGCCCGGCTTCCGTCAGATCGAGCGGCGCGTTCATGCCGGGCTCGCAGTGGTTCTGCGAAGTCTCGGCCGGCCGCGGCGAGCGCCGCGGCCCGGCTCGCCGCCCGGCGTGCCGCCAGGGGTGCCGTCAGCGGCAGCCCGCGGGCGGCGCGCTCGAAGAGGAACCTGAGGATGCGGTCGCTGCGCACGGCGGCGCTGGTGCACAGTTGCGTCGTCAGAACCGCCGCGTGCGACACCTTGACCTGCGCACCGTTGGTGTATTGCGGGTTGGCGGCGATGTTGCGCAGTGTGAGCACGGCCAGTCCAATTGCCCACAGGCAAAAGCGCCGGATGCCGGTCTCACTCGCGGGAATCAGCAATGCATAGGAGAGCGCGTTGCGCAGGTGCCCGTGCGCGACAGCGACCAACTCGCGCACGCCGCCATGGAATCGCGCGTCGGTACCCTGCGGCGAGAGCTGTGCGAGCTCGACACCCTCGCGCGCAAAGAGGTCCCGCGGGAACCAGCAGGCGCCCCGGCTGCGATCCTCCCAGAAATCCTTGATGATGTTCGTCAGCTGCAGTCCCTGGGCGAACGACACCGACAGCTCGCTCAGTGCGGCACGCTGCGAGGCAACCGCCGGCGAATAGCCGCAGAACAGCTCCGTGAGCATCTCGCCGACGACCCCGGCGACGTAGTAGCAGTAGCTGTCGAGATCACTTGTGCGCGCCAGGCCCCGCAGGCTGGCGGTCTGCTGAAAATGATGCATGCCATGGCACATCAGTGCGATGCACCGCTCGAGCGCGGCGCGCTGCTCGCCGAGAGCCGCAGTCACCCGGGTGACCCGCTCCATGTTGCACACCAGCTCGCGCTCGGCGGGCAGGGTGCGATCCGAGAGCCGCCGGCCGAGCTCGTGAGCCAGCGGCAGCGCCGGCTCCATACCCGAGACGACGGCCGTAAAGCGCTCGAGGTACTCGCGCGTCTCGGCCGCCGACAGTGCCGGCTCGTCCTCGATGGTGTCGGCGATCCGGCACACCAGGTAGGCGTTGCACACCGCAACGCGCAACCGCGGCGGCAGCTGTGGGATGGTCAGCGCGAAGGTTCTTGAGACGTGTGGAAGGATCTGCTCCTGATAGCTGACGTCGAGATTTCCGGGGTCCATGCGAAGTTCACGCGCCTCTAGGAATAACGCTCTGCGCCGGATGCGCAGGTCACGCGCCACGCGGCCGGACACAATCTTGCGCAACGATATAGTTCAAGGCAAGCGTTGCGGCCCAGCCACGCAGGTCGGTGTGCGGCCGTCAGTAGCTGCGCGCAAGGAGCCAGTCGGCCAGGTCACGCAGCGGCGCGGCAGACGCTGCGAACGGCGCCAACGCCGTGAGCGCCTCGGCGTGCAGGGCGCGGACGCGCTGCTGTGATGCCGCCACCCCGAGGAGTGCCGGATGGGTGGGCTTTCCGCGCGCGTGGTCGGCCTGGGTCGCCTTGCCGAGTGTTGCCCTGTCTCCTAACACGTCCAGCAGATCGTCCTGGATCTGGAAGGCAAGTCCGATGGGGGCGGCGAAGGCGGCGAGTGCCGCCCGCAGGTGAGCGGCGAGCTCGGGTGCGCAGGCCGCCGCCATCAACACGCTGGCGCGGATCAGCGCCCCGGTCTTGCGGGCATACATGCCCTCGATCTCCGCGACGGCGAGCTGCCGCCCCGGTGCTGCGATATCGATCGCCTGACCTCCAGTCATGCCGCTGACGCCGCTCGCTTCGGCCAGCAGCTTGATCAGCCGCACGCGTACGGCGGGATCGGCAGGCAGCGCTGGGTCGCTCGCCAGCAGTTGGAATGCGAGCGACTGCAGCGCATCACCCACGAGCACCGCCGTGCCCTCGTCAAAGGCCTTGTGACACGTGGGCCGGCCGCGACGCAGATCATCGTCGTCCATCGCCGGCAGGTCGTCATGCACCAGTGAGTAGGCGTGCACGAGCTCGATCGCACAGGCTGCAGCCTCGACCTGCGCTTCACCGATTTCCACGGCGCGCGCCGTAGCGAAGACCAGCATCGGTCGCACGCGCTTGCCGCCGCCGAGCACGCTGTGGCGCATCGCTGCGTGCAGGCGTGTCGGTTCGGTGTCGGTGGGGGGCAGCCGCGCAGCCAGGGCGTGTTCCATGCGCACCTGCCAGGACTTGAGCTGGACGGCGAAGGCGGCACCTGCTGCGCCGTCGCCTTCGCCGCTGTCGGACGCGCTGCTGATGACGGATGCGGGAGCGTCCGCCGCAGACGTCCCGGCAACGCGAGCGCCCTCGATCACCGCAGCCCTGCAGCCTTACCGCGCGGGCCGGCAAGCGTACTCAGCGGGACCGAAATGACACGATGGCGGTCGCGCTCTGAATACAGCACCGGCGGATCAGGTGCCATCGGTCCGCTGACGCGCGGACCTCGCAGCGCCGTCTTCAGCGCCTTGAGCGGACGGGCAAAGGCTTCATCGACGGCGGTGCCTTCGAAGCCACAGTGGGCCATGCAGTTGTCGCAGCGCGGGTTACGTCCGACGCCGTAGCGTTCCCACTCCGTCTCCTCCATCAGGGCGCGATAACTCGGGGCGCTCCCCTCGTCGGTCAGCAGATAGCAGGGTCGTTGCCAACCAAAGATGTTGTAGGTTGGATTGCTCCAGGGCGTGCACTGATAGGTCTGATTGCCGGCCAGAAAGTCGAGGAACAGCGCGGAGTGATTGAATGACCAGCGCCGGGGGCGGGTGCGACGTCGCTTGAAGATCTCGCGGAACAACTGCTTGCTGGCGTTGCGGGCCAGGAAAACATCCTGGCGCGGCGCGTGGCTGTAGCTGTAGCCCGGCGAAACGGTGATGCCCTCGATGCCGAGTTGCATTGCCACGTCGAAGAAGTCCGCCACCTCGTCAGGGTCGGCGCCGCCGAACAGCGTGCAATTGATCGTCACGCGAAATCCCTTGCGCCGTGCCAGGCGGATGGCATCGACCGCCTTGTCGAAGACCCCCTCCTGGCACACCGACTCGTCGTGACGGTGACGATTGCCGTCCAGATGGATGGAGAACGTCAGGTAGGGCGAGGGTCGGTACTCGTCGATATGCCGCGAGAGCAGTATGGCGTTGGTGCACAGATACACGAACTTGCGGCGCGCCGTGATCCCGGCAACGATTTGCGGCATCTCCTTGTGAACCAGGGGTTCACCGCCCGCAATGGACACGACAGGCGCCCCGCACTCCTCCACGGCGTTGAGCGCAGCGGTCACACTCAGCCGCCGCTGCAGCACCTCTTTTGGATGATCGATCTTGCCGCAGCCGCTGCAAGCGAGATTGCACTGCAACAGCGGCTCGAGCATCAATACGAGGGGATAGCGCTTGTCGCCGCGCAGTCTGCGGGTGGCGACATAGCGTCCAACGCGATACATTTGCAGCAACGGGATCGCCAAACGCGTCTCCTTCGGGTGCGAGCCGGGGACTGGCTAAAGCGCCATCAGGGCACCGCGGTGCTCAGCCCAGATCCGTGCCCACTCGAGCCTGAACCAAGGCGTGAATCTCCCGGCCTCCGGACCGGCCATCTCTTCCTGGAGTGCCGCCGGACTGACCCAGCGCCAGGCGCAGATCTCGCTTCGGTTGATCTTCGGCTGTCCGCTGAGGCGCCCAATGAACACCGAGCAGAGCTCGTGCTCGGCGCCGGTCGCGTCGAATTGTGCCTGATAGCGGAACTTGAAGAGGAAGTGCAGCGGACAACTGCAGCCCAGCTCCTCCTTCAGCCGGCGGTGAACGGCCGCCTCCATGCTCTCGGCACGCCGGGGATGGCTGCAGCAACTGTTGGACCAGTACAATGGCCACAGCCGCTTTGACGGGGCGCGCTGCTGCAGCAGCAGCTCCCCGTTCCCGTTGAAAATCAGTAGCGAGAATGCTCGATGCAAAATGCCGGCGCCCGCATGGCACTGGGCTTTGTCCAGGTGACCGACCTCGTGGTCCGCATCGTCCACGAGTATCAGCGGCTCCGACTCGACGGTAAGCTCGCCCAGCTGGCCGCGTACGGGCTGAATCTGGTCCGCGTGCTCCGTCTGGTCCGTCAAAGAACTCCTCTCCACACCGACGGCCGCTCACGACCCCTGCCCCAAAGGGATTCTTGCGCCAACCGTGTCACGAGTTATGCTCGGCAGATGATACCGCGGCCCGCCAACTTGGCGACAGAAATCTCACCCCGCCCGGGGTTGTCGGGGGATGCTGCGTCCAGGGGCAGCCGCAGGTGCTGGCGATGACGGCGGCCGCGCATATCTGGCTCACCGTGTGTGGTACGTCACTCGCGGCTGTGGTCATGGGCTACATGATCGCCGCTGCTATTGCGCAGAGAGTGCGCCGCACAGCGCGCCCGCCCACGTTGGCGGCCGCGCCGCCGACTACCATTCTGAAGCCGCTGTGCGGGGCAGAACCCGGGCTATACGAGCATCTGCGCTCGTTCTGCGACCAGAACTGCGACGACCTGCAGATCATCTTCGGCGTGCGCGATCGGGACGACCCGGCGCTCGGCGCCGTCCGCCGGCTACAGCGCGAGTTTCCACGCCTCGATCTGCAGATCGCCGCCAACCCGGCCCAACACGGCACCAGCCGCAAGGTGAGCAACCTGGTCAACATGATGCCGCTCGCGCGTCACGATTATCTTGTCATCGCCGACGGCGACGTGCGCGTGGGTCCGGGCTATCTCGAAAGAGTGATCGCCCCTCTGCTGGACGAGGGAGTCGGGATCGTGACCTGCCTCTACCACGGGTCGCCGCGGCCAGGACTGTGGTCGTTGTTGGGCTCGATGTTCATCAATGAATGGTTCATGCCCGCCGTGCGGGTTGCGGCGCTGTTCGGTTCGCGCTCGTTCGCCTTCGGCGTCACCATTGCAGTACGCCGCGAGACCCTGGCCCGGATCGGCGGGTTTACCTCGATCGCCGATCAGCTGCCGGACGACTACCGCCTCGGCGAGCTGACGCGGCGCATGGGCCTGCGCACGGTGCTATCCGAGGTCGAGGTGCAAACCTGCGTGCAGGAAACCGGCCCCGGCGAACTGCTGCGACACGAGCTGCGGTGGCTGCGCACGATTCGCACGGTACGGCCTCTCGGCTACGCCCTTGCCTGTGCCACCATGGGGCTGCCGGCCGTGGTGCTCGGCTGTCTGCTGGCCGGTGGCAGCGGCACGACCCTGGCGATGGTGGCGATCACCGCGCTCGCGCGCCTCATGATAGATTCTGCACCGCGCAAGCCCTACTCCCCCCTGGCGCAGCTGTGGCTGGTAGCGCTCAACGACCTGCTGGTGTTCGCGCTCTGGTGCTGGAGCTTCACGACGCGCCACGTGCACTGGCGGCAAGCGCGCTACCGGGTGGCGCGCGATGGAACCGCTCAGGAGATTCCGTGAGAGACAGCCGGCGATGAGAACCCTCTTCCTGCACCCGCCATCCTTCGATGGCTACGACGGTGGTGCCGGCGCGCGCTACCAGATGACGCGCGAGGTGCGCTCGTTCTGGTACCCGACCTGGCTCGCGCAGCCAGCGGCTCTGGTCGCGGGCTCGAAGCTGATCGACGCGCCGCCCCACGGGGTCAAGTTTGCGGACCTCCTCGCAGAGCTCAGAAACCGCGACCTGGTGGTGATGCACACCTCCACGCCGTCCTTCAAGGCGGATGTCAGGACCGCGCAGATGATCAAGGAGGTCAATCCAGACATCCGGATCGGCCTCATCGGTGCCCACGTCGCCGTCGAGCCCGAGAAGAGCCTGCTGGCCGCACCCGCGGTGGACTTCGTTACCCGCAATGAGTTTGATTTCACCATCAAGGAGGTTGCGGACGGCAGGCCCCTCGGCGAGGTCAAGGGACTCTCCTGGCGCAACCGCGACGGCGTCATCGTTCACAACGAGAACCGCGAAGTCCTGCAGAACATGGACGAGCTGCCATGGGTGACGCCGGTCTACAAGCGCGATCTCCAGGTCGAGAAATACTTCAGCGGCTATCTGCGGCATCCGTACATCTCGTTCTATACCGGGCGCGGCTGCAAATCGCGCTGCACCTTCTGCCTGTGGCCGCAGACCGTCGGCGGCCATCGCTACCGCGTGCGCTCGATCGAGGATGTGGTCGCCGAGACCAGCTGGGCGCAGCGCGCCTTTCCGCAAGTCAGGGAGTTCTTCTTCGACGATGACACGCTGACCGATAACCTGCCGCGCGTCGAGGCTCTCGCGGTGCAGCTCGGCAAGCTCGGCGTCACCTGGTCGTGCAACGCCAAGGCCAACGTACCGCGCAAGACGCTCGAGGTCATGAAGGACAACGGGCTGCGGCTGCTGCTCGTCGGCTACGAGTCCGGCAATCAGCAGATCCTGTTCAACATCAAGAAAGGCATGCGCGTGGAATTCGCGCGCCGCTTCACCCGCGACTGCCACGAGCTCGGCATCCTCATTCACGGCACCTTCATCCTGGGCCTGCCCGGGGAGACGCGGGAGACGATCCAGCAAACACTGGATTTCGCCAAGGAGATCAATCCGCACACGATTCAGGTGTCACTGGCGGCTCCCTATCCGGGTACTTTCCTCTACCGGCAGGCCAAGGAGAACGGCTGGCTGTACAACGAGGAAAGCGATCTGTTGACCCAGCAGGGCACGCAGGTTGCGGCGCTCAGCTACCCGCATCTCAGCCACAGCGAGATCTTCGAGTCGGTCGAGCAGTTCTACAAGAAGTTCTACTTCCGCCCGTCGAAGATCGCCTCGATCGTCGCCGAGATGTTCACCAGCCCTGAGATCATGAAGCGCCGCCTGAGCGAGGGGGTCGAATTCCTCCACTTCCTGCGGTCGCGGCGGGATGCCGCTTGAAGCGTCTGATCGTCACGGCAGATGATTTCGGCGCTGCGCACGAAGTCAACGAGGCTGTCGAAGCGGCTCACCGCGCAGGCATTCTGAGCGCCGCGAGCCTGATGGTAGCGGCCCCCGCGGCAGCCGATGCCATCGCCCGCGCACGGCGCCTGCCACGACTGCGTGTCGGCCTGCACCTCGTGCTCACCGAGGGCCGGCCGCTCCTGCCGGCGTCCGCGCTCGGTCATCTGGTGGATGGCAACGGCGCGTTTCGTACCAACCTGGCAACGCTCGGAATCGTCATCGCCTGCAGCAGCGCAGCGCGGCGCCAGGTCGCGGCCGAGATCAGCGCACAGTTTGCGGCCTTCCGCGACAGCGGCTTGACGCTCGATCACTGCAACGCCCACCAGCATTTTCATCTGCACCCGGTGCTCGCAGAGCTGATCGTGACGATCGGTCGCTCCTTCGGCCTGCGAGCGGTCCGGCTGCCGCTCGAGCCCGCGCGGCTGCTGCGCAAAGTCGAGCGACGCGCATCGCGAGCGAGCGGCGTGCTCACGTTGCCGTTTGCACGCATGCTCCGCCGGCGGCTGCGCGCCGCGGGTCTCATCGCCGCCGATCGCGTTTTCGGTCTTCGGTGGTCCGGACGGATGACCACGGACCGCCTGCTGGCGCTGATCCGCAACCTGCCGCACGGCCTCACCGAGATCTATCTTCATCCCGCCACCGGGCCCTTCGCCGGCGCAGCGCCCGGCTATCGCTACCGCGAGGAGCTCGAGGCGCTGCTCGATTCCGAGGTCGTCGCCGCCTGTCGCGACCCGTCGCTGCAGCTCGGTGGATTCGGCGATTTTGCGGCTGCGGGACCGGGCTGCGTCCTGACGGGCGACCGTCACGGCGGCGCGATGTCCCAGCGGATGGCTGTGAGATCATGAGTTCGACGACTCCCGAGGCTGGCCCTGTCACACAGTCCCCGCCGGGGGCGCGTATCCGTCGTGGGAGCGCCGCCCACAAGACGCTCTTCTGCCGCACGCTGCTCGACACCTTCAATCCTTACAAGCCCGCGGTGATCGACTGGCCCGAGCTCGACGCGCAGGCGCGCGCGCGGCTCGTCAGCCTGCCCATTTGGGACATTGCCGTGCAGACCGAGGGGCGGGCGCGGCTGAATGTCGCAACCTATGCGGCGCGGGCGCGCGATCCGCAGTTGCGCGAGGCGATCGAGCTCAATGCCTTCGAGGAAGGCCGCCACCGCGATGTGCTGTCCAATCTCGTCACGGCATATGGCATCGTGCTCGCGCCCGAGCCGCACTATGCCGCCCCGCGCGATCCGGAATGGGCCTTCATGGTCACCGGTTACAGCGAATGCATCGACAGTTTCTTCGCCTTCGGCCTGTTCGAATCGGCCAAGCGCTCCGGATTCTTTCCGCCCGAGCTCGTCGACACCTTCGAGCCGGTGATGCAGGAGGAGGCCCGGCACATCCTGTTCTTCGTCAACTGGGCCGCCTGGCACCGGCGCAACATGCCGCTGTGGCGGCGGCCCTGGTTCGAGCTGAAGGCGCTGGCCGTATGGGCCTTTCTGGTCTGGGAGCGCTTACGTATCGCCCAGGACGTCGGCAACGGCGTGCAGGACAACAACTTCACCGTGACCGGGGCGAAGTCGGTCGGCGGGGATATCAACATCGCCAGCCTGCTCGAGCTCTGCCTCGCTGAGAACCAGCGGCGCATGAGCGCCTATGATCAGCGTCTGATGAGACCTCGTGCCGTTCCAGCCCTGGCGCGCCTGGCGCGCCGCCTCATGCGATCCTGAGGCGAGGCGCCGGATCGCCTGAGCCGGCGGGACGACATGAAACTGCGACTCATTATCTGCGCGGCAATGGGGGCCGCCCTCGCCCTCTACCTCGTGATGTATGTCGGCTGGCGGGCGGTATTTTCCGCCGCCTTCGGCATCGGGTGGGGTGGCTTCACGATCTTCTGCCTGTGTTCGCTCGGGCTCTTCGTGTTGCTGGGCGCCGCCTGGTATGTGCTCATGCCCGGGCCAGCGGGCGGAGCGTGGGTTTTCGTGCGAGCGCGGATGGTGCGGGACTCGGTCGCCGAGGTATTGCCGCTTTCACAGCTTGGCGGAATCGCCCTCGGGGTGCGTGCGGCAATCCTGCAGGGCGTGGGCTCGCCGCTCGCCTGTGCCGCGATGATCGTCGATGTGACCACCGAGATGGTGGCACAGATCGCCTACGCTGCGCTCGGGGTCGCGATACTCAAGGCACGGGTCGCGCAGAGTCCGACGGTGGCCTCGCTGACGACCGCGTGCCTTGCGGGGCTGCTGCTCGCGACCGTCGCAGCGGGGTTGTTTCTCGCTGTGCAGCGCCACGGGCAGCGCGTGACGGGGAAGGTCTCCGCGCTGCTGCTGCGTCATGCAGGTCAGCAGTTCAGTGCGGGAGTCGGCGCGGCACTCGCTGCCATCTATCGCTCCCCGGCGCGCGTTGCGCTCTCGGTGGCGCTGCATTTCGCTGCATGGCTCCTCAGCGCCGTTGCGGTATGGCTCGGCTTTCGCCTGATTGGGGCGCAGGTCACGGTGGTGTCGGTGCTGGCGATCGAGAGCCTCGTGTACGCCATTCGCAGCGCCGCGGTTCTCATCCCCAATGCGCTTGGCGTGCAGGAAGCCGCCTACGCGTTTCTGGCGCCGTTGTTCGGGGTCGGCCCCGAGCTGGCGCTCGCCGTGTCGGTGTTGAAACGAGCGCGCGACATCGCCATCGGAGTGCCGGTGTTGCTGATGTGGCAGGCCGCAGAAGGCCGGCAGGCACTCGCCAGAGGCCCCGCGGCTCCCGAATGACCTGAGCCGGCCTAGCTCACTCAAAGCTGCCCGAGCGGAGGCCCGGCGGCAGGTAGAGACCGTCGTCGCGCCCAGCAATGCTGCTCGGAGCCGCTGGCGCGGGGGTCGCGACGTTGCGCAACTCCTGGTCGAACCGCGCCATGTCTGCATCGAATGCGACCGGCTTGAGGAGCGCGTGCATGCCGCAGTCAAGAAGAATCAGCGCGGTGCCTGCGACCCACAAGGTGCATCTTGCCCACCCGCGCAACCGCGTACGCACTGCAGGCGTCGCGACCACGTCGGCTTTCGTTTTCGAACCTTCCATGGGCCACGATGTTGCGTCCCCGGCGCTCGCCCCGGAAGTGTCGAAGGTCATCGCTGCGCAGCGCCTCACGGCGCTGCCAATATAGTCTGAATGCCCATGTCGACCGCCAGACTGACAAAGCAGCCCCTGCGTGTGCGATCACAAGGTTTCAGCCTGATGGCGGTGTACTGCGTGAGCTTCGGCGTCGGACTGATCATCGGCTTTCAGCCACCGCTGATGGCGCTCGTTCTGCAACGCGCGGGGGCCTCGGGCTTCGAGATCGGCGCCGTGGCCGGCATCAGCACGGTGGCGGTGATGCTGTGCGCACCGCTTTACCCGCGCGCGATCAAACGCCTCGGGCTGCGTTCCGCAACGCTGCTCGGCACTGCAATCTCCACGGCAGTACTGCCTGTTATGCCCCTGTTTCCGAGTCTGCAGGGCTGGCTCGTGCTGCGCTTTGTCACCGGCTGCGCATTGGGCCTGGAGTGGATCGCGAGCGAGACCTGGCTGAACACGCTTAGCACTGACCAGTCGCGCGGCACCGTGATGGGAACCTATGCCACCATGTTTGCCGCAGGCATCATGGCAGGTCCGCTCCTGCTGCGCGTCACCGGCACCACGGGCTGGATGCCGTTCGGCATCGGGTCACTGTGCCTGGCGCTCACCGCCGTCCCTTTGCTGTTTGCACGACAGACCGCGGTGGCAGATTCTGGGTCACCACAAGGCGTGCGATGGCTGCGGATCGTGCACACGGCTCCAATCGTAATGCTGGCAGCCTTGATTGCCGGCGTTGTGGAGTCCGCGTACGTGTCGCTTCTTCCCGTGTTCGCTCTGCTGCGAGGCCTCGACGAACGGACGTCGCTGTTGCTGGTGAGCGTGTTCCTCGCCGGCAATGTCATTCTGCAACTGCCGATCGGCCGTGTGGGTGACCGCCTCGGCCGGCGTCGTGTGCTCGCCCTGTGCGCTGGGGTCTGCGTGGTCGGGCCCATCCTGCTCGCGGCGGTAGTGACCGTGCCGTGGTTGGCATGGCCACTGCTGTTGCTCTGGGGCGGAACCATGTACGGGTTCTACACCCAGGGGATTGCCCTTCTCGGGGAGTCGTATGCACGGGCGCAGCTTGCCGAGGCGAACACCGTGTTCGTCGTCGTATATTGCGGCGGCGGCATCGTCGGCCCGAGCCTCGGTGGTCTTGCCATGGACTGGTGGACACCGAACGGACTGCTGGTGTTCCTCGCCTGCGTTCCGTTACTGCTGGGCGTGGGCTTCGCGGCACGGATACACAGTTCAGCCGCTAAGGCGTCTTGAGCCCATTGCCCCACTCGGCGGCGCCGGCGCTCGCGTGGGCAGTGCTGATCCTGACGTGGCTCGTCACCCGTGCCTGGGCCCGCTTCCGCACGGGGCAATAGGCTCAATTTGCCGGGACCATTGGGTCCTGCGGGGTGCAGCCGCCGGCTCCCAGGCGTCCCTTCGCCGAGAGCAGAGCACTGGAGCCGATCTACGAGGCCTTGGGCACCAGAGCGGGCACGCCTAACGCCGACCTGCACGCTCAGCGCGATACTACGTCAACTCGGCCGCACGCGACGCCAGAGCGCACGTACAATGCCTGCGCGCCTACAACAACACGGGGAATACAGGCGATGATCGGCAGAGAATTTCTCAAGCGGCTGCGGCTCATGGGCGGACGCAGCGAGACGATCAGGACACGCTTCGAGCTGGACGGCTTGGGCCGACTGGTTGAGCACGTCGTCCTTGAGACGCACGACAGGTTCGCTGTCGACCCGCAGGATCGTCCACAGTTACCCCGCA
>Ga0187778_10001124_pt1 | contig 18931 bp, 13 predicted proteins | sample 1015_Q2_SP5_20_M_FD_132418 | JGI IMG/M metagenome (GOLD analysis project Ga0187778, IMG submission 132418) | Tropical peat soil microbial communities from peatlands in Department of Meta, Colombia - 1015_Q2_SP5_20_MG | ecosystem: Environmental > Terrestrial > Soil > Wetlands > Peat | place...
AAACCACCCGTGCCAGCTGGGATTGGCATGAGGTAGCCGGTTCTGCCGTGGTTCTGGCCTGCATCATCGGATCGTACTTGTACTTCAGAGGCTAGGAAAAACAGGGGGGCCTTGCTAACGAGCTTTTCTTCTTGACAAGAATTCTGCAATACTGCTATACGCAGCATAGTTTACTTTGGTCTTACCAATAGGATGGTCTTACCAATTAAGACTCGAGCGTACGCATACGCGGACGTTCGGCTGAGGCATCGGCTTTCGGTAAGGTTCCCGAAAGGAATGAGTTACTGGAAGCTGGCAATCGGTGGGAATCAAGGAGACCGAGATGCACCAAAGTTATTCGTTTGTTGAGCCGTCGCGGATTTCGAAGGGGCGTAGCGCATTCGTGGGCGCCAGGATTGTGGTCACCCTCTTTCTGGGTCTGTTCGCGCAAACGCTATGGGCACAGGTAAGCGGGGAATTCCTGGGAATGGTGACCGACCCGAGTGGCAGCGCGGTTGCTGCGGCCAAGGTGGTGCTGCAGAACGTAGGAACCGGACTTGTTCGCCAAACCTCCACCGATGCGACCGGAAACTACGAGTTCTTGGCCGTGCCTGTGGGGGATGGCTACAACGTTGCGGTTGAGGCCCCGGGATTCGAAAAAACTGTGCAGTCGGGTTTCAGGCTCCTGGTGAATCAACGCTTTCGTGTCGACTTCAGTTTACGCGTCGGACAAGTGACGGAAAATATAAACGTGACCGGCTCGCCGGTGCAGGTGGAATCCAGCAGTACCCAATTAGGTGAAGTGATTCAAGACCAGAAGGTCGAGGCCCTCCCCCTAAACGGGCGCAGCTATCTTGACCTGCTCGGGTTGCAGACGGGGGTGGTCCCGGTATCGAATCCAAGTCCCTTCCAGCCCACGATCGTGGCCTCGGGTGATCTCACGACCGGTTTGCTGTCGGTAAACGGCCAGCGTGAAAACGCTAACGCGTTCATGGTCAATGGAGCGATCGCGGAAGACAACGGCTCGAATGGAGCCGGTATCATACCTGTGCTCGATTCCATTCAGGAGTTCCGGCTCCTGACCAGCAACTTTGACGCTGAATTCGGACACTTTTCTGGTGGCATCGTCAACGTGATCACCAAGTCCGGTACCAACGCACTCCATGGTTCTGCCTTTGAATTCCTGCGTAACACCGACTTGGACGCAAGAAATTACTTCAGCACCACGCGTGGCACCCTGCGGCGCAACCAGTTTGGAGGCACACTGGGCGGCGCCGTGGTCAAGAACCGGGTCTTCTTGTTTGGCGATTATCAGGGAACGCGCCAGAACGAGGGGATTTCCACGGGCAATCTCCTGGTGCCGTCAGCAGCCGAAAAGAACGGGGATTTGTCTGCTCCTGTGGACGCGCTCCTGGCGTCTCTCCCGCCTGGCACGGCGGCAAATGGGGTTCGTAGCGGATCGAGCCCCACCAACATGGCAGCGAAGCTCAGCACGGATCTGGGCTATAAGGTAATCCCGGGGGAACCCTATTTTGCGACCGGCTGCACTACCTTAAGTCAAGCCAAGGCCGGCACATGCGTCTTTCCGGGCGGAATCATTCCAAAAGCTGCCTGGTCCTCAGCGGCGACGGACCTGCTGCAGTTCTTTCCGGAGCCGAACGGCAGTGGCGGTGGCCCCTTTCCAACCTTTTCCAGCAGCGCCTACAACGAAACGGTCAGGGACGATAAGTGGGGTATGCGCGTTGACTTCACCCCGAATCCCGCCACCGGTTCCTGGTCGGTCTACTACCACTTCGATGACGCTACCGTGGACGTCCCGCTGGTGGCACCCAACACAATTGGCACGTTCAACAACGTACCAGGTTTCGGCTTCGTACAAAAATCGCGCGCGCAATTGCTGGTCATCAGCAACACCCATATCTTTAGCCCCACCAAGGTGAACGAGGCGCACCTCAGTTACCACCGGATTGCTTTTCCTGGACCAAAGCCGGATCAGGGGCTGGGCAAGGTTAGCTCCTTTGGTTTTACCGAGGGTGGCAACGGCCTGATTCCCGCTAATCCGCCCATCGAGGGGGTGCCGTTCGTTAACCTCAATCAATTGGGTTTGACCCTGGGTTCGGCCGTGACAGACGGCAACTACCAGAACAATTTTCAGTTGGAGGACGGATTTTCCTGGACTCTGGGGAAACACACTCTGAAGATGGGCGGGGAATTCGCTCACCACAATTGGTACCGGAAGGGCGGTCCTGTGCCCAACGGGCAATTCGTCTTCAACGGAGGCGAGAGCGGAATCGACTTCGCTGACTTTCTGATCGGGGCTCCTGACTCGTTTATTCAGAGCAGCAGGCAATTCCTAGACGCTCGTGCCAAATCGGGCGCGGCCTATATCCAGGACAGTTACCGGGTTCTCTCCAACTTGACCATTAACCTCGGGGTGCGCTGGGAGTTTAGCCAACCCTGGTCTGACAGCAAGAACCGGATCCAGACTTTCATTCCAGGGGAGCAATCCACCGTTTTCACAAACTCACCTACCGGCTGGGTTTTCCCGGGCGACAAGGGAGTTTCCACCACGCTGGGCCCGACTCGCTGGCATAATTTTGCCCCGCGGGTGGGTCTCGCCTATTCTCCGGCACCGGACAACGAGTTCTTGAAGAAGATCCTGGGTGGTCCAGGCAGAAGCAGCATCCGTGCCGCAGCTGGCCTGTTTTACACGAGTCTTGACACAACCGGCGCGGACTTCGAGACGGGCGATGCTCCCTTTGGGTTTTACTATGTAAGCCCGGCACTCGCCTACCTGGATACTCCGTACGATGCACGGCGAGGAGCCGATCCCGGGCAGCGCTTCCCGTTCGTACAACCCGGCGCGAATGGCAGCTTCGCTCCGTTTCTCCCCATCGCCTATTCTTCGGCTTTTAACCCGCACAACGTGTCGCCGTATGCAATGGACTTCAGCCTTACTCTCCAGCGCCAATTGGGCAGTTCGACCGTCTTTACCGTCGGCTTCGTGAGCACGCAGGGCCGCCACTTGTTCCAGTTGCAATCCTTCAACGTGGGCAGTGCGCAGAAGTGTCTACAGATCGCGGCACTCTTCGCCGCCGCTGGCGACGCGGCGGGAGGCTGCGGTCCTTTCTTAGAGGACACAATCTACACTCTCCCCGACGGCCAGACCTTCAACGGTACGCGGCCTTACTCGGTCACGTCCGGAAAGTATCTCAGCGCCGGGGAGCTAGACTTCGGGGACAATCCGTATAACACGACAGACGGCAACTCCGACTACAACGCTCTCCAGGTGACACTCGATAAGAAAGTGGGGGCGATACGTTTTCTTGCTGCCTACACCTGGTCGAAGGCCATGGATGATGCCTCGGCGTTCACCGAGTCGGTGAACCCCTACAACGCTAAATTGAGCAGGGGCCTTTCCACCTTCGATGTCACCAACAACTTCGTGGTCAGCTACTCCTATGATTTGCCTTTGGCGCGCGGGCTTTCGAGCCGGAGCGGTGCAGCGTATAAGTTGCTAAACGGATGGCAGCTGGTTGGCGTTACGCGATTTACTACTGGTTTACCCGTTCTGTTGCAGGAGAGCGACGACCGCTCCCTCTGCGGCTGCGATGGTCAGGGCATACACTCTCTGGACTTGCCGAATTACAATGGCCAGCCGATCCAAAGGTTTGATCCCCGCTCCTCTCCTAGTCACCAGTATTTCGGTACATCGGTCTTCTCTGAAATGACTCTGGGAGTTCCGGGCGATGCCCATCGCCTTTTCTTCCACGGACCAGGCCTCAACAACTGGGATATGGCGCTGCACAAGGGAACACAAATTACCGAGCGATTCTTTTTGGAATTCCGCGCCGAGTTGTTCAATACGTTCAACCATGCCCAATTCGAGACTCCAGTAGGTAACTTCGTCGCCGCTAACTTCGGCCAGGTGACGGCTGCGCGTGACCCGCGCATAGGACAGTTCGCGCTAAAACTCACGTTCTAAAGGCAGGCTTCAGGAGTGAACTTAGTGTCTGGAGGAGGCCACTCCTTGACGTGCTTGACGGGGCCGGATCTATCGGAAACACGTGCACTGGCCCACAGCCAATTGAGCCGTTGCTAGTCTAAAAGCGATGAACCACCGCGGCTTTCCCTGTGCCTTCGGCTTCGGTGTGGTGTCGCTGTCCAATCATTATCCGGCGACACGGCTGCGCGAGTCTGCGATGAAGCGGAGAAAACTCTAATGATGGACCGTCGAAAGTTTCTCGGAACGATGACTGCGGCCACGCTTTTGACCCGCCGGTTAGGATGGGCTGCCGAGGACCGCAAGATTGAGAACATCGGCGTGCAGCTCTGGACCGTGCGGGAGGCGATGAAGCAAGATTTCGAAGGTACGCTGGCTAAAGTGGCTGCGACCGGCTATCGCGAGGTCGAGTTTGCCGGATACTTCGAGCATTCCCCGCAGGAGGTTCGAGCCACGCTCGACCGGCATGGCCTTGTGGCTCCCTCGGCCCACGTGGACTACGACAGCCTTGGCGAAAAATGGCCGCAGGTTCTGGCAGCCAGTAAGGTGATCGGACACTGGTACATTGTGAATCCGGATATTGGTGACGGACTTCGCCAGCAGCCGGACGGCTGGAAGCGTGCGGCCGAGACTTTCAATCGTGCCGGAGAAGCCGGCAAAAAGGTGGGCATTCAGTTTGCCTACCATAATCATTGGTTTGAGTTTATAGCGGTCAATGGCAAGCGGCCCTACGACATCTTGCTGGAAGAGTGTGACCCAGACCTGGTGAAAATGGAACTGGACCTTTGCTGGATCGCCGTAACCGGGCAGGATCCGCTGGTCTATTTCCACCGCTATCCGGGACGCTTTCCCCTGGTGCACGTGAAGGACATGAAGAAGATTCCCAGCCCGGCTGCGGTCGCCGCCATTACTGCCGAGGAGCAGTTTTTTCCGGACATGGCCGACGTGGGCGGCGGAGTCATTGACTGGAAGCGGATCTTCACCAAGTCAGAAGAAGCAGGCATCAAGCATTACTTCATTGAACACGACGACCCCAAATCTGCCTTCGACAGCATAAGGGTCAGCTACAACTATGTGCAGGGGTTGCGCTTCTAGGATGCGGACGCATTTTCCCGCTTTTACATCAGTTGGATGGCCTCGCCATGATCGAGCAACTCCACAAGTCCCACGCGACGAGAATCTATTTAATTCTTTTCTTGGCGATATTTCAGGGCAGTAACACAAAAGCTCCAGGCACGCCTTTGCCCGGCGAGCATGATCGGGACTGGAGTGTATATTCCGGCGGCCCGGAGAGCAGCCACTACTCGAAGCTGACCCAAATCAACCGCGATAATGTAGACCGCCTGCAGGTTGCGTGGACGTTCGATTCTGGTGATTCGTTCCCTGGGTCTGAGAACGAGTGCAATCCTATCGTGGTGAATGGAGTGCTCTATGCAACCACGCCAGCCATTAACGTAGTTGCACTCGACGCGGCCACCGGCAAACTGCTGTGGCGGTTCGATCCGAACGTCGGACTGCGGGTAATTGGCAAAATGCGGAGCCGAGGAGTCACCTACTGGTCGGATGGGACAGAACAACGCATCTTCGTTGCCGTTCGCCAGTATCTCTATTCCCTGGACGCGCAAACCGGAAAGCCAGCCGGAAATTTCGGCGATTCTGGCCGAATCGATCTTCGCGACAACTTGGGTCGCGAGCCAAAGAACTGGGTCACGATGACCAGTCCGGGAATCGTTTACAAAGACCTGTTGATCATCGGGAGCAGCATGGCGGAAACGCTTCCCGACTCGCCTGGAGATATTCGAGCTTATGACGTCCGTAGCGGAAAACTGAAATGGTCGTTTCATACCATTCCTCATCCTGGCGAATTTGGCCAAGATACCTGGCCCAAGGACGCGTGGACCTATAGCGGCGCGGCCAATGATTGGGCGGGACTGTCGCTGGACGTAACTCGCGGCTGGGTTTTCGCTGCCACTGGCTCGGCGGCATTTGATTTCTATGGAGCCGACCGGACGGGCGATAACTTGTTCGCGAATTCGGTGATTGCCCTGAAAGCTGAGACTGGCGAGCGGGTATGGCATTTCCAGACGGTCCGCCACGATATCTGGGACCGCGATTTGCCCGCTCCTCCGAACCTGGTCACGATATCTCGCAGTGGCCGGCCGCTGGATGCTGTCGCGCAGATTACGAAATCGGGTTACGTCTATTTGTTTGACCGGGACACAGGCGCTCCGCTATTTCCTGTGGAGTACAAGAAGTATCCAAAGTCCGATCTGGAGGGGGAAGTCACTGCCGACACCCAGCCGCTTCCGGTGGTGCCTGAGCCTTTTGCGCGGCAAAAGCTCACTGCGGATATGCTGACCAAGCGGACGCCGCAAGCCCACGACGAAGTGCTGGCTCGCTTTCTCAAGTTTCGCAGCAACGGCCAGTTCGTACCGGGAAGCCGAGAAGGCACGATCATATTCCCGGGCTTCGACGGGGGAGCGGAATGGGGCGGCGCTGCCTTCGACCCTGAAACTCATCTTTTGTACGTCAATGAGAATGAGATGGCCTGGATTTTGCGCCTGTTTGAACCGGCACTCAACACCGGCGCCACCAGCGGCAAGGGCATTTATCTGCATGAATGCGCTGCCTGTCACGGAGCCGATCTGCAAGGAACGCCGCCGGAGTTTCCATCCTTAGTTGGCCTCGGCAGCCGCTATGCGGATAGCGATGTTGCCGCCCTGGTTGCTCAAGGCGCAGGCCGGATGCCGGGTTTTGAGCGTCTGGGAGAGGACGGGATGCGCGCGGTTGTGGACTACGTTTATTCCGGCGTCGACCGGAGCGCGAAGATCGCAGGTCCGTCGCCCATTGCCCCGAAGTATCTGAGCGATGGATACCACAAATTCCTTGATGCCGACGGATATCCCGCCATTCAGCCGCCATGGGGAACATTGACTGCCATCAATCTGGACACCGGAAAATTCGCTTGGCGGTGCCCGCTGGGGGAATATCCGGAACTCGCAGCTCAGGGCGTGAAGAATACCGGAACAGAGAATTACGGGGGACCCGTGGTGACCGCAGGAGGGCTGCTCCTCATCGCGGCAACCAATTTCGACAATAAGATCCACGCATTCGACAAGGACACCGGCAAGCTGCTGTGGGAGGCAAAGCTGCCCGCGGCGGGAAATGCAACGCCCTCAACCTACGAGGTCAACGGACGTCAATTTGTCGTAATTGTGGCTGGAGGCGGAAAGTCGAAGGGGGCTGCGTCGGGCGCAAGCATTGTGGCATTCGCGCTGCCCAAGGCAAATTGAGGTTCAGACCATGGCGAGAAGCGGAGCGCAAGTCCTGGGTGCGCTTGGGCAACGGATTTTTCCTCTAAATCAAATTAGTGCACGGTCAAATCCCGTCCCACTTGCTCGCGTGCGGCACGAAGGATGGCTACAGCGTCGCCCGCTGGCATAAACTCCATGGCTGCGTAGCGATCATATTTGAGTTCCGCCAGCTTGCGGAAAATGTTCGCGTAATTGATCTCACCCGTGCCCGGCTGGTGCCGCCCCGGTACGTCGGCGATGTGCACTAGTCCCACCTGATCGATATTTTTCTCCAGCTTTTCGATCAGGTTACCTTCCGATATTTGTTCATGGTAGAAGTCGTACAGAAACTTCACGTGCGGATTGTCCACCTTGCGAATGATCTCGAATCCTTCTGCCACGGAGGTGAGGTAATACTCGGGATTCTCTTCCTGATCGATATTTTCGAGCAGCAGCGTGACATTTTCTTTGGCCGCCATATCGCCGGCGGGCTTCAACGCCTCGATGCACGCCACATGGTGGGTCTCGTGAGATACGCCTTGCACGCGGTTTCCCGAAAGAACGATGATGGTGGGACACTCCAATTTGGCGGCTACGGGGAAAAAATTCTTGAGGTCAGCCAGAAATGCGTCGCGTCCTGCCGGGTCCGCAACTCCTTTCCAGACGCCGGCGGTAGAGTCAAAAGTAATAGCCAAGGAACGCTTCTTGGCGTTGGCCCGACGGAAGTCGTCGTCGGACCACTGCTTGAACTCATCCACCAGTTCGACCGAGTGGTAACCAGCCTCGGCGATTTTCTCCAGCCGCTGCTCGAAGGGCAACGTCTTGAAAACCGTCCACAGCATGACGGAGAGTTTAAAAGGCACATCGGCATCGCCGGCTGCCAGCACGGGGATGGATGGCAAAGCGGCCGCGCCCAAGGCGGCGGAGGCTATGGTGCGGGCAAAGTTGCGTCGATCCATTCTCTTGACTCCCGTGAATGTTCTCGGATTACCGCTCTTGCGGCATGTGGTAAGACCAGCCCGCCGGAAGTATACACCCAGTTTGCCCGCCTTCGCGTCCATCCGAGGCGGTTTCCTATCCGCAGCGTTCCGTGGTCTCCGCGAGGCTGACGGAAGATATAGGTCTCACTGCGATCCGGTAGCCGATTGCAATTCACTTCTCAAGGCGCGCGATATCCCAACATTCCGCTGGAATACGGAAAAGGCAACTGCTAGCATCTTGCCCATGTCGAAACTACTATTTGTGATGCTGGGCTTGTGCGTGGCAGCACACTCCGCCGATCTCCCCACCAAGAAATACTTGAACCTGGCTGCAATCAAGACCATGGTGGCTGGCGCTGAAGCCGAAGCCAAAAGGCAAAATGTTGAAGTAACCCTCTGTATTGTGGACGACAGCGGCAATCTGCTTTTTCTGCAAAAAGCCGATGGCGCGCCTCTGGTTACCATTCAGTTTGCACAGAAGAAGGCCCGGCACTCTGCCTTCTACAAGACTCCCTCGAAAGACGGCCTCGATGAATTGAAGAAAGGTAGTGTCGATGTCCTCGCCTATCCCGAATATTTCCCCGACCAGGGCGGACTACCCATACTGGTAGACGGCCAAATTCTAGGCGGTATTGCCGCCAGTGGCGCCAAATCCGAGATCGACGAAGCCATCGCCCAAGCGGCACTCGACGCTTTCTTCAAGAAGTGAATGCGGAGAAGTTCGCTGGCGCCCGGCAGATAGCGAGGCAGGGCACGGCGGAAGTTGTCAAACTGAGCCACTCCCCGGTCGTGGGGAGTGAATCAGGGCGTTACGCCCGTGATTGGCGCACCCCTCCCAACATTCTCCGTACACATGAACGGCAGGTTCGTAACGATCTTTTGACTCTCCGGTGAGCGTTGATCCTTCTTGGCATAAAAAGTAAGAACGCCATTTTCGACTGTCATGTTGGTTACGTTTTCAAAATTGAGCGTCTTGCCTTGTGGTGGGAACAACGTCACAAACGTCATTATGAAACCCTTTCCATGCCGGTTCCGAGAGGTTTTGGCATTGGCCTGACGGAAGTCGTCGTCGGTCTCCCTCTTGGCTGACGATCATAGCAGACCAGTCGCTCACTGAAGTGGTGAACCAGGGATGGACTGGCAGTTGATCCTGACTGTGAACACGCTCAGAAGGGAGGTGGGCTGTTTCTGGTCGAGCGAAGGATTCTCGCAGGCCCCCCAGACTCGCCGGGCTTCTCCCGCCTGATTCTGCTCCTATTCGGCGGCATCCCTAACAGCCCATCTGAAGGAAATGTCGTTCCAAGAGAATGCTAACGACGTGCTGTGCAGGGCGAAAGTAACCAAGGTACAGTTGTGACTCGTCGACCTTAAGGAACCACGATTTTCAGGGAGGGACTTGATTCTCGCAGCAGGGCGAAGGAACCGGATGCCAACTGAGTCCACTTTGCACTTTTGCTCCTGCTTGCGGCAATCCTTCTTCTCGCGACTTTGGGGTCAAACAGAAGAGAAACAGGACTGGAAGTCAGCCCAGAACTCAGCGACGGAGCCATGGCGATCGTTTTCCGAACGTGCAAGCGCCCGAGTGAAGAATTCTTCCCAGTGGGGCGGAGCTTGCGGGACATACGATGAGACCGGACGGAAGCTCGCTTCGAGAATGGCATTCTGCAGAGACTGGAAATCGGAGCCGAGAAAAGGCTGTACGCCGCATAACGCTTCGAAGGCGATCACGGAGAGAGCCCACAGATCCCACCGGGGGGAAAGCGAGCCCCCGCGCAATTGTTGAGGTGACATGTAAGGGAGGCTCCCAATGAACACATCGGTTAATGTGCTGCCGGTATCTGCGGAGACTTGTGGGAGGAACTTGGCAATCCCGAAGTCGGTGATCTTTACGAACTCGAGATTGCCCGTGCGAACCAAGAAAATGTTTTCGGGCTTCAGGTCGCGATGCACAAGACCTCTGAGGTGGGCCGCACCGACGCCGGCGCAAATGGCCTCGAAGATTTCCAGTGTGCGGGCGGGAGTTAGTCTTTTGTGAGCACGCAGTTCTTCCCGGAGGGTGATGCCATCGAGCAGTTCCATTACCAGGAAGGCACGCTGATTGGGATCCACGCCAAAATCGTGAACCGTGACGATATTCGGGTGCGAGAAGCTCCCGGCGACCCGGGATTCGCGTCGAAATCGCTCCAGCGCCTGCTGGTTGGAGAAAAACTCGTCACGGATCATTTTAACTGCGACGTTGCGGTCGAGCGAGACGTCCGTGGCGCGATAGACCTTTCCCATCCCCCCCTGGCCGAGCCGTTTTTCGAGGCGATACCGCTCAACGAGGAGCCGGGGGCTTGCCACCAAACTCAGCGTCGTGCCTTCTATCTCGCAGCGCGTCGTTCCCGTGTCGTAGCATGCGCCACATTGGGGACACTCCTCAAAGGACCGGCCGGAGAGGGTCGCAGGGCCACGAAACAGAAGAAGCGCGAGGGCGCTGGCGACATTTTCCAGCAACGCCATGTCTTCCCGGCTGTAGGGTTCTTCCGAGAGCTTCATGCCGAGGACGAGCAGGGCTTCCGTGCGGCCTTCGGCCAGAGCCACCGGCACCAGCAGATCGATGCGCGCACTGTGCAGGAAATCCTTGTCTGCCTGCGGCAATTGCTGCCCGAGCCAGCCGGTTTCGGCACGCAAGAAGGGAACGGACGTGTCCAGAGCCCGGACCAGGGGAATCAGTTTGTTGGTCGCAGGCAGGTCGGAGGTAAGAGCACCGGGGGGCGAAGCGCTGATGACGCGATAGAGGCTTTCGCCAGGCTTACGCAGCAGCAGCCCGCAAAACTCAGCGTGCAGAGTATCCGCAATGCGGGAGACAACCTGAGGAGCAACCTGCTGGATGCTGAACGCGTGTCGAATTTCTTCCACGATCTCGCGGAACAACCGCTGGGCATCGTATTTGTCACGGAAGAACCTACGATCGAGCGAAGAAAGCCAGGAGCGGCGCTGGAGGTAAGCGAGACCGGTGAGGGCGGCGACGCCCCCGAAAAACCAAGCTCGCGCTTTCAGAACGGTGAACAGGGGTTCGTGGCCGTGGAGCGTCAGGTCTACCGCGAGCAGTCCCGCCATTGCCGGCGGTACAGACAAAAGGACGCCGCGCGCGAGAGCGTACTGCAGCCCGCGGCGGATGATGACGCGTACGTCGAAGAGCCGATGGCGCAGGATGGCATAAGCAAAGGAGAAGGGGAAAACCAGGAATCCCGCATTGCAGACCAGGTTTAGGGTGGGGGAATACAAGAAATCAGGCATCGACGGGCTTAAACCAGCGAGAGCAGTGCCGAAGACGCGGGGTAGATAGAAGACCAGACCGATAAGCGTACCGAAAAAGAGGACGCGGAATCTCCGCCGGTCAGTGGGGGTTTCGAGGCGCCAGTACCCGATCGGCAGGACCAGTAATCCCGCCAGCAAATAGACAAAGCTCTGCAGGCCAAAAGCGATCAGAACCCAAGGAGGAGCCAGCGAGACCAAGTGTCCCGGGTCATACACCGTTCGCGCGAACAGGTAGAGCGCATAGATGGTGGCGATGGCGGGTCCCGCAAAGAGCACAGTCCAAGTCCAGCGGCCGCCGATCAGCTTCTTTGGGAAGAGGCAGAAAAAGGCGAAGAGTAACGGCGTGCGAAAAGCGGCACTTACGTAAACCAGCATCACCGGCCACTGAAGGAGGAACGGCAGAGAATGGATCGCGGAGGCCATTCCCCACTGAAAGGCTTCAAAAACCGTCGCCATGGTGACCAGGACCCACCCGCCCAGCCGGGAAACAAAATCGCGTGGACGGCTGAAGACAACAAAGAGGCCGATCAGCAAGGTAATGAGTTTATTCGCCAAGAAAATGATTTGGGAGACACGCAAACGAGGACTGTAGTCGTTCCACATGCTTCCATGGAGGCTCATCGTCAGATCGAGGTGATGCCCGGCACGCTCGACGCCGATATGAATGGGCCGGTCAGCGACAAAGTTCATTCGATGCGCCAGCCAATCCACAACATTGCCGATCGGCTGCCCATCCACGCTCACTATGGAATCTCCAAGAACCAGACCCGCGCGCACCGCTGGCGCGTCGCTGTCCAAGTAAGAAACCACCGCGTGGCCCGATTTATCTTCGACATCCACCCCATCCGGCGACAGGCCAAAGAGCAAAAGATAAGCGAGGTAGAAGTAGCCGACCAAGCTGATGACTGCGACCGCCACGATTCGCCAGGGATAGGATGGGGATGACATGCGCCCTGCTTGATGCTGAAGTGACGGAATTATAGGTGTAATCGGCCGCTGTTGCCACAAAGCAAAGCGCTAGTAACACATCCGGGTGAACGGAGAAGAGCATTTTCGATCATGCGAGAATGCTCCTAAGCAACGTCAGCGCAGCCTCTGTGACCTGAATCACGGCGGGCAAAGCCATTCCGTAACACAATGTGAAGTTATCTCGTACTGGGCCTGGTTCGTTTGAGCCTGAATATAACCGAGTCTTCCTGGCCCGGTCCGCCGGAGGATGCCAATGGAGCCGTTTCGCCACCACGTATTCGTCTGCACACAGGAAAAACCGGAAGGAGTTACGTCGTGCCCCCATAGCGGATCGATGGGGATTTTGCAGGCTCTGGAGCGCGAACTAGGCTCCCAAGGATTGGACAATGAAGTTCAAGTGACAACCTGCGGTTGCCTGGGCTTGTGTGATGACGGACCAATCCTGATCACGTATCCCGAGGGAGTTTGGTATCACAAGGTCAAGGAGGAAGATGTTCGCGAGATTGTAGGCTCCCATTTGCGGTCGGGTAAGGTGGTAGCGCGCCTTGCGTGGAACGATTCACCGGCAATGAAAGCGGAAGCGACTGAGCACCGCGACCACTATCGGGCGATGGTTAAGGCCAGAGATGAAGCTGGCATTTTCCCCGACGACCTTAACGAGATGATACGAGCCTTCATGTCCAGCCGGGCTGTGCTCACGGCTCTCGAACTGGATGTATTCACAGCCGTTGCCGGCGGAGCCTCTGCCGAGCAAGTGGCGGATAACATTCACGCCGACTCACGAGCAACCGAGATGCTGCTGAATGCGCTGGCCAGTCTGCAGCTGCTTGACAAAAGAGATGGCAGGTTTTTCAACACTGCTGTGAGCACCCGCTTCTTCTCGCAGGGCTCACGCGACAACGCCCGCGGTAGCCTTCTCCACACCGCTCACCTGTGGCATCGTTGGTCAACACTGACGGAGTGCGTGCGCGCCGGGACCTCGGTCGAGACCCGCAGCCGCGAAGACAACTGGGTGAAAGCCTTCATCGCAGCCATGGACCGCAATGCCAGGGAGCGGGCTGGGGCGGTGGTGAAAGCGATCGGAACCAGCGGGATCAAGCGTATGTTGGACCTGGGTGGTGGATCGGGGGCGTATTCCATTGCTTTCGCGCAGGCCACACCGGGGCTGAAGTCGGAAATTCTGGACCTGGCCGACGTCGTTCCTCTTACTCAGGAAAATGTCCGGAAAGTCGGGCTGGCGGATCGGATCACGACGCGGGTGGGAGACATGCTGCGCGATCCTTTGGGAGAGAATTACGATCTGATTCTGGCCTCGGCGATTTGTCACATGTTCTCTCCCGAAGAGAACCGCGAACTATTACGCCGGGCCTACAGCGCACTTGCTGCCAAGGGCCAGGTAGTCGTGCAGGACTTTATTCTGGAACCATGCAAAACCGCTCCCCGCGCTGCCGCCCTGTTCTCGCTGAACATGTTGGTGGGGACCAGAGCCGGCAGCAGCTATAGTGAGCCGGAATACGCGAGTTGGCTGCGTGCTGCGGGCTTTTCTGATGTACGCCGAGTGCGTTTACCTGGGCCCACTGGGGTGATGATCGGAGTCCGTGCGTGAACTAACTGTCGTCCACGCTGGCTCAAGGGACATCGGCGTGCGCGTGATTCGCCCTTCATCTCACCGACGATACCAGAGTCAGCACAATCAGCACCGCTAACACGAAACTCGTGATAAGCGAGAACACCCCGTGCCAGGGGTGCAGGTGGAAATAGCCGTCCCCGTGTCTCCTAAGATGTATTAGCGTCCTCATGAAAGCCCTCGCGGATACCGGCGGATTCCGTTTCAAGCTCCGCGCGGTGCAGTATCTCCCCTTATTAGGCTACTTTTCTCCACGAAATTGCAATGACGACGCGGTTCGCGCTCACGCCTGCGCCAGAGCCTGTGGCTCCGGGCGCCGCGCGTTCTGTGGAAGGGAATCATGGGAGATGACAAACCTTACCCTGCGGCTGGTGTTCAGCAGGAAGGGACAACCTCCCCTACCTGATCGCGATTGACCCGCTGCATTGTCAGCGGTTGAGAAAGAAAGCGAGGAGGTCTGGTGGCTCTGCCACCACCCCTTCGCTGCATTGGCCCGCACTGCCCGGCACGATCGGTCGCCTCGGAACAGCAGGAGCCGAATGTCAGCTTTGGGCTGAACGGCTGCACATCAAGCGCAAGCTTTTGACTGCGAACTGGACGGAAAACTCCGTGAGCTTTTCCGTAACTCCTAACCAGTCAATGGGATTCGGGGCAAGGCGGAGATCCTGAGGGGATGGCAAAGAGTGTGCACAGTTTTGCCGGGGAGAGCTGCCGTTGAGAAGACGGACCTGGAAGTTTCCAAAGCAATCCGTAGCCGGAGAGACCTCGCCTGACCGTGGTTTGCCGACTCATGCTCGGGCCGGCGCGCTGTTGCTCTCGATCCTTATTATTTCCCTGTCCGCAGGAAACGCGCATTCTGCCGATAAAGCGGTACAGCCGGTTGCGTCCGCTGCCAGCAGTGCCAGCCCAATGATCGTGGTTGGTTTCGTCGGCGGATTCGTTCGTCATGACGATCTTCGCCATGCCGAGGTGCAGCTGGCGCAGAGGCTACGGGCCGCGCACCCGGATCATCTTTGTATCGCTACCTTTGAAAACTGGCACCGAAAGGCGGCGCATCGCGCCATTCTCCGTTGGCTGGACGCCGACGAGGATGGTCGGCTTTCGGACGCGGAGAAGCGAAGCGCGCGCATTGTCCTGTTCGGACACAGTTGGGGTGGGGCGGCGGTTATTTCTTTGGCTCGCGAGCTTCAGCGGGAAGGCATTCCGGTACTGCTGACCGTCCAAGTCGATAGCATCGCCAAACCGGGGCAGGATGACCGGGTGGTTCCGGCGAATGTGGCCCGGGCGGTCAACTTCTACCAAACTCGCGGCTTACTCCATGGCCGTCGTCGGATTACGGCTGCCGATCCGGCACAAACGGAGATCCTGGGCGATTTTTTCTTTGACTACAAGGAGACGCCTGCGGAATGCAGCCAATATCCCTGGTTGACCCGGCATTTGTTCCCAGGGCACACCTCCATCGAGTGTGACCCGCAAGTGTGGTCTCAGATCGAGGGCCTGATTGACAAGTATTCGTTTGCGGAGCAGGCGACCTCGGTGGCTGGGCTGCGATGATCCGACATCACGCGGCGCAAACTCCATTCGCTGGCTGCATTTTTTCCGTCGAGTGTGGCACCAGGGTTCGCAACCAGGCGGTGAACTGACGCATCGGACGGCTGACAAAGTGCCGTCGCGCGCCGAGATAACCGTATGGGCGAAGGCTTGGGTCTAAAAACTGAGGACGTGCTGAACGGAGAACTGGCCGCGGCAGGTGACTAAAACACTGAAGCGGCGGCGTTCGAGGTGCATTGCAACGCAGCCGCTTTTGAACCTACAGCGTCCGTCGTGCGGAATGAGCGAACTAAGTTAGCGAGCGGGTGATTGGGACAGGCCCGGTCCCCAGGCCCTATTTTCCCAGACGACCTGCGCTTTCTTCACCGTGGCGTGCTCTTTCCGCTGGATCCGCGCCGCATCACCCAGAGGCATTTCATACTTTTCCGGCACCACTTCCCCCACCGGTCTTTCGCCTTGAGCGGAAACTATGCTGGATCCTACCCACAAACTCTGCTCCTGTGCCATCGAGGCCGGGCCAGCCTGGTCCGAATGGTTCGAAAAATGGATGCTGCTGTTTAACGGAGCGCCACCGGACTGTCCCAGTGCTGAGGCAGCGCAAAGCAAGCACAGCGCAAATAATGTTGTTTTCATCACTTTGATCTCCGAATTGGAGCGACCCAGGGTTACCGGCAGAGTACTAACTTCCGAGGTGTTGCTCCGCCAGTTGCTCCGCCAGTACCAAGGGCAAGTCTGGTTCCAAACTAGAAGATGGAAGTCTGGCATTTCCAGACGCAAACGCGGCTAAGAGCAATTATTTGCACATTTGTGACCAGCATGTGCTTTGAATTCCGGTGAGGGGGGAACGCGCTGTGAGCCTTGCGGGGAAAGGCCTGCCAGCCCAGATATGGGCGTGGAACGGAGACAGGCAAATTGCTCTTTCCGCATTCCACAACAAAGGTCATTGGTGTTAGGCTGTTAGCCGCTTTCTAAGCACAGGTTGCGTCTGCAAGGGGTACCCATGAACCAGCTCCTCAAGCTGAACCAGCAGTACATTGGCGGGATTTGGCGTGACGGCAAAAGCCAGAAGGTGCTGGCGGACCGGAATCCCTACAATGGTAAATCGATCGCAGAGTTCAGAGTGGCCAGTCTGGCCGACCTGGACGAGGCCTATCGCTCGGCGGCCGCAGCTCAGAGAATCTGGGCTGAGGTGAATCCGTTTGAGAAGCGAACCATCCTGGAAAAGGCCATTGCCTGGATCGAGCAGAATGAAGCCGATATTGCCGACACCATTATTGAAGAACTGGGGGGCACGCAGCTCAAGGCGATGATCGAGATCTTCCTGGTGAAGACCTTCATCAAGGAAGCCTCGACTTATCCTCTGCGGATGACGGGCGAGATTCTCCCTTCAACCGTCGATGGCAAGGAGAACCGGCTGTATCGCGTGCCTGCGGGCGTGGTCGGCGTGATTAGTCCTTTCAACTTTCCCTTCAATCTGAGCATGAGATCGGTCGCTCCGGCCTTGGGAGCGGGCAATGGCGTGGTGCTGAAACCGCATGATGACACACCCATCACCGGCGGAACTCTGGTTGCCAAAATCTTCGAGGAAGCGGGAATTCCGAAGGGCCTGCTTAACGTGGTCGTGGCGGATATCGGTGAAATCGGCGACGCGTTTGTGGAACATCCTATCCCGCGGATCATTTCCTTTACCGGTTCCGAGCAGGTCGGCCGGCACATTGGCGAGGTTGCCGGAAGGTGTCTGAAGAAGGCAATCCTGGAGCTGGGCGGCAACAGCGCAATGATTGTGCTCGATGATGCCGACTTGAACGCTGCCGTGAATGCGGCCGTGTTCAGCCGTTTCGCCCACCAGGGACAGGTGTGCATGTGCTCGAACCGGATCCTGGTGCAGCGGGGGGTGTACAACAAGTTTCTCGACAAGTTTGTGGATCGGGTCTCGAAGTTGAAAGTGGGTGACCCCCGGAATCCGGAGACCGATCTCGGGCCCTTGATCAACCAACGCCAGGCCGAGACTTACACTAAGCAGGTGCAGCGCGGAATCGATGAAGGCGCAAAGGTAGTTTTGCACGGCAAGACAGATGGAAATGTTGCTTCGCCAACCATTTTTGCGGATGTGAAACCCAGCATGTGGGTCGCGCAGAACGAGATGTTTGGCCCGGCGGTTTGCGTAATGCCGTTCGATACGCCCGAGCAGGCGGTGCAGATTGCCAACGACAGCCCCTACGGGCTGAGCGGAGCCGTGCACACCAAAGATGCCGAGCGCGGAGCCGAACTGGCCAAGCAGATTGACACCGGGATGGTCCACGTGAATGACGGCACCATTAACGATGATCCCCTGATCGCGTTCGGGGGTGAAAAGGCATCTGGCGTGGGCCGCTTGAACGGAAAGTGGGCGCTCGAAGAGTTCACCACGTTCAAGTGGATTTCGGTGCAGCACAAGCAGCGGCACTATCCGTTTGAAGTGACGGCGAAGGCTTCGTAGCCGGCGGGCAGAGCGAGGAGGACACATGCACGTTACCGAGGAAAAGAAGAATCTCGTTGTCCGGGGCGATCTGGACGCGGTGGTGCGTGAGTACGCGTTTCCTGACGTCCACATCGGACCGGGAGAGGATGAATCACCGTATGTGCCGTTCAAGGAAAACGTGTTCATCCGTCATGTCGCCTTTGACGTCAGAAACAACCTGTACGCTAACATTCTGTGGGTGAAGAAAGGCGGGCTTCTGGGCCGCCACCGGCACCGGGGAAGAATCTTTGCCACCACGCTCGAGGGGAGCTGGCGATATCTCGAATATGACTGGATAGCCACACCCGGCAGCTATGTGCAGGAGAGCCCGGGAGCGGTCCATACTCTGTTCTCAGATCACGGCATGAAGACCATGTTTGTGCTCAATGGTTCGCTGGACTTTGTCGACGACAATGACAACCTGCTTGAGACGCTGGATGTCTTCTGGTTCATCGACCACTACGTGAGCTATTGCCGCAAGCAGGGAATCCCGATCAATAAGAAGCTCTGGGTGTGATGCGCGGGGAATTCCCGCTCAATGCACCTGCCGCTCCACATGGGCCCAATACGGCTTGCGAATCGCCTTGCGATCAATCTTGCCCGCCGGGGTCTTCGGGATCTCCGAGCAAAACTCGACTGACTTGGGAGACTTTACCGCTCCAAGTTTGTCTCTGCAACGGGCGATGACTTCGCTCTCCGCCAACGACGTGCCATCTCTTAATACGA